>ERZ859732.526-NODE-526-length-15257-cov-2.363899_pt1 | contig 15257 bp, 10 predicted proteins | sample MGYA00510123_ERZ859732 | MGnify/ENA primary metagenome ERZ859732 (study PRJEB30046, sample SAMN00715133) | human gut metagenome | study: EMG produced TPA metagenomics assembly of the A metagenome-wide association study of gut microbiota in type 2...
ATAATCAGATTAGCAAGGATACAGATTTGTACAAGCTGTACAATACCAACATTCACGAGATAATTGAGATGAAAAAGCATGCAAATGAAAAATGTTAATTCTTTATGAAGTCATGAATTTTGGATTGACATATTTTCATATGACAGGTAATATAATGTTAAAGACAGGCAACTTGAGTGTCTGCCAAGCGGCAAAGTAAGGTGTTGTGCCAGAGAGCAGTGCCTTATGAGCTTTATAAGGGTTTGACATTTACCACAATCTGGCTAGAGGTTAATCCTCGAAAGAAAATGTTAGAAGGGCTCTGCTTATGCAGAGCCTTTCTTAATCTAAGGATGTAGTGGAGAACTGTAATGAGAAATGTTTTAGATTGCATAAATGCATTTATTCCGCTATTATCAACCGAATATGAGCTTGTGCTAGGGAGAAAAGGTGTTTCAGTTACATTAAGAATTTCGTTTGATAAAAAAGATTGTTTTCATCTTATGGGATTACAATATCTAGTAGACAGACCTGAATTGAGCCGAGACAGAGGCAGAGTATTTGATGAGATAGCAGATGGAACAATTACAATTGAAAAAATAGAGGCATCAGATTTTTATAATAAGATAGAGCAAAGAGTTCATTTCCTGCCATTGCTTGAACAAATGATTGACAGTAATGATACTGTGTTTAAGTATAATAAGAAAGCAAACATGTATTCAATGATTGAGGCAGATTATCTTATGGAAAACAACATGGAGAGCAGGAATCTATTCTTATTTTTATCTAATGATGAAGGAGATAATTATTTCTGCCGTTCATTTTTTCCAGAGGAAAAGATGGATTATTCAAAAAATCAAGCATCGTGGACACTTCTTTATAAGAAAAAGATTGATTTATCAACCGGGATAGAGACAGTTCTTTACAATAGAATAAAATAGATTTTTACATAAGCCATTTAGACTAACAATCCAGATGGCTATTTTTTTACCCATTTTTGGGTAATGGATGTAGAAAGAGGATGAGAACATTGAAGATAAAAAAGGTGGATGACAAGCCGATGATCATTCACACAAAGGAGAAAGCTAAGATTCATGCCCACGAGCCAAAGGGTGCCAAGATTAAAGGCAGCAACATCTATACAGTAGAGAGAGGTCCTAAGACTATCGGTGCAAAGGTATCTGATGATAAAAAGAAGTCCTATCGCAAGAGTACCATTCATCAGTCAGAGCCGAAGAATAGGGGACTATCAAGATTTAAGCGAAACTATAGAGAATCCAACACTTCCATCAAGACCAAGAACACGAATTTTCACATTGCAGGAAGAACTGGAGCACTTGCAGCCGGGGCAGTAACGGAGCAGGTGGAAGGCGGGCATGAGGTATCGCAGGCAGCATATCTTGCATATGAAGCAAGCCGCCCTGTTACCGGAACTGCTTCTAAGGGTGCAGCACTTTTCAGGAAAAAGGCGGCAGCCGAGGCAAAGAAGCGTATCAAGAAGGTAGAGGCAGGAAAGAAGCTGGCAAAAAAGACAGCAAAGAAAGCTGCCAAAGATACTGCCAAGACTGTAGCTAAAGAGACGGCAAAAGAAACAGCAAAGACTACTGCCAAGGTTGCAACAAAAACTGCTACAAAGACAGCTGCTACAGCGGCAGGAACAGCGGTTGCACCGGGAGTAGGAACTGCAATCGGCATGGCAGCCGGATATGCTGCAGGTGTGTCCATAGAGGTCAAGGATGAAAAGATGACCAACCGGAGCAGGAAGATAAAATTCTTTCTGGATAAGATGAAAGCACAGGAGAATCAGACAGATAGCGTGGCAAAGCTGGTAAAGGATCTGATTGTGCGAAAAGCGATTACCTGGGTAAAGGCAGCTGCACCGATTATCGGATTGGTGCTTTTATTACTTGTTCTTGTAGTTGCCATGATTGCGGTTCCGGTTATTGCGGCGATAGCAATCCTTTACAATTCTCCATTTGCTTTATTTCTGCCACCACTTGAATCAGGAGATACCGTGCAGACAGTAACGAGTGCTTATGTGCAGGAGTTTAACCGGGATGTGAATACGAAAGTGAATGAGCATACCGGATATGACCTTGGAGAGCTTGTATATGTGGACTATGAAGGTATGGAAGAAAACCCAAGCAATTACTATGACATCATGGCTGTCTATATGGTCAAGCATGGTGTCGGAGATACTGCAACAGTCATGAATGATACTTCAAAAGGCTGGCTGCAGGCAGTAGTAAATGATATGTGTTCATACACCACAAGCACAGGAACAAAGGATGTGGAAGAAACAGATGCAGACGGTAATGTAACTACTGTCACGAAGTCGGTTCTGTATGTGAATGTCACACTGAAATCGTACAGAGATATGATTTCGGTCTATGGATTTAATTCTGATCAGGTGGAAATGCTTGAGCAGATCATGAGTCCTGAGTTTATGGGACAGCTTGGATATGCCGGAAGCGGAAGTGGAGGTGGAGGCGGCAGTCCGGGAGTAAGCTCCATGACTGAGGATGAAATCAATGCCATCCTTAGTGGAATTACAGACAGCAGGCAGAAAACAGTCTGCTCCTATGCACTTCACAGAGTTGGCTTCCCTTATAGTCAGGATTTAAGAGACAGCGGTAACTATTATGACTGCAGTTCCTTAGCCTATTATTCATGGAAAGATGCAGGCGTGGATATTAGTTTCGGCGGTGCAACCACAGCGGCAGCGGAGGCACAGGGACTTGATGAAGCCGGAAAGACTGTCTCCTTTGATGAGTTACAGCCGGGAGACCTTATCTTTTATAGTTTTACAAGCAATGGAAGATATAAGAACATCAGCCATGTGGCAGTATATGTCGGAAATGGCAAGGTGGTAGAGGCACTTAATGAAAGTCTTGGTGTGGTCTACAGGGATGTGGCAAGCACAGGAAAGATTGTTGTGATAGGAAGACCATAACAGGAAATTTGCAGAGAGGGCATAGTCCCTCTCTGAGACTGGAGGTAAGAATGGATTTAAAAGATATGATACTGGTAACAGAAAACGACAGGGGAACAGAGACAAATATGCTGATGACTCTGGATGATTATAAGAGTTTTATAGCAATTGATGATATGTCAGAGCTTGCAGAAAATTTGTTGCAGCTTGGAAGGACACTTGGTGAAGCAGATAACTTCACAGAGTATTACAGGGCAGCAAATGTAACTGTATCTGCGAGATTCTGTCTGGATGATATTCAGCTGGGACATTTTCTTCAGGGATTTTATAACGATTCCAAAGAATTCCGGTTTGATAAAGAAGCCAGTTCTTCTGAATGTGTTGCAAAGCTTAAGGAGATTGGAATGACCGATAAGGGCTGGGTAGATGATTTTAACCTGCATTATGAAAGTGTGGACAGATTATTTGAAAGGGGACAGACATTCCATAACTTCAATGACCATGATTACATGGTGCTTGAAGCATTATCACCAAGAAATCTTGTGGTGATGGATATGAAGTCAGGTTCTCTTACAATCGCCCTTGGTGCGACAGAGTATAAGCGTTATCCGAAGGATGAGAAGCCTACAAAGGACAATACCACAATCGGGGTATCGTGGGAGCATGGCATTTATCTTGGTTCCACACTCTCAACCACGAATTTCAAGGCATATAAAAGAGAGTATGGCACACCGGAAAAGATAGAGGATATCTATGATTACAGGGCAAAGCTAAAGCAGAAGTTCTATTTTTATCAGGATATGTCAAAGGATGATGATGTACCAAAGAAGCTGCAGAATGACTTCCTTCACCAGATGTATGAGGATTTCGGAACGATTGAAGAGGACTGTTTTTACGACAGGCTGGAAGATGGAAAGTACGATGAAGGCTTTAAGGAAAGACAGGTAAAGGAAGAAAAGAGCCGGTGATGAGATTTTTACAGGAGGCGATATCATATGGAACAGGAATTTGATGTTGAGATAAAAGAAGTGCTTTCACGAGTACAGAAAGTAAAGGCAGAGTCGATTGACGATGCCATCAATAAGGCAATGGATATGTATTATGCAGAGCAGATAGTCCTTGGAGCAGAGGACATGAAGGGAGTTGATTTTGCGCCTATCAGCGAAGGTCAGCTCCCTTCTTCATTAAAAGAAAACGGAGGAAGAGCAAGATGAAAAGTGATTCAACAACAGTAATTAAGAACATGGAGTTTTTAGTAAAGGAACTTCATAAGGAGTGGGACAGATCGGGTGCTTCTAAGGCATCCGTTATTATTTCCCTTGAGGAAGTAGATGGTATCAATGATAAGTTAAAAGAGATTATCTATCAGACACAGAAGTCAGTCGATGAGGATGAGCTGACCTTTAAACAGAGCATTGTAAAGTCAAAAGAGTGCTATGTACTGCTTCGTGTGGTGCGTAAGATTGCAAAGAAAAAGGATAAATGCGAAAAACAGGCAATCGACAATGAATTTGCAATCGAGCTGGATAAGGATGAGTTAAAGCAATTTAAGGGATTGTTTGCAGAGATGTTTAAGTAGAGGAGGACAAAGGTATGGGCGTTGATATGAAGGTCAAAGCGATATACGATTCTGAAATTGGTAACATCACCAGATCAGAAAAGAACTGGAAGGATGTGTTAAAGGTCGCAGGTCAGTTATACCGCTATGAATTTGACAATATCGTTATGGTAACAGCTCAGAGACCTCCGGAAAAAAGCACACTCATGGCAGATTATGATACCTGGAAAAAGGTGGGAAGATATGTAAAGCGTGGTGCGAAAGGCTGCGCCATCTTCCCGTCAAGGGCACTGAATCCACGCATGAGATATATCTTTGATATCAGTGATACCGGAGGGAAGAATGTCAAACTGACATGGGACCTTGAGGGAGAAAATCTTAAGGATTATGTGGATTTTCTTGTGTCAGAAGGTCAGATTGAGCAGTACGATAACAGCGACAGGGAGTCTCTAAAAAATATATTAAAACAGTTTACAGGAACAGATGTTTGGCTTATAATAAAAGAAGAGTTCGGAGACCGAATGACCGAGCTTATGCAGCTATCAGGTAGTGTGATAAAGGAAGAAAGTAAGAAACGCAATGGCTTACAGCAGGAAATGGACATGGAGCAGCTTGTATATGCAAGTGTCATGTATGCTGTAGGGACGAGATGCGGATTTGACTTATCTGTGCAAGAACAGGATTTTAGTCAGATCGTAAATATCAAAGACGAAGAGATCATTTACCGTCTTGGTTCCATTGTATGCGATGTCTCCTGTAGTGTTCTTAGAGAATTTAGTCGTAACTTAAAGGCAATCGAGAGCGAAAGGAGAATTGGATATGTTAGAAAAAATGACTTACAAGGAAGTGGACGGACTGCTTTATCCGCAGATAGAGATGCCGGACGAGACGGAGGATCTCACGAAGCTGGGCAAGTACGGAAGGATGGCGATGAGTTATCTTCAGGAGAACGAGCCGGCAAGATACAAGACTCTGATGAGATTCGGGAAGATGTACGAGAAGATGTCAGCGGTAGAGGAGGAAGCGAACCAGCTGTACGACCAGCTGGAGATGCAGTATCTGGCGAAGCACAAGCCACAGAATCCGTCATCGACAATGGAGATGTGGAAGATAAGAGAGCAGGCGAAGATGCAGGCAGAGGAAGTGGTACTCCATCAGATAGTGATGCGATTCCACTAGAATCAGATGATACAGAACTGAATAGGGAACTTGATGAAATCAATTCATTGGGTGTTAGTAAGGAAGCCGAATATACACAGGCTTCCTTTTTTTTCGACCAGAACGGGCAGGCAAGCATTGGCACCATTCATACTGAGGATGAAAATAATAATCAGTTTATGCGTCAGTTCGAGCAGGACAGAAAAGCTGCATTAGCAGGTAAATACAATTACCTGAATCCCAAAAAGTCTCCAACAGTACCAAGTGAGTATATCAAACAGGTGCTTATGAGAGGTACAGGTTTTATCGGTGGTAAGGGCAGGGTATGCAAGATTTTTGAAACAGAGATTGATGCAGGAACCAGAGCAAAGCGTATCAAAGCAGAATATGGTCAGGGAGGTGCAGGCTGGCCGGTTGACGGACTGGGACTGCACGGATATGACACATTTCATGGGAACGGACTGCGTTTTCAGTGGCGAGATGAGGATGGAGAGGTTGAAGGATATGTTTCGTGGAAAGATATCGAAAAAGAGCTTGGTGTCCTTATTCTTACAGGGGAATACCAGCCTGAGACACCTCGTATTGATGAGCTTGCGATGGACGGACTCCGTGAGGATGATGAGGTCATTGATGCCGAATACCGGGAAGTGGAACCGGAGGAGGCAGAATCAGAGATTGATGATTATGCAATACCGGATGAGCCGGAGAGCTATGCTTCTAACAGAGATTATGTAAGTGCAAAAGGCATGACACCACAGGAAACTGCCGATGAAGACCGCATGGTAACACATGCAGAATATGGTGCAGAGATAGAAGCTGAAACAACTGAAAAAGATCCATCAGAGCTTCAGTATATTACACCGATTGATTATGCCAAGCGTATTGATGAGCTTGATGAAGACCTGCGTGATGCGGCGGAGATTCTTGTAACAGATTGCAGCTGCTACACTCCGTTTAGGGCATTCCTTATGGATGTGGTGCAGTCTGATTTTGCATTTATGCCCAATAAACTTGACCTTATCAGGGATATTGCATTAGGGACAGATAATGCAGAAAGAAAGGCATATTCCAACAATAAGTATGGTCTTGTGGAGTACTCAATCAGAAGCGGATATGTGAAGATCAGCTATAAGAACAGGAATGGTGTGCGTAAGGAAGGTGCACTCGACTGGCGTGAGTTATACGAGATTTTATCCTATATGGTAAAACAGCCATTTTACTGCGGAGAAGACCAGAAGAAGTATTATCAGGAGACAAAGCAGAAGGCTGACAGGGATAAGATGAATCCGGTCTATAAGAGATTCTTTGATATCGAGGATAGTGTAAAAGCCAATCGTCTTGAAACCAGGGAAAGAGCAATAGCGAATGGCTGGGAAACCAAGATTGATGAGAATGGACATGTAGTTTCAGATGATGTGGTATCAGTATCTGTGGATGATATTCAGGCTGATACAGAATCACAGGAAACTGTAGATTTTACACCAAAGCAGGAACCAGTACAGCAAGTAGAAAGTCTTGAAAATGAGAAGAATGTTGCCGGGCAGACGAAGCACAACTTCCACTATAATCTCTGGGAAATGGAAAAAGGCGGTGCCAAGACCAGATATCAGTGGAATATGGATGCAATTCGTACTTTAAAGCAGATTGAATCAGAAAACAGGCTTGCAACACCGGAGGAACAGAAAACCTTGTCGAAGTTTGTCGGATGGGGCGGACTGTCACAGGCATTTGATGAGGAAAACGCAGGCTGGAGCAAAGAATATGCAGAGCTGAAAGACCTTTTATCTGATGAGGAATACGGTGCAGCTAGGGCAACAGTAAACAATGCCTTTTATACTTCACCGGAGATTGCCATGTGCATGAACTCGGCACTTGTCCAGTTTGGTTTCAGAGGCGGCAATGTATTAGAGCCATCTATGGGTATCGGTAACTTCTTTGGAAGTATGCCGGAAACAATGCATGAAGCAAAGCTGTATGGAGTGGAGCTTGACAGCATTTCAGGAAGAATTGCAAAGCAGCTTTATCAGAATGCCAATATCAGTATCACAGGATTTGAGAATACCACATATCCGGATAACTTCTTTGATGTGGTTGTCGGAAATGTGCCATTTGGTGATTATAAGGTTTTTGATCCGAAGTACAACAAGTATAACTTCCGTATCCACGATTATTTTCTGGCAAAAGCACTTGACCAGGTAAGACCGGGAGGCATGGTTGCGGTGATTACCACAAAGGGAACACTTGATAAGGCAAATCCTACTATCCGAAAGTATCTGGCTGAAAGAGCAGAGCTTGTGGGAGCGATAAGACTTCCGAATACTGCATTTAAAGATAATGCAGGAACCGAAGTGACAGCAGATATCCTGTTTTTGCAGAAGAGGGAGAGAAAGATTGATATTGAGCCTGACTGGGTACACCTTGGTGTAACTGAGAATGGCATTGCAGTCAACTCTTATTTTGCAGAGCATCCGGAAATGATGCTTGGATCTATGGAATATGACACAAGGATTTACGGACAGGACAGCAGATACACAGTCTGCGTGAATGATGATGAGAACTTCAATATTTATGAAGCATTAAACAAAGCTATCGGTAATATCAAAGCCCAGATGACAGATTTTGAGAGAGTGGCAGATGAGGCGGAGCAGACGGAGGAAGTTATCCCGGCTGATCCGGATGTGAGAAACTACACTTACACATTTTTTGAAGGAAAACTCTATTACAGGGAAAATTCCGAGATGGTAAGAAAAGAAGTATCACAGACTGCCGAGGAGCGAATCAGAAGCCTTGATGAAATCAGACAGATAACAAGAGAGCTGATTGATATCCAGATGGATGGCTGCAGCGAGGAGGAGCTTTCTGATAAGCAGAGACTTCTTAATGTAAAATATGATGCCTTCGTAAAGCAGTATGGAGCCATTACTTCAAAAGCAAACAGAATAGCTTTCAGAGATGACAGCGATTACCCACTTCTTTGCAGTCTTGAAGAAGTAAATGAAGACGGGGAGGTGAAAAAAGCGGATATGTTTTATAAGCAGACGATTAAGGCAAAGACTGTCATAGACAGGGTTGAGACTGCTGTGGAAGCATTGAATGTATCCGTCAATGAATTTGGATATGTAAATCTTGCCTATATGCTCTCTATCTATGAGCCGGATATTACTAATGCAAAGGAAGAACTTGCAGAAAAGTCCGGGCAGACAGTGGATGAGATAACATTTAGTGATGATGCTTTGGCAGAGCTTAGAAGGGCAGTTCTTGTGGAAGAACTGGATGGACTGATTTTCCTTAATCCCGACCGCTACAACGAGAACAATCCCGATATCGGCTGGGAGACAGCAGACGAGTATCTTTCCGGAAATGTGAGAGACAAGCTTCGTGTAGCAAAGGCTATGGCAGCGGATACAGACAATCCACAGGCAGAAAGATTTGCAGGCAATGTGGCAGCACTTGAAAAGGTGCAGCCGGAGTGGATTGAAGCCTCGGATATTGATGTAAAGATTGGCACGACATGGATTGAGCCGCTTGATTATGAGCAGTTTATCTATGAGCTTCTCAATACACCAAGAAGAGCAAGGGCAGTCAGAAGCCAGTTTTACAATACAGGCATTCAGGTACACTTAAATAAGATGAGCATGGAATGGTTCATCGAGAATAAGAGCATGGATAAGCATTCAGTGGCAGCTACTAAGACCTATGGTACAAGCCGCATGGATGCTTATTCTATTTTTGAGGATACGCTGAATCTTAAAACTGTAACAGTCAGGGACAGGATTGATGACGGAGATGGCAAATATCATTATGAAGTCAATAAGAATGAGACAATGCTTGCAAGGGAAAAACAGAACATGATCAAGGAGAAGTTCAAGGAATGGCTGTTTTCAGAGCCGGAACGCAGACAGAAATATGTGGAGTATTATAACGAGACATTCAATAATATCCGCCTGCGTGAGTATGACGGAAGCCACTTACAGTTTCCGGGAATGAATCCGGCGATTGAGCTAAAGCCTCATCAGAAGAATGCGGTGGCAAGAATCCTTCTCGGAGGAAACACACTGCTTGCACACTGTGTCGGTGCCGGAAAGTCCTTTGAGATGATGGCTGCCTGCATGGAGCAGAAGAGACTTGGACTTGCCAATAAGACAATCATGGTTGTTCCAAAGCCACTTATCGGGCAGACTGCATCAGAGTTTTTAAGGCTTTATCCGTCAGCAAATATCTTAGTTGCCACAGAGCGTGATTTTGAAAAGAGCCGTAGAAAGCAGTTTGTATCAAGGATTGCAACAGGTGACTATGACTGTATTATCATGTCACACTCGCAGTTTGAGAAAATCCCAATCTCCGCAGAGAGAAAAGAAAGAATGCTTAACGAGCAGATTGATGAAATCAGCTATGCGATTGATGAGATGAAGGAGCGTAATGGAGAAAGATGGACTGTAAAACAGATGGAAAGCCAGAAGAAAAAGCTGGAGGAACAGCTGAAATCTCTATCTGATGAGAGCAGGAAGGATGACCTCATTACCTTTGAGGAGCTTGGTGTAGATTCTATCATGGTAGACGAGGCACATAATTTTAAGAACCTTGCAATTTTTTCCAAGATGAATAATGTGTCAGGTATCAGCAGCAGCGGAGCTAAGAAGTCAACGGATATGCAGCTTAAATGCCAGTATCTATCAGAGATAAATGATGGCAGAGGCATTGTATTTGCAACAGGTACACCAATATCCAATACCATGTGTGAGATGTATGTCATGCAGCTTTACTTACAGAAAGCGGCACTTGAAGAGATGGGGATTTATCACTTTGATTCATGGGCAGCAAACTTTGGTGAAGTGACAACAGCACTTGAGCTTACTGTAGAGGGAAGCGGATTCCGTTTTAAGAGCAGATTTAATAAGTTTACGAATCTGCCGGAGCTTATGAATATCTTCCGTGAGGTAGCAGATGTGCAGACCGCAGACATGCTTGACCTTGATGTGCCGGCACTTCGTGGTGGGAAGCCTATCATAGTGGAGTCAGAGCCTGACTGGTATGTAAAGCAGGTTATGGAAGACTTTGTTGTGAGGGCAGAGCGTATCAGAGGTGGTGGAGTTGATCCAAGTGTGGATAACTTCCTAAAGATTACCCATGAGGCAAGACTTCTTGGAACAGATGCAAGACTGATTGATAAGGATGCACCGAATAATCCTGATGGAAAACTCAATAAGGTAGCAGAAAATGTGTGGAAGGAATATGAAAAAGGAAATGCTGATGGTCATATAGGCTGCCAGCTTATTTTTTCGGACATCGGCACACCGGGACCGGATAAGGACTTCACCATTTATGATTATCTGAAGGAAACACTTATCCAGTATGGTATTCCGGCAGATGAGATAGCATTTATCCATGATGCCAAGACGGATGCACAGAGGGACGCACTTTTCAAGGAGATGAGGACAGGTAAAAAGAAAGTTCTTATCGGTTCAACGGACAAGTGTGGAACAGGTGTAAATGTGCAGACACACCTTGTTGCAATGCATCATGTGGACTGCCCGTGGAAGCCAAGCTCCATTGAACAGAGGGAAGGACGAGGCATACGACAGGGCAATGAAAATGAAGAGGTGGCAATTTACAGATATGTAACCAAAGGAACATTTGATGCATACAACTGGTCGCTGGTTGAGAATAAGCAGCGTTTTATCAGTCAGGTTATGACAAGCAAGGCTGTAAGCCGAAGCTGCGAGGATATCGACGAGGCAACACTTTCCTATGCAGAGATTAAGGCGGTTGCCACAGGCAATCCTCTTATTCGTGAGAAGATGGAGATTGACAATGATGTCCAGAGATTAAAGCTCTTAAAGGCATCCTATGACAATCAGAGATATGGCTTGCAGGATAACTTTATGATTAAGTACCCGAAGCTCATTAAGACAGCAACCGAAAAGCTTGCCAATGTAAGAGAGGATGTAAAAGCAAGGGATAAAGAGCTGATTGATAATCCGGAATTTGCCATTACCATAGGCAAAGCAACCTACACAGAGCGTGTGGATGGCGGAACGATGATGCTTGAAGCAATCAGCAAATGCAAGACCGGAGAGACAACTGCAATCGGTAAATTCCACGGATTTGAGCTGCTTGTGGAAAAGAACTTCCTTGGCATCAATTATATGGTGCTTCGTGGAAAGACAGAGTACAAGGCAGAACTTTCCACAAGTCCTGTCGGCAGTATGGTAAAGCTGGAAAACCTGTTCAATGGACTCCATGAGAACATTGATTTCTTAGAAAAGAAGATTGAGCAGTACCAGAATGACCTTGAAGCATCAAAGGCAGAGTATGACAAGCCATTTGCGTACAGTGATGAACTGAATGAAAAACTGGCAAGGCAGTGTGAACTGAATGCCCAGCTTGACCTTGAGAACGCAAAGGCTGTGGATGCAGACCTGAGCGGACCGGAGGAAGAAAGAGAAACAGATGACAGGATGGAATCTGCAGCAATTGTAGCAGAGGATAAAGGTGCTTATCCAGCCGACAGAGAGGGCAGAACACGATAGGAGAGTGAATAATATGAGCATAAGAAAAGTGGTCGCAGGACTACTGATTACAGCAGGGATTGCCATTATGGCAGTCCCTTTTTTCTGGCGGGCAACAGGAGAAAAACAGACAGAACAGCTCATAAGTGAATTTGAGCAGACATTGGAGGATGATTACGATGAAGAAACAGATGTGGAGGAAGAGCAAACCTCCATTAGTAAAGAGGATGAAGCCATTCTTAAAGAAGGCGGTGTTATCGGCATCATTGAGATACCGGGCTTAGATATCAGGTATCCGGTAATGGAAGGAACCACAAGTAAAGTGCTTAATGCAGGGATCGGTCATATAGAAGAAACAGCAGGAATCGGAGAAAGTGGCAACTGTGTATTGTGCGGTCATAATGGCAGCAGATATGGCACTTTTTTTACACCACTAAGTCAGATATCCATAGGTGATGAAGTAATGATAACCGACAAAAATGGGCTGAAGCATATCTATGAGGTAACAGAGACAGAGATAGTAAATCCGTATGATAACAGCATCAAGACACAGGGTACAGAAAAAGAATTAACTCTTTTTACCTGTTCCCAGAAAGGAACCATGCGTTTTGTGGTCAGGTGCATTTATAAGGAGGCGGTGATGGATGAATAAGAGATACCGATTAGGTGAAATAGAAGAGGCAGTATCGGAAATGGAAGAGCTAATTGACATCGAGGATGATATTGCTGAGATTGATGATGACTTTCAGATAGTCGTAAGCGGCTGGTCTGTGTATGTCGAAAGCCTGAATCTGACACTCAGACAGGGAATAGCCTGTGTATGGGATGCGGAGGAAGGATTATTTATGCCTGATTTTGATGTGACTATCGTGTATGAGGGGAACATTGAAACACAGGAGTGGCTCTACTATGAGCAGGACGGAATGGTCGTTACACTTGGCAACTGGCTTAATGGCAGATTGTCTTGTGAACAGATAGAACAGCTTTGGTGTGAGCTTATCATACCGGAGCAAAACAAAGAACAAAAAGAAAGCGAGGAATAGCATATGAAGTATTCAATTAAGGTAAACGAAGTAAGAGCAAAAGAGGGCAGCAACATCAAAGGATTTGCAACAGTGGTATTCGGTGATTCATTTAAGATTACCAATATTGCAATCCTTGAGAATAAGGACAAGGGAGAGCTTTTTGTATCAATGCCTAGATACCGCTCCAATGAGCGTGATGAAAGCAATGGCGTGATCTATAAGGATGTGTGCAATCCTATCACAGCAGAGTTTCGAGAGGAACTCTATACCAATATCCTTGATGCCTATGCAAGAATCAAAGAACCAGAGAAAGAGGAGACACAGAAGCAGGAGCGTACACAGGAAATGCCGGAGTTTTCCGTAACTGTGACACCTTATGAGAGGGAAGGCAGTAACATCAAAGGACTTGCACGTATTTACTTTGAAAACAGTTTCATCGTAAATAACATCAATATCGTGCAGGGTAAAGAGAAAATCTTTGTATCAATGCCTTCTTATAAGACAAAGCAGGTGGATGAGCAGGGCAAGCCAATCTATCAGGATGTCTGCTATCCGGTCACAAAGGATTTCAGGGAAAAACTCTATAATGAGATTATCTCTGAATATGAGAAAGCAAAGGATAAGAGCAACGAAAAGGCAAGAGAGAGTGCAGAGAAACATCATGGCAATCCCGATAAAGAGAAGGACAAAGAGGCGACGCCCTTTCGATAATCAGTAATCAGAGTACAGGGGCGGCCAAGGCTGCCCCATTTACAGAATGGAGGAAACAGAATGGATATGGAAGCAGGAAAAACACTTACCAATGAGGAGGTCATAAGAGAACTTCTCGAATTATTAAAGAAGAATGCCATGAAAGAGCAGGCAAATGATGTATTTGAGATATGCAGCTATGTGGATGGACTGGAGAAAAAGATTGATTCCATGACGGAAGAACTCACCAATATGCAGAACCAGATCAAAGAAATGCAGGAAGATACACTTGTCAATAATGCTAAAAAGGCATTGTCAGAAGCACAGGAGCGACTTAATACCAGATGTGAGCAGATAAAGTCACAGGTATTAGAAGTGAAAGAACAGGTCAAATCTACAGCAAAGAGCATAGTTGATGAAGCAAAGGCAAAGGGAAGAACTGCATTATACAGGGTGTCGGAGTTCTTAGCAATTAAGAAAAGGCTTCTTGATATCCGAGAGAATGTAAGAGGTGCAATCAAGACCACGGATAAGGATATAGCAAAGACAGCGCTTCTTACAAAAGGATTTCGTGAAGCTGGTCAGACAGCAGCTAATGCATTCCGTACTTTTGCTGACAAGCCAGAGGTGGATTATTCACAGAAAGAGCAGAAACATCCCATTACAAAGGCGGTGCTTGCACCTATGAAAGCAGTGAAAAAGATGCTTGTATCAATGGAACTGCATCTGGATGCTTCGATTGATAAGCTGGATAATCTGGCTATGAATGTGCAGCTTGATAAGGAAAAGCATATGGAGAATGCGAAAGCGCAGAAACAGACAGAGCCGGAGAGGGCAGAAGCTGAGCGAGTGGAAGCAGAGGTTGTATATTCACCGATGGTCGCTGAACCACAGGAGTATCAGTATAATGCAGATGCATTTGAAAATTATTTGAGAGATAATGCTGCAAATGATAATAAGAACAAAGAAATAATAATGCAAAAGGATAAAAATGTACGATGAGTAGGCATAATTCGTAAATTAATTGCCACTACGTTTTTGAAATAGCATTGAAGTGGTATCTACGATGTTTTGATGTGAAATGGATTCTGCGGTATACACAAGGAATACAAATTGACTTTTCCAGGTTGGTGTTGTAAACTATGATTAGCATTGACTAACCATAAGGAGGGCGCTCATACATGACAAATCAATACATGAATAATCTTTATCGTGATCTGCTCTCTAATTCACCGCAGACGATCACCATAGATATTCCGGCAGACATGGGAACCGGTCAGATTTCGCAGATCGTCACGAAACAGGGAGCAGTTGTTTCAGACTGGAGAATGAATTACTTTTCGGATATGAACGTGCAGGGAGTGAGCAGTGAAGAATACATACAAATGCTGTTCTGCTTCAATGAC
>ERZ859732.532-NODE-532-length-15154-cov-1.878204_pt1 | contig 15154 bp, 9 predicted proteins | sample MGYA00510123_ERZ859732 | MGnify/ENA primary metagenome ERZ859732 (study PRJEB30046, sample SAMN00715133) | human gut metagenome | study: EMG produced TPA metagenomics assembly of the A metagenome-wide association study of gut microbiota in type 2...
GACGCAGACCTCCGTTGTGTATCAACGGAAATCTGCGTGCGTGTGTAAAAAATAGAATGAAGGAGAGCAAAGGTTATTTTACTTCGCTTCCTGGTTTTACTTCGTTCAAAGTAGTGGTAACGGACAATGAACCGTCAAAGTTTTCTGCGCTGAGAATCATACCTTCGCTCACCAGGCCGTTTTTGAACTGACGAGGAGCTAAGTTTGCGATAAACAGCACTTGCTTGCCTACCAGGTCTTCCGGTTTGTAATGCTGAGCAATACCGCTGACGATGGTACGGTTTTCCAGTCCGTCGGCAATTTTGAATTTCAGCAGCTTCTTCATCTTAGGTACATTTTCGCATTCCAATACAGTACCTACACGGATGTCGAGTTTCTCAAATTCTTCGAAAGCAATGGTCGGTTTAATCGGATTTGCCTTGTAATTGGCTGCTTCGTTGGCTTTCTTAGTAGCCAGCAATTTATCTACCTGTGCCTGAATGACGTCGTCTTCAATCTTTTCGAATAGCAGTTCAGGCTTGTTCAGCTGATGGCCTTCTGCCAGCAAGTCTGTACGTCCCAACTGTTCCCAGTCGAAGCTTTCCATGTTCAGCATCTTGCGCAGTTTTTCAGAACTGAACGGCAGGAACGGTTCAAAAGCAATGGCCAGGTTGGCAACCAACTGCAATGAAATGTTCAGGATGGTAGCCACACGTGCCATGTCGGTCTTAGCCAGTTTCCATGGTTCTGTATCTGCCAGGTATTTGTTTCCGATGCGGGCCAGGTTCATGGCTTCTTTCTGTGCATCGCGGAATTTGAATACATTCAGCAGTTTTTCTACTTCTTCTTTTACGTCGGCAAATTCTTTCAGTGTTTCACGGTCGTAGTCGTTCAATTCACCACAAGCCGGAACCTTTCCATCGAAATATTTGTGAGTCAGAACCAATGCGCGGTTCACGAAATTACCGTATACTGCCACCAGTTCATTGTTGTTACGAGCCTGGAAATCTTTCCATGTAAAGTCGTTGTCCTTTGTTTCCGGAGCGTTGGCAGTCAGCACGTAGCGCAATACATCCTGCTTGCCAGGGAAGTCCTGCAGGTACTCGTGCAACCATACTGCCCAGTTGCGTGAAGTTGAAATCTTGTCACCTTCCAGGTTCAGGAACTCGTTAGAAGGCACGTTGTCCGGAAGGATGTAGCTTCCTTCTGCCTTCAACATGGCCGGGAATACGATACAGTGGAACACGATGTTATCTTTTCCAATGAAATGAATCAGGCGTGTTTCAGGGTCTTTCCACCATTTCTCCCATGAATCGGGCAACAGCTCTTTTGTGTTAGAGATATAGCCGATAGGTGCATCGAACCATACATACAATACTTTTCCTTCTGCACCTTCTACCGGAACCGGAATACCCCAGTCAAGGTCGCGGCTTACGGCACGAGGCTGCAGCCCCATATCCAGCCAGCTCTTGCACTGTCCGTACACATTCGGACGCCATTCCTTGTGGTCTTCCAGAATCCATTTGCGCAACCAACCTTCGTGTTTGTCAAGTGGCAAGTACCAGTGTTTGGTTTCCTTCATGACAGGCTGGCTTCCGCTGATGGCGCTTTTCGGGTTAATCAGTTCTGTAGGAGAAAGTGTACTTCCACATTTTTCACACTGGTCACCGTAAGCACCTTCTGCATGGCAGCGAGGGCATTCTCCCGTGATGTAACGGTCAGCTAAGAATGTGTGAGCTTCCTCGTCATAATATTGCATGGAAGTTTTTTCGATAAACTCATGCTTGTCATACAATTTACGGAAAAAGTCAGATGCTAACTGATGGTGAGTGGGTGAAGAGGTACGTCCGTACACATCGAATGAAATACCGAACTCTTTAAAAGAATCCTTAATGAGCGTGTGATAACGGTCCACAATATCCTGTGGAGTTACACCTTCTTTTTTAGCGCGGATAGTGATGGGCACTCCATGTTCATCCGAACCTCCGATAAAGAGCACGTCTTCTTTTTTCAGGCGCAGATAGCGCACGTAAATATCGGCCGGCACATAAACCCCTGCCAGATGGCCGATATGGACCGGACCGTTTGCGTATGGCAGAGCCGATGTAACGGTCGTTCGTTTAAAGTTCTTTTCCATATACGTATATAGTTTATTCTAAGTTGCAACCTTACGATGTGCAAAGATACGATTTATTTGGAAATTATTCTTTTTTGCGGCGTGCGAAGCGAATTTTTCGGGATGGGTTTAAGATATATTGGTTTCAAAACTTTGAAGGTAGAATCCGGTGAATGTGTTTATAAGAATTTATGGAGTAGTCGAAATCTTTTTGTAACCTTATTGTGCCATAGTTTTAATTAACCTGCAATCATTGTGCAATGCCCCCCTCATACTTTTGCACAGAAATTTTATTCTATTAACAGGTTATGAAAAGAGTAATTAGATTGTTTTGTTTAATTGTCTGTATGACAGGATTTTTTACGAATTCTGCTCAGGCTAAAATTTTTGAAGATGATTGGGTTCAAGGTCTTGTTGTCGACCAAAATGGAGAGGCCGTAATCGGTGCCAGTATTTTTGAGAAGGGAACTCAAAATGGAACGGTAACGGATGTGGATGGAAAGTTCAGATTAGATGTACAGAGCTATGAACATACGCTGGAAATATCTTATATCGGTTATACCACACAGCGTATAAAACCGAAAAAGGGAGATAATCTGCATATTGTATTGGTTGAGGATTCTAAAACAATGGATGAGGTTGTGGTAGTAGGTTATCAGACCATGCGTAAAACAGATGTGGTGGGAGCAGTTTCAAGTATTAAGTCAAGAGAGCTGAACGTAACGACTCCTACGGTAGGACAAAGTTTGGTTGGTAAAGTATCCGGTGTGCAGATTGCACAGGTAAGTGGTGCACCTTATGGTAGTACGAAAATTCGTGTACGTGGTGTCGCTTCTATCAATGCAAGCTCTGATCCGCTTTATGTAATTGACGGGTATCCTTCGAATGATGATTTAATGCTGAATCCTGAGGATATTGAATCTATTGAAGTCTTGAAGGATGCAGCTTCGGCAGCTATCTATGGTTCACGTGCTGCAGGTGGTGTAGTTCTTATTACAACGAAACGTGGTAAGGAAGGCAAAGTAAAAGTAAACTATAATTTTCAGTTGAGCGTCAATCAGCTTGCCAAGAAAATTGATTTGCTCAATTCAGCTCAGTTTGCCGATTTGGTGGTAGAAGGACGTAATAATGCGTATAAGAATATTCTTGTAACAGCTGGTAAGCCTTGGGATGATTCATATATTCATCACACGAATGCGGAACGTGCCCAGCAAATAGGTTCTGCTAACAGTGCAGCAATGATTCCTGAGTTCCTTTATGATTTTGAAAAAGGTGAAGTGATTACTCCGCAGTATGATACAGACTGGCAGGATGAATTATATCAGAATGCATTGTCACAACGTCATCATGTGTCGGTAAATGGCGGTACCGATAAAATACGCTATGAAGTGAGTATGGGCTATCAGAATCAAGAGGGTATTATTCTATCAACAGGTCAGAAACGTTTGAACTTGCGTGCAAATTTGGATGCAGAAATTAGCTCAAAATTCAGAATTGGAGCTACTATTTCAAACACTTCTAACTGGAACCGCGAGGTTCAGGAGGGACGTTTCAATCAAGGACCTATTTTGGGTGCATTGATTTATGCTCCGATTTTTCCTTGCTACGATGAAAATGGGGAACTTGTAAAAGGGGAAATGACATCATATGCAAGTGAATATGGTTTCCAGCAGATTGAAAATCCGGTTGCGTTGGCTACGGAAACAAAAATACGCCGCAATGGAATAAGAAATACATATAATGTAACTGCTACGTATGAACCGGTAAAGAATCTGTTCTTGAAAGCAAACTTGGGTATGTATACTTATTCTGAAAAGTATGAGTTTTATCGTCCTACGAGTCTTTCTGATGGAGCAAATCCTCCTTATTCTGATCAGGCTAAGGCTGCAGCCAATGCAATTGCGAATACTACTTTGAAATCGGACTACCTGGCAGAGTTTACAGCCAACTATAATAAAACGTGGAATGAGGTACATAACTTTAGTGGAGTAGCCGGTTATTCTGTACAGAAAGATATGATAGATGTATTGGGTGTGAAGGCTACAGGCTATGAAGATGACCATATCACAGAAGTGACCGGACACGGAGCAGATCCAAGTGACATTCAGTTGAACAATACTTATAAGTCGAATTGGACAATGTTGTCTTATTTTGCACGCTTGAATTATAATTATGCGAACAAATATTATTTGACTGCTTCATTCCGTGGTGATGCTTCTTCACTTTTTGGTCCTGAAAACCGTTGGGGATATTTCCCTTCTATTTCTGCTGCCTGGACACTTTCTAACGAAGACTTCTGGAAAGATAATTTAGGAGAGTCTACTTCATTAAAGTTACGTGCAAGTTGGGGTATGAGCGGAAATAATAATATTGGTAACTATGAGTATGCCACCATTATGAGTTCACCGTCCGGTGCTGTCTTTGGAAATGGTACTATTGTGTCAGCAATGTATCCGGGTGGTGTGAAAGATAATGCGATTGGATGGGAAACTACTTCTCAGTATAATGTAGGATTTGATTTGTCTTTATTTAATAACCGACTTTCAGTTTCGGGAAACTATTATTTAAGTTATACAAAAGATTTGCTTTTCGAACAGCCGATTTCTGCTATTTCGGGTGCTAATTTTATGCTGACTAACTTGCCAGATTCAAAAATCCGTAATACCGGTTTCGATCTTCAGGTAGATGCACGTGTACTTACCGGCAAAGATTATAGCTTGAACGTAAGTGGAAACATATCATTGAACCGTAATAAAGTGCTTAACTTAGGCGGAAACAAAATTATCACTAACGGTGCAGAACGCTCTTACATGACTCATATAACGGAAGAAGGACAGCCTATTGGTATGTTCTATGGATTTAAGGTTGCAGGTATGGTTACAGAAGCGGATATGGCCGGCCTGGCAGCTGATGATGCGGTCTATAAGGCTAATGGCAACTCTTTCCCGGAAGGCTATGAATTGCAGGGACCTCCTCGTTCATTATCTCAGTCTGTAGCTCTTCAGCCTGGTGACTTGTATTTTGAGGATGTAAATGGAGATGGAGTTGTAGATGACGATGATAAAAGAGTTATTGGTAATCCACATCCGAAATTTACGTACGGATTTAATGTAAATGGTAACTATCGTGATTTGGACGTAAGTGCTTCATTCAATGGCTCATATGGAAATAAAGTGTTGGATGGTCAAGATTATTACCTGTTTAACATGGAAGGTTCTGGTAATCAGTATTCTGTAGTAGACGACCGTTATCGTAATCCGGAAAATCCAGGAAATGGATGGGTATACAAAGCTTCACGAGGAGGTACGCAGAGCAATAGTACTCGTCTTTCTACGTTCTATTTGCAGGATGGTTCTTTCTTCCGTTGCACTAACATTACTGTAGGTTACTCATTCCCGAAAATCAAGCAATGGTCAGATGGAGTAATCAGTAATTTGCGTCTCTATGTAGCTACAGATAATCCGTTCACTATTACTAAGTATAAAGGATATAACCCAGAGGTAGACTATAACAACGGATCAAACTTGACTCCGGGTGTAGATTATGGTAAATACCCTCTGATGAGAGCTTATAATATGGGTATTCAGTTAACATTCTAAAGATTAGAAAAATGAAAAAAAATATATTTTTAGCATCACTTTTTGCGATGGGAGTACTGACACTTCCTTCTTGTACGGATTTTCTTACAGAAAATGACCCTAATCATATTGTGGCAGAAAACTTCTTCTCAACAGAAAATGACGTGGAACGTGCCGTAAATGGGGCCTATATGGCGTTGCGGTCTGGTTCTTGTATGGGCGAAGGAAGTACTGCTTACACGGAAGAACGTTCGGATAATGCAGGACGATGGGATAATCAGTCTGCTGCAGGAGAACCTTTCCAGTTCACGGATTTCTCTTTGTTGCCGAGTAATACCTACCTGAAGTCTCATTGGAATGCTATGTTTACGACTATCAACAATGCCAATTTTGCCATTAAAGGGGCAGAAAGCATTTCATTCGATGAAGAGGCCCAGAAGAATGAGTATTTGGCAGAGGCAAAGTTTGTACGTGCATTGGCTTATTTTGATGTGGTACGTAAATGGGGAGATGCTCCTTTAGTTACTCAATACCTGTCTACTCCAGATGAAATTACAGCTAATACACATCGTGTAGATAAATCGCAGGTGTATGCCTTGATTGTAGAAGACTTGAAATTTGGTCTGGATAAGAATGCGCTGCCTAATTATACCGAAGCAGAAAGAGGACGAGCTAATAAAGCGGCTGCAGCAGGATTGTTAGGAAAAGTATATCTTACTATGGCTCATGTGCTGGAAGACGGTAAGCGTAATGAGTATTTGAACAATGCTAAAACTTATCTTGAGCAGTGCTATGAAATGAGAAGCTTTGGCGAATTAAGAGAAATTTCTTTTGATCCGGAAGCCTCAAATGGTGTATTTAATGTGAATAACAAGACTGCTTGTCCGGAAATTCTTTTTCAGATTGTGTATAAGCAAGGAGATAAGGATTATCACTCAAGCATTGCCAAAAATACTCAGCCGGGAGGAGAAACAACCAACTCTCTTTATGCCACACAAGGGGTACCTATGCTGAAAGTGACACCTGATTTGGTAAAGGAATTTGAGACGAGTGATAACGGTTATGGTTGGACAGATGCACGTTATGCTTATTCTGTTGGGCATTCAGATAGCCAGAATTGCTATTATGTAACGAAATATCGTGATAAAAGTGATGCAGCTGGTACCTTAGGTTATGGAGGAAACGACTGGATTGTACTGCGTTATGCTGACGTAATCTTGATGTTGGCAGAAGTTTATGAAGAGCTGGATGATACAGATGTTGCTATTTCATATTTGAATAAGGTGCGTGCCCGTGCGGGCGTTCCTGATTATGAAGTGGTAAAGAATGATCCGGTTTACAGTCATAAGTTCCCGACATTGAAATTAGCTATTCTTCATGAACGTCGTGTCGAGCTGGCATTTGAAAATCAGCGCTGGTATGATTTGTTGCGTTTCTTTACTCCTTCTGAACTTGTAGAGTATATGCATGCGAAAAATCAGGATGACTATAACGAATCAAATTTACAGAACTTTACGGAAACAGATATTTATTATCCGATTCCTTATGATGAATGGTTGCTGAACCCGGAAGGAATGTATCAGAACGAAGGATATTAATCATTAAATAAAATTTGAAGATGAAGAGAATTACTTGTATGATTTTTCTTCTCTGCACAGTCTTTGTACTCTCTGCTCAGGAGAGTGCAAAGACTCTTGTGGTAGATTTGAAGAGTCATGAAACGAAGAAAGTATTGGTAGTGGCTCATCGTGGCGACTGGAGAAATGCACCTGAGAATTCATTACAGGCCTTTCAAAATTGTATTGCGATGGGAGTTGACATGATTGAGATTGATTTGAAGATGACAAAAGACAATCAGCTGGTAATTATGCACGACAATACTATAGACCGTACGACCGACGGAAAGGGAAAAGTTTCGGATTATACGTTGGCAGAATTGCGAAAGTTTCATCTGAAAAATGGATTGGGAAGAGTTACTTTTCATTCAATTCCGACTTTGGAGGAGGTATTGGAACTGACAAAAGGAAAAATTCTGATAAACATAGATAAGGGCTATGATTATTTTCAAGAAGTGTATAAGTTATTGGTAAAAACACAGACTATAGACCAGGTGGTAATAAAATCCGGATATGCTTATGAAAAAGTCAAGGCTGAAAATGGGGATGTACTTGACAAAGTTATCTATATGCCGATTGTAGACTTAAACAATCTTGATGCAGAGGCGTTTATAGAGGGGTATAGACAGATGAAACCTGTGGCAATGGAATGCTGCTTTTCAGAAGTAACTCCGGAAGTTTTACGTTTACTTCAAAAGGTGAAAGATAATGGTTCTAAGATTTGGCTGAACGGATTATGGCCTTCATTGAATGGTGGGCATGATGATGACCGTGCTGTGGAATTGAATCAGAAAGATGAAAGCTGGGGATGGCTGTTAGAAAAAGGAGCTTCATTGATTCAGACAGACCGTCCTGTGCAGTTACTGCAATATTTAAAAGAGGAGGGCAGACGATGAAAAAGATAGGTATATGCTGTTTGGGTTTACTGTTTTCCTTATGCTCGTATGCACAGGTTCAGAGAGAATACCATTTAATTTCTGCAGAGAAGATAGAGAATAAAGCATATTATTTTACAGCTCTGTTGCGTGAATTTGGTGAAGTAGATTCTATGATTTGTCATGACCCTGTTTTGAAAAAAATGGGGCTGAAGAAATTAGAGCGTTTGCATGAGGCAAAAACTTCGCAGGAACGGGTGGAAGCGATGAAATTCTCTGCAGAAGAGATTACAGAAGCTGGAAAAGCATTGGCAAGTCTTTATAAGCCGGGAAATCCGATTGATCGGTTGTTGACAAGGCATATAATCCCTTCCGGTTGTTATCAGCAGTATAAAGAGGATGGGGCAGAGTTCTTGAAAAAAATCTGGGAGCAAGATGCAGAAGGAATGAACTATGCGATAGAGGTGTATGCAGCAGCCCGGAAACCTCATTATCCTCAAATCGATTCTATTGGCTTTTACATACATAGCCGCCGGTTTATCGAGGAAATTCTTCCTGCTTGTCAGCAAAATATTGCATTTGAGGTAAAAACATATCCTGTTTTTTATTCTGTACCTATGGCTGCTGTTAAGGCTTTGCTTGATGTGAACGACCGCCGTCAGTCGATTGATTATGAGCCTCTTTGTTCAACAGAAAATAGGAAGGCATATACTCAGGTTAGCCAAACAGAATGGAACAATTATCCTTATACAGCCATTTTAGTGTTAGGTGCAGGACCCGAGGAACCCAATGTATCTATTAGCCCGGAAGGGAAGCTTCGTTCTGCCTATGCAGCCATGATGTATCGTCAGCATCAGGCACCATTTATTATTGTATCGGGAGGAAGAGTACATCCATATCATACTCCTTACAATGAGGCTTTTGAAATGAAAAAGTATTTGATGGACGTTTGGCAGATTCCGGAGAGTGCCATTATTATAGAGCCTCATGCGCGACATACTACCACGAACTTTCGTAATGCAGCACGTATTATGTTCCGTAACGGTTTTCCTGTAGAAAAGGCCGCAGTGGTAACGTCTTCTTTTTCTCATTTAAATTTTGTGGAAGGAATGGATTCACGTTGTCTTCGTGAGTTAGGTTATGTACCTTATCGTTTAGGGAAAAGGCTGAATGAGCGTATGATGGAATTTTTCCCGTTGCAGGAGTCATTAATTATTCAGCCTACAGAACCCATTGATCCTTGAGTCGGAATTATAACTTGAAACGAGAATTGGTCTTATGAAGATAAAAGCATTTTTGTTTTTTCTATGGTGCCTGTTTCCCCTTTTGTTATCTGCGACGCCTCATAACATTGCCTCTTTGGCAAAGGTCTCTTGCTCTTCAGCTGCAGGGAAGGAGATGGATGCAACACGTGTGTCAGACGGGCTTATACGTATACTGAATACAGGAGAATGGCGTTCAGGTAGCCGCCTGGATATGAGGGGCAGGATTCGTCCCTTCCCCTGGGTACAATTGGATTGGGATTACCCAGTAAACATCAATCGGATTATTTTATATGATTGTCCGGATATAAGCAGCCATACGGCGGCAGGTACTCTTTCATTCAGTGACGGAACTTCGATTGATGTAAATTTAATTGCTAATGATGGTGCTCCTAAAGTAGTTGATTTTGAATCTAAAAGAGTCAGTTGGGTACGTTTCCAGGTAACTGATGGTGAAGGGGAGAATCTTGGTCTGTCCGAGATAGAAGTCTTACCTTCTCCTGAATCTTATTCAGACTATGTTTCTTGGGTAAATCCTTATGTGGAAACAGCCAAGGGACGTTATTTCTTTTTTGTGACCGGAAGTCTTCCTTTTGGAATGATGAGCTCTGCTCCTCTGACGCGTAATATAAATCAAGGCGGTGGGGGATACAGTTATAACTCTACCCGGGTTTTAGGTTTTCCTCAGATTCATGACTGGGTTATATCAGGTTTGAATCTGATGCCGATAACAGGTCAGATTGATACCCGTAAAGGTGAAAGTGGGTGGAGCTCTTCTTTTTCGCATGATGGAGAAATCGTGCAGCCAGGCTACCATCGGTTATTTTTGGATAGATATGGAATATGGGTAGAACAGACAATCACTGAACGTGTGGGATTTTATCGACTGACTTATGCACAAGAGTCACTGGCGAAAGTCCTGCTAGGACTTGGCGGTCATATATCTACTTCTACGATGGTGGGTGCACACGCTTCGCGCGTAAATGAAACGGAAATCGCAGGATATTTTGACACCACAGGAAGAGTATGGGGAGGAGTCGATAAAGCACGGGTTTATTTTGTAGTCCGTTTTGAACGTCCTTTTCGTACATTAAACAGTTGGACTGGAAATGAAAGACAATGTGATATTACTCAGATGAACGGCTCTACAGAGGTGTATACCATACCAGGGTCTTCTTTTAAGCAGTCACCAACTTCTGGAGTAGAAGCTGATTTTGGGGTGTTGAAGCCTGGTGAACAGCTTTTGGTGAAAACGGCCTTTTCTTATGTAAGCATAGAAAATGCAAGAGAGAATATGGACCAGGAATGTCCTCATTGGGATTTTGAGCAAGTGAGGACTGAAGCATTATCTGTCTGGAATGAGTGGTTGGGTAAAATTGATGTAAAAGGTGGAACCAACCAGCAAAAGATGAAATTTTATACGGACTTATGGCATGTGCTGCTGGGAAGGCATAAAATTGATGATATAGATGGCTCTTATCCGGATTATTTGAAGGGAGGGACAAGAGTAGGAAAAGCTACCCGTATCCACACACTTTCTCCAGAGTATAAGTCACGTATGCTGCCAAAAGGAAAGGATGGAAAAGTGATTCATCACATGTATAATTCGGATGCATTGTGGCTGACTCAATGGAATTTGAATACATTATGGGGATTAGCCTATCCTTCTGTATTGGATGAGTTTTCTGCTTCATTTCTTGAATATGACAGGAATGGAGGGTTGTTGCCTCGTGGTCCGTCTGTAGGTGCATATACGTATATAATGACAGGTTGTCCGGCTACTTCGATGATTACAAGTGCATACCAACGTGGCATTTATCGTAAGTGGAATCCGGAGAAAGCTTTTCAGGCGATGAAAAGGAATCATGAAAAAGGAGGAATGCTGGCTTTCGATATGGACCGGGAGCTGGATTTTTATGTAAAACATGGATATTGCCCGAATGATGCCGGTCTGACCATACAGTGGGCTTTTGAGGACTGGAGTTTAGGGCAGATGGCTCTAAAAATGAAGAAACAGAGAGAGGCAAAGTATTTTCAGAAACGTTCTATGGGCTGGAAAGCTTCCTTTCATCCGGGGTTAAAATTAATGATACCGCGAAGTGAAAATGGTGATTGGCTGCATACGGACCCTCTGTCGGAAAAGGGGTTTGTTCAAGCTAATGCATGGCAGGCTACTTTTGGTCTGTCGCACGATATTCAGGGTTTAGCCCGTATGATGGGAGGAAAAGATAGTCTGGCGGTCAGATTGGATGAGGCTTTTCGAAAGTCGGCAGCAGATGATTTTCTGTTTAGCTATGTAAGTTATGCCAATCAGCCGGGTTGTTCAAGTGCACATGTGTTTTCGTATGTAGGGTATCCTTGGCTCACTCAGTATTGGGTACGTCAGGTTGGGAAGCAGACGTATGGAGCTATCACTCCGGAAAAGGGATATACTGGAAATGATGAAGACCAAGGACAGATGGCCGGTGTCAGTGCTTTGATGGCAATCGGATTATTTAGTCTGGACGGAGGTTCTTCCTCGCATCCATGCTATGACATCACAAGTCCGGTGTTTGATGAGATTACGATAAAGCTGGATTCTGATTATTATGCTGGAAAAGAGTTTAAAATTGTGACTCATCATAATTCTGAGGTAAACTGTTATATACAAAAAGCTACGTTGAACGGGAAAGCTTATAATTTCTATCAGTTGCTCCATCCAGATTTTGTACATGGGGGAATATTAGAATTGTGGATGGGGTCTGCTCCTAATAAAAATTGGGGGAAATCTATGTCGGAAAAGTAGTTTGGTAATGATATGAAAATATTTTTTCTTATGACATAAAAGCTACTTTTATGACAGAGTAAATACAAAGTGAACTCGTGACTGGATAACGATTCCTTGTTTTTCCTTGTGTAAGGAGAGGCAAGGAATTGTTGTTTTTATCAGTGTGCTAAGAAGAGACTGAAATGTCTTTATGTAAATCTCTGTTTATTGGAGAGATTTTTATGTTTCCCATGAGGGAAACATAGGTTTCTCAATGCGGAACTATATGTTTCTGGTTTGGAAAACGTAGGTTTCTCTGTGGGGAAACGTAGAAAATGTAAAGGGATTCTTTAAAAAAGACAGAAATGTTCTATGTTTCATCATCGTAAGCATGTTCCGTTTATTTCCGAATCTTATTAATAGATATTTTTAAGACTTAAAAATCAGTCTTTAAAAGTGATGAAGAGAAGAAAATGCATATTTTTGTATTCGAAACTAAAATCCTTAAATAAATAGTATGAGAAAAATCGCTGGTTTTGTTTGTTCATGGTTTAGCGTTTCTTTAGTCAAATATTTTAGTATGAGTGCCGTTGATTTCTGCAGAAACGGTTATTTCTTAAGATAAATATGTAAACTTTAAATTTGATACAATGAGACATCTGATTCTATGTAGTGTGATGTGGTTGTGTGGACTGATGATGGCTGTAGGCCAGAATGTGCCACAAGTGATTCCTGCCTTGCAGCAGTGGAAATCGGCAAAAGGAAAACTGGTACTTCCGGAAACTGGAAAAGTGATTGTTTCTTCGGATGAAGAAAAAGAACTGAAAGGAGAGGCCGAGATCCTGGTGCAGGATTTGAAGGAAATGTTTGGTTGGGAGTATAGTGTCGTAGTAGGAAAGAAAGAAAAAGGAGCTGTTTATCTGACTTTGGGTAAGCCGGACAAAACTTTGGGTGAAGAAGGATACCGGATGAATATTCAGGGTGAGGTTACCATTGAGGCACCTACTTCTAAAGGTGTTTTCTGGGGAACGCGTACGTTGCTCCAGATGCTCCATAACCAACCGGAAGGATTGATGAAGGGCCGGGCTACGGACTTTCCTTTGTATCCGAACCGAGGATTCATGATTGATGTAGGCCGTAAGTTTTTTACGATGGATTACCTGCGTGATTATGTCAAGATTCTTTCGTTCTATAAGATGAATGAACTGCAGGTACATTTGAACGACAATGGCTTTGTGGAATTTTTTGACAATGACTGGAACAAGACGTATGCAGCTTTCCGTCTGGAAAGTGAACGTTTCCCGGGGCTGACGGCAAAGGACGGTTCTTATACCAAAGAAGAATTCCGTGATTTTCAGATTATGGCAGCACGTTATGGGGTAAATGTGATACCGGAGATTGACGTGCCGGCTCACTCATTGGCTTTCACACATTATAATCCGCGTCTGGCAGCCGATAAGAAAGAGTATGGTATGGACCACCTGGATTTATACAAACCGGAGGTTTACGAATTTGTGGATGCACTGTTTGACGAGTATTTGTCGGGTGAGAATCCGGTGTTCGTAGGGCCGGAAGTTCATATCGGAACAGATGAATATAATCAGAAAGAGGCAGAGCAGTTCCGTCATTTTACAAATCATTATCTTGATTTCGTATCGAAATATGGCAAGACTCCGCGCTTATGGGGAAGCTTGAGCATGATGAAAGGAAATACGCCTGTGGATTTGAAGGGAAAGGTGGTAAGTGCATGGAATCATGGCTGGATGGATGTACAGACTTGTCTGGATGCAGGAGCTAAGGTCGTAAATTTATGCGATGGATTATTGTATATAGTTCCAGCCGTAAATTATTACCATGATTTCCTGGACTATCAGTGGTTGTATGAAAGCTGGATGCCGGAAATGATGCGGAAGGATGACCCGAAGATGACTGTGCGTCACCCCAACTTCCTGGGTGCGATGCTGGCGGTCTGGAACGACCGTGTGGGTAATGGAATCAGCGAACAGGATGTACATCTTCGTACTTTCCCTGGGTTACAAGTAGCGTGTGAAAAGATGTGGAAAGGTGAGAATGCCGATAAAGTGCCTTTTGAACAATTCATGGCGCTTTGTGCGGTTACTCCTGAGGCTCCGGGGGTAAACCTGTTGGCCAAGGTAGACAAACAGACTACGCTGACTGAAACAGGAAAAGAAGTGACTTTGTCAGGTACAGAAGTGGTGACTACGGAAGTCGATGAAATTGGATATCCCTATGCGGTGGAATTTGAATTGTGTCCGGATGCAACGCCTAATGCTGATGCGATATTATTCAAAGGTCCGCATTCAGAATTCGTGTCCAACTGGCAGAATACCGGTAAGTTTGCTTTCCGTCGCGATGGATATGAGTTTGTGTTCCATGCGTATCGTTTGCCTGCCGGACAATGGACAAAAGTAAGAATTGAAGGAGATGAAAAGGGTACCTCCCTGTTTGTAAATGGACAGCTGCAGGAAAGACTGGAAGGTCGTGTGAAAGAGGTCTTCAATGAAAAGTGGCAGCGAAAAGATAAATTATGGTATCGGGAAACCTTGATTTTCCCCTTGAAACAGCTGGGAGATACCAAGATGGGATTTAAAGGAAAAGTTAGAAATTTAGTATGTATTCCACTTTAATATAGCAAATGTTATGATGAAAATTTATCGTTTTTTGATGGTCCTGGGACTTCTGGTATGGATGGCTCAGAATGTATCTTCGCAAAGCAGATACGATAAAGACAAGCTTTATAATGTATTCCCTGCAAAGGTATCAAATAAGGTACTGGGCTATGATAAGGGGGCATCTGTGATATTGAAATCCTTATAGGTGTCGAAGATCAAGTCAACAACCTGCTTGAATTCAGATTCAATCTGCTCCGGTGTTACAAACAGATGGGCGTCGTTCTGGCAGAAATGTCTGCCTCTCTCGATACCCTTCAGGGTACCGCTGGCTTCAAAACGGAAATCATGC
>ERZ859732.535-NODE-535-length-15130-cov-1.907330_pt1 | contig 15130 bp, 8 predicted proteins | sample MGYA00510123_ERZ859732 | MGnify/ENA primary metagenome ERZ859732 (study PRJEB30046, sample SAMN00715133) | human gut metagenome | study: EMG produced TPA metagenomics assembly of the A metagenome-wide association study of gut microbiota in type 2...
ATGCTATTGCCTTATTTGAATAAAGATCTGATTGAAGCCGGTTGCGATGAGGCCGGTCGTGGTTGTCTGGCAGGAGCTGTCTATGCTGCAGCCGTCATTCTTCCTCCCGGATTTCAGAATGAAATGCTCAATGACTCCAAGAAACTGACAGAGAAACAGCGTTATGAATTGCGTACGGTAATCGAGAAAGAAGCGACAGCTTGGGCTGTAGGGGTAGTGACTCCCGAGGAAATAGATAAGATTAATATCTTGAATGCTTCCTTTCTGGCCATGCACAGAGCCGTATCTCAGTTGCAGGTCACTCCTCAGCATCTGCTGATTGACGGGAACCGCTTCAATCCTTATCCGGGAATTCCGCATACCACTATAGTGAAAGGAGACGGGAAGTATCTTTCCATAGCCGCTGCTTCCATTCTGGCAAAGACCTACCGTGATGATTACATGAACCGTCTGCATGAGGAATATCCCATGTACGACTGGAAGGGTAACAAAGGTTATCCCACCAAAAAACACCGGGCTGCCATCGCTGCCTATGGCACGACTCCCTATCACCGTATGAGCTTTAATTTGCTGGGCGACGGTCAGCTTTCCCTTGATTTTTGAAGTGTGGAAAAATAAAACAGCCTGTTAATAACCGGAGAAAGTTATTAACAAGCTGTTGAAAACTCTGTTCGTTTTTACACCGTACCCTGAATGGACAGGAAGAAAAAGATTCCTGTTCCCATCATCAGTATGCCAATCAGGGCATAAAACCAACGTGCTTGTTTCCGTCCTACGTTTCTCACGATGAACTGTGTTTTCTGTGCCGTAAAAACCCAGTTCCAGTTACAGATGGCCGCCAGTACAGACAAAAGTCCAACCAGGACAAATAGCCCTTGTATAAAATAGTGTATTCCCATTTTTATGCGTTATTCTCGTCGAAGCGGACTGTGCGTGTACCATCTTCTTTTTCTTCAATGTACACGTTCACTGCATTGCCCGGAAGCAGTTCCTCAATCAGTTCCGGCCATTCAATGAAGCAGAGTGCGCCACTATAGAAATAATCTTCATATCCCATGTCGTACACTTCTTCCAGCTTCTTGATGCGGTAGAAGTCAAAATGGTAAATCAGTTCTCCGTTTTCATCTGAGCGGTATTCGTTGACAATGGCAAATGTCGGTGAGTTGATGACATCCGTTACGCCCAATTCTTCACATACGGCTTTGATGAATGTAGTCTTTCCGGCTCCCATCTTACCATAAAAGGCAAAGACCGTGTTGTCTCCCATCGCTGCGATGAATTCTTTGGCAGCTTCGTGGATATTGTCCAGTGAGTTGATTTTTATTTCCATAATACTGTGATTTTAACTTGATTCCGATATTCCTAATGAGCCGTTTTCTTGCGTAGCATGCAAATTAACTTAGCTCCTACATAAATTAAAATTGAGATAAATATGATTGCTGCCCCCGAAGGCACCCGAAGCTGGTAAGAAAGTAGCAGTCCCCCCAAGCAGCCTACGTAACCAATGCCGACCGACAGCCAGATAATGCGTTTAAAACTATAAGTAAAGAGATTGGCCGTCATCTGCGGAAGCGTGAGCAGAGAGATAGCCAGTACGATACCCACCATGCGTAAGCAGGCTACGATGGTCAGGGCGATGAAAGCCATGAGCGTATATTCGAAAGCAGCCACAGGAATACGCTGTGAACGGGCAAATTCCCGGTCAAAAGCAATGGCTGTGATAGGCCTTAGAAACAACGTAAAGAATAGAATAAGTGCTACGCTCAAGATAGCCAGCAGTGTAATGTCACTTCGGTTGATGGTCAGGATGTTACCGAAGAGGAAGGACGACAGGTCGGGCGTGAATCCGGGAGCCAAGAAGCTGAAGATGATACCTACTGCCATACCAAATGTCCAGAACACCGCAATGGCAGAATCTTCCCGCATGTCACTGCGCTTGCTGAGCCATTCCACTCCGAAAGCTGACAGCACAGAGAATATGGCCGCACTTAAAATCGGGGAGATACCTGCATATAAGCCGATACCGATTCCTCCGAAAGAGGCATGCGTAATTCCTCCGCTGATAAACACCAGTCGGCGGGTGACGATATACGTGCCTATAATTCCACAGGCAATGCTGGCAAACAGACTTCCCAGCAGGGCATGTTGGAAAAACGTATAATGAAATAGTTCTAATATATTCATTGGTGAATAGCAGCTTAGTGAAAACGACGTTCTCCGACAATCAGAAACAGTTCATCTTTCAGTTCGTCAGGAATTTCTATTCCGCGGAGTTGCAGGCTGCGGCACCAGCCGGCTACCTCTTCCTCCTTCATGGTGTACATGATTTCCCGGAACTCATTGATTTCCTCTTCCGTGTAGTTGTCCGACGGATGTCCCTTGAAGCGATCCAGCTCCTCATCGTCGTAATATTCTATTTGTTTGCTGACAGCTGCCAGCAGACTCTCTTTTTCACAAATCTCATGCTGTCCGCAGCATTCTTCGTCCACGGTTTTTATTTCGGGGGCTTCTTTCAGTTCCCCTCGTTCTATTTTTTTCTGGATAGAGCGGTTATAAAAGAATCCGGCTATCAATCCGAAAATGACTACTCCAATTAAAATAATGACAAGAATCCACATAATGAATCAGATTAAAGTTGGGTGATACGAAAACCTGCCGTCAGTAAATCTTCCCAGAACCGGGGATAAGACTTGGATACGACGTGCGGATTGCGGATGTGTAATGCACTGTTACAGAGGGCAGCTGGTGCGAAAGCCATGGCCATGCGATGATCCTCGTACGTGTCGATGGCAGGCGATTCATCCGGAGTACATCGGGTACCATTCCATGAAAGTACAGAACCTTCACTTTCTTCTAGTACATAACCAAATTTACGCATTTCGGCAATTAAGGCAGCCATCCGGTCGGTTTCCTTGATTTTCAGACTTTGCAGTCCGGAGAAACGGAAGGGGATGCCCAACATGGCGCAAGTCACCACGAAAGTTTGTGCCAGGTCTGGCTGGTTCACAAAATTATATTCCATCCGGTCGGTATGCGGATGTGTTTTTTTCAATGTCACACTGTTTCCTTCTCTTTGCGTGCAGACACCCAACTGCTCAAACAATTCAGCCACTTTTGCATCCCCCTGCGGACTCTGTGCAAATAGTCCAGGAAGTGTTACGACGGCTTCATGCTTGGATAATGCTACGATCTCATACCAGTAGGAAGCCGCACTCCAGTCACTTTCCACGTAGTAAGAAATAGGATGGTAAGGGTGTGGAGCCACCTGCAAGGTATGGTCGGATGTCCATTCAGCTTTTGCCCCAAAATCTTTCATCACTTTCAGGGTCAGGTTGATATAAGGGCGTGAAATAATTTCTCCTTCCAGTTCCAGGTTCAAGCCGTGTGCCAGCATCGGTCCTATCATCAGCAGGGCCGAGATATATTGCGAACTGACATTTCCCGGAAGACAGAGTGAATGTCCTTCCAGTGCCTTTCCCGTAATCTTTAACGGGGGATAACCTTCATTTTCCGTGTATTCAATCTGCGCCCCCAGACTTCTCAAGGCATCCACTAAAATCTTGATAGGGCGTTGTCTCATCCGTTCGGTTCCAGTCAATACATGTGTACCGGGAGTTACGGACAAATAAGCCGTCAGAAAACGCATGGCCGTACCGGCAGCCATGATGTCAATCGTTTCCGGCATGTGTGTCAATGCTTCTATCATTACGCGCGTATCATCGCAGTCCGACAGGTTCTCCGGACGGCATGTACTGCCCGCCAGTGCATTGATGATAAGTGCCCTGTTGCAGATACTTTTAGAAGAAGGCAACTGAATACAAGTCTGTATGTCAGCCGGTGGGGTGATTTCTATACACTTCATGGTTTAATCAAATCTTTGTGACGCAAAGATACATAAAATTTTCATTCTGCTTTATGTGCATGACTGGCTATATACTCTCCCGGTTTCATTCCGAATTGTTTCTGGAAACACTTGCTGAAATAAGACGGATTATTGAATCCCACCATGTAGCTTACCTCATTGATGCGGTACTGGTTTTCCAGCAAGAGGGAAGCCGCTTTCTTCAGTCGGATAATCTGAATCATTTCATTCGGCGTCGTATTGGCCAGTCCCTTGATTTTCACAAACAATCCGGAACGGCTGATACACAATTTCTCAGCCAAGAAGTCGACTGACAGTTCTTCGTTGTTCAGGTTCTCTTCAATCAGGTGATTCATTTTCTCCAGGAACACTTTATCACTCTGATTAGCTGCAATCGAGTTGATGGAAACCGTCGGCATTTGTGAGAACTTTTGTCGTAACTGCAAACGCAGTTCTAACAGGTTCTTGATGCATGCCTCCAGATATTGCAATGAGAACGGTTTCTCAATATAGGCATCTGCACCACAATTCATACTCGTAATCTTGGCTTCCGTATCGGTCTTTGCCGTAAGCAGGATAAACGGAATGTGACTGGTCAGTTGGTTGTTTCGTACCGCTTTACACAAATCAATTCCATTCATGTTCGGCATCATCCAGTCGCTGATAATCAGGGCCACTTCCTGTTCCTTCAGCTTGTTGAGCGCATCCACCCCATCTACAGCCGTCACAATGGTATAGCTGGTCTGAAAGTGAGAAGAGAGGAAGTGTAGCATATCTTCGTTATCATCTACAATCAGCATGATGGGGAGTACCTTCTGCGACATGGAAGCTGTGGCATTCTGCTCTGGGATAATATCTTCCGGAAGCGGATTGCCTGCCTGATTTTCTTCCTCTTCAGCTGATAGGTTTTCCTGTTTTTGAGGAAGAGTAATCATGAATGAAGAACCATGCCCTTGCTGGGAAGTTACCTTGATCTGTCCATGATGTGCTTCTACAATCCCTTTTACGATGCTGAGTCCGATACCGGTTCCCGGTTTGTTCTCTGAAGCCTGATAGAAAGGTTTGAAAATCTTTTTCAATTCCTCTTCATTCATTCCTTTTCCATTGTCTTTTACTTCGATGGAGAAGGTTTGTTTCTCGGGATGTTCCTGAAACCGGACTTCAATCCTGCTTTGCGTATATTTGTTGGCATTGGTCAGCAAGTTGCTTAGTACCTTGGTAAGTGCTTCCTTATCCACATCCGCATGAAAATGTTCATTGGGATAAGTGACGGAGAAGTTGACTCCATTTTGCTGAAGTGTCGGTGAGAAACGTTCACATACAGCCTGCATCAGTTCTTTGATGGATTGTGAGCTGAACTTCATCCGTATTTCTTTTTGCTCCACTTTTCGGAAATCTAGTAACTGATTTACCAGGTACAGCAACCGTTGGCTGTTACGGTCGATAATCTCCAGTTCCTGACGTTCGTTGGTAGGAATATGAGTTGATTGCATGATTTTCTCCAGCGGTCCGATGATGAGTGATACCGGTGTACGTATTTCATGCGCAATCATGGTAAAGAAATTAATTTTAGCTTCGTGGATTTCTATTTCCTTTTTACTGTTTAGTTCGTCAATGGCTTTGGCATGCTTCTTTTCACTGCGCCGTATGACGTAGCGTAGCAAAAGTCCCAAAGCAAGCAGGAACAGCAACACATAGCCAATCTTGAAAGGCAGAGACAGATAGAAAGGCGGGTGTACAATGATGCGAATGGAAGTACCTTCTTCGTTCCATATATTGTCATTGTTGGAGGCTTTCACTCTAAAGGTGTACGTACCTGCCGGAAGGTTGGTATAGGTGGTGCTGTGCTGTGAACCTACATAGTTCCAGCCTTTGTCAAATCCTTCCAGCATGTAGGCATACTGATTTTTCTGTGGAGTGCAATAGCTTAATGCCGCATAATTCAGGGTAATGACATTGTCTTTATAAGAAAGATGAATTTCTTTTAGATGGTCGATGGCTTCCGGTAATATGCCGTCTTTTTGTGTGTCAATTTTCTGATTGAAAATTTCCAGGCTGGTCAATACTACATTCGGTTTTTGTGTATTGAGTTTCAATTGGTGAGGATAGAAGGTATTAAAACCGTTGATGCTTCCGATATAGAATTCACCGTTACGTGTTTTTAACGCGGAGGCCATGATGAATGCCTCACTTTGCAGCCCGTCGCTTTTAGTGAAAATCTGAGTCTCTTGTGTGGCTGGAGTATATTTCACCAGTCCTTTGGCAGTGGTAAGCCACAGACAGTCTTCTCCCTCTAAAATGGCATTGATGCATTCGTTGGGATGTCTAAGTGGTTGGTAAGTAAATACATCCTTAAGCGGATTATATAAGTATAACCCTTCGCTGGTTGCCACCCAGATTTCATTGTCTTTATTAATGCATAGATGGTTGACGGTTAGGCTATTGAAACCTTTTTCCAGACCATATTTTTCCCATTCCTTATTCTTTTGTGGAGAATATCGGAATAATCCTTTTCCTTGAGTTGCAATCCAAAAATTGCCTTTAGCATCCTCTGCAATCTCAATAACGAGTGCTTCCAGGTATTTGATTAGGGTAAAACGCTGTTTTTGGGCATCGTACTGACAAATTCCATTCATTGAACCTGTCCAGATTTGTCCTTGGCTATCTTTAAAAATAGAATAGATGCTATTTTCATCCAGACCATTTGTGGTATTATAATTCTTGATTTTTCCTGTTTGTGCATTTAGGACTTGTATACCGTCGCCGTAAGTTCCTATCCATAAATCTTTGCCTACTATGCAGAGTGCATGCAAGTTATGTTTATTCAGCTTTTCTCTTCCGTTAAAATCTATAAATTGCATTGTGGAAGGATTGAAGCAACTTAGTCCTGAATCATCGGATGCAATCCAGATATTCCCGTTTTCATCCTCACAGAAACGGCTGATAATTCGACTGTTGAAGTAAGGAATGTCGCTGGATTCGGAGTAGCCGTTGAACTGTCCACAGTAGGGTGGAAGATAGTTTATTCCATTATAATAGGTTCCAATCCATACTCCTCCTTCTCTATCCTTTAACATAGGATAGATAAATTTGTCAGATAATGATTTTTCACTATCTCCGTAGTTATTATAGAGAAAACTTTCCTTAGTAACTGGATTAAATATCGTAAGTCCGTCGTCTGAACCTATAAACAGCAGTTCTGGAGAGTATTCAAGAATGGAATGAATATGTAATATTCCTTTTCCTTCTGTCAGGTATTTCTCTACTTGTTTTGTTTGTGGGTCGAGTTTCCAGAGGCCTTTATCCCAGGTTCCTATCCAAATATAGTGTGAATTGTCTTCCCATAGTGCCATGGAGTAGATGCTTTCTGTCTTCTCTTCGATGGCATAAGTCTCGAATGTATTGTTTACCTTATTTAGCTTGCATAGTTGGTAAGGCCCTGATAGCCATATATTGTTTTGTTCGTCATTAAGTATACGGATTACAATATTGTCGTTTTGTGGTATTTCAAACTGGGTGAGTTTATCGGTTTGTGTGTTAAATAGAAAGATACCTTGTTTGTGTGTGGCAATCCATATATTTCCAGCTTTATCTTGAATAATATGTGTAATCCATGAAGTGATAGAGGTTTTGTCACTTGTTTGTTTGACAAATGGGGTAAATGTATCTTTAACTTGATTGTAGATGAATACGCCGTTGTCCGTTCCTAACCATAGCTCTTTGTCGGTAGTTTCGCAAATGGTATTGATTGAATTGGCGTGGAAATTGGAATAGAGTGGATTGTTTTTTTGATAAAGGGTAAATTGGTTACCGTCAAAACGGTTTAATCCATTTTCTGTACCTATCCAGATATATCCCTTTTGGTCTTGGAATAAAGTTGAAATATTATTGGATGAAACTCCGTTTTCAATATTATAATGGCGAAAATGGAACTGGGTAGGTAATATAGCATAGCCACATAGGTGGATTGATAGGCTAATGATTAGACAGTAAAAGGATTTCATACGTGTTGTTTTCTTTTTAAATCTTTACAAAGATGACTAAAACATACGAATAAAGCATATAAAATAGTATAGAAAAATAATGTAAAAGTCTAATTAAAGATTCCGGAGCATTGTCTTGAACTCTCCGGTATATTTTTTAGAAGTCTTCAGCCTATTCCGTGAAATGCCCTGATATATTCTCTGTTTCACAGTGCGGGATTTGTATCCCACACTGTGAAATATATATCCCACACTGTGGTTTTTGTATTTCACAGTGTGAAACAGAGAATTTGTTTCCATATTTCCTTCTTTATCTAAGGATGTGTGGAAGAATTATTACTATGATATTATTCTTACAAGGTGCTGATGCTGTTCAGCTGTCAGTATAATAATGGCGGCAGGAAGAATGAGTGTCTGCATGATAGATGCTAAAATAGTCCTGAAACATATCAAAAAAATCTAACACAATTGTATAACTAGTTGGATTATAGAGTGTTATCATGTTTTAGATATACGTAGGATACCGACTATTTTGGTAGTGGAATGGATGATATTTTTATCACTCCAATCTTTAAACTTCTACATTTGCAACAAACGAATAAAGAACCCAATTTATATAATATGAAGAACAAGCTTTTGATATTGATGAGTGGTGTCGCTGTGCTGGGAATCATTTCCTGCACAAAACCGGCCTATCAGCAACCGGATGCTCCTATTCAGGAAGTTCCGTTTACCCAAGTACATATTAATGATGGTTTTTGGTTGCCCCGTATTGAAACAAACCGTACGGTTTCTATTCCTTCCGCTTTCAAGGAATGTGAGAAGAACGGTCGTTTCGATAATTTCGCTATTGCAGGCGGTTTAAAAAAAGGGGAACATCGTGGTGATTTTTCTTTTGATGATACTGACCCGTATAAGGTAATAGAAGGAGCGTCTTATTCATTGGCGGGGGAGGATGACCCTCAGCTTGATCATTATTTGGATAGCGTAATCAATATCATTGCAGCAGCTCAGGAACCGGACGGATACCTGACTACCTGTGTGACAAATAAGTGCTATCGACTTTCTGGTTGGTGGGGACGTTCCAAATGGGAAAAACTGAACAGTCATGAGTTGTATAACAGTGGTCACATGTATGAGGCTGCCGTAGCACATTATCGGGCTACGGGCAAGCGTACATTCCTTGATGTGGCTATCAAGAATGCCGACCTGGTTTGCAAGGTATTCGGACCGGGTGAAGGACAGAAACATGTGCCGTCAGGCCATCCTATCGTGGAAATGGCATTGTGTAAATTATATAAGGTAACGGGTGACAAGAAATACCTTGACATGGCCCGTTATTTTGTGGAAGAAACCGGACGTGGAACAGACGGACACAAATTGAGCGAATACAGCCAGGACCACAAGCCTATTCTTCAGCAGGATGAAATTGTAGGTCATGCGGTACGTGCCGGATACCTCTATTCTGGTGTTGCCGATGTGGCAGCTCTGACAAACGATACGGCTTATTTTCATGCGTTGACCCGTTTGTGGGATAACCTGGTGAGCAAGAAACTGTATATTACTGGAGGTATGGGTTCCAGAGCTCAGGGAGAAGGTTTCGGCCCGAATTATGAATTGCAGAATCATACCGCTTATTGTGAGACCTGTGCAGCCATTGCCAATGTGTACTGGAACTACCGTATGTTCCTGGCCACGGGTGATTCCAAGTATGTGGATGTATTGGAACGTGCCTTGTACAACGGCGTGATTTCAGGTGTTTCTCTGAGCGGTGACAAATTCTTTTATGACAATCCGCTGGAATCTATGGGCGAACACGAACGCCAGCGCTGGTTTGGTTGTGCCTGCTGTCCGGGTAATGTAACCCGCTTTATGGCTTCCGTACCAAGCTATGCGTATGCCACCCAGCAGAATGACATTTATGTGAACCTCTATATTCAGGGTAAGGCAGAAATGCAGACCGCAGATAATAAGGTGACATTGGAACAGACTACTGAATATCCGTGGAACGGAAAGGTTACCATCAAGGTTACTCCTGAAAAAGAAGGCAAATTTGCTATCCGCCTCCGTATCCCGGGATGGACAAAAGCAGCTCCTGTAGCTTCTGATCTGTATGCATATACCGATGCGGCCAAGAAATATACATTGAAGGTAAACGGCTCGGCTACACGTGGAGCAGAAGGTGATGGCTACGAAACTATCGTACGTACATGGAAGGCTGGTGATGTAATTGAACTGGAAATGCCGATGGACGTTCGTCGCATCAAAGCCAACGATAAAGTGGAAGTAGACCGTGGAATGGTAGCATTGGAACGTGGACCGATTATGTTCTGTCTGGAAGGAAAGGATCAGCCTGACAGCATCGTATTCAATAAATTTATTCCGAATGATACTCCGATAGAAGCTTCTTACGAAGCCAATCTGTTGAACGGGGTGATGGTATTGAAAGGCACTGCGAAGGAAGTTGAGAAGGATGGTACGGTAAAAGATGTCGCATTCAAGGCTATCCCTTATTCTACATGGAATAACCGCGGAGCCGACCAGATGGAAGTTTGGATTCCGGAATCAAAAGAATATGCAACTCCAACTCCCGAGCCGACCATTGCTTCAAAGGCACAGACATTCACCATTCAGGCTGCAATCCAGAAAGATGCGCCCGAGTCGGCAGCAGTGATGTCCTACGCATGGGGTGTGAATGACCAGTGGGAACCGAAACGTTCTTCAGATACTTCCAAACCTTATTTCTACTGGTGGTTGAAGAATGGTACGGTGGAGTCTCTGGCCTACGAGTTCGACAAGCCTTACACCGTATCAAAAGTGGAAGTTTACTGGCTGGATTTCGACCATTACGACGGTGATTTCCGTGTACCGCAAAGCTGGACATTGTATTACAAGTCTGGAAATGGCTGGAAAGAAGTAGAAACGAGTGATAAATATGGGGTAGAAAAGGACAAATACAATGTAGTAAACTTCAAGCCAGTCCAGACTACCGGACTGAAAATCTCGGCACAGCTTCAGAAAGGAGCGTCGGGAGGTATTATTGAATGGAAAGTAGAGTGATTTATTAACCCTTAAATATAAACAAGATGAATACACAGTTAAATCGCATGTTGTTTAGTCGTGCATTTGTAAAAGTGTCGGCATGTGTAGTGCTTTCTGCAGGTTGTTTACCTATGGCAACCTATGCGGAATCTGTTGGAGCACCGGTTGTGGAGACTGTCTTGCAACAAAAGGCTATCTCTGGTAAGGTGGTTGATTCAAAAGGTGAGTCCATTATTGGTGCAAATATTATGGAGAAAGGCACTTCCAATGGTACGATTACTGATTTTGATGGGAATTTTAGCTTAAATGTATCAGCCAAATCAGTACTTCAAATTAGCTACATCGGTTATAAGACGCAGGAAATTCCTGTCAGTCAGTTGAAGGCAGGTGCTGTCATTACCTTGAAGGAAGATACGGAAGTGATGGACGAAGTCGTGGTAATTGGTTACGGTACGCAGCGTAAAGGTGATGTGACCAGTGCGATTGCTTCTGTAAAAGCGGAAGACTTTACAGTGGGTAAGGTAGGCGATGCGGCCGATTTGATTAAAGGTAAGGTGGCTGGTTTGAGTATTGCAAAAGGTTCTGGTGACCCGAATGCGACTTCTGCCATCCGTCTGCGTGGTGTTATCTCCGTAAATGGTAGTACAACTCCTTTGATTCTGATAGATGGAGTGGAAGGAGATTTAAGTACAGTTGCGCCTGAAAATATTGAAGCTATCGATGTGTTGAAGGATGCTTCTGCCGCAGCTATCTATGGTACACGAGGTGCAAACGGTGTGATTTTGATAACTACAAAAACCGGTAAGCGTGAGGCACATACTACTGCTTCTTATTCGGGCTACGTTTCTGCTTCTCAGTTTGGCAAGAAACTGGATTTTATGACTGCAGAAGATGTACGTGCCGGGAAAACAAACTTTACAGACAAAGGGTATGATACTGATTGGCTGGATGCCATCAGCCGTACCGGTTTTACTCATAATCACAACTTTAATATTTCTGGAGGTACAAAACAGACTACTTATTCAGCAGACTTTACTTATCGTAAGGAAGACGGTGTGATTATGAATACGTATGCAGAAGATATCCGTATGCGTTTTGATGTTTCTCACTGGATGCTGAATGATATGTTGAAGGTTAATTTGAATATGGTCAAGAAATGGCATAAGAATAGTGCAACCAATGCTACAGCCACAGACCAATCAAATATCTACCGTCAGGCAATTGCACGTAATCCGACAGCTCCGATTTATAACGAAGATGGTTCTTATAATGAAGATTTCGGGGTAAACTACTACTATAATCCGGTAGGAATGTTGGAAGAACGTTTGGGTAATTATACTTACGAAGAGACTCGTGCTGCTGGTAATATTACTTTTGAACCCATTAAAGGATGGCAAACCAATTTGATGTTAGCTACCAGTCGTTTTGGTGCTCACGATAAGGGGTATAATACTTCTGATTATTATGGGAACCAATTGAACCAATGGACAGGATATGCTTATCACACAAATAGTGAAAGCTTTCAGAATAATTTGGAGCTTACTTCTAAATATGATTTGAATGTAGGTAAGCATCGTATGAATGCAATGGTGGGTTATAGTTACCAGTATTACAAATATGAACAAAATTATGCTAATAACTATAATTTCCCAACAGACTTCTTCCAATGGAATAATTTGGGTATAGGTCAGGCTTTGAAGGAAGGTAAAGCAGGAATGGGCAGTAGTGCCAGTGAAAATACTTTAATTGGTTTCTTTGCCCGTGTAAGTTATGCCTACGATAATCGTTATAATTTGTTGGTGAGTGTACGTCGGGAAGGTTCTTCCAAGTTTGGAGATAACAATAAGTGGGGTACGTTCCCTTCTGCTTCATTAGGATGGACTATCAGTAATGAGGAGTTTATGAAAGGCATTACTTGGCTAAATAATTTGAAATTGCGTGCAGGTTTTGGTATTACCGGTGTTATTCCGAATAATTCGTATATTTCATTGACAAAATATACTTATGGCAGTTCCTATTATTATAGTGATGGTAAATGGTTACCAGGTTTATCTGTAAGTTCTAATCCGAATCCGGATCTTCGTTGGGAAAAATCTACGGAATTCAATGTGGGTTTAGATTGGAGTGTATTGGATAATCGTTTGGGTGGTTCTATTGATGTATATAACAAGAAGACAACTGATTTATTGTTTTTGTACACAGTTCCAACTCCTCCGAACTTATTCAATTCAACTTTGGCTAATGCGGGTTCTGTACGAAATCAAGGTATCGAAGTTGCTGTAAATGCAGTTCCGGTGCGTACCAAAGACTTTGAATGGAAAACTGTTGTTACAGTTTCTGCTAATAAAAATAAGTTGTTGAGTTTGTCTAACGATATGTATGAATCTAACAGCTTTATGGATACCGGGGGACTGGGGGAACCTATTAGTATTTCTACTCACCGTATGGAAGAAGGTAGAGCTTTGGGAGAATTTTATGGATTGAAATCTGTTGGTGTATCCGAGAATGGTCTGTTCCTGATTGAAAAACCAGATGGAGAGGTTGTAGAATTCTCTAATGATCAGTTGAAAAATGATGAATATCGTCAGTACTTGGGTAGCGGTCTGCCTAAAGTCTATTTGGGATGGACAAATAATTTGTCTTATAAAAACTGGGATTTGAGTATGCAGTTTACCAGCCAATTGGGATTCAAGATTTTGAATGAGCCTCGTGCTTTCTATGAAAACAATTCTATTGCATACAACCGATTGAAATCTGTTGAGGAAGCTCCTTATGGTGGACAGTATACATTGTCTTCTTCTCAGCCTCAGACTTTTGTAAGTTATTATTTGGAAGATGGTGATTTCTTGAAGTTGACGAACCTTACTATTGGCTATACTTTCCCAATAAAGAAGAACAATAAATACATCAAGGGGGTACGTGCTTATTTGTCTGGTGATAACTTGTTCTGTATTACTGGTTATTCTGGATTGGATCCAGAGTTGTCCAACTGGTATCCTACTTCTGCAGGTATTGATGCGCGTGATAAATATCCATCCATTCGTTCGTTTACCTTTGGTTTGAACTTAACTTTCTAATATTGAATCGATATGAAATCAAATTTATATAAATCATTACTCGGAACAGTAATCGGTGCAAGTATGCTCTCACTGAATAGCTGTACTGATTTGAGCGAAACTATTTATAGTGAGCTGGCATCTGAAAAGTACGAATTTACAGATAAGGATGCTGCTGCCATGTTTGCTCCTGTATATTCTTCCTTGCGTAGCTTGTATTGGGGATGGAATGGTTATGCAGATGTGATGGATGAGACCTCTGATCTGTGGACTACTCCTTTGCGAATTGGAGTGGGATGGGGAGATCTTTATATTGCTATGCATGAGCACAATTTCCATTCACAGATTGACCATTTGTGGACTGAATGGCAATATGCTTATGAAGGTATTAATGCTTGCAATAAACTTTTGGCGGATAAGGCTGTACAGGAGTCAGAAACATCAGTTGCACAACTTCGTGCTTATCGTGCATTGTATTATTACATTTTGTTTGATTTGTTCCGTAACATTCCATTGGATACTACGTATGATCATCCGGCTGGCTGGCAACCCGAGCAAGCTAAACCGCAGGAGGTTTGGGATTTTCTGATTACGGAACTGAATGACATTAAAGATAAGTGCGGTGATGAAGTGAGAATGGGTGAAATCAATAACTATGCGGTACACATGATTCTTGCTAAAATGTATCTGAATCATAACGCATGGTTTAATGACCATTCGGATGATTCTTATTATCAGAAATGTATCGATGAGTTGAATCAGGTGTTGGCAGGTCCGTTCGCACTGGCACCGAATTATTCTGATAACTTCAAGGAAGATATTTCTACATCTCCGGAAATTATTTTCGGTATTCCGTTTGAATATTTGTATGCCGGTGGTAACTATTATGCCAACAAATGGATGAACGAAGCCGGACGTGCTACATGGGGATTTACCGGATGGGCTACAGGCGGAAGTGCAGCTTTGCCACAGTTCCTTGAAACTTACGATCCGGATGATACACGCTTTACAGACTGTTGGATTGAAGGTGAACAGAAAGATATGAATGGTAATACTATTTATGTAGATGGTAAACCTTTGAACTATACACGTGAAATCCGTAGTACAGATAATCCGGGCTGTTACCCAATGGAAGGAGCCCGTCTGGTGAAATATGAAATCAAGACTGGCGACTGGGGTACTTCTTA
>ERZ859732.546-NODE-546-length-14935-cov-3.829167_pt1 | contig 14935 bp, 10 predicted proteins | sample MGYA00510123_ERZ859732 | MGnify/ENA primary metagenome ERZ859732 (study PRJEB30046, sample SAMN00715133) | human gut metagenome | study: EMG produced TPA metagenomics assembly of the A metagenome-wide association study of gut microbiota in type 2...
CCATTTCGAACACGGTAGTTAAGCTCATTCGTGCCGAAAATACTTGGCTGGAAGCGGCCTGGGAAAATAGGTCGATGCCGACATAAATAACCGATTAAGCTTTGCTTAGTCGGTTTCAATATTCCTCCATAGCTCAGTCGGTAGAGCACGCGGCTGTTAACCGCGGTGTCGTTGGTTCGAGTCCAACTGGGGGAGCCAAAAATCCCGTTCACTTTAGTGGACGGGATTTTACTTTTTACTTCTTACCTCTTCACTCTTACTTCAAATAAAGTTTTATACGGGATTTTTGGAAAGTAATAAGTAAGAAGTAATAGGTAATAAGTTAGGTGTGCCTACGGCACTAATTATAAACGCAAGGTTGATACCTTGCTCTTTTTATTTTATAGTGTTATAATCGTAATAGAAAAGGCGGTAATATTATGGCAGATAGTCCTTTGATTATAAAATCCAAAGAATTTGCTTTAAGGACAAAACATTGCTCAATAAATGCACGGAAGTCAAAAGAATTTTGATTTCTTCTATCAATACGGCAAAGGAGAACAAATGATAATCAAGACTATTACCGCATCTAATGAAATGTGGAACAAAGTGAAAAATTATGCAGATAGTTGTTCGTGGAAAGCAGGAAAATCATTAGCGAGTGCTATGATGAACAATGGTTTTAAAGATTGGGAAAGAGTTATTGTCGCCCTTAATGATGATGAGATCTGTGGATATTGCACTGTTGCAATAACAGATTGTATTCCTGATGTACATTATACGCCTTATATTGGGTATTTGTTCGTTGACGAAAAGTGGCGTGGTAACAGGTTGAGTCAAAGGCTTATAATATATTCAATGTCATATTTAAAATCGATTGGTTTTGATAAAGTATATCTAGTGAGTGATCACGAAAATTTATATGAGAAATATGGATTTGACATTATTGATAGGAAAATGTCTCCTTGGGGTTCGGAAGAAAAGATTTATTATCAAAAAATACAGTAGTACTTCATATATATTGGAATTGTAATTGTGCTATTCCGTCGCGTAATCACAAGAAAAAAGCACTTGCGAATGCAGGTGCTTTTTTCAGTTATATTCGCCTATGGCGAGCGGTATTGCTACGCAGTGGTATTATGCTGCGCATAGTGATATTGCCTGCGGCAGCTTTATGCGAATAAAATACCACTATGCCAACGGCGAATATCACTTTTGCGTTAGCAAAAATGTCACGCCGAGGGAGATTCGGCATATCACTCGTTTTTTCTCCTTAAATTTGAAAAATTTTTCCAAGATGAGTTTATAGATGCCAAACAGCAAATATTCCATTCCTGTTGGATTTGAACTCTCAAACAATTGAATATCAATAAAATCAGGCAGATAGAAATCGAAAAATCTATCTGCCTTTTTCATTCTTAAATCGGAGGGATGTAAGTACGCCGATTTTTACAGTTTTACATCACCGAATGTTATCTTTGCAGTCTTTAAATAGAGTAGCTATATTTAAAGACTACACTTTATTAGTCCGGTTCCTTTTTCTTACGAATAAGAGTGAAAATGCATACTGCAAAAGGAATAAGGCTCGCTGCGCTGATACAGACGAGTTTATCGCCTGCAGTTTTCGGAATCTCGGGGCTCTGCATGTCTGCGGAAACGGACAAATTTTCAGCGACTGTAGGTTCAGTCGGTTTTACCGGGTCGCACGGCTCTGTCGGATTAGTTACAGGCGGTGCAACAGGTTTTAATTCTAAACCGTTTATTGCATCTGTAATTGCTTGTGTTTGTGCATCTACCTCTGCTTGCTCGGTGATGTTCTTACCGCTTACATCAACAGCAAGTGCTTCGTCAACTTTTGAAAAATCTACATAATGATCTCGATTAAGTGATTTAGCTTGTTCAACAGCTTTGTTGTACTCGGTGTAATCAGCTGATTTATACACAAGTGAATTTATTGCGTTGATGATTGCCACTGTTTGAGCATCAACAAGTGCTTGGTCTTTTACAGGCAAATTGCTGATATCTACGCTTAAAGCCTCATTTACTTTTGAGAAATCCACATAATTATCACGATTGAGGGCATTTGCCTGTTCAACTGCTTTGTTGTACTCGGTGTAATCGGCTGACTGATATGTGGTGTTCTCCGTTACATTTGTACGGATTTCAATGGGGTCGTAGCCAACATCTGTACTTGTTACAACACAATAATAGTATGGGTATGCAGGATAATCAATAGGGTTAAAGTCCTTATCCGTTGCACCGTCAATGGGTGTGCCTGCAGTATTGTCTGCTGTAAAACTGCCGTACCACTGATAAGTACGGTTAAAGCCGATAACATCTGCGGTTAAAACTCCGTCCGCATCGGTATATTTTTCGGGCAGTTGAGTAAGCACGGCAGTGTCCTGCGAGACTTCAATAAATGTGTGTCCGTTTTCATTTGCCCACTGCTCCGCGTATGTTCCTTTAGTGCCGTAAACCGTATAATTCCTGCCCTTTGTATCTTCGGTACATTCTCTAAATGTTGAGGGAAGTGAGATTATGCACGGTATCTTTGAATCGGTATGCGGCAAGCTTTTGGCAATCTCCAAATGTGAAAACTCCGCCCTTGAGGTTGCGCTTTCGCCAAAAGCATTTTCTCCTATATCCACCGCATTATCCAAAATACATATGCGCGGATTAGAACTGTCATCCGAATCAGTTCCTCCAAAAGCTTCGTTAGGAACAGATAAAAGAGACGGCATATAGATATACTCCAAATTTGCGCAACATAATGCACGTTCATCCATTTTGGTTACGAACGGAAAATTCGCTTCCTTTAATTGGCATTCGTAAAATGTTCGTTTTGGTATGTATTCTATCAACGGCATTTCAAGTTGAAGCAACATATGGCAGTTGTAAAAAATACCGTTTGGATATACACCGCTGTTTGTTAATGTTTTACATACAGGGAATTTAGCCCAAAGAAGCTGTCTGCACATTCTAAAAGCTTCACTGCTGATTTCAGTTACTTTCGGTCCGTCAAAATATAAAATTGATGAATATTGAAAAGCTCTGGTGTTTATTTTTTCTACGGAAGAAAAATCACCTTTGAGAAAAGTTTTGATGCGTGCAAAAGATAATTCACCGAGTTCTTTTACATTTGGCAGTTCGGCATACCGTAATTTTGAATAGAAAAACGCTGAGTCGCAAACAACAGTAACACCTTCGGCGGATATATATTCCAATGCGGTATTTTTAGAAAAAGCATTTTCGGGAATTTCTTTTATTGTTTTCGGCAAAGTCAATTCAATAATTCGATTGTTATTAAAAACACCCGATTCAAAGCCGGTCACGGAAATACCGTTTATTGTTTCGGGAACATACAGGCATTGCATTGTTCCCTTGTATTTTGTAATTACTCCGTCTTGGTTAATTTCAAAACACGACTCATCATCAATGTAGTGGATGCGTGGCGTTATGTCAATTTCATCACTGTAACACTCTGTATCCGGGTAATATGCCACGGCACGAATACGGGTTCGCTTCGTAACTTCAAACGGCGCAGTGTATTCAATGGCGTTTTCTAATGTGGGATAAGTACCATCGGTTGTATATAGAATTATGGCATTTTTATCTGTGCATTGCATAGAGCATAACTGCGCACCGATATATGTTTTATCTTCCAAATTGGTTTGTACAGCGGCAAGTTTATCAATGCCTAATGCATTGCAAAACTGAACCATACCTGCACCTTGAAAAATTGTATAGACATCATCCAAATGCTGTCCCTGCGCAGATGTATATCCGCGAAATTCTTTAATTGCAAATGCCGTTTTCTTTATTCGTTCATCTATTTCATCAACTGTTATATTCGGATAAACCGACTTTAAAATTGCTCCTAAAGAAGCAGCACAAGGGGTTGCAAACGAAGTTCCCGACCAAATGTCATATTTATCTTGCATCGTAGCAACGGCAATATCTTCTCCCGGTGCGGCAACATCTGTCTTATAAGTCCATGTTGTCCATTCGGAAATCAAACCGTTTATGTCGGAAGATGTCACGGCAATACATTCCGTTACATTGGCAGGCACAACTGTATCGTCTACCGTACTGTCATTTGAAACGCATGCAAACATAGGTATATTGCAGGCATACGCTCTCCTGACAGCTTCAGCCGTCAGACCGGATTTATCAAAATATCCTAAACTGATGCTGATAACATCAACATTTCTTTCAACAGCCTCCAAGATACCGCTTGCAATCATTGAGGTCGGAGCTAACCCGTTATCGTTCAGCACCTTAAACATTTTTATTTTTATATTCTGCGGTGTGTTATCAACAATGACACTGCATACTGCCGTTCCGTGATCCTCAGGTGCCCCGTATTCATCATTAGGCGTGCCGCTTTCGGTATTGTTATAATAGGTCCGTAATATTCTGCCTTCTAAAAACTTGTGGTCATAATATACACCGTTATCTATTACGCCGATTACGACATCTTGCATCGGTATGTTTTCTGCCGATAAATACTCTTGCAACCGTTTTGATTGGGTTCTATTTACGCTCCAGTCGCAAAGGTAATCTTTTTCTTCAAGTTCACTTGCAGAAACGGTTTTAACTTTTTTGCCCTGCAATGGAGCCACAACTTCATCCGGTGCAACGCTTTTCACATTTTTCTCCGCTTTTAGATTTATGTAAGCATCCATAGCCGCTTCGGGACTTTCATATTGCAAAATATGAAAGTCCTCAAAGCCGCTGACATGTTCTTTTGCGCCGAACTCGTCAAATTTACCATCGGCACGGACAATCAATCTTGCGGTCTGGAAATCCTGTAAGGTATATTCAGTTTCAGTGCTGTCTGTGACTTCTTCTGAATTTCGAGCAGAAAAAGCTTGAATTAGTGCCGTTTCATCCTCTTCGGGGGCAACAAACTCTTTCCCCGAATCGTATTTCCTTGCCAAGTCTGCAATCCCGTTTGTAAATTCAGTTATCCTTTTTGATTCATTTGTATCTGCTGCGCAAATCGTAAATGAGGGTATAAATAACATAATTATAATAATTGCAGACATTATAATACAGATTAACTTTTTCATAAAAAGCCTCCTACTTTACAAACACACATAATTATTTATTCGCATAAATAATTGTTGTTGTATTGTTTAACGAGATTTACAATACAGAAAAAATAAGAAAATAAAATCATAATAAGCGGCGGAAAAACGCCCAAAAACAATGCTGAAATTTTATTAAACCCTGCTATGTAGGCATCTGCTTCCCAATGTATAATATCATAGATAGCGAGTCCGCCAAAAACCGTTATTAACAAAATAAAATAAATTGTCCAAATAACCATCTGAGAAAAATAAAATTTCTTCTTCAAAAGCTTATTATATAATACAGAAAATTCCTCTTTCTGAACTTTTATATTTGAGCTTTGAACAATTACGGGATGCAAACATTTAGCCCTTATGTAAAGGAAATTATTATAGCAGCTTGTTTTAATGGCAATTTCCAATGTTGCATTACGATGAATATGCAGCATGTATGTTACTTTGAAACAGGATAAATCATATCTGAAAGCAAACAAATGATTCAATATTCTCTTTTGAAATGATTCGGATAAAAACGAAAATCTCAATTTTCCTAATTGATTTTTCTCAAGAGGAATGCTTTCAAATGTTAAAATATGATTTCCGACTTCTGTTTCAAATACATAATTGATTGCTTTTCCCGTATTTTCAAAGTCCATAGGTTCTTTCCCGTCTAACAGAAGCCGAAATTTATTATACTTGTTAAAGTGCAAGGTCAATGACAATTTGACCTTACCATATTCCGCATTTACCATCGAAGCTACAATCCATTCTGCACATTATTCGCAATAGTCTTTAAAATATATATGCTTATTTTCGCCGAACGGCACGGCTCAAATTTTATTTCTGAATATTTTTCAATAAAGCTCTCAACCGTGTTCCAATAAAGCTCCGGCTCAACCGAGGATGAAAGCGCGTGTCCGGCACCATTGACGGTCAGACATTCCTTTTCGCAGGCCGCCGCCGAATACAGCTTATCAAGCATACTGTATGGAACAAGCTCGTCATCGGAGCCGTGAATAAACAGAGTCGGAATACGGCTTTGTTTGACTTTCTCAAGAGCGCTCGCTTGCTTGAAATCATACCCGTCGCGAAGTCTTGACATCACAGACGTGGCGTTGAGTACGGGGAACCACGGGATATGCAGAGCGTTTGCTTCGCATTTGAATTCATCCCATTCCGAGGTGTAGCCGCAATCTGCGATTATAACCTTGACATTTTCGGGCAGCTCTTCACCGGAGGCCATAAGCACCGTCGCCGCTCCCATGGATACGCCGTGGAGTATTATTTGCGCATTTGGCTCCCAAGAAATAATAAGCTTTATCCATTTGATAACGTCAAATCGCTCCGGCCAGCCCATTCCTATTTTCGTACCCTCACTGTCGCCGTGTGCACGTGCGTCTGCTGCCAGAACATTATACCCGAGTGAGTAAAATTTGTTTACAAAACCGGCCATATGCTTGGCCTTGCTTGTGTATCCGTGGCAGACAAGTACATATTTTGAACTATTGTTTTTAAATATCTTACCGTGCAGACGAAGAGAATCGGACGTGATGTAAACATCCTCACCGTGCTCATTGTACCATTTTTTCATTTCGGGCGTACCGGTAAGTCCGCTGTATTTTTCGCTCGCGTCTTCTTCGCTGCCAGATGTGTTCGTGACCTTTTGAACGAGATTGTTGAGCTTACTCATATGTATAGGTGATTTTGTGTTTATCGAGAAATCATAGAATATTTCCGCCGACATTGCGGTCAATGCCGTCAGTCCGCAGAGAGTGCAGAAAACCGCACCTGCATTTTTTCTGTTCATAGAAATTCCTCCGTCATTTTTTAAAATTATACCATACTCACGAATTTTGTTTCAAGTCTTTTGCTGTTTATATATTTTATACGGCAATTAGAACTGTTTTTTTTGTTAAAAAGGCAAAGAGGCTCCAAGTAGACCGTTTCAAGCATTTTGCTCCGTATCGAAAATGTTGTGCGGTATTGATTCCGATTTATCGCTTTGATATAATAAGATAAGAGTAATAGAGGTGTATTATGAAAATAACATACATTAACCACAGTGGATTTTTGGTTGAAACCGAGAACTGCTACTATGTTTTTGATTACTATAAAGGCGAGATGCCGAGCCTTGACAAAAGCAAGGAAGTTGTCGTCTTTTGCAGTCACTTTCACCAAGACCATTTCAACCCGAAAATCTTTGAAATTCTTGATGATATGGGTATGAATTATCAGGCTGTTTTGGCGAAAGATATCAGCAAAAAGAAGTATCCTGCCGGTGTGAAAGTTACGACGGCTTATCACGATCAAACCTATATTCTTGACAACGGCACACAGGTTGCTACGCTTCTTTCAACCGACAGCGGTGTTGCTTTTATCGTCAAAACAAGCGAGGGCGCAATTTACCATGCAGGTGATTTGAACGATTGGCATTGGGAGGGTGAGCCGGAAACCGATAATCGCCACATGACCTCCATGTACCGTGCCGAGATTGACAAAATTAAGGGCGCTCATTTTGATGTTGCATTCGTTCCCCTTGACCCACGGCAGGAGGAACACTATGCCGACGGTATGCTTTATTTTTTGAAACATGTCGATTGCAATGCTGTTTTTCCTATGCATTATTGGAACGAGCCGAGCGTGATTGATAGGTTTACCACCGAATATCCGCAGTATAAATCACGAATAAAAAATACAGAATCCGCAAAAGGAGAAGAAATATGAGCTTTAGAATGATTCACGAAAACTATAATGTTTCCGATTTGGATAGGTCGATTAAGTTTTACTATGACGCACTTGATTTGCACGAAGTCAGACGAAAAACGACCGACGATTTTATTATTGTTTATTTGAGCAATGATTCAAGCGATTTTGAGCTTGAGCTCACTTGGCTTAAAGAACATCCGCAGCCGTACGATTTGGGGGAATGTGAATTCCATTTGGCATTTAAAGCAGATGATTTTGATTCGGCACATAAAAAGCACGAAGAAATGGGTTGCATTTGCTTTGAAAATCCTGAAATGGGTATCTATTTCATCGAGGACCCGGACGGCTATTGGCTGGAAATTTTGCCGTGATTAAGTTACACTATAATAAAAAGAGTTGAGAAACACAATTTCTCAACTCTTTTATGTTTATGCAAAGTTCATTTAATTTTGAAACTATTTTTTCTTTTTCGCCGCTTCTTGTTGTGCTCAACCTCATTAGTGGTAAGTCATACTTTGCGAAAATGCCGTCTTTTAAAATATCCCTTTTATAAAATTATACACAAGGTTTTAGGAATCATAATAAGAAACTTTGGTGTTTGAAGAGTTGCTTGAGAGTAGCTTCCCGAATAGAATTAAGAAAAACAAATAACTATAATTAACCTTACGGAGCCGTTCTAGTAACAGCTCCGTTTTGTTTTTGATTTTTTCTTGCTTTTCCCTTATAAATCCGCAATAATCATTGATTTTAAGTATATATAATGATATAATTATTATGTGAAATTGTAACTTTTCCAAGTAATTAAATATAATTACAAATATGAACTTTAATGGGGGCACTTATGGGACTGTTTTCTAAACTCTTTAAAAAAAATACAAGTGTAGAAGTAACGCCGGAAACCTTTACTACAAGCAATCCCGAATGTCTTAAGCTTTTTGAATTAAAAAAATATATGGATATACTGTTATCACAAAATCAATATATCCCTAAAAGTAAATATAGAAGCAAACTTCTCGAAGACAAGAAAACAATTGAGTATTTCGCTGTGCTTGATAATAGTGGCATGCTTAAATCTTTTTGTGAAAGCAATAAAATAGATATATCAGCTGTTGAATCAACACTTAATTGTTATAGAAATTTTGAAGAAATAGTAGATGCGCATAATGAAGAATACATTCAGCGTGCGATGAAAAGTGAAAAAACATATTTGGACAATATTTTGCACGATGTTGACCCAAAAATCAAATTAGACGATGATCAGCGCCGTGTTATACTAACTGACGAAGATTATTGTCTTGTTATTGCAGGTGCAGGTGCGGGTAAAACAACGACAGTCGCCGCAAAAGTTAAGTATTTGGTTGAGAAGAAGAATATTGATCCTTCTCAAATACTTGTTGTTTCATTTACCAATAAAGCAGTACAGGAACTAAGAGATAAACTTAACGATGATTTAAAGATCGATTGTCCGATTGCAACCTTTCATTCCACTGGTAATGCAATTTTAAGAAAACGATCGGATGAGAAGTTAAACATCGTTGATTCATCTAAGCTCTATTTTGTTATTCAGGATTATTTTAAAAATTCAATTCTCCAAAACGAAAGTTTAGTCAATAACCTCATATTATTCTTTGCCTCCTATTTTGACGCTCCTTACGAAGGCAATGATTTGAACAACTTTTTCAACAAAATAGCAAAATCAAATTTTGCAACATTACGAAGTGACTTAAATGAATTTCAATGTCAAGTTATGGACATAAGAACAAAAAAGTCTGTAACTATACAAAGTGAAGTAATGCGTTCACATCAAGAAGTTGAAATTGCAAACTTTTTATATTTGAACACGATTGAATATGAATATGAGCCCATCTACCGCTATGATATTATGTATGCCAGAAAGCCATATACTCCGGATTTTGCAATTCGTCAGGGAGAAAAAGTAGCGTATATCGAACATTTTGGCATTACACAGGATGGTAAAAATGATCGATACAGCGATGATCAATTAAAAACGTATAAAAAAGCAATTAATGACAAAATCCGTCTTCATCAGCAACATGGCACCACCCTCATTTATACATTTTCTCAGTATGCAGACAAAAGATCTTTAACTGAGCATTTGAAAGAGGAACTTGAAAGCCACGGATTTGTATTAACTCCTCGTTCTAATAAAGAAATTATGGAAAAGCTTGTTTCATCCGAGGAAAATCGTTATATACGTAAACTTGTTAATCTTATTTGCAGATTCATCGGAAACTTCAAGACCAACGGATATACTGTGGATGAATTTAATCGTATGTATCATTCCACACAAAATGTCAGAACACGCCTCTTTTTAGATATTTGTCAAGATTGCTTTCTTGAGTATGAGCGTTACTTAAAAGAAAATAACGCTGTAGATTTCGAGGATATGATTAACGAATCTGCTCGTTTGCTTCGTGAAGTAAAGGAAATGAAGCAAAAACTTGATTTCAAGTATATCATTGTAGATGAGTATCAAGATATTTCTCGTCAGCGCTTTGATTTAGTTACAGCTCTTTCCGATGTGACCGATGCAAAAATTATTGCCGTAGGCGATGATTGGCAATCAATCTATGCGTTTAGCGGCTCAGACATTACCCTTTTTACAAAGTTTGAAGAAAAAATGGGATATGCGAAATTACTGAAAATCGTAAAAACATATCGCAACTCGCAAGAAGTTATCGATATTGCAGGTAATTTCATTCAAAAAAATGATGCTCAAATCTCCAAAGAGCTAAAATCCCCTAAAAGCATTACCGATCCGGTTATAATCTACACATATGATGGCACCAGAAAAAAAGCCAATGATAATAATAAATCAGGAGCAAACTATGCCATCGCACACGCTGTGGAAGTTGCACTTGAGCAAATCATAGAATATAACAAAGAAGAAGGAAAACCTGAAGATTCATCAATTCTTTTGCTCGGACGATTTGGATTCGATGGAGATAAGCTTGAGAAATCAGGATTATTTGAATATGTCAGCCGGGGCAACAAAATCAAAAGCGTAAAATATCCCAAACTAAACATAACATTTATGACAGCTCACGCATCAAAAGGACTTGGGTACGACAACGTAATCGTTGTAAACGGCAGAAACGAAACTTATGGTTTTCCATCAAAAATCGAAGATGATCCTGTACTGTCGTTTGTTATTAAAGGTGATCGTTCCATCGATTATGCAGAAGAACGAAGACTTTTTTATGTGGCAATGACAAGAACAAAAAATCGTGTATTCTTTATTGCTCCCGAACAAAATCCCTCTGAGTTTCTTCTCGAAATAAAAAAAGATTACAAGAATGTAGTGTTGCGTGGAAATTGGAATGAAGAAGCGCCGGAAAACAATTATGCGAAAAAAACTTGCCCAATTTGCGGCTATCCTTTGCAATATCGATACAAAAATGCTTATGGTCTTAGACTATACATTTGCACAAACGAGCCTGAAATTTGCGGCTTTATGACTAATGAATACAAAGCCGGAAAACTTTCTATTATGAAATGCGATCAATGCAGAGACGGTTATTTGATTGTGAAACCCGGCAAAGAAAATCAATATTTTTTAGGGTGCACAAATTACAATAAAAACGGAACCGGTTGCGGTAGGTATATTACTCCATCTTACTATTATGAAATGTTCAAACTCTCACCTGATCCTGCTCCTGCAAAAACTTTTCCGAAAGCCAAGAATATATTGCCGAAGAATACCGAAAACTCAAAACTTCAAACAAAAACAGCAAAGCCTGAATATCAAGAACCAAATAACATCGAAAAAGCAAATATTAAGCCTGTATTCTATGCAAAAAAAGACCTAAATGATGTGCTTTACACAGTGTTACATTGTTTATCACATATTAGTGAGAAAAAATATTATGGTATAACCGTTTTAGTTGATGTGTTAAGAGGCTCAAATAGCAAGAAAATAATGGATGCAGGATTAAACCATATCGCTGAATATGCTTCGCTTAAAGAGATTGATAGAGAATCTTTAGTTGCTATCGTTGAATGGGCTATTGATAATCATTTTATCCTGCGAACTAAAGGCTTGTATCCTGTTTTGCATCCTACATATGAGGGAACGCATTATAATGAAACTATAACTGCAAACAAATTAAAAAAGCTGTTAGATTACTTGCAGAGAAACTAATACGGATTTTATTGAAACGGAGGATTTCACTATGGATTCTAACATCGAGCGCTGGTGCTCAATGAAAGAAATATGCGAATATCTTGGCGTCAGCCGTGATACCGTACTTGATTGGATAGAAAGAAGAAATATGCCCGCAGCAAAAATCGGACGCCTTTGGAAATTCAAAGTCAGCGAAATTGACGCTTGGATGAAATCCGGTATTGCGGCGGATAAATAATTAAATTTCGGAGGCGTATATGAGTTTTATTGAATCTTACAAGCATCTTGATAAAATATGCGGAGAAATGTTTGAAACTCAATATGGAGTATCCGCCTATATAGAGGAAATGCTAAACAATCCTCATGGCTCTTTTCTTGTCAGAGGATGGGAAAATGATTTAAAACAACTAAAGCACTATCGTTGGATTAGGAATCAAATAGTACACGAACCCGATTGCTACGAAGAAACTATGTGCGAAGCCGGAGACGATGAATGGCTTGATGATTTTTATGAAAGAATAATAAATCAAACTGATCCGCTTGCAATGTATTTTCAAGCAACAAAACCACACCCTGTTGCAAAATCCGCACAAAATCACGAACCGACTCAACTGCAATATACATATCCTAAACAGCCTAGTCAACCAAAACATAAATCAAAAAAAGTCGTAAGATGGATTGTGTTTTCAATTATCGTGGCTATTGTTCTACTGTACTTAGTACTTAAATACTTTATTAATTAATTTCGGAGGTGCAAATATGCCGGATAAAAATTGGCAATTTGAACTTGAAGAATATATAAAGCAAGGCGAACCCGACAAAGCCGAAAAAAGTGAAGCGTGGCAAACAGCCATCGGTTTGCAGGCTGTTGACGGGCTGAATACTTCTGACTATTTGTTAGACACCGCAAAAGAGCATATCGAAGGAAAAATCACAATCGACGAGGCGCAGAAGCGGATTCACAGTTACTATGAGCAACGTTGCGTACGCACCGAAACGGAAAATGAAACAAAAGAAGCAGACATTGTTTCGGCAAGAATTGCAAAGTTGTTAGGAGAAAAAGCGTTTCAGTTCTCTCCTGCCGAGTGGCTTTCGATTCATCGCAGATTGTTCGAGGGCGTATTCAGTCACGCAGGACAAGTCAGGCAGTACAATATCACAAAGAAAGAGTGGGTACTGAATGGCGACACAGTCATCTATGCGGATTGGAACAGTATTAAGGAAACTTTGGACTATGACTTTGCAACCGAAAAACAGTTTTCTTATGAGGATTTGTCCGTAGATGAAGCTGTAAAGCATTTGACTAAATTTGCTTCGGATATTTGGCAAATTCACCCGTTCAGCGAGGGAAACACCCGTGCGACTGCCGTGTTTATGATAAAATATATGAAAACATTCGGCTTTAGCGTAAACAATGACGCATTCGAAAAAAATTCTTGGTATTTTCGTAATGCATTGGTTCGTGCTAATTATAATAACCTGCAAAAAGGCGTCTATTCCACGACGAAGTTTTTGGAAATGTTCTTTTCAAATCTTTTGTTAGATACGCATTACGAGTTAAAAAACAGATATATGCACATTGATTATGCGGAGAACGATCCCCAAAGTATCAGCCCAAAAGTTCTAAAGTATCAATTTGATACTTTAGACTGCACTTTGGAAGAACTTGCGGTTTTAGAATTGGTCGCAAAGAATCCGACAATAAAACAGCAAGAGCTTGTAGAAGCGACCGGAAAATCGATTGCAACGATAAAGCGAATTATGAAATCCCTGCAGGATAAAAACTATATCCGCCGAGAAAGCGGCAAGAGATACGGTAAGTGGGAAATATTGGTTTGAATTTAAAAATTAAAATCTTATTATCCCGCATATATCTTTTCCTCAAGCCACAGTTAATTGGTACCATTAGTGCGAAAAATGTAGATGCTTGAAAGATAACGAAAATAAACGGAGGCTTTATTATGAGTACATTAGATATTAAAAAAGAAAACGGAAAAATATTCTGCCCGTTAACAAACTCTTGGCATATAGAAACACCCGAAGAAAAAGTGCGTCAAGAATATATAAAGAAGCTTGTAGAGGATTACGGATATTCTCTCGAACAAATGGCACAAGAGGTTAAAGTTAATAACTCTCAGCGTGGCCAAGGAAAGGCACGTGCAGATATCGTTATTTGGAAATCTAAGCAGGATAAAATTGAAAGCAAGGCAGCTTTTATTGTGGTTGAATGCAAAGCCGAAAAAGTTCGTATTCGTGAAGAAGATTATTATCAAGGGTATAACTATGCTTCTTGGGCTGGAGCAAGTTTCTTTGTAACAACCAACGAAAAGGAAACAAAATTCTTTAATGTAGATAAAGAATATCTTCCAAAAGAGTTAGCTGAAGTTGTTGCCATTCCTACAGCAGAAGAAGCATTAAGTGATAAAAAGGTAAAAGATATTCGCTCTAAAACCAAAACTTTTACAAGAGATGATTTTACAAAAATGCTCCGCACCTGTCACAACATTATTCGCAATAATGATAAGCTCTCTCCTGAAGCTGCTTTTGATGAAATCAGTAAAATATTGTTTATGAAAATAAACTTTGAACGAGGTAAAAATGGGGAGCAAGTCTTTACACTAGATGAATATAAGCGGCAAAAAGAAGTTGAAGCTGAATACAACAAAAACCACCATATAACTAACCCCTTGCCATTTATGCAAACCTTGTTTAATGATACAAAAAGATTATTTCGTGATGATCAGCTTTTTGATGACAACGAAACAATTAAAATACGAGAGCATAGCTTTGAACAAATTATCGAAAAACTTCAAGTTTATAACCTCTCCGATACACAAGACGATGTAAAAGGCATTGCTTTTGAGCAGTTCTTAGGAACAACATTTAGGGGAGAGCTTGGGCAGTTCTTTACTCCCCGCACTATTGTTGATTTTATGACTCATGTCCTAGATCCCAAAGAAGGTGAAACTATTTGTGATCCTACATGTGGTAGCGGCGGGGTTTTTTTTTAAGGTTTTTTTTTTTTTAGAGAGCA
>ERZ859732.550-NODE-550-length-14892-cov-3.173485_pt1 | contig 14892 bp, 8 predicted proteins | sample MGYA00510123_ERZ859732 | MGnify/ENA primary metagenome ERZ859732 (study PRJEB30046, sample SAMN00715133) | human gut metagenome | study: EMG produced TPA metagenomics assembly of the A metagenome-wide association study of gut microbiota in type 2...
TGAGGTCTTGAGTGGTGATCCGGTACGTGAATTGCAGCAAAAAGATGTAATTTTCCTGAGTAAAGATTTGGCGGATAAAATGTTTGGCGGTGAGAACCCGATTGGTAAAATAATTAGTTTCAATAAGGAAATTGAGTTGACAGTCAAAGGAACGTATGCTGCTTTACCTGAGAATTGTACTATGCGACCGAAGGCTGTCATTTCCTTGCCTTCTATCTGGAGCCGCCGGATAGGAAATTATTCATGGAACGGTGGGGACAGCTGGAAAGAATATATCCGGTTGAAGCAGGATATTGATTTGGATGAATTGAACAAGCGTATTGATATGGTAGTACAGCAACATATTCCCAGAAGTGATAAGTTGGGAATCACTGTCATGGCAAAACCTGTTCGGGATACGTACCGTGGATATGATGAAGTGAAAAGAATGCGTAATATCATGCTTATTTTAGGTATATCTATTTTGTTTATCACGACATTGAATTATGTGTTGATTTCTATTTCTTCATTGAGCCGGCGTGCCAAAAGTATTGGTGTTCATAAATGCAGCGGAGCGGGAACGGGTACTGTTTTTGGTATGTTTATGTGGGAAACCGGTATTATTATTTTGCTTTCATTGTTTTTGATGGTTTTTTTAATGTTTAATTTCCGGGAATTTGTGGAAGATACTACAGCTGCTAAACTGGAGTCTCTTTTTGCGGTGGAACGTATTTGGGTGCCTTTTGGAGTGACTGCTGTCTTATTCCTCATTGGTGGTGTGCTGCCGGGACGAATTTTTTCAAAGATACCGGTCACACAGGTTTTCCGGCGTTATACAGAGGGTAAGAAAGGATGGAAACGTCCGTTATTGTTTATCCAATTTGCAGGAGTGGCTTTTATATGTGGATTGATGTGTGTAGTGATGCTCCAGTATCATTATGTTATTAATAAAGATCCGGGTTATAATCCTGAGCGGGTAGTGATTGGCGTTAATAATGCACCGGATGCTAAAGCCCGGCTTGCTGCCCGTCACTTTTATGAGGGGCTTCCATACGTGGAAGCATTGACTTCGGCAACTAGCTATCCGTCTAATGGATATAGCGGGCAGATGATACCGGATGAGAAAGGAACGAGTCTTTTTTCCAGCCGTTATGATTTTACTCAGGAGAATTATGTAGCTTTTATGGGAATGGTCATACAGCAAGGGCGTGTGCCTCGTGAATCCGGTGAGGTGGCAGTGAATGAGGAATTTGTACGGAGAATGCATTGGGGAAAAGATGTTTTAGGTAAGAGTATACAGACAGAAGAAGGCCGTGTCAAAATAGTAGGTGTGATTAAAGATTTTAATATTGGCGGATTCTACTCAGAGCTGAAACCGTTTGTCTTGCATCATCATCCCAAAGATTTGGCTGATCTTGTTTATCTCCGTCTGAAGGAACCCTTTGGTGAGAATCTTCAGAAACTGAAGCGTGATGCTGCCGAAGCTTTTCCTAATCAAACAGTCGGCTTTGAAAGCTTGGAACAAAAAATGGCGGATAGTTATAATTCCGTTCGTGTATTTCGTAATGCGACTTTATTGGCGGCAATTGCCATCTTGTTTATTACTTTGATGGGACTGATAGGCTATATTAATGATGAATTACAGCGACGTTCGAAAGAAATTGCTATTCGTAAAGTGAATGGAGCTGAGTCATTTGCGATATTGGAAATGTTGGTGCAAGATGTTCTTTGGATTTCTTTCCCGGCTGTAGTCGCAGGTACACTAGGGGCATGGTATGTAGGTGGTTTATGGATGGAACAGTTTGCTGTGACTGTAGGTTCGCTTGTTCCTTATTATGTATGTGTGGGTTCGGGCCATAAAGATACGCCGCCATTACATCAGCACCAAACCGCTGGACAACTATTATCAGATTATCTCTGACATAAAGGCCGACGAGAGCATCCCCAAGTATGCTTCCAACCTGGTCTATGTAAACCATGCCAGCAAGGAAGGCACCGTAGACGACAAGCTGCTCTATTCCATAATCAACAAGCAGCCGAAACGTGCCGATCATTACTGGCTTATCAACATGGAGTTTGTAGACACTCCAGACACGCTGGAGTATGGTTGCGAGACATTGATTCCCGACACTCTCTACAGCGTAACCATGCACATAGGCTTCCGCATAGAACCTCGGGTGAGCCTCTATCTGCGCCAAGTGGTGGAAGACCTTGTGGCTGACGGGAAGGTAGATCTGAGAAGCGCCTATCCTTCGCTCCGCAAGAACGGCATTTTCGGCGATTTCCGCTTCATCATCATCCACCGTGTCTATTACCCCGAGAGTTCCGACAACCGGCAACAGAACCTGCTGATGAGCATCTACGCCCTCATCAGCAAGATAGGAATTGATGAGCCAAAGGCATTGGGTCTCGACACATCCATGGTTGTGGTAGAACGTGTGCCGCTAATAATCAATCATCGTAACAACAGCATAAGGCGCATCACCCACATTATGAAAATTTAGTGAGAGTCGATGTTTTGAACGTAATCCACACTACAGGTATGGTCACTGTGAAGGAGATGAGGTCGCTCACAGCCTGACAAATCTCCACTCCAGACAACCAGAAGAAACGAGGGAGGACAAGGATGATAGGAAGCTATAGATAAAGGCCGAAGCACAGGTTCAGTTCATATTTTTATTGTCAAGATGTCGTTTATATTGGTGAGATAATTTCTGCTCCTATGCTCACATTTCACCTTCCATGCCTGACACTCTGTGCCTTCTACGGCAAGGTGTAGGGTCTTGACACCATACCTGTGGTTTATGTTGTCGAGAGTGTGCATGAGGTTGTTACGCTCCTTGAGCTTGGGAGAGGTCAGGAAGAGGTCGAGTTGGAGCGGACTGTCCTGACTGATGTCGCTCAAGACGACACCCGATTTTTTATACATGATGTCTGGCACATAGATCTGCTCCAGACATCGCAAGGCTGCTGAGGTGATGGTCTGGGTGTCGGATGAGGCTGTGAGAAGGGTTGATGTGGCGGCGTTGCCATACTGCTGCAAGTCCTCGCGAAAGCGGTTGCTGCTCACGAACACGGTTATGGTCTTGCAAACGCAGCTCTGGGCCCGCAGCTTGTTGGCACAGCTCGCGGCAAAGGAGGCCACTGACGACTTAAGGTCAGCCATCTCGCTTATCATGTTGCCGAAGCTGCGACTGGTGCAGATAGTCTGTCGGCGGAGCATCTCGCTGGTGTCGATGCACGGAACGCCGTTAAGCTCTAACCAGGTTTGATGGCCAGGCTTGTGAAAACGCGCTTTCACCCACGCCTCGCTCTTGTCGGCAAACTGTAAAGGGGTGCAGATGCCGAGACATTGAAGCTTCTCAAGGGTGCGGCGCCCTATGCCCCACACGTCGGCAAGGTCGAATAGCTCAAGGGCCTTGCGACGCTTGGCATCGGTGTCGATCATGCACACGCCGTTGTAGCCCTTATATTGTTTAGCAAACTTGCTGCCCATCTTTGCAAGAGTCTTTGAGGGAGCAATGCCTACGCTCACGGGAATGTCGGTACAGAGCTTTATGCGGTCACGCACACCACGCATGAACGCCACGAGGTCGTGGTGGCATTCGTAGCCGCTGAGATCAAGAAACGACTCGTCTATGCTGTAGTTTTCGACATGCTGAACGCTCTTGCGCAACAAGCTTATAACGCGCTTGCTCATGGCTGCATAGAGCTGCATGTTGGTGGAAAAGAGCTGAACGTTGTAACGACGCACAATGTGCTGAACCTTGAAAATGGGGTCGCCACGATGAAGCCCACACGCCTTGGCTTCGGGTGTGAGCGCCACTATGCAGCCGTCGTTGCTGGAGAGCACACAGACAGGCTTGCCTTCAAGCCCCGGGTGAAAGACCTTCTCTACGGAGCAGAAGAACGAGTTGCAGTCGACAAGTGAATACATTTTTTATTGATAAAAGGAATCCAATTCTTATTGATGAAAGGAATCCGATTTTTATTGATGAAAGGAATCCTATTCTTATTGATAAAAGGAATCCTATGGATCTTTATTAACCAGGCTTACCCCTGATAGAGGTTCTCTAATGAGGTTTGTGTATGATATAACTGACGGTTCCCCAAATGCTGAAGGAATCGTCGGCGGTCACTTTTATCTCAGGATAATCGGGATTGGCAGGTATGAGCCATCCCGTGCCGTTGCGCATCTCGAAACGCTTCAATGTGTACTCGCCGTTCAGCTCACACACAGCAACCTCGCTTGGCAACGGGTTGCGATTGCTCTTGTCAACGATGACGATGTCGCCAGAACAGATGCCGGCATCAATCATGGAGTTGCCCTCTACGCGTATGAGATAAGACGCTTCAGGACAGGGGCAAAGCATCTGTAGAAGTTCTATGCTTTGCGCCTTCTCGTCGTTGTCGAGGGGCACAGGAAAGCCTGCCACAATGCCTATATCGAACACGTTGATGTTCATGGTCTTAACCATGGTGGCGGGATAGACGGCACCAAGCTTTGAAAGAGACGTTTGCTCAAAGACAGACCGTTCTTGCTCCAAACCCGAAGGCTCTTGTCCCAAGCCTGAATCTCCTTGCTCCAAGCCTGAAGGCTCTTGCTCAGCTCCAGCCATTTCTTGTGCTATGCATTTTTTTATAAATTCGGTCTTTGGCTCGTGGTCATCAATAAACCGTGCCATCTCGCCCGAAGCTCTGAACGTGTATAAGCGGCTTTGCTCCTTGGCACGAGGTCTTCCTGCTCCAAGCCTTGCACCTCCATGTTCTTTCTTTGTTATATTGTCTGCCATAACGTTACATTATATCTTTAAATATGACTATGCAAATAAATATGACTATGCAAAGATAGCAAAAGATCTTGATAAACGTATTACGTTTTTCAAAAAATATTTACTTTAACTTTCCGGCTTTATTACCATAAGATGCAAACAGGCGTGGTAAGTTGTTATTTTCCAACACAGAAATTATAATAATTGCAGATTTTTGTTTACTTTTGCAGATAGAAAGAGTTATAGATTCAAGCAACAAGAAATTATGCCATTAAGAATTCCAGACAAACTGCCCGCGATAGACATCCTGAAGAAAGAAAATATCTTCGTAATGGACGACACGCGAGCCATGACACAAGATATACGCCCACTGAAAATTGTGATTCTGAACCTCATGCCGCTGAAAATAACGACAGAGACGGATCTCATTCGACTGCTGTCTAACACGCCGCTGCAGATAGGAATAGACTTCATGAAGCTCAAAAGCCACACGCCAAAGAACACACCTATAGAACACATGATGATGTTCTACCGCGATTTTGAGGAGATGAAAGACGAGAAATTTGACGGTATGATCGTGACGGGAGCGCCCATTGAGCTATACAACTATGAAGACGTGACCTATTGGGACGAAATCACGCAGATCTTCAGTTGGGCACGAACACACGTCACCAGCACGCTCTACATCTGCTGGGCAGCACAAGCTGGATTATACTATCATTACGGCGTGCCAAAATACACTCTCGACAAGAAGATGTTTGGTGTGTTCAGCCAGAAGACGCTACAACCGCACCTGCCTATCTATCGCGGTTTCGACGACTTTTTCTTTATGCCGCAATCGCGACACACGGAGGTGCGCAAGGAAGACATTCTTGCCAACAAAGACCTACAGCTCATTGCCGAAAGCGACGAGAGCGGCGTGGGAATGGTCATGGCGCGAAACGGACGCGAATTTTTCGTGACTGGACACATGGAATATTCGTCCATGACGCTCGACAAAGAGTATCGGCGCGACTATGGCAAACGCTCTGACGTGGAAATGCCCAAGCACTATTATGCTGACGACGACATGGAGCGAGGTCCTGTGGTTAGATGGCGTGCACATGCTAACCTGTTCTTTAACAACTGGATAAACTATTATGTCTACCAGGAAACCCCATACGACATTAACAAGATTGGATAAACATATCTATGCGTGAACTTGAAATATTAGCCCCTGCAAAGAACCTTGAATGTGGAATGGCAGCCATCGAGCATGGTGCCGATGCCGTGTACATAGGTGCTTCACACCACGGAGCGCGTGCCGCAGCAGGCAACAGCGTGGAAGACATTGCTAAATTGTGTGCCTACGCCCACTCGTTCCTTGCCCGCGTCTATGTGACGCTTAACACCTTGGTCTATGAAGGCGAGATGGAGAGTGTGCTGGCGTTGGTGCGACAACTTGCCGAGGCAAGGGTTGATGCGTTGCTCGTGCAAGACATGGGCATCGTGGGCCGAATTGCCAATTGTGCCGACGACGACCCTCTTGCCTATTTTAGAACACGTCTGCACGCAAGCACACAGACCGACAACCGCACAGCCGAGAAGGTGAGATGGCTGCACGACGTTGGCTTTGAGCGCGTTGTGCTGGCAAGAGAGACACCGCTACAGACCATGCGCGACATCCATTCTCAAAACAAGGGCGTGGAGCTGGAGGCTTTTGTGCACGGCGCGTTGTGTGTCAGCTTCTCCGGATTGTGCTACGCCTCGCAACATTGTTTTAAGCGTAGCGCTAACAGGGGCGAGTGTGCGCAACTGTGCAGAATGAAATATTGCCTCGTCGACAGCAAGGGACACGAAATAGAGCACGACCGACATCTGCTCTCGCTGAAGGACATGTGCCAGATAGAGAACCTTGAGGACATGGCTGAGGCGGGCATCAGTTCGTTTAAGATTGAGGGCCGACTGAAGGACATTGCTTATGTCAAGAACGTGGTGGCAGCTTACAGCGAGGCGCTTGACAAGATTGTAGCAAAGCACCCCGACAAATACAGACGTGCCTCTATTGGCACCAGTCACCACTCGTTTGTGCCTGACCTCACAAAAACGTTCAACCGCGGATACACATCCTATTTTCTCCACTCGCGCCAGCCAAACATCTCGTCGCCCGACTCGCCTAAGGCTATGGGCAAGTATATTGGACGCGTGAAGGAGATCAGGGGCAACTCGTTTAACGTGGCAACCGTAGAGACGCTTGCCAACGGCGACGGCCTGTGCTTCATAAATGCCGACCGTGAGCTCGTGGGCTTCAGAGCCAACAAGGTGGTGGGCAACAGGGTCTACCCGTTTAAGATGCCAAAGACGCTCGAGGCTGGCGTGGCGCTCTACCGCAACAGCGACCAGACGTTCGACAAGGTGTTGTCTTCTGAAAGTGCGGAAAGAAAAATAGAGATCAGCATGAGGCTTGGTGCAACAGCAGCACACATAACGCTTGAAGCGGTGTGCAAAGAGACTAACGGCACAGCAGACCTCAGCTTTTCTCCGCTTGCGGCCTCTGTGGTTTTGGACAACACGTTTGACGCAGCAAAGAAGCCACAGAAGGACAACATGGTTACACAGCTCTCAAAACTCGGCAACACAGCTTATGTGTGTCACGATGTGGAGGTGGAACGTGAGGCAGAACAACTCTTCATCCCGTCAAGCATGCTGGCCACGTTAAGACGTGAGGCCGTGGATGAGCTTGACAAAGCCATTGCCGACAGGGCGCTCCGTCGCGGCGAAAACAAGAATATGAACAACGGTAAAAACATGAACAACGGTAAAACCCTGAACGAAGGCAAGAGCAATATCGCGGATGTGCCATCGTTCTATAAGGACGGCTATCTTTACAACATCGCCAACAAAGATGCAGAAGCATTTTATCGTGCAGCCGGCATGAAAACCGTTGTGCCCGCTTTTGAAACGACGGAACCTAAGGATGCGAAGATCATGCAATGTAAATATTGCATCCGCTACGCCCTTGGCCATTGTGTTAAGAACGGCGGCACACAGCCCACATGGCAAGAGCCGTTGTTTCTCGTCTTGGGAGACGGTCGACGCTTCCGATTAGAGTTCAACTGCGCCAACTGCCAGATGAACATCTATGCCGGCAAGCCTTAACGAAATGAGCTTAAGACAGGGCGGCTATCCTTGGTTGCAAGCTTAAGGAAAAAAAACAAAAACAAGCCTTGAGGAAATCACAACAGGCTTTAAATGAAAAAAAGAAAATGAAGAAGCAACGTTTTGCCATAATTGCATTTTTTGTCACGCTTGTCGTGTCGCTCCTTACCAGTTGCTACCATGAGAAGGACAGACACGGGGCGAGTCGGCAGGTGTATAATGCTACTGCGAGCGATAGTGTGAATCGCGGCGCGGCAAAACGTTGCTACTCACGCAACTTCAATTTTGTAGTAAAACGCGACTCCCTGCCTCTCATTAAGCAACAGCCCGAAGAAACGCTCAACGGGTTGCTTACAGACACCATGTATGTCTATAAAAACGACCATCTGGTGGTGGCTGACATAAGGTTTTTTACTGATGACAGGAGCGATTCGGTATGGGTAGAGGTGGCGCGTGACCAGATGACCATGGGATGGGTGCATGAGAGTCTGCTTCTCGCAAGCGTGGTGCCCGACGACCCTATCTCTCAGTTCATAAGCACGTTCTCCGACACCCATCTGCTCATCTTTCTTGTCATAATAAGCATCATTGCAATAAGTTATCTGCTGCGCATAATGATGAAGAAGCGGGCGCAGATAGTCCATTTCAACGACATCGGGTCTATCTACCCCACCCTTCTTGCTGTCTTGGTTGCCACATCAGCAACCTACTATTCGAGCATTCAGCTGTTTGCTTCCGCCACATGGCAGCAGTTTTATTTTCACCCGTCGCTGAACCCGTTTGCCATCCCTCCCGTTTTGGGTTTGTTTGTGTCGCTGGTATGGGCCATTTTGATCTTGTCTCTCGCAGCAGTAGACGACATAAAGAACCAGTTACCACTTCCGCAAGCTGTGCTCTACCTATGTGGGTTGGGTGCCATTTGCGCCGCCAACTATATTGTGTTCAGCATCACCACACTCTATTATGTGGGCTATGTGTTGCTTGTCGTCTACATCGTGTTTGCCTTCAAACAATATCTTAAACTTGTCGTAACCTACAAGTATGTGTGTGGCAACTGCGGGCGTAAGCTAAAAGAGAAAGGCGTTTGTCCTTATTGCGGGAAAGAGAATTATTAGATTTTTTTGCATAAAAAGCTTCTTGCATTTATAAAAAATAAGGAGGTTATAAAATCTTCTTGCATTTATAAAAACAAAAAAGGTTTTGCAAAAGCTTTCTTGCCTTTATGCAAAAAACAAAAAAGCCGGGCAACGGAAACAAATCTTATTGCATGAGCAATAAAACTGTTATCCGTTAACTCGGCTTCACTTATTTACGAAAACTTATTTGCTTACAATGCTGATCAGCTCCTCTGTTGTTACGAGATGCTGCTCACCTGTTGTCATGTTCTTGAGGGTGAACTTGTTCTCGGCAATCTCGTTGTCGCCAGCGAGCACAACGAAGGGAATGGCCTTGGCGTTGGCGTAGCTCATCTGCTTCTTCATCTTTGCCTTGTCGGGGAACATTTCTGTGCTGATGCCTGCGGCACGGCAGGCACGCACAACAGGAAGACAATAGGCCGTCTCCTTATCGCCAAAGTTGATGAACAGCAGCTTGGTGCCGTTGACAGCCTCCTTGGGATAGAGGTCAAGACCGTTGAGCACATCGTAGATGCGGTCAGCACCAAACGAGATGCCTACGCCGCTCAAGCCAGGCATACCGAAGATGCCTGTGAGGTTATCATAACGTCCGCCACCCGTAATGCTGCCAATGGCATAGTCGAGAGCTTTAACCTCGAAGATGGCACCGGTATAATAGTTGAGACCACGGGCGAGAGTGAGGTCGAGCTGAATCTCGTTGTTGAGCGAGCCCTTAAGAGTGTCGAGGATAAACTGTGTCTCCTCCACACCTTTCAGTCCTGTCTCCGAGTCGGCCAGCACCTCTCTGATGGTCTGCAACTTCTCTTCGTTGGTGCCGCTCAGGGCTATGATGGGCTGCAACTTGGCAATTGCCTCATCGCTGATGCCGTCGGCCTTGAGTTCTTCGTTCACCTTGTCGAGACCAATCTTGTCGAGCTTGTCTATGGCCACGGTAATGTCGACAATCTTGTCGGGCTCACCAATGACCTCAGCAATGCCAGAGAGGATCTTGCGGTTGTTGATCTTTATCTGCACACGAATGCCGAAACGTGTAAACACGGTATCGACAATCTGCATCAGCTCCACCTCGTTGAGCAACGAGTCGCTGCCCACCACGTCGGCATCACATTGGTAGAACTCGCGATAACGGCCTTTCTGCGGGCGGTCAGCACGCCACACGGGCTGTATCTGGTAACGCTTGAACGGCATCTGCAGCTCGTCGCGGTGCATCACGACATAACGTGCGAAGGGAACGGTCAGGTCGTAACGCAGACCCTTCTCGCAGATCTTTGAAGACAGGCGCAGAGAGTTGCGCTCAAGCAGCTCCTCATCGGAGAGCTTGCTCATGTAGTCGCCCGAGTTGAGCACACGGAAGAGGAGCTTGTCGCCCTCCTCGCCATACTTACCCATAAGCGTCTGCAACGACTCCATGGCAGGTGTTTCTATCTGCTGAAAGCCGTAGAGGGCGTAAACCTCTTTTATAGTATCGAAAATATAGTTACGCTTCGCCATCTCCACGGGAGAGAAGTCGCGCGTACCCTTTGGAATGCTTGGTTTGTTCATTTCTTTTGTTCGTCTTTATGTATTAACGCGCAAGAAATGGGGTGTGTTTATTTGCGCACGATAGTCTGGTCGCGGTCAGGACCGATAGAGATGATCTTGATTGGTGTCTCAAGCTCAGCCTCAAGGAACTTGATGTAGTCGTTAAACTGCTGTGGAAACTGCTCCTCGCTTGTAAACTTGGTCATGTCGGTCTTCCATCCAGGCAGCTCTGTGTAAACAGGCTCAATGCCCTCATTGATGTCGTATGGGAAATAGTTGATCTCCTTGCCGTTCTGCTTGTAAGCCACGCAAGCCTTGAAGGTGTCGAAGCCGTCGAGCACGTCGCTCTTCATCATGATAAGCTCTGTTACGCCGTTCACCATGATAGCATATTTAAGGGCTACGAGGTCGATCCATCCGCAACGGCGCTCACGCCCTGTCACGGCACCATACTCGTGGCCGAGGTCACGGATCTTGTTGCCTGTAGCGTCGAACAGCTCTGTGGGGAAAGGACCTGAACCAACGCGTGTGCAGTACGCTTTCATGATACCATAAACGTGTCCGATCTTGTTGGGGCCGATGCCAAGACCTGTACATGCGCCAGCGCAGATGGTGTTTGAAGAAGTCACGAAAGGATAGCTGCCGAAGTCAACGTCAAGCATGGTGCCCTGAGCACCCTCACAAAGAATCGACTTGCCCTCGCGCAGAAGGTTGTTGATCTCATGCTCGCTGTCAACGATGTTGAACTGACGCATATACTCGATGCCTTCCATCCAGCGCTTCTCGTCTTCAGTAATGTCGTAATCGGTAAAATTGAGCGCCTTAAGCATCTCTATGTGGCGTGCCTTGTGTGCGGCATATTTCTCCTCGAAGTTTTCGAAGATGTCGCCCACACGCAGACCGTTGCGTGACACCTTGTCGGTGTATGTAGGACCGATGCCCTTGCCTGTTGTTCCTACCTTGCTCTTACCTTTGGCTGCCTCGAGCGCACGGTCAAGCACACGGTGCGTGGGCATGATGAGGTGTGCCTTCTTAGAGATATGGAGACGGCTCTTGAGGTCGTGACCGCTCTTTTCAAGGTCCTTGGCTTCTGCCATAAATAGGTCTGGAGCCAACACAACGCCGTTGCCGATGATGTTTACCTTTCCGCCCTGGAAGATGCCAGACGGAATGCTGCGTAGCACATATTTCTGTCCCTCAAACTCGAGGGTGTGGCCAGCATTTGGGCCGCCTTGAAAACGGGCAACCACATCATACTTGGGTGTCAACACGTCAACGACTTTTCCTTTTCCTTCATCGCCCCACTGGAGACCCAGCAAGACATCTACTTTACCTGTGTTCATTTATCCTTAAATGTTAAGGCATGGACCAACAGGGCCCACGCATTGATTGAAATTTTCTTTACAATAAAAGCCCCGACAATAGGGCTTGCCGTTAATGCACGACAAAGTTACTACTTTTTATTAAGATTTCGTGTCAAGAACGTTCAAAAAATGTCTATCTTATGTTTTTTAAGCAATTCGACCACTTTATCGGCACCTTTGAGCTCACGGTCAACGTAGCGTGTGACGCTGTTGAGGGCCGCATGTTTGAGCACAGCATCTGTTCCGTTCAACGCTTTTATCACAAGTTGGGCGAACGAGCTTACCACCTCGTCGGTCATGAACGCCACGTTCTGTCGTGCCACAAGACGCGAGACGAGATGAAGTGCGGCAAGAGGCGCGTTGTGCTCGTCGCTACAGAGCAGACTCACCACAAACGTTTCTACACCCGGCATGTTCTGAACAAGGTTAAACACGAGCATCTCCACCATCTCCTGGTTGTTGCAGGCCGAGAGCCAAGACAGCGCCATGGGCTCGCTAAACCGTTCAGCGGGCATGAGCATTGTTGCCAAGATCTTACATTCGCGCACGTCGCTCTCCCATAACCGCTCGGCAAGGGCTACGGAAGGAGCATACTGGGCTGCCATGTCGCGAAGACGTGTCACGGGAATTCCCCAATTGATCTTATATTCAAGACCCTTGTCGCGCATTGAGCTTGAAGCCACGCCGTTCATGAACAGCCGAAACGAACGCTTAATCTTCTTCACGTCGTCGTCAACTGACGAAGACACAGCCTCTGCTTTTGATAACGTTTCTGCTTTTGATGATAAAACTTCTTCCTTTGACGACGATTCTTCCTTTGACGACGAATTCTCTTCCTTCAATGACAGGAAGCCAAACTCGTTAGAATAGCGTAGCATCTGGTGCTCATAGCTTTCTGTATAGTCGGCCTTCACATCACACACGTTGCCTTGAGCATCGGTAACGAGCGAGAGACGCGGATTTATGAAGCCCTTGTAGGGAGCGATGTCAAGCTTCTCGTAGCGGCGATGCACCTCTTCGAGCAACGCCCTGTCTACCTTCACGCCGTAACGTTCAACGAGCTGTCGTGCAGCTTCATAATCGCCCTCGCTCTTTATGCGCTGAATCTCTGCAAGGAGTTGCGCGAAGAGCGTGCGTAGACGCTCATAAGAGTGAATGAAGACACACGTCTTTCCGTTGCTTTCGGTCAACTCCACCTCGCCCTGTGCATGGTCAAGAACCCAGTAGGCAATGAGCGCCCTGTTGCGCATGTGGTCTTCCTCAATGTCAGCGCCAGGCGTAATACGGCGCAACTGGGTCATAAGACCGTTGAGCATGTAGGTATAATAATGTGCCTTGTAAGCATCGGCCGACGGCAAAAGTCCAAGCTCCACCATCTTCGCATCGGCCATGTAATAGAGTCCGAACAGGTCGGCACGCGCCTCCTCAATGGTGCTGCCATACGACTTAAGCGCGTCTGACGAGACGCCGGGCAACAGTTGTCCGCTGCCATGGCCCAGACATTCGTGCAGATCGGTATGGAGGTCGTCGCACAGGTGGTCAAACTGTCGCACCAAGGTAAGCGTTGATTCGTCGGCCACAAACTCCTCAAGGAACCCGTTGCCCTCGGCTGCACGACTGTAAGCCTCGGTAAGGTTGCCTATTGTGATGCTCTTTGAACCATGTTGCGCACGAATCCAGTCGGCGTTGGGAAGATTTATTCCGATGGCTGTCGAAGGATATTCGTCGCCTCCCAGCATGGCAGCCACAACCACATTGGCGGTCACGCCCCTCACCTCTTTCTTCTTGAAGCGGGGGTCCACGGGCGAGTGGTCCTCAAACCATTGGGCGTTGGAGCAGATCTTGTGTGTGCGCTCGTTTGCCTCCTTGTCCTTATAGGTTACAATTCCCTCCCAAGAGGCCTTGAAGCCCAGAGGGTCGCCATAGACCTCTATGAAACCGTTTATGAAATCGATGTCGCCCGCGTGCTCCTTCAGCCACTCTATAGAATAGCTGTCGAAGGTCTTGAGGTCGCCCGTGCGATAATAGCTTATGAGCAACCCTATCACCTCCTGCTGCTTCTCGTTCTCGGCAAACTGCATAGCTTTTGTGAGCCAATAGACAATGCGGTCTATTGCTTCTCCATACATTCCGCCTTGCTTCCACACCTGTTCCTCTATGTTTCCTGAGGCGGTCTTCACGAGCTTTGAGTTGAGGCCGTAAGAAGGAGGACAGGGGTTAGAGGGGTCGTTCTTTGCAGCATAATAGGCTTCAACCTCTTGTTGCGTGAGACCCTCATAATAGTTGCATGCCGAGCCCTTCACCTGATCCACACCACACGCCTTTTCAACACGTTTTGGCATAATCTCAGGGTCGAAGATCACGGGGAAGAGCGGAGCGCACCACTCCATCACCTCGTCCCCAGAAGCGACGCCAAGCTTGCTGGCGAGCTTGTCGGCCGACCTTGCTATGGTGCTGCGGAACCAGCTCTCGCTAAACTGTGGTTTAAACTTGTCGCAACCATAATGATGATGAATGCCGTTTGAGAACCACACGCGCTTGAGATAAACGGTCATGGCATCAAACTGCTCTTGCTCCTGCTCCTGCGAAAGCTCTTGCTTCTGCGAAAGCTCTTGCTCCGAAAGCTCATGCTGCGAAAGCTCTTGCTCCGAAAGCTCTTGTCCCTGCTGAGAGAGCCCCTGCAGCCCCAAGGCCTCAGGTTGTTCTTTATAAATAAGGTATAAAGCTTCGAGAAGCTTTCTTATCTTCAGATTGTAGCGTCCAAACTGGTCTGTTGTGATGTCGCGTCCACAGAGCGTGGCCTTGGCAAGACAATAGACATATTGTTTCTGATTGAGAGACAGTTGCTCAAACCCGTTCAGACGATAACGAAGCATCTGAATGTCGGCAAATTTCTCGTCGCTGTAATTCATCACTTTTTTTGTTAAGATATTTTTACTTAAGTAGGTGTTCAAAATTAATTTAAATGATTTTATGCCATAT
>ERZ859732.564-NODE-564-length-14537-cov-14.948143_pt1 | contig 14537 bp, 9 predicted proteins | sample MGYA00510123_ERZ859732 | MGnify/ENA primary metagenome ERZ859732 (study PRJEB30046, sample SAMN00715133) | human gut metagenome | study: EMG produced TPA metagenomics assembly of the A metagenome-wide association study of gut microbiota in type 2...
TAGAACCTGGCGACTTCCAGATTATGATAGGAACCAACAGCAAGGATGTAAAGACTTTGAAACTGAACGTGAAATAAACAAGAAAAATCGCCCTGCAAAGAGCAAAGCATAGCTTAAAGATGCTTTACTTCTTACAGGGCGATTTATCATCTACTGAACCCATTTCAACAGAAGGCTCAGTTATGGATTCTATCCTTCAAATTACTTAGTCATCTCGAAACCTACGCGCATGCCATCGTAGCTGTTGGCGATGGTACCCACTGCGCTGAGAGTAGAGCTGCCCTTGAAGGCGCTGAGCATCTTGATGAGGTTGAGAAGCTTCTTCTGGTCGAAGAGAAGACTGATGCCATTGGTGGTCTTGGTGGCATAGCCAGAAGCACTCAGCAGAAGTCCCTTCAGCTGGATGGCATGGGTCTTCTCATCAAAGGTATAGCTGCCCTGCCATGGCTTGCCGTCAATCTGCGCAGAGAAGTTGCCGTCGGTGGTGAAAGTGAACTGGGTATTTGAACTGCTGAAGCCAAACTTATTATAATAGGTGCTCAACTTCTCCTCCACCTTGCTGGCAGCAATCTCGCCGCCAGCCTTGGCAAGCAGGTTCTCTGAAGTGAAGGCGCAACCTGGCTTGCTGTACTTCCAGGTATGAGCACAGAGATCTTCCTTTGAAAATGTGCCCGAACCGATTACGTTGTTCAGCAAGCCGCCGATGATGCTGCCGGCAGATGAAGTGCTGCCAGATGTGTTGCCTGTGGCTGCACCGAGCAATCCGCCCAATACATTGGCGATGGTAGAGCTAGTGTTGCTGCTGGCAGCAGCAGTGTTGGCAGTAGATGTGGTGGTAGCAGCTGTGGCTGAAGTTGTAGCACCAGTAGTTGCATCTGTAGATGTAGATGTTGATTTCTTGGTAGAAGTCTTTGTAGTTGACTTCTTGGTAGTCTTGGTGGTTGATTTCTTTGAAGAAGATTTCTTGGTTGATTTCTTTGTAGTCTTCTTCACTGGCATCAACTCCGATTTAGAGGCATTGAGCGCTGCCTCGTTCATGGCGCTAGCATTGCTGCCTGCTGTGCATGCGAGCACGAGGGCAGCCGTCAGAATTACCTTTTTCATTTTACTTTCCTTTTACTTTCTATATTATCTTATTCTTATACCATATATCTTATATCGATATTCACGCTTTCGGGGTGCAAAGTTCGGCATTTTTCGGGAAATAACAAAGGGAAATCCCCTTTTTCTCTTCCAGCTTTCCTATTTTTTCTGTTCACCCTCTGTTCATCATCAGCATCCCTTCTAATTACCCTGCACGATTTATAGACGGATGGGGGTGCAGATGGTTTATTCAAATGCTGATTTTCGTGCAAAAGCTAGTGCAAATGATTCATCTTTTTGACTTAAATCAAAAAAGAATAATAATTACCCCAAAAATATCGTTTTGTGTACCGAAATGTTATCAGAATGTAATATCTTTGCAGCGTTAATAAAAATACAATAGGTTATGAATGATTTAATTAAGGTAAACACGAGTAATGAAAATCAGGCATTGAACAAGTGCCAGAAGATTCTTCAGGATCGCCGCGAGGCCCTTGCCTCTAAGGCAAAGAGAAGAGATTAAGTCCTTCACAGCAAAAAGAGAAGAGATGAATTTCTTCACAGCAAAAAGAGAAGAGATGAATTTCTTCTAGGTTTATGAAGCAGACAAGGATTTGAATCCTTCGAAGAGAGATTTTTTCAGAATGACTCTTAATTTGAAAAAGTAGTTTTTGGGAAAAGAAAGAAAAAGTAAAAAACCCCGTTACCGGAACGTTTCGTCTGGCAACGGGGCTTTTTCATATCTTACTTCTTATTCAAGTTACTTATTCTTCTCCGCCTTCATGATTACCTCGAAGTGGTTGCCGCTCTTCAGCACCACGTTCTTCAGGAAGTTGGAAATCTGCTGGGCATCCACAGCCTTCACCAGCTCGCGGTAGTTGCTGTGGGTATCTACCTTGTGCAGATCATACATGCTCAATACCTGCATCCAGTAGCTGTTGGTCTTCTCATCAACACCTGCCTGCTTCAAAAGGATTTCCTTCACCTTCTGCAGATCCTTGGCATCAGGAGCTGCCACCGTCTCGTCCAAGCCCTTGAAGAAGCAAGGTACGGCTACATCTACCTTATCTGGATTCAGCTGTGCCATGGCGTTGAGGGTGAGAGCCACCTTGCCGTCGTAGTCGAAGAACAAGCCGCAGGATGCACCTGTGCTGTAAGCCGCACTCAGCTCCTCGCGGATGCTGCGCAGATACTTCATCTCCAACAGGCGGGCTGCAACATCTGCCAATACCGCTGTCTTAGGATTATAAGATGGCAACTTCACGAACCACATCTCGCGTGCCTGGCTCTGAGGGTTTTCCATCGCCTTGGTAAAGATGTTCTTCACCTCGCCCTTGGCTGTAGGAATCTTCTGGTTCTTCAGCTTCATGCCCTTGTTTGGCAGGGAAGCGATATACTGCTCGATGAGCGGGAGGAGCACCTTCTCGTCGTAATTGCCCACAAAGTAGAAGGTGAAGTCCTTGGCGTTGCCATAGAGCTGCTTCTGCATGTCGAGCACACGGTCGTAGTTGATGTTCTTGATATCCTCTGCTTCTGGCAGGAGCGCCAGCTTGTTACCCAAATAGAGGGTGCTCTGGATAGAATCCTGATATACCATGTTAGGGTTGTTGCTCTTGTTGGAGAGCACGGTGGTATAAGTATTCTTCAGATTCTCGAAAGCCTTCTCATCCTTGGTAAGGTTAGTCATCGAGAGATAGAGCAGCTGCATCATCGTCTCCACATCCTTAGGAGTAGAAGTACCGGCGATGCCATGACGGAACGGACTCATGGTGAGACCTACACTCACCTGCTTGCCGGCAAGCATCTTCTGCAGGTCGTTGCCTGTGAAACCGGCCAATCCGCTTACTTCCCATACGGTAGAAGCATTGGCTGCGTTCACTGGGTCGTTCTGGAATGCAGAATAACCCACCTTGGCTGTTCCTGAGAATCGAATTTCATTATCCTTGAAGTCGGTCTTCTTCAATATCACCTTGGCTCCGTTAGAGAGGGTGAGCTTCTTGAATCCGAGCTCCTTGTTCTCCTCAACCTTCTTGATGCTTCCTGCCTGAGGCAGCGTTGCCATCAGTGGCTCCTGCTTCACGTTGTCTACATAAGCCTCCAGCTTCTCGCCGCGCACCTGCTTCACAATCTGGGCAAGCTGCTGCTCGGTAGGATAGCTCACGCCTTCAGCCTCCTTCATGAACACCATGCTCACAAAGTTGGTGTCGGTTTCAGCTATCACCTGCTTCATGGCACCGTTGATGGCCTCGAGAGGGATGTTAGGAACCATCATCTGATAAATCTTATATTCATCTTCCAACGATGGAATTGGCTCATTGTCTGTGAAATGGTCTACATACTGGGTAGTGAACTGCTCGTTCTTCATCTTGTTGCGGTTCTCATACATGGTCTCCATGCTGCTCATGAAGTTCTCCTTGGCACGGATATACTCCGTAGCAGTGAATCCGAAGTCGCGCACACGCTTAGCCTCACGCAGCATAGCTGCATAAGCCTCCTTCACCATTCCAGGCTTAGCCACTCCCGAGATGGAGAAGGCATCCTTAGTGCTCGAAATGAGATAGCTTCCCATGCCGGCACTTGCCTGCAGGAACGGACAGTTCTCTTCTCGTGCCAGCTCTGACAGGCGGGCATCGAACATAGAACTTACCACGCCGCGCACATAGCCTTCTACCAGATAGTTCATATCGCCTTTCAGCGAATCAGGATAGGCTTCGCTCTTCATCATGATATTGATCATGTCGAACTTCTGCTCCTTGTTCTTGTCAATTACGTAGATGGCCGTATCGTTGTCGGCCACTGGCACTGGCACCACCTTGGCTGCATTCTTAGGCACCTTGATGCCTGAGAAGAGCTTCTTGATCTGAGCCTCTACATGGTCAACATCTACATCACCCACGATGATGATAGCCTGATTATCTGGGCGATACCATTTGCGATAGTAGGCACGCAGGGTTTCTGGCTTGCATCCGTCGATGACGCTCATCAATCCGATAGGCATGCGATAGCCATATTTATCGCCCTGGTAGAGCTTAGGCAGATTGCGCTCCAGCATGAGCTGCTGACCCACCATGCGCATGCGATACTCGTTGTGTACCACGTCGCGCTCGTCGTTGATAGCCTCCTTGGTCAGCGAGATGCCGTTGCTCCAATCCTTGAGGATGAGCATGCAGGAATCCACTGCCGAGGTGCGGGTGGTAGGCACATCGGTGAAGTAATAAACGGTTTTGTCGATGCTGGTATAGGCATTCAGGTTTCTGCCATACTCCACACCGATGCTCTGCAGGTAATCCTGCAGGGAATTGCCCTTGAAGTGGTCGGTACCGTTGAAGGCGAGGTGCTCCAGAAGGTGAGCCAAACCGCGCTGGTCATCATTCTCATTGATAGAACCCACTTTCTGAGCGATGTAGAAACTTGCCACATGCTCAGGGAAAGCATTATGACGAATGTAGTAGGTCAATCCATTGTCGAGATGGCCTATCTTTACATTCTTGTCCACTGGGATAGGAGGCATCTGTTGTGCCGTCGCATTTCCCACAGAGAGCAGCAGCAGCGCCGCTGCGAAAATCTTCTTTAATCTCATTTTTTCTCTGCTGAATATTAATAAATATGCATTATCAGTTATTTCGACTGCAAAATTACTCAAAATAAAAATGATTTGCAAGTATTTGGGAGATTATCTTCCCAAATACCTGCAAATCTATCAACTTTTAACTATAAACTATCAACTCTAAAGCTCTTCAGCCATGAACCTCTGAACAGGCGCACCAGGAAGAGGCATCCTCTCAGCGTAAGCTCCGTGGCCATGGCTATCCATACGCCCTCCAATCCGTAGCTCTTCGAAAGCCCGTAGGCAAGGGTGAGCCTCACCAGCCACATCGTTCCCAGATTGATGGCGGCAGGCTTCTTCGTATCGCCCGCTCCCACGCAGACACTATAGGTAACGATGCTCGCCGCAAAGAACGGTTCGGCGAAAGCCTCGATGCGCAGGCAGAGGGTGCCCAGTTCGCGGATGCTTTCCACCGGCGACAGCACGCCTATCATCTCGGGTGCAAAGACGAACATCACCACGCCCATCAATGCCATCACGCTCATGCCCAACCCCACGGTGAGATAGGCGAAGCTCTTGCAGAGGTCGATGCGCCCGGCTCCATGCGTCTGTCCCACCAGGGTGCTTGCCGCATCGCCGATGCCGTAACCCGGCATGTAGCAGAGACTTTCGGCGGTGATGGCGAAGGAATGGGCAGCGATGGCGATATTGCCCAATGGCGCCACTATCATGGTGCTCACTATCTGCGCTCCGCTCATCAGGATGTTCTGGATGGCCATCGGGATGCTTATCTGACAGGCATGATTCACGTAGCTCTTCACCCAGCGGAACGGCTCTTTATCCTGCCGCAGGTTCAGAATCTTGTTGCTGCATGCCGAAATCCAGAGATTGGGCAGCGAGATGCAGAAGTAGGCCATCGCCGTGCCGCAGGCGGCTCCCACCACGCCCATCTTCAGGATATAGATGAAGAGATAGTTGAAGACCACATCACTGATACATATCAACACCGCCATCACGCTGGGCGTATGCATGTTGCCTGCCGATTTGAGCATCATCTCGGAGATGTGATAAAGGAACACGAAGGGCAGCACGAGGCTATATATCAGGAAATACTTCGATGAGAAAGGAGCGATGTCGTCACCGCCACCCAGCCAATAGGGCAGATAGCCATGGATGCCCACACCCACCAGGGTGAGCATCAGGCTGAACGCCAAACCGCATATCAGGGCATGGCGATATACCTGGCGTGCCTTTCTGAAATCGTTGGCACCGATGAAATGAGCCACCTGCACCGAGAACCCCGTGGCAGCTGCCGAAAGCAAACTTCCGATGAGCCAAGTGGTTGACTCAATCAGTCCGATGCTAGCCGAGGCTTCTGCTCCCAGATGTCCCACCATCGATGCATCGATAAAGAACATCATCACGGTGGAAATCTGCGCCAGCATGGACGGCACGCTCAACCCCACGATGAGGTTGAGTTTCTCCCTTCGAGTCATCGCCCTTCCCTTGCGAATCGACTCCATCAGATAATCTGTCTTATTCTTGAATAACATATTTTTCTCTTTTAATGAAATGACACAAAAAGTGGCGATCCTCAAAAGAGGAACGCCACTTTCTATTTAAATTTAAAATTTGTCGTACCTTTGTTTTTCCCAAAACTTTACTTCCGCTGTAGCAGAACAGTACTGTTTTTGTCATCCTTGAATAAATCAATCTTTCTATACCTTAACTAACACCCATTTTTGAATAAACAATCTAATTTTACCTAAACTAAAAACCTAACCTATGAACAACAATCTTAACTTATTTTTTACCTAACAACTAAAACCTAATAAAATCTATTACCTAACTAAAAACCTAAAACTTATTTTTTCTGATGCAAAGGTACAACAAATTTCTGAAACCACAATACTTTTCCCGAAAAAAATGCATGAAACTAACATTTTTTGACGTAAGTCAGCAAATTGTGTGCGAACACAAACACTTGTTAACACTAACGAAATGCTTGTTAACACAAAGAGCGTTCCCAGGTTGCCTTGCCGGCATACCTGGGAACGCCCCATATATCTCCTTATATATATAATAAGGTGGAAAATCTCCTATATATAATAAGGTGAACACCTCCCCTATATATAATAAGGTGTAATCACACTGAATATCACTTGGAGAAGTAGCTATCCAGCACTATCTCGAAGCGAAGCATCGAATAGGCAGGAATCGTAGAACTGCTGCTGGTGCTCGAACCATAACCCAACTGGTATGGGATATAAACCATCCAGTGGTCGCCCGGATGCATGCGCATCAAGGCTGTGGCAAAGCCATCCACCACATTGCTGACGGCAAAGGTAGAAAGCATGGCGGTTTGCTTGTTGTAAGTACCCTCGAAGGTCTTATCAAACACGTATCCCGCATTCACGCTGCCATCCTTATCAGTAGTCTGAATCAGGCTGCCACGATAGCTCACCCTCACGGAGTCGGTGTACATCGGGCTTGTGGTGCCCTCACCCTTTTCGAGCACATGAACGATGATGTTATCGCAATCCTTGTAGGTCAGCGGCACATTCACGCCGTTGACATCCTTGTTTGGTGTCTGGTTCTCCAGGCTCCAGTTGCGGTACACATACCATCCCTGGCTCTCTCCCATCTTCTTTGCGTAAGCCAGCGTATCGGCAAAAGCCTGCTCGTTGCGCTCCTGCCAGTTGGCATACGCATCATAGGAGTCATCGTTCTCGCTGCATGATGACAGGGCGAACACTGCCATCACGAGCAAGAAGAGATATTTAGAATTTCTTAATTTCATTACCAAGTTTCTTTAATACGCTGGTGATACTTACACGATCCTCGATGATGCCACGAAGGTCAGAGATAGCTACGCGCTCCTGCTCCATGGTATCACGATAACGCAAAGTTACCTTGTGATCCTTAGGTGTCTCGTGGTCAACGGTGATACAGAATGGAGTACCGATGGCATCCTGGCGGCGGTAACGCTTACCGATGGAATCCTTAGGATCGCCATAGTGGGTATTGAAGTGGAACTTCAACTCATCCACAATCTCGTGAGCCAACTCTGGCAGGCCATCCTTCTTATCCAATGGGAACACGGCACACTTCACTGGTGCCAATGCCTCTGGCAGGCGCAATACTACACGTGTCTCACCATTCTCCAACTTCTCCTCGCAGTAAGAGTGGCACATCACGCTGAGGAACATACGGTCTACACCGATAGAGGTCTCCACATCGTAAGGTACATAGCTCTCGTTCTTCTCTGGATCGAAGTACTTGATAGAACGACCGCTGTACTTCTCGTGCTGAGAAAGGTCGAAGTTGGTACGGCTGTGGATACCCTCCACCTCCTTGAAGCCGAATGGCATCTTGAACTCGATATCAGTAGCAGCATTAGCATAGTGAGCCAACTTCTCGTGGTCGTGGTAACGGTAGTTCTCGTTGCCCATGCCCAGTGCCTCGTGCCATGCCAAGCGAACCTTCTTCCAATACTCAAACCACTTCATCTCGGTGCCAGGCTGGCAGAAGAACTGCATCTCCATCTGCTCGAACTCACGCATACGGAATACGAACTGGCGGGCAACCACCTCGTTGCGGAATGCCTTACCAATCTGGCAGATACCGAATGGCAACTTCATACGACCGGTCTTCTGAACGCTCAGGTAATCAACGAAGATACCCTGTGCTGTCTCTGGGCGCAGATATACCTTGCTTGTAGCATCGCTGGCAGCACCCATCTGGGTAGAGAACATCAGGTTGAACTGGCGAACGTCTGTCCAGTTCTTGGTACCGCTGATAGGGCAAACGATACCCTCGTCCTCGATAATCTGCTTCAGCATCTCGAGGTTAGGACCCTGCATAGCCTCTGTGTAGCGGGCATGGAGGTCATCAAACTTCTTCTGGTTCTCCAGAACACGAGGGTTGGTAGCACGGAACTGAGCCTCATCGAAGCTATCGCCGAAGCGCTTCTGAGCCTTGGCAATCTCCTTGGCAATCTTCTCCTCATACTTAGCCATGTGATCCTCGATGAGCACATCGGCACGATAACGCTTCTTGGAGTCGCGGTTATCAATCAATGGGTCGTTGAAGGCATCAACGTGACCAGAAGCCTTCCATACAGTAGGGTGCATGAAGATAGCTGCATCGAGACCTACAATGTTCTCGTGCAACAACACCATACTCTGCCACCAGTACTGCTTGATATTATTCTTGAGCTCAACACCGTTCTGACCATAGTCGTAAACGGCAGCCAAGCCATCATAAATTTCACTACTTGGGAACACGAAGCCATATTCCTTACAATGGCTTACAATTTTCTTAAAAACATCTTCCTGTGCCATGATTAAATCTTATTTTTTTCAAATTTTCGGCAAAGATACTCTTTTTTCTCGAAAAAATGTTGTATTTTTGCCATAAATTAATAAAATAAGTATTAAAAGCGATATATGAGCGACGAAATTAAAGATAAAAACGAGCTGGAAGGCCAAAATCCGGATGATTTGGGGAATTCTGATGCTCAGGAACAACATTCCGACTATAAGCCGGTGAACCGATTCGATGCATCCGCCGTACACCACCTCAGCGGCATGTATCAGAACTGGTTCCTCGACTATGCGTCGTATGTAATCCTGGAACGAGCTGTGCCGCATATCGAAGACGGATTGAAACCCGTACAGCGACGCATCCTCCACTCCATGAAGCGCATGGACGACGGAAGATACAACAAGGTGGCCAACATCGTGGGACACACGATGCAGTTCCACCCGCATGGAGACGCTTCCATCGGCGACGCCTTGGTGCAGATGGGACAGAAAGACCTGCTCATCGATACGCAGGGTAACTGGGGAAATATCCTCACGGGCGACCGTGCGGCGGCTCCCCGATATATCGAGGCAAGACTCTCGAAGTTTGCGCTCGACGTGGTGTTCAACCCGAAAACCACCGACTGGCAACTCTCTTATGACGGCCGCAACAAGGAGCCTATCACCCTGCCGGCTAAATTCCCGCTGCTCCTGGCACAGGGTGCCGAGGGTATCGCCGTGGGATTGAGCAGCAAGGTATTGCCACACAACTTCAACGACCTCTGCGATGCAGCCATCCACTACCTCAGGGGAGAGGACTTTGCCATCTACCCTGATTTCCCAACAGGTGGAGCCATCGACGTGAGCAAATACAACGACGGTCAGCGTGGCGGAGCCTTGAAGGTGAGAGCCAAGATAGATAAGCTCGACAACAAGACCCTCGTCATCACCGAGATTCCATATAGCAAAACCACGGTGAGCCTCATCGAAAGCATCACCAAGGCGGTGGAAAAGGGAAAAATCAAGGCAAGAAAGATAGAAGACGTTACCTCTGCCAACGTAGAGATTCTCGTACATCTGGCTCCAGGCACATCTTCCGATAAGACCATGGATGCCCTCTATGCCTTCAGCGATTGCGAAATCAACATCTCGCCCAACTGCTGCGTCATCGAGGACAACAAGCCGAAGTTCCTCACCATCAGCGATGTTCTTCGCCACAGCGTAGATCGCACCATGGGATTGCTGCGCCGCGAACTGATGATTCGCAAGGGCGAACTGGAAGAGCAGCTCTTCTTCTCATCCTTGGAACGCATCTTCATCGAAGAGCGCATCTACAAGGAGCGCAAGTTCGAGCAGAGCAAGAGTCAGGACGAGGTAGTGGCATTCATCGATTCCAAGCTGGAGCCGTTCAAGGACAAGCTCTTCACCGCCGAAGTAGATGGCAAGGGCATGGTGGAATATGCCTTCCATCGCGAGATAACCAGGGATGATATCCTCAAGCTGCTGGAAATCAAGATGCAGCGCATCCTTAAATATAATAAGGATAAGGCAGACGAACTGCTGATGAAGATCAAGGCAGAACTTGCCGAAATAGAGAACGACCTGGCTCACATGACCGATGTCACCATCAACTGGTTTGAATATCTGAAGGGAAAATACGGCAAGCAGCATCCTAGAAAGACGGAAATCCGCAACTTCGATACCATCGAGGTAACCAAGGTGGTGGAGGCTAACCAGAAACTCTACATCAACCGACAGGAAGGTTTCGTGGGAATGGGATTGAAGAAAGACGAGTTCGTATGCAACTGCTCCGACCTCGACGACATCATCATCTTCTACAAGGACGGAAAATTCAAGGTTACCAAGGTAGCAGACAAGATATTCGTGGGCAAGAACATCCTCCACGTGCAGGTGTTCAAGAAGAACGACAAGCGAACCATCTACAACTGTGTATATCGCGACGGCAAGCAGGGCGACTACTTCATCAAGCGATTCAACGTAACCGCCATGACGCGCGACAAGCTCTACGACATCACCCAGGGCACAGCCGGAAGCCGCATCATCTATTTCACAGCCAACCCTAACGGCGAGGCAGAAATCATCAAGGTGACGCTGGAACCTGACCTGAGCCGCAAGCGCCAGAGCATTTTCCTGGAAAAGGATTTCTCGGATATCCTCATCAAGGGCAGAGCTGCCAAGGGCAATCTGCTTACCAAGCGCACCATCCGCCGCATCGGCTTGAAGAGCCACGGCCACAGTACCCTGGGCGGAAGGAAGGTTTGGTTCGACCCGGATGTAAACCGCATCAACTACGATGAAAACGGAAGATTCCTGGGTGAATTCAACGACGATGATGCCATCCTGGTGGTATTGGACAACGGAGAGTTCTACATCACCAACTTTGATGTGAACAACCACTACGAGGACAACATCCTGAGGTTGGAGAAATGGGACGAGCACAAGGTATGGACGGCGATTCTCTATGATGCCGACAACGAGGGTTATCCATACATCAAGCGATTTACGATGGATGCCACCAAGCGCCATCAGAACTGCCTGGGCGAGAACCCTAACAGTCAGCTCATCCTGCTCACAGATACCCCATTCCCTCGTCTTCAGGTTACCTATGGCGGAGCGGATGCCATGCGTCCTGCCGAGGAAATCGATGCCGAGCAGTTTATTGCGCAGAAGAGCTTCAAGGCAAAGGGCAAGCGTCTCACCACCTGGAAGATAGAAAGCATCGAGGAACTGGAACCAACAAGATTCCCTGACCCGGAAGAGCCATCCGATGATGATGCCTCAGATGAGCAGGAAGGCGCCGAGGAGCCAAGAGAAAACCTGGATCCCGATGCCGGAAAGAGCGAGCAGCAAGTCATCGACGAGCTAACCGGCCAAACCAACCTCTTCTCCGACAAGGATTTCACAGAAGACGACAAGGATAGAGAATGGCTTTCAAAGCAATAATAAAAAAGGAGCTAAAGCATCGCTGCTTTAGCCCCTTTTTTATTTAAAGGCTTCTTTTTATCTTTTTACTTTTTTACCTTTTTTGCTTCATCCAGTTTTTTCAAGCAATACTCCCTGAAGTCCTTCCAGTGGTAATAAGGCGCCATGTCGCTCTTGATAGGAAGCGTAGCCTCATCCTCGCAGAGCAGCACCTTCACCAGCACATCATTCGCCTTGTTTCTATAAAAAACAAACTGCAGATTCGTAGCCATCGGCGTAATCTTGTAATCCCACCATTGAGAAGCAATCTTCTCCGGGTCCTTAATCTCCTCGCCATACCCGTTCAAATTCAGCAAACAGGTGAGCGGAGTAACCATCGTATCATGGCCATATCTCAGGGTAGCACCCGGATGCGGCAAAGCAATGCAGCTATCCGCCTTCTGGATAATATCCATCAAGAGATTGCGCTGAGAGAACGGCTGCACATTGCCCGTAAAAGGCGAATTGCCATAAGCCATCTGCCACCAGATGTTGGCATTCAGCCAGTTCTGATACAGTTCTTCCTCGGTAAAGAGGTCGTAGAGCGAAACCTTGCCCCTCAATTCCGTGCCCTGGATAGAGCTCGCCATCTCATAGAGTTTTCTGTTCAAGTCGCTCTGGTTGATATTCTGCTTCACCCAGGCAGGGTCGTTGAAAAGTTCCTTCATCAGGCGGCTGCAGTTAACGTGCTTTTGGGCAAACTCCTGCTGCGCCACCCTGATGCCCACGCTATTCTTCAAGCTATCCAGGTATCTGTCGCCCTGGTTCATATAATACATATCATGCTCGCTGGCATCATGGAAGATATGAAGCTTAGGATTCATGCGGAGCATCTGCTGCAAACCGTTCTCCATAGAGAGGATGCATCGGATAACCAAAGTGCTTCGAGCCTCGATATTCGTATTACCGGCAAAGATCTCAGGAAATCTCTCCATCATTCGTTTGGTAATGCCCTGATGCTGCAGGGCACCGAGCGGAGTCAGTTCGCCATCACGTCCTCTCGCCTCCTCGCGAATCATCTTCACCTTCTCCAGGGTTTCCTCGCCCTTGGCAGTCAGTTTGCCCTCCTGCTTTGCCTTGAGCAGAGAGAAATAAGGCACATCATACGCCTTCTTGCCAATCATGAAGCGGGAGCCATGACGGCCATAGTGGCTCAGATAGAAAGGCTTGTATCCCTTAGGAGCAGGAGTCAACTGCTTCTGAGGACCACGATAAGCCACATAGTTGCTACCCGAAAGGGTAATGTCGCGCTTGAAATCCTCCTGAGGAGTCTGCGCGGCAAGGGGCATCGTCAAAGCAAGAGATGCCCACAATAATAGATGTCTTGTGTTCATTTGTTATGTTATCTAAAGTTTATCTGCATATTACAGCTTGCCATAGCTTGCCTGCATATTATAGCTTGCCTGCAAAAGTAGCATTATTTCTCGTAAAAAACAAGCAATTCCGCTTTTTTTTGCATATTTCTTCTTTTTATTCAGAAAAATATTGTATCTTTGCACTCGCAAATGCGCTTGTGGCGAAATTGGTAGACGCGCTAGACTTAGGATCTAGTGGTTCAGGCCGTGTAGGTTCGAGTCCTATCAGGCGCACCGAAGAAAATCCTAACTGCCTGATAATAAGCGGTTAGGATTTTTCTTTTCTATTTTTGGCAACATTTTGGCAACATATTTCAATGCTAATCTATAGTAACAGCCAAAAGCAAGGTATCATTTCACATACTTTCACACTATTTCATGCCATTTAGTAACGCTCTTTTAATACGAATATTCTTCTAACCTATTTAAACAAAAACTAAATGAGGTATTCATCCATGTTTGTCCACGTTTTGCCAAAATGATACAACTGAACAAATATTATTGTATCTTTGCATTCTAGAAATGTTCAACTCTAAAATATATAAGTAATGAAGAAACTAGGAAATCTTTTATGTACAGCCATAGCCTTAATAGCTATGACTTCATGTGGTGCTTTCAAAAGCTATGTAGCAGACTATTCTATTGGATTAAAAACTGTAGAGAGTCCTGCTAATGCAAAACAGCAGTTTGGAGATACTAAGGTAGTAAACTTCCAGGATGGAACAACCAACAAGTATCGTTATGAAGATGATTATATTAATATCGTATGGTATGTTGGCTCCAAACAGTTTAATTTTGATTTAACCAACAAGTCCGGACATACCCTTAAAATTAATTGGGATGATATAAGCTATGTTGATTACAAAGGCCAAACTGGTCGAGTAATGCACTCTGGTGTGAAATACAATGAGCGCAACAACAGTCAACCAGCCTCTACAGTACCTAAAGGTGCAAGTTTATCAGACCTACTCTTACCTACAGACAACGTCTATTTCGTATCTGGTCAATATGGAGGATGGAGAGAAAAGTACTTGATACCATGCGTTTATAACGATGCTGCCACAAGAGATGCACAAGCTTCATCATATGTAGGCAAGACTATGACTATCATGATGCCAATCATGATTGAGAATGTACAGAATGATTATACCTTTACATTCAGCATTGACAAACTATTAAATAATTCTAAGTAGTTCCACAAACTGTATAACAAAAGAGGGTGTGTCATAAGTCTGTGACGCACCCCTTTTTATTTTTTGCCTTTTC
>ERZ859732.565-NODE-565-length-14524-cov-4.907941_pt1 | contig 14524 bp, 9 predicted proteins | sample MGYA00510123_ERZ859732 | MGnify/ENA primary metagenome ERZ859732 (study PRJEB30046, sample SAMN00715133) | human gut metagenome | study: EMG produced TPA metagenomics assembly of the A metagenome-wide association study of gut microbiota in type 2...
CGTAATCTGCAAATTCTCCTGCTCGGTCTTTGCCGCTTCCAGCTCACGAAGCTGCTTTTGCAGCTCCGCGATCTTGCCCTTGGTTTTCTCAATATCCTTTTCAATGCGCTCCAATTTGTTCATTGCCATAGTGATTTACTCCTTTCTGGCGTTTAAGGCAAACGCCCGTAACAATAAAAATGCTGCTGCCAGTAGCTTGTATTGATGTTTGCATAAGAAATCGGGTCTCCACAGTGGATCATCATTCCATTTCCCACATAGATCCCTACATGGCTTGCGCCGCTGGTGTTGTAGGTCCCCTGGAAGAAGATCAGGTCGCCCGGTTTTGCACCAAAGGCCTCTTTCATCTGCTGCAATACTTCTTGGGTATAGAACTTATCTACGCGCAATTTCACCGTTCCATCTGCTTCGACGCGGGCATATATGACTGTGTTTTCGACATACAGTACGGGGGAACCGCGATGTACGCCGAACAGGTTGGCAAACTCGGCGTTGGCTGTCTGCACCATCAGGACACGGCGCGACTTAATAATTCTCTCGTGGTAGACGGTTTCAAAGACATCATACAGCGAACGCCGGGCGAAGTCGTAGGCATCAATACCGGGGAACACAGATTCCGGCACATAGTTTTCCACAAGAACAAAGGGCTTTCCGCTGACATAGCGCATACGCACAAGATGATAGCAGCGATCCCCGCGTTCCAGCTTGAGCCGTGAAAACAGTTCCGGGGTATAGCTTACCCACTCTGCACGCAGCACCTCGGTACGGTGTTCCACGACCGCGCCGGACTGCAGGATATGCAGGAGCGCCTTATGAAGGAGGCGAAGGAGATATGCAAGCAGAATCCCGTTGGCTTCAGCGCAGAGCAGATGGAGGCTTACACGACTGTAGGCGGCACTCCGTTCCTCGATGGCGAGTACACCGTGTTCGGAGAGGTAGAGGAAGGACTGGACGTTGTAGACGCTATACAGAACGTCGACACCGACCGCGCCGACCGTCCTACTGAGGACATCGCCATGACTATCACACGTATTGACTAACAATTCATTATGACACCGACAGAAGAGAAAGCACTTACCGTATACAAAGCAAGTGCGGGTAGCGGAAAGACATTCACGCTATCCGTAGAATACATAAAACTGCTCATCAAGAACCCGATGAGTTTCCGTTCGACACTCGCTGTTACGTTTACGAACAAAGCTACTGAGGAGATGAAGACACGTATCCTCAGTCAGCTTTATGGTATATGGAAGCAGCTCCCGAAGTCGAAGGATTATATAGAGAAGATAAAGAGCGAGCTTGGTGTGACCGAACAGTTTATGTCCGATCGCGCCAAGATCGCTCTTTTTAATATTGTACACAACTACAGCTACTTCCGCATCGAGACTATCGACTCGTTCTTCCAAAGCGTGCTGCGCAATCTTGCACGCGAGCTCGACCTCACGGCCAACCTGCGCATAGAGCTTAACGACCGACAGATTGAAAGCATCGCCGTCGATGAGATGATCGACGAACTGGGCGAAAAGGACGAACTGCTAAAGTGGATTCTCGGTTATATAAAGGAGAACATCGACGACGACAAAAACTGGAACGTTATCGGCTACATAAAGTCGTTCGGCGAGAACATCTTCCGCGAGTTCTACAAGACAAAGAGCAAGGAGCTTAACACATTGCTGCACGAGAAGGGCTTCTTCGAGCAGTATACCAAGCGCATCAGAACCATACGCGACGAAGCCGAAGCGGAACTGAAAAGCGTTGCGGCGGAGTTCTTCGAGGCTCTCGAAACGGAGGACGTTGACATCGCCGACCTTAGCTACGGCAAGTCGGGACCTGCCGGCTACTTCATCAAACTGCAGAACGGACAATACGACGAGAGCATCATCACGGGCAGAGTGCAGAAGGCGCTCGACGAAGGCTCTGCCGACTGCTGGACAAAGAAGAGTGCGCCGCAATCGCTGCGCCACTTCGCCGAGGAGACCATCGTGCCATTGCTCGAAAAGGCAGAATCTACGCGCAAGAGCAACTGGAAGATGTACGCATCGGCGGTGCTCACGCTGAAGCATCTCAACCAACTGCGCCTGCTCAACAGCATTGAGCGGAAGGTGCGCGAGATGAACGTCGAGGCAAACCGCTTCCTGCTCAGCGACACCCACACCCTACTCCATTCGCTCATCAAGGACACCGACTCGCCGTTCATCTTCGAGAAGATAGGCTCGCATCTGGAGAACGTTATGATCGACGAGTTCCAGGACACGAGCACCGTGCAATGGCAGAACTTCAAGGTGCTGCTCGAGGAATGCATGAGCCACAGCGAAGAGCACGGCAACCTGATTGTGGGCGACGTGAAGCAGAGCATCTACCGCTGGCGTTCGGGCGACTGGCGTATGCTGAACAACATCAAGGGCGAGTTTCCGCAGGTGAGCGACATGCTCGACATACGCACGCTGACGCACAACTACCGTTCGTCGCGACGTGTCATCAACTTCAACAACGCTTTCTTCGAGCGTGCCGCCGAGATAGAGTTCAATGATCTTAAGGAGTGCTGCGACGAGGACGACATGCAGCTTGCCGAACAGCTGAAGAGTGCGTATGCCGACGTGTGCCAGCAGGTGCCCGACAAGTGCGAGGACTCCGGATACGTACATATCGAACTGCTTCCGCAGGACGACTACACCGACATCACGCTGAACAAGACGGTCGAGACAGTAGACCATCTGATAGAACTCGGCGCCGACCCGTCGGACATAGCCATCATCGTGCGCTCCAACAACACCATACAGCAGATTGCGGAGCACTTCGCCTGCGTACGCCCCGAACTGAAGATTGTGTCTGACGAGGCTTTCCGTCTCGACAACTCTACGGCGCTGAACATCCTCGTAGCGGCGATGCACTCGCTGACGCACCAGGACGACAAGCTGACAAGGGCGTACATCGCAAAAGCTTACCTCACAAAGGTGAAGGGCGTAGACCTCGAAGCTGCCAACCGCATGGTTTCTACCGAGGAGGGCGTAGAGGAAGCGTTGCCTGCCAGCTACCGCGACCACAGCGATGAACTGCTCGTGATGCCTATATACGAACTTGCCGAACGTCTTTACAAGATATTCAGTCTTGAGCGCATCGTGGGCGAAGACGCCTATGTATACGCTTTCTTCGACTGCCTCACCAGTTTCCTCACCTCAAACACAGCCACACTCGACGACTTCGTTGAGGAGTGGAACGAGAACTTCGCATCGAACACCATCCAGGCACGCTCTATCGACGGCATTCGCCTTATCACCATACACAAGAGTAAGGGTCTGGAGATCAAGCACGTGATCATTCCGTTCTGCGACTGGCGCATGGAGAAGACCAACACTATATGGTGCGAGCCTACGGAGGCTCCGTTCAACGAGCTGCCGCTTGTGCCGGTAGACTTCAGCGCAAAGCAGATGATGGGCACTATATACGAGCGCGACTACATCGTGGAGCATCTGCAGAACTGCGTAGACAACCTCAACCTGCTCTACGTGGCGTTCACCCGCGCCGAGCGCAGCCTAATCGTATTCGCACGCCGCGGCAACACATCGCTGCGTTCGTACGTGATAGAGCAAGCAATAAGCGACATGCAGCTGCCCACCACTTCACCATCTCACCACCTCTCAGGGGGTGCACTTGTCTCAAGTGCACCAACCAATCTCAACACCTCAACACCCGACCATATCACCCTGACATACGGCGAGATAGACACCACCAAGGAGAAGAAAAAGGCTGAGGAGCCGAACATCTTCACGCCGCACGTAGAGAACATCCTGCTGCCGATGAAGACCTACGCCTCTAACGTAGAGTTCAAGCAGAGCAACAAGAGTCGCGACTTCATCAGCGACGAGGCTGACGACGAGCAGGCCGAGCAGCAGTCGTACATCAAGACGGGTCTGCTGCTCCACTATCTGTTCTCGAACATCGAGACAGCCGACGACGTAGACAGCTGTCTGCACGACATGGAGATGGAAGGTCTGTTCGACGAGAGCGTCATCACGCCGAACAAACTGAAGAACATGCTGCACAAACGCTTCTCTAACCCGAAGGTGAAGGAGTGGTTTGGGGGCGGCTGGACGCTCTTTAACGAGTGTTCCATCCTAAGCTACGACCCACACACCGACAAGCTGACGGAGCACCGCCCCGACCGCGTGATGAAGCGCGGCGACGTGGTGCAGATCGTCGACTTCAAGTTCGGCAAGCCGCAGCCCGAGCACACCGACCAGGTGCGGCGCTACATATCGCTCACACACGACATGGGCTACACCGACGTGAAGGGCTACCTCTGGTACGTCTATTCGGACAACATCGTTGAAGTTTAACAAAAAAAGGAAAACAACATGAACAAGACATTCTTAGAATATGTCGCAGAAGATATAATCGGCAAGTACGGCACCGACCTCTCGCGCATCGCCGTGGTGTTCCCGAACAAGCGCGCCGCTCTGTTCCTCAACGAGCACCTTGCACGTATTGCGGGTCAGCCCGTATGGAGCCCTGCCTACATCACTATCAGCGACCTCTTCCGCCAGCATACCGACCTCAAGCCAGCCGACCCTATAAAGCTGATATGCGACATACACAAGTCGTTCACGAAGTGTACGGGCATCGACGAGACGCTCGACCATTTCTACGGCTGGGGACAGCTGCTGCTTGCCGACTTCGACGACATCGACAAGAACATGGCAGACGCCGACAGCATATTCTGCAACCTTAAGGACATTCACGAGCTCGACGACATATCTTATCTCGACGACGAGCAGAAAGAGATGCTGAAGCGCTTCTTCGCCAACTTCAGCGACGACATCGAGTCGGAACTGAAGAAGCGCTTCCTCAGTCTGTGGTCGCACTTCGGCGATATCTACCACGACTACAACCGCCGCCTCACCGAGCAGGGCATAGGCTACGAGGGCGCCATATATAGAAAGGTGGCAAGCGAGGAGACGCTCCACCTAAAGTACGACAAGTATCTGTTCGTAGGCTTCAACCTCATACAGAAGGTGGAGCGTGTGCTGTTCAGCCGACTGATGAAGGAGGGCAAGGCGAAGTTCTACTGGGACTTCGACGAATACTACATGCCGACAACCAGAGCGCAGCAGTCTGCTTCGGTTCCGAACAACACGGCGTCGTTCGCCGCTTACCTAACCGATTTCCCCAACGAACTCGACAACACCGACCGCGACATCTACGCCAACATGCGCCGACCGAAACGCATACGCTTCATATCCTCGCCCACGGAGAATGCGCAGGCGCGCTTCGCGAGCAACTGGCTTCTTGAGAACGACCGCTACAAGGCTGGCCGTAAGACAGCCGTCGTGATGTGCGACGAGAGCATACTGCTGCCCATAATGCACAGTCTGCCGCCCGAAGCCGACAAGGTGAACATAACGAGCGGTTTCCCACTCGCCATGACGCCCGTAGCGTCGCTCGTGATGCTGCTCTTCGACCTCTACACGCTCGGCTTGCGCAAGAAGGGCACCGCCTTCAACCCCCACTACATGAAGAAGCTCATGGCGCATCCCTACGCACGCCACCTCGCCATCTCAACAATAGGGAATGTGGAATGTGGAAAGAGGAATGAGGAATGGTCGGCTACGCCGATGAAGAATTCATCAATGAATAATTCACTCAACATTCAACACTCCACACTCCACACTCAACATTCCTCATCGGCGCAGCCGACAACTCAACATTCCACATTCAACACTCAACATTCCATCCTGCACCATATTGCCACACTCGTGAAGCAGGTGGGCATAGCCACAAAGCAGGAGGGCGACGCACTCACGCAGGAGTCGGTGTTCCGCATGTTCACCATACTCAACCGCCTCGCGGCATTAGCAGACAGCGGTGACCTCCTCGTAGACAACACCACGCTGCGCCGACTGGTGTCGCAGCTCGTCAGCTCGTCATCGATACCGTTCCACGGCGAACCCGTTGTGGGCGTGCAGATAATGGGTGTGCTCGAGACGCGCAACATCGACTTCGACAACGTGCTGCTGCTATCGTGCAACGAAGGCAACATGCCGAAAGGCGTAAACGACTTGTCGTTCATACCCTACTCCATACGCAAGGCGCACGGACTCACCACCATCGACAACAAGGTGGCTATCTACTCCTACTACTTCCACCGACTGCTGCAGCGCGCCGGCGACATCACCATCGCCTACAACAACTCTACCGACAACGGACACACCGGCGAGATGAGCCGCTTCATGCTGCAGCTGCTCGTGGAGAGCGGACAGAAGATAGACCACTACAGTCTGACGGCGAAGAACCAGCCGACGCCGCTGATGCCGAAAGCCATAGAGAAGGACGGGACTGCCCTCAGCAAGCTCGAGGAGATGAGCCGCCTCTCGCCCTCGGCTATCAACACGTACATACGCTGCAAACTGGCGTTCTACTACCAGTACATAGCGCACATCAAGGAGCCTGACAGCGACCCCGAGACTATCGACAACCGCATGTTCGGCAACATCTTCCACCGCGCAGCTTACCTTATATATAAAGACATCACCGACCATAGTCCGGTTATTGAGAAGGCTCACATACAGGCTTATCTCAGCAACCGCAAACTACTGGCAAGTGTCGTAGACCGCGCCTTCGAGGAGGAAGAATGCAAGACCAACAACGGACTGCAGATCATCAACCGCGAGGTGATAATAGAGTATATCACCAAGCTGCTGAAGATAGACCAGCAGCTCTGCCCGTTCAGCATCCTGGCTATGGAGGAAGAAGCGAAGGTGTACACGCAGCTGTCGTTCACCATCCCACCATCTCACCACCTCACCACCTCACCAGGGGGTGCACTTGTCTCAAGTGCACCAACCAAGCAGTACAACCTCACCATCGGCGGCATCATCGACCGACTCGACGTCGTCACCGACAAGCAGACCGGCAAGCGCCGCATACGCATCGTCGACTACAAGACGGGCAACAAGCCGTCGAGCGCGATAAAGAGCATCGAGGAGGTGTTCGACCCGAAGAACATCGCCAGCAAACACTCCAACTACTTCCTGCAGGCGATACTCTACTCGCTCATCGTGAGCGGTTCGAAAGAGTGGAACGCCGCTAACGACGCCGTCAGCCCAGCGCTGCTCTTCATAAAGCAAGCCGCAACCAACGACTACGACCCAACGCTCTGCATCGACAAGCACCCGATAAGCGACGTAACGGTCTACGAGGAGGAGTTCCTCACGAAACTGAAGGAAACCGTAGCCGACATGTATTCCCCCAACGCCGCCTTCACACCTACAGACGACAGGAAGAAGTGCGAGCTTTGCCCGTACAGAATGTTGTGCGGACTATAGTAACTCTTTTGCAAAAGTCATCGTCACCCGTACGCAATCCGATCGGACGGCGAACGCAATCCAATCGGGCGGCGGACGGAAACCGATCGGACGGCGGACGGTGCCGATGACTTTTGAACAGAAGGTATAAGACTTGCTGCGAATTTTTGAGCCTTTATAAGCCAGACTAAGCCTTTCCAAGCCTTTCTAAGCCAGACAAAGCCTTTTAAACCTTTTAAGCCTTTCTAAGCTGAGGGCGTTCTGTTCTAAGCAATCCTAAGCCTTCTCCGACGGGGAGAGTTGGGATGGGCTCTCCTCAAACTTCAGTTCGAGTTGTCCTCCGCCCAGCAGGTTGTAGCTCATTCGGTGGTAAGGCGTGGTGCCGTGCAGGCGTATGCCCTCGCGGTGCGCCTTCGTGGGATAGCCCTTGTTCTTCTGCCAGTCGTAGTAGGGATATTCCTCTGCAAGACGGTCCATGTATTCGTCGCGGAATGTCTTTGCGAGGATGCTCGCTGCGGCTATCGACTGATACTTGCCGTCGCCTTTCACTATCGTTGTGTGGGGCAGGTCGCGGTAGGGAGTGAAGCGGTTGCCGTCGACGATGATGGCTTCGGGGCGCACGGTGAGTTGGTCGAGCGCGCGGTGCATGGCGAGGAAGCTGGCGTTGAGTATGTTTATGCGGTCTATCTCCTCGGGCGTAACCACGCCTACAGCCCACGCCACGGCGTCGCGCACTATCTGGTCGCGCAGCGTGCGTCGCGCTTTCTCGGTGAGCTTCTTCGAGTCGTTGAGCAGAACGTTGTCGTAGTTGGGCGGCAGAATGACTGCGGCGGCGTATACGCTTCCGGCAAGACAGCCTCTGCCGGCTTCGTCGCAGCCTGCTTCGACGAGGTCGGTATAATAATGGGGTAGCAAATGTGTCTTACTTTCCTGTTTTTTCATTGTTGTCTGTTTCAATGTGCAATAACCCCGCTTACGGGTGGCAACTCTTTTCCGTTTGCAAAGTTAGCTTTTATAATACAAACTACAAAGCGATTGTAAGATTTCTTTAACAAAGAAATATAGGAAGTGAAATGTTATTTCCATAAAGCCCACTAATTTTGCAAGCGAAGATAAGAAACAATTATGTATCACCTTATATAATATATAGATTATGGAAAAGAACATCACACTTCAGCAGTCGGACATCCGTGTTATCAACGCAAAGCAGATTCAGACTTCTGCCCTACTCGACGGCATGAAAAAAGCCGCAACCGCTCCAGTGGAGTGGTTACGGCAGTATTATTCAGGCGTGCTCGAGCGCGAGGTGACTATGGGTCAGACTCTGCGCTACCTGCACGCGCAGCTTGCTTTCGTTATGTGCGTATTCCCTACGTACGACTCGCTGCTTGTGCATCTCGGCGTATGCGCTTGGATGCTGTGGGCGGTACTGAAATGCAGAGGATAGGCTGCTGAAGTGCAGAGGATAGGCTGCTGATGCGGCGCCTCTGCGTCGTAGATGTCTGCGTGCTGCGCTGCGCGGCATCAGAACATCTGGCTCACGCGCTTCACTCCAGCCACGAGAGCGTCCACTTCTTCCTTCGTGTTGTAGAGTCCGAACGACGCACGCACCATGCCCTGTATGCCGAAACGGTCCATAACGGGCTGTGCGCAGTGGTGACCGGTGCGCACGGCGATGCCGAGTCGGTCGAGCAGCGTGCCCATGTCGAGATGGTGTATGTCGCCCACGAGGAACGACACCACGGCGTCCTTGCCCTCGGTGGTTCCGAAGAGTCGCATGCCGTCTATCTCCGCCAAGCGCTTCATGCAGTAGTCGGTGAGCTCGCGCTCGTGTGCGGCGATGTTGTCCATGCCAAGCGCCGACACATAGTTGAGCGCCGTAGCCAGTCCGTGCGTAGCCACATAGTCGGGCGTTCCGGCTTCGAACTTGAACGGCAGCTTCTCGAAGGTGGTCTTCTCGAAGCTCACGCTTTCTATCATCTCGCCGCCTCCTTGATAGGGCGGCATGCGATCGAGCCATTCTTCCTTGCCGTAGAGCACACCGATGCCAGTCGGTCCGTATATCTTATGTCCGCTGAAGGCGAAGAAGTCGCAGTCGATTGACTGCACGTCTACAGCGAAATGGGGCGTCGATTGCGCTCCGTCTACGAGCACCGGCACGCCGTGCTCATGCGCTATGCGCACAATCTCCTTCACGGGGTTCACTGTTCCGAGCGTATTGCTCACGTGAGCCACACTTACTATCTTCGTTTTCTCAGAGAACAGCTGTTCGTATGCCTGCATGTCGAGCTTTCCGCTGTCGTCCATCGGAATCACCTTCAGCGCAATGCCGCGTTTCGCTGCCTGCAACTGCCACGGGACGATGTTCGAGTGGTGCTCCATTACGGACACTATCACCTCATCGCCTTCCGCCATGAACGCTTCGCAGAACGATGCAGCCACGAGATTGATGCTCTCCGTGGTGCCGCGCGTGAAGATTATCTCTTCTGTCTTCGGCGCGTTGATAAACTGGCGCACGGTCTCGCGTGCAGCTTCGTGCAGGTCGGTGGCGCGCTGCGAGAGATAGTGTACGCCGCGGTGCACATTGGCGTTAGCGTTGAGATACTCTTCGCGCATGGCGTCGAGCACGCACAACGGCTTCTGCGTGGTAGCTCCGTTGTCGAGATAGACGAGCGGACGGTCGTAGACGGTGCGCGAAAGGATTGGGAAATCGGCGCGAACCTTGTTTATATCGTACATGATGTTGTTAAGTTGAAATGGTGAGATGGTGAGAATTGTAAGTTGAGAGTTGAGAGTTGAAAGTTGAGAGTTATGATATGCAATAAGATTTATATTATGCAATGAGATTTATTTATTGTAGCTAAAAGAGATTGCTGAAAAGGTAATCATAACTCTCAACTCTCAATTCTCAACTGAAATAACTCTCAACTTTCAACTTTCAATTCTCAACTGAGATAATTCTCAACTCTCAACTGAAATTACTTGCAGAGCTTGCAGCCCTCACACTTGCTCAGTTCGCCGCGGAAGCGCTTCTCCACGAGATAGTGCAGGCGGTCGCGCAGCGGTTCGAGCTGTATCTTGTCGATAACCTCGTTGATGAATGCGAACTCGAGGAGCAGCTTTGCCTCCTTCTCGCTGATGCCGCGCTGACGCATGTAGAAGAGCGCCGCATCGTTGAGCTGACCCACGGTAGATCCGTGCGAGCACTTCACGTCGTCGGCGTATATCTCGAGCATCGGCTGCGTGTACATACGCGCCGTCTTTGTGGCGCAAAGGTTCTGGTTCACCTCCTCCGACACCGTATGCTGTGCGCCGTGACGCACGAGCACTCTGCCTGCGAAGGCTCCCGTAGCCTTGTCGTTGAGCACGTACTTGTAGAGTTCGTGACTCGTGCAGTGCGGCACCTGATGATCTATCAGCGTGTTGTTGTCCACGTGCTGTGTCTTGTCGGCTATCACGCAGCCGTTGCACCAGCACTCTGCGCCCTCGCCCTTGAGCTGCACGTCGAGTCGGTTGCGCGTGACGCCGTTGTGCAGCGTGATGACGTTGTGGTTGAAGCGCGAGTCGCGCTCCTGCTCTACGTATACGTTCGAGATGCGTGTATTCTTGTAGTGAGTCTCCTCCATGCAGTAGAGGTCGAGCGATGCGTTTGCTCCGACGTAAGCCTCAATCACCTGGGTTGTGAGGAACTGCTGGTTATCGGCAGCGTGGTCGCAGAAGAGGAACTTTGCGTTGGCGCTCTCCTCCATCACGATGAGCACGCGGCGGTTCACCATCATAGCCACGTCCGAGCGCAGGATGTTGATAACCTGCACGGTCTTGTCGACAACGACGTTGCGCTTGACGTGAACGAGCAGACCGTCCTGCGCCAGCATGGTGTTGAGTGCAGTCACGGCGTCTTCGTCGCTCTTCGCCAGACGTGCGTAGTGCTTAGCCACAAACTCGGGGTTTGCCTTCGCATACTCTGCAAGCGACGCCACCTCGATGCCTTCGGGCAGGTTCTCCTTGGGCTGCAGCGACTGACGGAACTGGTCGTTGACGATGAAGTAGAGCGATGTGCTGAGGTTGGGCACGTCGCAGCGGAACGCCTTGTACGGGTCTACCGCCACTTCAAGACGGTTGATGTTCAGTCCGTAGTTGGGCTCGAAGAGCTTGTCTATCGTTGTATATTTGTATCGCTCCACTTTTCGCGAAGGGAAGCCGAGACGCTCGAAGCTGTTGAAGGCTTCGTCGCGCACAGCGTTCAGCACGTCAGCGCTGTGGGCGCAGATCTGCTCGCGACATTCGCGGTAGAGGTCGATGTATTGTTGTTCTGAAGTCATTGTTCTGAATTTTATTCTTCTTCAAGTTCAGCTTTTATCCAATCGTATCCTCGCTGTTCAATCTCCTTTGCGAGTTCAGGTCCGGCGGTCTTCACGATGCGTCCCTTGTAGAGCACGTGTACGACGTCGGGCTTTATCATGTCGAGGAGTCGCTCGTAGTGGGTGATGACGATGGCTGACGTCTCCGGCGTGTGCATCTTGTTGACGCCGTCGGCTACGATGCGCATTGCGTCCACGTCGAGTCCGGAGTCGGTCTCGTCGAGTATGGCGAGCTTCGGTTCGAGCATTGCCATCTGGAATATCTCGTTGCGCTTCTTCTCACCGCCCGAGAAGCCTTCGTTGACGGAGCGGCGTGTGAACTTAGAGTCGAGCTCCACGACCTTACGCTTCTCGTTCATGAGCTTGAGGAAGTCGCCCGCCTTCAGTTCGGGCTGTCCCTGATACTTGCGCTTCTCGTTGACAGCCGCCTTCAGGAAGTTGGTCATCGACACGCCCGGTATCTCCACCGGATACTGGAACGAGAGGAACAGACCTTCGTGCGCACGGTCTTCGGGCTTCATCTCAAGAATGTTCTTGCCGTTGAACCACGCCTCGCCTTCCGTCACTTCGTAGAGCGGATTGCCGGTGAGCACGGCGCTGAGTGTAGACTTTCCTGAACCGTTCGGTCCCATGATGGCGTGTATCTCGCCATCATTTATAGTGAGGTTGATGCCTCTTAGTATTTCCTTGCCAGCGATAGTGGCATGGAGGTTTTTTACTTCTAACATATCGAGTTTTGAATTTTTATATTAATACGAATCGAGCACGCGTCCGAGCTTCATCCGGCGGCGTTCCTTCTTCGTTTCTTGTTTCTTTTCGTCGGCGGGGTCGTATATGCCGAGTGCCATTTCGATGAGCGTGAAGAGACTGTTGCCGTCGGCTGCAGTGAAGCGGAACGGAAACGTAGCCTTCAAGCCTATCTGTATGTTGTGGCGGTGCATGTTTGAGCGCAGCCTGTATACGTCGGGGTTGCCGTCGCAGGTCGTAGCCACGTGCGCCTTGCCGTCGATGGCGAGGGGGAAGCCGTACTGGAACTCGAGCGCGAGCGACGAGAAGATGTAGCAGTCGAGTCCCACCGTCGGTGCTATGCTCACACGCGGCAGACTTATTGTGCTGTTGCGCTCGTAGCCGTTGCCTCCGTTCCATGCACTCATGCTATGCTGCACGTGCCGACCGGCTACATTGGTGTAGGTCATGAGCGAGGCGTAGGGCTGCAGGGCGAAGCTCTTGCTCAGTGGATAGTAGCGTGCGCCGACCACTATGTTCTGCATTGTGGCATCCACTTTGCTGCCGAACCATTGTACGGTCTCGGCGTTGTAGCCGCCCACGAGCGAGAAGTGCTGCTGCGGCAGGTAGTATTCAAGCAGCACGTTGAATTGGGGCGAGGCGAACGCTGCGATGTTGCCTGCGTCGCGTGGCGAACGCTCTACGCTTGCCGTCGTCGGGCACGAGAGGTTCATGCCTGCTATCACCGCCCAGCGGCGCGACACGTCGTCTGTATCATTGTCTGCTGCGGCTGTGGCGGCATACGCCATGAGCGCTAACGCCGCAATTAGTTTTCTTGTAAACATATTTTGAATGTGGAATGTGGAATGTGGAATGATTGCCTGCGGCAATGAAGGGTGTGGAATGTGGAATGTGGAGTGGTGAATATTCATTGGCAATTTGACATTTACAATCGGTGTAGCCGACCATTCAACATTCCACACTCAACATTCCACACTCAAAACTCTATCCCACTGTTCCCTCAAGCGACACGCTGAGCAGCTTCTGCGCCTCGACGGCGAACTCCATAGGCAGCTTGTTGAGCACGTCCTTGGCGTATCCGTTCACGATGAGACCCACGGCTTGCTCGGTGGGTATGCCGCGCTGGTTGCAGTAGAAGAGCTGGTCTTCCGAAATCTTCGACGTCGTAGCCTCGTGCTCCACCACAGCCGTGTCGTTGTGTATATCCATGTATGGGAAGGTGTGCGCTCCGCAGTCGGAACCGAGCAGCAGCGAGTCGCACGACGAGTAGTTGCGTGCGTTGTCGGCGTTGCTTGTGGCGCGCACCAGTCCGCGATACGAGTTCTGGCTGTGTCCGGCAGAGATGCCCTTCGATATGATTGTCGACTTGGTGTTCTTGCCCATGTGTATCATCTTCGTGCCGGTGTCTGCCTCCTGATAGTTGTTGGTGACGGCTACGGAGTAGAACTCCGCCTGCGAGCCGTCGCCGCGCAGCACGCACGAGGGGTACTTCCATGTGATGGCCGAGCCGGTCTCCACCTGCGTCCACGAGAGTTTCGAGTTGACGCCGCGCAGGTCGCCTCGCTTCGTCACGAGGTTGAGCACGCCGCCCTTTCCGTTCTCGTCGCCAGGGTACCAGTTCTGCACGGTAGAGTATTTCACTTCGGCGTTGTCCTTCACGACAATCTCCACGATGGCTGCGTGCAGCTGGTTCTCGTCGCGCATCGGTGCCGTGCAGCCTTCGAGGTAGCTCACGTATGCGTCGTCGTCGGCAATGATGAGCGTGCGCTCGAACTGGCCGGTGTTGCGTGCGTTGATGCGGAAGTAGGAGCTAAGCTCCATCGGGCAGCGCACGCCCTTGGGTATGTAGACGAACGATCCGTCGGAGAACACGGCGCTGTTGAGCGCAGCGAAGAAGTTGTCGCGGTAGGGCACCACGCTTCCCAAGTACTCGCGCACGAGGTCGGGATGGTTCTTTATGGCGTCGCCTATAGAGCAGAAGATGATGCCTTTCTCGGCGAGGTGCTGCGAGAAGGTGGTCTTCACGCTCACGGAGTCCATGATGGCGTCTACCGCCACGCCGCTGAGTGCGAGTCGTTCTTCGAGAGGTATGCCGAGCTTGTCAAATGTCTTCAT
>ERZ859732.566-NODE-566-length-14518-cov-5.989905_pt1 | contig 14518 bp, 8 predicted proteins | sample MGYA00510123_ERZ859732 | MGnify/ENA primary metagenome ERZ859732 (study PRJEB30046, sample SAMN00715133) | human gut metagenome | study: EMG produced TPA metagenomics assembly of the A metagenome-wide association study of gut microbiota in type 2...
GAGGGTTGGGAGGGGCTTTAATACGTAATTGTTTCTATCGTGCGTGTCGGCTTGTAGTGGAGCAGCACGAAGCAGTTGTTCTGCATGCCGCCGTTCGTCACGCGCTTGAACTTCAGCGGAGTCTGCAGCGGCTTGTACGTGTTCTGCTGCGGAGTGCCGTTGAACTGCTTGGCGTACTTGTTTATGCCGCGGATGAAGAACTGCGCCTGGTCGTAGCCCGTGAGGGCGAAGCGCGGCAGAGCCAAACGCATATCCGACTTGAACCACTGGCGATAGTGGCGCTCCAGACTTGATGTAGCCGGCGCCGACTCGTTGTAGACGTAAGCCGTCGGGATGTATGCCTCGTACTTGTAATAGTAGTCCTGGTATACGCGCTTGTACATCAGCCATTCGTTGTAGCCGTACATCGCAATCTGTATGTTCGGGTAAGAAGCGCGCAGCGTGTTCAGCTTCGCAAGCGTAGAATTAAGCTGCGGCGAACGACCCGTGTTCAGAATCACCACGTTGCGCTTCTTTGCGCTGAACGCCTTGGCGAACATTGGCTCCGACGACTTCAGGTTGGTTATGTTGTACGCAATGCCCTCAGCCTCAAGACGGCGGCGTAGGGCGGCTGTGAACACACCCTTGTCGCTTGTCGTGTCGTTGCAGTCGACAAACACCGGATGCGCATCCTTGAAGCGGTCCATGAACGCGTTCACAGACAGTTCGGCAGTGAGCACACGACTCTGATAAACCTGGAAGATATGGTCGTTGGTCTCCACGTCGCCACCGTTGATAGAGAACGGGATGACGAGACGTATGCCGTTCTTGCGGCAGAAGTCGCCTATCGGCTTCACCTGCTTGGTGTAGAGCGGACCGAAGATAAGGTCGCAGTTCTTGGCGTTGGCGTCGGCAAGCACCTGCGCTACGCTGGCATCCTTATGCAGGTTCCAAGCGAAGATGTTGGTGTTGATGCCCTGACTGCGCAGACTGTCGCATGCCATGAGCACGCCACGGTAGTATTCTATCATGCGCTGTCCGTCGCCGTCCACGTTGTGCAGCGGCAGCATCACGCCCACGTTCACCGTGTTAGCCGCATGCTGCTGTGTTGCAGAAGACTTCGGCGCTGTTGTTGCAGCAGTGGTTTGCACCTGCTTCGGGAACGGAATGAGCAGCTGCTCGCCCTTCTTCAGCACATAGTCGTTCTTCTGCATGTCGGGGTTTGCCTGCATCAGCTCGTCGATGGTGATGCCGAACTTCTGGGCGATGCCATATATCGTGTCTTTCTTCTTTACCTTATACAAGTCTTGCCACTTCGGCGTCTGCGCTGCCACCGACGATGCCAGCAGCATGGCGCAAAACAAGAAAAGAATTCTAATGCTACGTCTCATTTCTATCATTCTATTAAAATTAACATTGCAAAAGTACACAAAATATATTGTTTGCAAAAATCTTTGTTCATAAATAACGTTATAAATAGGTAGCAGCGTTTTGCTGTGTGCGAGATAATAACTAACTTTGCATTACAAGTAAACGAGTAGACAAGTAAACAAGACGATAAGTAAACGAGTAGACAATGAGATATATCAGAACACTTTTATTGTTGGTTCTCTGCACCACGCTGCAGGCATACGCCGACGAGGTGCCGACAATCGACCCGCAAGCTACGTTCACCACCGACGAAGGCGAGGAGATCGGCACGAGCTATTCCGGTTCGGCTCCGCTCACCGTGGTGTTCCACGCCAATGCCGAGAACGTAGGCATGTACACGCCCCACTACGAGTGGCGTTTCACCAAGGAGGGAGAGACGCAGCCCTACCTCGTGCGCTACGAGGAAGAGACCGAGTACACCTTCACCGAGGCGGGTTCGCACCGCATCGTGCTCTACGCCACGTTCATCAACGGCAACGACACCGTAGCCTACACCAAGGACTACTGGCAGGACGCGCAGCCGTTAACCATACAGATATCGGAGAGCAAGCTCGAGATGCCCAATGCCTTCTCGCCCAACGGCGACGGCATCAACGACATCTATCGCGCCAAGAACAACTACCAGAGCATCGTGGAGTTCGACGCCTACATCTTCAACCGCTGGGGACAGAAGATATACGAATGGCACGACCCTGCGGGCGGATGGGACGGCAAGTTCAACGGCAAGGATGTGAAGCAGGGCGTCTACTTCGTGCTCGTGAAGGCGAAGGGAGCCGACGGAAGAAAGTATAACATCAAGAAGGATGTGAACCTGCTGCGTGGCTATACCGAAAGCAATGGGGTGAATTCTGTTGAATAGAGTTATGGGAGAAAAGATAAACGTTTGGGGCGCACGCGTCCACAACCTGAAGAACATTGACGTGGAGATACCACGCGACTCGCTCACGGTGATCACAGGACTGAGCGGATCGGGCAAGTCGTCGCTTGCCTTCGACACGATATACGCCGAAGGTCAGCGCCGATACATCGACACGTTCTCGGCATACGCACGCAACTTCCTTGGCGGAATGGAGCGACCCGATGTCGACAACATAACCGGTCTGAGTCCGGTTATATCCATTGAACAGAAGACAACAAACAAGAACCCACGCTCTACCGTGGGCACAACGACCGAGATATACGACTATCTGCGTCTGCTTTTTGCACGCGCCGGTACGGCTTACAGCTACGTTACGGGCGAGAAGATGGTGAAGTATACCGAGGACCGCATCATCGAGATGATCAACTCCGACTATGCCGGCAAGCGCATATACATACTCGCGGCACTCGTAAGGCAGCGCAAGGGCCACTACCGCGAACTCTTCGAGACACTTCGTCGCAAGGGCTATCTCTACGTGCGCATCGACGGCGAGATTACGGAGATAAGAAGCGGCATGAAGACCGACCGCTACAAGAACCATAACATTGAGGTGGTGATAGACAAGATGCAGATGCGCGACGGCTTCGACGACCGCCTGCGCAAGACTGTCGCTACGGCAATGCGCGAGGGCGACGGACAGATTATGATTCTCGACAAGGACACGGGCGTGGCAAAGAATTTCTCCAAGCGACTGATGTGCCCTACGTCGGGCATCTCTTATCGCGACCCTGCACCCAATATGTTCTCGTTCAACTCGCCCGAGGGTGCCTGCAGCAAGTGCAAGGGCTTGGGCTACGTCAACGAGATTGACATGAAGAAGGTCATACCCGACGACTCGCTGTCTATATACGAGGGCGCCATTGTTCCGCTGGGCAAGTACAAGAACCAGATGATATTCTGGCAGATTGGCGCCATTCTCGAAGCGGCTGAATGTACGCTGAAGACGCCGGTGAGCGAGATACCTGAGGACACGCTCAACGAGGTGTTGTACGGTTCGCTCGAAACGATACGCATCAGCAAGGACGTGGTGCGCACGTCGAGCGACTACTTCTGCACGTTCTACGGCGTCATAAAGTATCTGCGTACTGTCATGGAGAACGACGACTCGCAGGCCGGACAGAAATGGGCTGACCAGTTCCTCGCTATGGCTGAGTGTCCTGAGTGTCACGGCGCACGCCTTAACCGCGAAGCGCTATCGTATCGCATCTGGGACAAGAACATTGCGGAGTTGTCTGCGATGGACATTCAGCAGCTCAAGCAGTGGATAGACGAGGCAGAAGCCCACCTCGACTCTCGTCAGAAGACTATCGCTACGGAGATATTGAAGGAGATAAAGACACGTATCAACTTTCTGCTCGACGTGGGTCTCGACTATCTGTCGCTCTCACGCCAGTCGGCAACGCTTTCCGGCGGCGAGAGCCAGCGCATTCGCCTTGCCACTCAGATCGGTTCGCAGCTCGTCAACGTACTCTACATCCTCGACGAGCCGAGCATCGGTCTGCATCAGCGCGACAACGACCGTCTTATCCACTCGCTGAAGGAGCTGCGCGACATGGGCAACACCGTGGTTGTGGTAGAACACGACCGCGACATGATGCTCAATGCCGATTATATCGTTGACATTGGTCCGAAGGCGGGCATCCGGGGTGGCGAGGTGGTGTTCCAGGGAACGCCCGCTCAGATGCTGAAGGAGCACACCATCACCGCCGACTACCTCAACGGAGTGCGTAAGATAGAGATACCTGCCAAGCGACGCGAGGGCAACGGCAAGAGCATCGTGATACGCGGTGTGAAGGGCAATAACCTGAAGAATGTTGACGTAGAGTTTCCGCTGGGCAAGCTCATCGTGGTGACGGGCGTGAGCGGATCGGGCAAGTCGACGCTTATCAACGAGACGTTGCAGCCTATCCTCTCGCAGCACTTCTACCGCTCGCTGAAGAAGCCGATGCCCTACGACAGCATCGAGGGCATAGATAATATAGACAAGGTGGTGAACGTAGACCAGTCGCCGATTGGTCGCACGCCGCGCTCCAATCCGGCTACATATACCGGCGTGTTCAACGACATACGCGCCATGTTTGTCAATCTGCCCGAGGCGAAGATACGCGGCTACAAGCCAGGGCGCTTCTCGTTCAACGTGAAGGGCGGACGCTGCGAGACATGCAAGGGCGGCGGCTACCGCACCATCGAGATGAACTTCCTGCCGGATGTGCTCGTGCCGTGCGAGGAGTGTCACGGCAAGCGCTACAATCGTGAGACACTTGAGGTGCGCTACAAGGGAAAGAGCATCGCCGACGTACTCGATATGACGTTCAATCAGGCTGTAGAGTTCTTTGAAAACGTGCCTAACATTCTGCAGAAATTAAAAACCGTGAAGGAGGTGGGCTTGGGTTACATCAAGCTGGGTCAGCCTTCGACGACACTCTCGGGTGGCGAGTGTCAGCGTGTGAAGCTGTCTACCGAACTCAGCAAGCGCGACACCGGCAAGACGCTCTATATTCTCGACGAACCGACAACGGGTCTGCACTTCGAGGACATAAAAATTCTGATGGAGGTGATAGAGAAACTGGTCGACCGTGGCAACACGGTGATTATCATCGAGCATAACCTCGACGTGATAAAGCTCGCCGACTATATCATCGACATGGGACCTGAAGGTGGACGCGGTGGCGGACGTTTGCTCGCAAAGGGAACGCCGGAGGAAGTAGCTGAATGCAAAGAAAGCTACACAGCGAAGTTCCTGAAGCAAGAGTTAGAATGTAAATAATTAGAAGTATATGAAAATAGAACTCAGTAATCTTGAGAAACACTTCGGCACGAACACTGCCGTGGACATTGAAAGTTTCACCATCAACAACGGTGATATTCTTGGTCTTGTGGGCAACAACGGTGCCGGCAAGACTACGCTTTTCCGCCTCATGCTCGACCTTCTGAAGGCGGACGAGGGTGTCGTTACTATGCATCCGTCTGCGGATGGCGCACCTTCTGCTATCAATCCGGCGCAGAGCGAGGACTGGAAAGCGTATACCGGTGCGTACATCGACGACGGTTTCCTCATCGACTTCCTCACGGCGGAGGAATATTTCGACTTCATCGGTCGTGTGTCGGGCATGACGAAGGAGCAGATTGCGGAACGCCTTGTCTACTTCGAGCCTTTGATGGGCGGCGAGATACTCAATCAGAAGAAGTACATACGCGACTTCTCTGCGGGCAATCGCCACAAGGTGGGCATCATAGCGGCGCTGCTCAACCGTCCCGAACTGGTTATTCTCGACGAACCGTTCAACTTCCTCGACCCGCGCAGCCAGAATATGCTGAAGAAGATTCTTGTTGAATACAATAAGGAGACGGGAGCAACGGTTATCGTGTCGAGCCACAACCTGCAGCACACCACGGAGATATCTACACGCATCGCGCTGCTTGAGCACGGCGTGATAATAAAAGACCTCGACAACCACGATGCTGAGGCTGTTGTCGAGTTGCAGGATTATTTTAAGGTTTAGACCTTAGGTGTCTAATATATAAACCAGTACGTGAAAAAATCTGCCATATCTTCCAGAAATGGCGTAATGGGTTGATGGTGAGAGTAATAAAGGCTGGAAGATAACTCTAAAAAGTGGGCTATCTTCCAGCCATCTTCCATTATAATTGGTGTATCTTCCAGCGCCAGTAATAATGCCACAGCCTGAATACCGGCTCGCTCAGCGCCTCCGACGGATAGTATTTTAGCAGTCGCAGGTCGCGGTGGAGGCGTAGTAGGTTGTGGCCTAATGCGCCATGCTTGAATCCGTTGCCGTCGTAGGTGTCGCGGCCCCAGGCATGGCGTTCGTCGTGATGTCCGAAGTTGCCGCCGCATAGGATGTCGTTGAGCAGCATCTCTCCGCGCTTCTTGTCCATCGGCGCAATCATCTTCTCCTCTGGCAAGCCCAGCACCTCGTGCAGCACGTACATCATTGCGCCGGCGAAGTGCCATAAGCCGAGACGAGTCAGAGAATTTTGAGTTTTGAGTTTTGAATTTTGAATTGTCGGCTTTGCCGATTTTGAATTATTCAATTTTGAGTTTTGAGTTTCCAATTCACAATTCTTCAACTCCTCATCGCGTAAGCGACAATTCAAAACTCCTAATTCAAAAATCAAAATTACATAGTAATAGTCCACTACTTGTCTCAGTCCCACACCCTCGTAGAAGTAATGGTGATAGAGATGGTAAAGCTGGTAGACAGCGTTGAAGTCGGCAGTAGGCGCAGCCACCTCGCCCGCCTCGTCGGGCAGTGCTATCATGTTGCGGCACTGTGTGTCGATGCTCTCGCGGAACCATTGCTGCAAGCGGCGGTTGTACGTGAAATTTGCCATGAAGCCCGGCGTATAGTGCAGCTCTACCGATATGCCGTTCGTTGTGAGCGCAATGTGGTTGTAGCTCTCCTCGTCAATCCGTCCGTTCTCCTTAGCCAGCGTTTGCGCCAGTTGTCTTATCTCCTCGCGCGAAGCATTCACCCACATATCCACATCACCCGGCGTGCGCGCCGCAGGGTTGGCGTACATAGCCGCGTTCGCCTGACCCTTCAGTATGCAGCAGTCGTAGCCCGCCGCCTTCACTTTATTATATATCTCCGCCGTCGCCGCGTTCAACATCATGTTCTGGCGGCGAATGTTCTGGCTCATCATGAACCAGTTCATAAGCAGTCCTTGCTTCGGTGCTACCGCCTTCGGCAGTCGCGATATGCCCTCCATGATGATTCCCACCAGTGTTTGTTTCTTTGCGAAGGCGTAGAAGCGTTGCCAGTCGAAACCGTTCAGCGCCGACCCGTCCAGAAACTCCTTTCCCTCGTATGTGCCCAGGGCGAATTGTATGAATTTATAATAAATCTTCTCTGTCATTATCTCTTTTAATACACGTTTTGCCGATTGGCAAAGTTAGTCAAAATCTTTCGATTTTCGGTTTGTTTCATCAGAATATTGATTCCTCTGTTTCTGATGTGAACAGTTCCAGAGCCTTCATGCCCATGATAGAGTTGCCCTTAGAGTTTAAGCGCGGACTCCACACGGCGATGGAGTAGCGCGACGGGTAGAGCGCCACGATGCCGCCGCCCACGCCACTCTTGCCAGGCAGTCCCACGAGGAACGCGAAGTCGCCCGCCTCGTCGTAGAAGCCGCACGTCTGCATGATGGCGTTGATGCGCTTCACCCTCGAGATTGTCAGGTTCACGCCGGCATGCGAGAACGGCTCATTGCTCTTTGCAAACGCCATGAACGCATGCGAGAGGTCCTCGCAGCTCATCTCCAGCGAGCAGGTAGTGCTGTAGAACTGCAGCACATCGTTCACGTTGTTATGCAGATTGCCGTGATGCTTCAGCAGATAGGCGATGGAAGCGTTCAGATAGCTGCAGCTCAGCTCCGACTGCGCCACCTCCTCCGAGAAGTTGATGTTCTCGTTGCCGGCGATGGTGCGCACGAAGCGCAGGAAGAACTCCTTCGGGTTCTCCAGATGCGAGAGAATAACGTCGGCAGTTACCAATGCGCCGGCGTTGATGAACGGGTTGCGCGGCTTGCCATGCTCGTACTCCAGTTGTACGAGCGAGTTGAACGCCGACCCCGACGGCTCCTTTCCGATGCGCGTCCACAGATCCTTGCCTAAGATGCTCAGAGCTATGGCAAGCGAGAACACCTTTGCAATGCTTTGTATCGAGAACTTCACGTCCGAAGCTCCGATGCTGTATGTCCTGCCGTCGAGCATGTGCAGGCACAGTCCGAACTGGTCAGGGTCTACATTCGCCAGTGCCGGGATATAGTCAGCCTGCTTGCCCTCTTTAGCGTATATCTCAATCTCTTCTCTTATGTGTTCCAGTAAAGGTTGATAGTCGGTCGTTTTCATTCTTTAGTAGCTTAAAAGTTAACGCTGCGAAAATACATGTTTTCTGAGAAACGAGGCGCAGAATTAGTGTTATATAAACTTAAAAAAGACTCTCCCGATAGGCTCAGGATATTTGCCTGCTACCTATCGGGAGAGTCTTTGTATATAAATATGTTTCAGGTGATTTACTCTGCCACCACATTAACGCTTTCTGCCGACTGAGGCTTGAAGCGCAATGTGTAGGTGTAGCTGCCCCATGACGGACACTCATATTGTGACAGACATCCGTCGCCACCGCAAGAGTTGTTGCCCAAACCGCGCTGCATATAGTCGAAGTGAGCGTAAACCTGCGGGTCGCGTGTCAGATCGTACCAGTGGAGCTTAGTGTTCCACATCGAGTCGCCTGATGTACACCATCTGCTCTCGTCGTAGTGCGAGAGCGAGAACGAAGCGCGTCCCCCCACCTTTACGCCGAGCTGCACGCCTGCGGTCTTGTTTGTGAGAATCAGCTCACGCAAGTCCTCGTGGTCGCCGAAGGTCTGCGGGTGAATCATCTCGTCGACCATGTCGTCTACCGTTGTGGTGAAGCGTCCGAGATAAGAACCCGTCTTGCGGTCGCTGTAGTTAGAACGTGGACCGCGAGCATAGAACTCAACATTCTCGAAGCCTGCGGCAAACTCCATGCCCAAGCCGATGCGGGCGAGTGAACTGTTTGATGAGAATGTCACCTTCATGTCTACAGTGCCGTCTGGATAGAATGTATAGACAGTGGTGTATCTTGAGCCTCCCTTGACAGTCATTGTAGCATTGTTGCCGCTCATTGTAAGACCACCATTGCTGATGCTCATGTTTGTAGATTTAGTGAACGATGTGCTGAAGTTGCGGTCGTTGTCCACCTTACGATAGCTGTTGAAGTCAGGACCTTCAGCGATAAGGTTCTTGCCGTCGTATGTCCATGAGGTCATCTTGCCAGACGAGTTGAATACGATAGAATATGCCTTGCCGTTGTTGTCTGTACCCGAAACGGTGTAGGTCTTCTTTGTCCAAGAGCCATCAGTGCTTACGCTCAATGAGCCACCTGCAGAAGTGTAGCTTGGCAGCACTGGGAATCCCATTGTGCCGTCTGTTCCCATAGCAGTGTCGTTAGAGGTGTCCTGCTTAGAAAGCGAGAACTGAGCGTCAGCGATGCTGTAGCCTTCCTCAGCCCATGATGTCCAATCGGCAACGTTCGCCTTTGTCGGCTTCTTTACGCGCAACTCTACGTTTACGAGATACTCTGCGCTGCCCTCTACTTCAGTTGTTATAGGCAGTGTTACAGTAGCAGAAGAACCTGCTGCGATTGTGTTGAAGCTTTCGAGCTTGCCGTTCTCCACCAAATATCCGTCCTTCATCACGCGATAGCCGATTTCGAAGTTGTCCTGCGAGATAGGCATAAACGCATACTTGTTCGCGATGTTTACAGACTTTGTAGAAGCGTTGAAGTCGCTGAACTTCACATACTGGTACACCTTCTTCACCTCAGAGAGCTTGCCAGTCCATGTGCGGTCTGGTGTGACGATACCGTTGTTGAGGAAGTTGCCCTGGAAACCATAAGGCTCATTTGTATTGTAACGATCGTTGCTATAGTCGTAGCCAGAAACCCAATAGTTGAAGCCGTTTTTGTCCTTCTTCTCACCGTTAACAAGCCTTGCAGGGTCGTAAACCGACTGGTCTACCCAGTCCCAGATACAAGCGCCGATGATTCCAGTGCTGCCCTCAATCTGATCCCAGTATTCCTTCAAGTTACCTATAGCCTGCCCCATAGCGTGAGCATACTCGCAGATAAAGTAAGGCTTGCCGTTGTATCCGCTTCTTCTGCTGCTCACGTCTGATACAGGTGGATACATCGAAGAACCGAGGTCTGAATAGTAGGTTCCACCGCTTGCACCCTCGTAGTGAATGAAGCGTGAGTCAAGATTCTTACATGTATTGTATGTTGTAGAGAAGTTACTACCACCATCGCACTCGTTGCCTAACGACCAGAAGATGACGCTCGGGTGGTTGCGGTCGCGCATAACCATACGCTTTGTACGGTCGTCCATCGCTGTTATCCAGCTGCTGTAGCCTGACAATTTCCGGTTGCCGTGGCACTCTACGTCAGCCTCGTCCATTACGTAGAAGCCGAGAGCGTCCATCATGGCGTACATCTTTGGCTGGCGCGGATAGTGCGATGTGCGCACTGTGTTCACGTTAGCCTGCTTCATCATTGTGAGGTCCTTCATCATGGTCTCCATATCTATAGCACGACCATACTCAGGGTGAGTGTCCTGAGTGTTCACGCCCTTGAAGTAGACACGCTTACCGTTGATGTTGATGAGGTTGCCGCTCTTTGTAATGTTGCGGAAGCCGTACTTTGTAGAGAACGCCATCTCCTCAGCTCCGTTCTCGTCCTTCTGACTTACAACGACGGTGTAGAGATACGGATCTTCTGCGCTCCACGGGCGCAGACTGCTGAGACTGCTGAATGTAACGGTCTTTTCTGTTGTTGACGATCCGCTGTATGTCTCTGTTCCGGTAGCAATCTGCTTGCCGTCAGCATCGAGCAACGACACCTGCAGAGTCTTGGTTGCTGAAGCGTTGTTGCGGTTGTCTACAGTCAGCTTCACCGACATGCTGCCGCTTGTAGCGTCGCTGTTGAGCGAAGATGTGATATAGTGGTCAGACACGAACACCTTTGGAGTAGCCACGAGATATACGTCGCGGTGGATGCCAGAGAGGTGCCACATATCCTGACCTTCGAGATACGAACCGTCGCACCAGCGATACACACGTACCGAGAGCTGGTTGTCGCCAGTAGTTACGAAACCAGTGATGTCGAACTCAGCGTCGGTGTTAGAGTCTTGCGAGTAGCCTACGTACTTGCCGTTCACCCATACCACGGCTGCGCTATATACGCCATCGAAGTGTACAAACACACGCTTGTCCTTCCATGTCTCAGGAATAGTGATGGTGCGGCGATAGAAGCCCGTTGCGTTGTGGTCTGTTACGCCATAGGTAGTGATACCAACGTTTGCTTTTGGTGGGTCGTTCTTGAACGGATAACCTACGTTGGTGTATACCGGTTTGCCGTGGTTAGCCATTTCCCAAGAGAGCGGCACGCGGATGGTGCCCCAATCGCTGTCGTCATAGTCCTTTGCTTGGAATTCGCTTTCACCAGGAGATGCTGAATTCCAAGATGATGTACCAGGAACATACTTGAACTTCCAAGTTCCGTTGAGGTTGATATATTCAGCCTTTGTTTCGTCGGGCTGCTGCCACGGCTCTGCGTAGTGCTTAGCGTCCGCCTTCATCTGTTCTACCGAAGCGTAAGGGATGAATGTAGCGTGCGCGTCCTCCTTATAATCGCTCACCTTGCTCTGGTCCTTAATCCAGCTAACGCTGAACGAACCGTGGTTAGGAGATGTTGTGCTGCCACCAGAACCAGTGCCACCACCAGAAGTAGTGCCGCCACCTGCAGTGCCATCCGTGCTGATGAAGCCGAAGGCTGTAGCGCTGTTAGAATCTGTTGTACGACCAAGCTTGCCGCCGTTGGTTCCGTCGTATGTGAGGTAATATGTCTTGTTTTGTGTGTAAGCGTAAATCTTATATGTATGATTTGTTGCATCTACTTCATCGAACATCCACTCCTGATTGGCATTTCCCTTTTTGTCGTCGTTTTCAGATGTCCACTGAAGTGGCATTACCTTGGTGTTGTTGCCTGCCATGTCGAGAGCCTTAGACGACATGATGTTTACGATGTGCCAAGGATACGAAGTAGAATAGTTGCCCTTCTTTGTTATCCACTTCTGACCGTTGTTGCTGTCTGACTTTGTTGTCACAGTAATCTGCTCATCATTATTAGATGTAGTAACGGTGAAGCATCTTGTAGGGTAGTCGGCTGGACAAATAAAATATGTAGAGCCGTATGCTGGAACTGTGAATGGTGTTGTTGAAGGCTTAGTGCCGCCACCCGTGGTTTCTTCCGTCACAAGGCTTACAGACTTGTATGTAGCCCATGAGCGTGTGTTGCCCTGAGTGCTACCGTAGAGAATAGACGAAAGGCCAAGCAGGTTGCTGATATTTGACGCATCGCAAATCTTTGAACTATTAAGATACAGACCGTTCGAGTTCAGTTCGATAGTAACTTCTTTAGAAACGTAGTAACTTTTACGATGAGTTAATTGGGCTGTTCCATTGAAGCAGTTAACCTGCAAAGAATCCTCACTGCTTGTGTAGAACATGTGAATGACGTAGACGCCAGAGCCTCCCCATCCTTTTGCATCCTGCAAATCATTGCCGATAGAGAGCACGTTCTCGTGTGTTGTGGTGCTTTGGCAAGTGCTGAGGTCGAGCACAGCCTTGAAGGTCTGCTTCTGGAAGTCAATTGTTGTCTCCTTCGAGAACGATTCGCCGTTAGGCGTGTAGTTGTCGCTCAGAAGTTTTGTCTCCGCTGCGAACGCCTGCGTCGCAGCGAGTACGAGCAGCGTTATTATCGCAGCAAAATGATGTTTTATATATGTCTTCATAGGGTCGTATATTTTTATTTAACTATGAGTTTAATGCCGTTCATGATGTATACGCCCGGAGCCAGACCTGCAGCAGTAGAGTTGCGGCGCACGAGCTGACCATTGACGTTGTATATGTTGCCAACCTTAGGAGCCTCAGGCTTTACGAAAGTGCCATCGATGCCCGTTGTGTTGTCGTCGATGCCCCATGTGAGCTGAGGATCCGAACCGCTCAAGTCCTGGAAGTAGCAACGGAAACCATCAGCTGGCATAGCAGATGTCAGGTGATAAAGTTTGTTTCCATCACCAAACACATAGCATCTTGAAGGAAGCTCTGACGGAGAATAGAAACCAGTAAGTTTTATTGGCTTTATTGTTACCGAAGGAACCTTTCCACTACGATCCCATGTAGCAGTTTCGATATCTGTGAAAGTGTATGTGTGGTCATTGCTAACATGCCCAGGCTGTATGAAGTATGGTGTGCCAGCCTTGATAACTGCACGCTCAGTAAGATTCAGCTTGTTACCTGTGGTGCTTGTAAATTCCAAAACTTTTGTATCTGCACCCCATGCTGCAACAACCTGATCGGCAGATACGTTGAATGGAAGACAGATAGAATTCCATTCTTTAGCATAAAGTTCACGTTTCAGCTCTACATCAACATGATCGCCAGTGAATATAGGCTGAACGTATTCTTTTGTTTCGTCAAGTTTTACAACCTGCTGTTCAGGAGCTTGTGTAGAAACAATCCACTGACCAGAAGTGAATGATGCGTCAGGCTCCTCATGTGAAGTGGCAATTGCGCCATCAAGTGTGTAGACAAAGGCTGTAGAGTAGGCGTCGCTATCCTGATAGCCTAATGTGTAAGTGCCGTCGGCAGACGACTTCAATATCCACTTGATGTCTTTGCCGCCAAAATTCCAGCGATTGGCGTCTTTAGATGGAGTCTCGTTTGCAGCGGTAACATCCATCGCAACCGGTTTTTTTGAAAGCACCGGCTTGCCATCTTCGCCCACCGAGAGGTACTGCCACAGTGAGTTGAAGATATACACGGAAGTCAGTGCCAATGTGTATAACAAATTCATATTAATAAAGGTTTAATAGAAAAAATCAAATTTGAATGGTAAACGCCAATATGATTCACCATGAAAATAGAAATAGGTATGTGCTTATTAATCGTAAGCTTTAAAACCCATGCCGTCATCCATAATTTCAGAATCGTCTTCCCATACAGAACTGCTTGCAGGACGTTTCATGGAGCGATTTTCTTCTGGAACGTCTTCAACTCCACTCCCAGGCTTGAGTGTCGTTCCGCCATTTCCTCCGCCAGGGCTACCAGCCATCATCCCGTTGCTTGTCTCAAGCGTCAACACCTCGACAAAAGGTCGGTCGTACTTTTTTTTCTTCATAAATTATTGTTTTAGTTTATTTTTATTTTTATTTGCATAACTTCAAACGTAAACCAGCGGTGCTTATCATTATTTTACTTCGCTTAGGCGCACACAACATGAGATGCCTTTTGGTCGTAAAAGCACCACATCAGTTTAACATTTGCTATAACTCTCTTTTGTTTATTTAATTATTTTGCTTGCAAAAGCAGTCAATTATTCGCTTATCTTTGTTCTTTTCGCCGTGATATTAAGTTTTTTTATACATTGTTTGAAGAAGTCAAAGAATTTAAAGAAGTTATAGAATTCAGAAGTTATAGTATTTAAAGCCAAATGTCCTATTGCTGTTCGGTAAAACTAATAATGTGGTCAAAGACGGGCTGAAAGCCCAACAATCACATAGCCCAGGGCAGCGCCCTGGGTAAAC
>ERZ859732.570-NODE-570-length-14445-cov-2.530646_pt1 | contig 14445 bp, 15 predicted proteins | sample MGYA00510123_ERZ859732 | MGnify/ENA primary metagenome ERZ859732 (study PRJEB30046, sample SAMN00715133) | human gut metagenome | study: EMG produced TPA metagenomics assembly of the A metagenome-wide association study of gut microbiota in type 2...
CCTACAAGGAGAACTTTCCTACTATATAAAAAAGGCACTCCCTAATTTGAGAGTACCTCTTTGTGTCAGCTTAATTAGAACATTCCACTTAAACCAAATGCAAATTCCTTTGCATTTTCTGCTTTAGGAAATATTAATTCACATTTTATGCTTATCATACCTTCTTTAATATTTTTGATTATCGTTGGTGAATATTGTTCATTCGGAATTGCCTTATATTTTTCCTGTGCACTATCAATAATTATGCAATAAAACTTTAAATATTATATCACTAATTAACATAAATGTAAATATTTTACTTTATTTTTTCAAAGTTTTCTACTATATTATCAATTTCAATAATATCTTGCTTCTTTTCTTTCATATTTTTTACAGATATATTATTTTGAGCTAATTCATCTTCGCCTAAAATAAATACATATGGTATATTTTCTTCATTAGCATATTCTAATGATTTTTTCATTTTTCTTGTTTTCATTTCAACTTCAACTCTATATCCTGCTTTTCTCAATATTTCTGCTATTTTTAAACATTGAATTTGTGTTCCCATTGGTATTATAAATATATCTGTTAAGGCATTTTCAGTAAATTCTTCTCTATTTTTCAATATTTCATATATAACATTTAATCCAAAACTTATTCCAACTGCAGGATATTCTTTTCCATCACTTATGAAGTCTGTTATCATTTTATCATAACGACCTCCTCCACCAATACTTGATTTTATACTTCCATCTGTTACATATACTTCAAATACTGTTCCTGTATAATATTCTTGTCCTCTTGCTAATGATGGTGAAAATTGTACATATTTTGTTAGTTCAAGCTCATTTATATATTGTTTCAATGTTTCTAATTCTTGAATTCCTTGTGCTAAAACATCATTTTTGTTTTCTAATTTTATTAGTTCTTCAATATTCATTTGTAGATATGAATATAATTTTTCGATTTGTTCTTCATTTAATCCAATTTTTAAGAATTCCTTTTGTAGTTCTTCTTTTGTTAATTTTTCAAATTTATCAATTATTGTTATTGTATCTGTAATTAATTCTTCAGATATACCTGCTTCAATTATTATCCCTGATAAGAATTTTCTATTATTATATTTTATTACAACATCTATTCCAAGTTTGCTATATGCTTCTACATATAATGCAATAAATTCTGCTTCTACTAATTGTCCTTCTATTCCAACACTATCTACATCACATTGTATAAATTCTCTATCTCTACCTAACTTTACAGGTCCATTTCTAAATACTTCTCCTATTTCATATCTTTTGAATGGAAGTTTTGTATTCTGCTTTATTGCTATATATTTTGCAAATGGTACTGTTAAATCATATCTTAATGCTAAATTTCTATTTCCTTGGTCAGATACTTTATACACTTCTTTTAATATATCATTTTCTTCATCATATTTTAATGCTAATAAATCATAATAACATAATAATGGTGTTTGTAATGGCTTAAATCCATATTTTTCAAATACACATTTTAGTGTATCTGATATATAATTTCTTATATATTGTTCTCTTGGTGAATAGTCTGTAGTTCCTTTTACATTTCTTAATTCGATTTCTTTCATATTTATTTTATTCTCCTTTATTATTTCTCATTTTTAACATATCTATTTTAACATAAAATTATATATTTTTCCATAGTTTTTTAATAAAAATGGCCCAATCTTCTAATTTCAGAAAATTGGGTCACTTTTTAATCAACAATTACTAATTTCGAATATCAATTTACACAATATTTCTTCGAACTTACTTTCACAATCAAATTGATTAATGAATTCCTTACATTCCTTACTCGATCTATTACCTCTAAAATAAATAACCAACCAGTTAAGTACTAACCTTACATACACAGCCTGAGATCTTCTTTGTTCCACATAAATGGAATTCATCCTCTTTACTGCAATTTCTACAATATGTTTTTCACTAATATGATCATATTTAGAAAATGCTTTATTGATAGCACAAATAACTTCTAGGACAATTGATGTTTCAATTTCAATTGATGGTTTAATTGCTTGCACACCATTCCAACAATCATATCTTTTTACAAATGATCCTTTATTGTATAATGATCTTTTTAACTGTGCTGGGAGCTTTACATTTTGCAAGTCTATGGGCATATTGTTAAAATATGTCTTAAATTGATCTTCATTTTTCTTAAGAAAAATTTTGGCTTTTTCTCTAAATGTTTTTTCCTCATCACTTTCTTCTTCCAGAGGATACACCTCTAAGAATGTTTCATTCCATAACTCATCAATTAATTCATACATATCCTTTCTAGCTTTATTGTTGACAATTGCCTCTTTAATTAAAGCCTTAGCAAGGCTATTGAGGCGTTCCGTATTTTCCGAGGGCAATTCTAATGTTTCTACCTTTGGTTGCATAGATGCTGTTTTTCTTTTCATGTCAAAACCTCCTATTATTGCCTCTGCAAATACTTGCAAAGAATTTTCTACTGCATTATATCATCATACAAATAATATGTCAACTTCAAATATTATTTAATAACCTTCTCTGCATAACTATTATTTACAATTTTTTCATAAGGAGCTTTTTGAGTTAATTCTCCTGCCATTGTCATAATTTCTTGTAATTTATCAAATGCTTCTTCTTTTAGAATAGGATTCTCTTTCCAAGCTTCAATATCTTTATATGTTTGAACAGATTTTGTTAAAGATTCTAATGTTGTATCTGGAAAATAATTTTGTATCTTTTCTGCAATTTCTTGTGCTGTATGTTCTTTAACATATTGTTCTCCTTTATAAATAGCTTTTGTAAATCCTTCTATTATATCTGAATTTTGAGCAATATAACTTTTTTTAGCACAATATGCTGTATATGGTACTTCGCCTGCCGCTTCTCCAACAGATGCAACAATGTATCCTTTTCCTGCATCTTGTGTCATTGAGGCTGTTGGTTCAAATAATGTTACATATTCTGCATTTCCTCCTGTAAACGCTCCTGCCATTAAGTCAAATTTTATACTATCATCTAAGTTTACATCTGTTTGTGGATTTATTCCATTTTTCTTTAAAACATATTCAAATGTCATATATGGAACTCCACCCTTACGTCCTGGTATTATTGTTTTTCCTATTAAATCTGTCCATTTGAAATTATCTGTTTTTTCTTTACTTACTAATAATGATCCATCTTTTTGAGTTAATTGTGCAAAAACTTCTACATAATCTTCTTTTCCCTCATTATAAACATATATTGCCGCTTCTGGTCCACATAATCCAATATCACTTTGACCAGCCAAAATTGCTGTCATTACTTTATCTGCCCCTTGACCTGTTGTTATTTCTAACTTTAAGCCTTGTTCTTCAAAATATCCATTTTCTATTGCAACATATTGAGGAGCATAAAATACTGATCTTGTTACTTCATTTAATTGTATTGTTTTTAAGTTTGAATCACCATTATCTTTTTCTTTTAATAATCCTACTGAAAACACTAATGCTACAATTATAATAGCTATAAAAATATACATAATTGTTCTTTTCATGCCTAATCTAATTCCTTTCCTAATTATACTTAATTACCAATTTTTCTATAATAACTATACTTTCATACATCAATGCTGCAAGAAAAGCAAGAATAATTACACTTGTCATAACTAAATCCAATTGAAATACCTGCCCTCCATATACAATTAAATATCCAAGACCACCTTTTGAAACTAAAAATTCTCCTGAAATTACTCCAACAAGTGTTAAACCTATATTTACTTTTAAAGTATTAAAAAATGTTGGAATATTTGATGGGATAACTATCTTAGTTAATATCTGTAATTTATTAGCATTAAATGTTTGGGCCATTTTAATTTTTTCTTTATCTGTTGCAATAAATCCGTTCAACAATTCCAAGACTGTTACAATTAATGAAATTGATACTCCGAACTGTTATTATTGCAGGCATTCCAGCACCTACCCAAATTATAATTACAGGGCCTAATGCAATTTTAGGTAAACTATTTAATACAACTAAAAATGGTTCTGATACTTTTGATATAAATGGTGACCACCATAAAATTATTGCAATAATAAATCCTAATATTACTCCTATTGAAAATCCTAGCAATGTTTCTATTATTGTTATTTTCAAGTGTTCTAATAAATTATTTGACGTTAAATTTAAGAATGTTTTTAATATTCTTGATGGTTGACTCATTATGAAACTATCTATTTTTCCTTTATTTGCGAGAATCTCCCAAAGTGTTATAAAAGCAATTATTATAGTTATTTGTGTGAATAAAATTTCTAATTTTCTTATTTTAATTTTTCTTATGTATTTCTTTCTATCTTTAGAAATATTTTCATTATTATTTTTCTGTTTCATATCTTTTGCTCACCTCTTTATATTTTGTTATTTTTTTCTTTTGTTTCTTTCTCATTTAATTCGCTCCACATCATATCAAAATATTTACTGAATTTTGGGCTTTGCCTGCAATTCAATGGCGTTCTATTTTTTATTTCAAAATCTATTTCATGTATTGCTTTTATTTTTGCTGGTCTATGTGTTAATACTATTATTTTGTCAGACATAGCAATAGCTTCTGAAATATCATGTGTTACCATTAATGCTGTAATACCTTCATTTTTCAATATTTTATAAATATCTTCTGTAACCATCAATCTTGTTTGATAATCTAATGCTGAAAATGCTTCATCTAACAATAAAATCTTTGGTTTAATTGCAAGGGTTCTTATTAATGCTACTCTTTGCCTCATTCCACCTGATAATTGGTTTGGATATTTATCTTTGAACTCATATAATCCATATTTTTTTAGTAACTCAATTGCATATTTTTTATTTTCTGGCGTATTGCTTTTTTGAATTTCTAATCCTAAAAATACATTATTTAATACAGTTCTCCATTCTAACAAATTGTCTTTTTGAAGCATATATCCTATTTTCCCATCTATATATGTAGTTCCTGATGTTTTATTTTCTAGTCCTGCTATTATTGATAACAATGTTGATTTTCCACATCCACTTGGTCCAATTATACTTACATATTCCCCTTCTTCTATTCCAAATTTTATATCTTTTAATGCTTCTATTTCTCCATTTTTAGCTTGATAGGTTTTACATATATTTTTTACTTCTAATATATTTTTCATATTGACCCTCCTGGTGTATTTTATGTTGATAAATTATTTAAAGTTACAAAAAATTTTAATTATACTACCTTTAAAGGGAGGGAACAAAATGTTCCCTCCCTCACTTAAATAAACAATTGCACTTGTTTATTTAAAAAAATTAATGTACTTTATACAAATTCCCATTAATCCTTAACGCATAGAGATGCTCTACTCCATCAAGATCTTGGGTTTTACATGTACCATAACTATAATTTTCATTATACCATGGCAATACCTTAGTAATGGTTTCAGTTTTAGGAATATCCCATTGATCTAGACGTTCAAAATATTGCCAGCAAGAAATTTTATTATTCTTCTTGCTAATTGCTAATGTCTGAGACTGTCCCCAAGCGCTTACTTCAAGATCTCCCATATAATCAAGATTGCAATTGAAGGTATCTTGATACACATGTCCATTATAATAGTCTACCCGCATTCTAGAAATAGTGTATACTCTACCAATAATATATCGATCACCATAAGTAGAGTCAGATTTTCTATTTCCATCCCATTCTCCATTTACAAATTGGTTCAAATCATTTTCGATATACCAATCATATCCAAATTCAACATCAGCATTTTTAAGCATCTTTTTGAAATTTTCATTTCTTTTTTCCAATGCTTCTTTTTCAGCCTTAGCCTTATCTTGTTGCTTCTTTTTAGCAAGCGATTTGACATCTACTTGAGCATATCCATGAATTTCAGCATCCAAAACTGCTCTAAGATATCCACCATCTTTTTGGTAGTCTAATGTTTTACTACCATACGAATAAATAGTATATTCTCTACTCCAATAATACGGCCTATACAGATTAAGAGTTATGGGAAAATCATCTGTATAAATATTAATTACTCTGCCATCATTTTCTCTCCAATTTCGTGCAGCATCAAATGTTTGCGTCTTTCCATTTGCATAAGTAATTTCCAAATATACATCATATTTGTTAGAAGTTGCATATACAGCAAACGGAATAGATACCATCATGCTTACTGCTACAAGAAGTGAAATAATGGTCTTTAAAGTTTTTTTCATTTGTATTTTCCTCCCTGAAAAATTTTTCTTTTTTATGTAAAAATACCAAATGTGCAACTTTGGTATTTTGAAACTGCTAAAATATGGGATATACATAATTTTTTTCATATGGAGTATATCATATTTATGTTAATTAGTCAAATATATTATAGCAATTTATTTCAAACTCATCTAAATATATATTATCATAACAACTATCATATCCATTCTTTATTTTTTTCAAATACATCTTTTTATAACTTTGAATAATAATAGCATAAATCTTTACTACCTACCATCTTGTAGCACAATCCATGTTGCAAATACTATTCCATAAAACGTAATTATCGCCAATATAATTGAAACTATTAATGCAATTATTACTTTAATAATTAGCTTTGTACTAAAAAATGTTTGTTTATTTATATTTTCATTACTTTTTTGTTTTCTTTTATTTTTTATTTCACAAATAATTATTATAACTAATTGTATAAGAAATGAGAAAACAAAACTATATAATGCATATAAAAATAAAGTCATTATTTGCTCTCCCTTCTTACACTTCTTACTATAAACTCAATAACATCCTCTTCATTATAATCTTTTTGATTTTGATTTTTATCTTCTTCTGTTAAATCTACAAAATACTTATTACACTCTGGCATTATTGACATTGAATCTAGTGGATATCCTGGATTTCTTTTTTCACAAGGTTTATCTATAAAATAAAAATGGCCTTTACTCCAACTATATTCATTTGTTTCTTTTCCATCATATATTACCATTCCATATACCCATTTAGCAGTTAATTTTCCACCATATTCGTTTACTAGTTTGCTATAATATTCAATCATTTCTTCATCATTTAATTCCTTTCCATTTATTCTTCTTACATGTGTTCCAGGTTGTTTTTCTTCTGGTAATCCTTCAATATATAAATTATTGTCCATTCCTATACTTACAATTTTAGTTTTATCATAATATGTTTTTGCTTTTATATAAGCATTTTCTATTGCATTTTTTCCTGTTTCTTCTGGTTTCAAATTTATTCCTAGGTCTTTAATTGTTAATATTTCTATATCTTTTTCTTTTAGTTTGTCCACATATTTTTTTATTTTTGCAGGATTTGTTGTTGCAAATAATACTTTCATTTTTCTGCCTCCTAAATTCAATATAATTATATAACTTTTTAATTATTAAATCTTAATAAATATCCATCTGGATCTTGAATTAAAAACTCTTTGTCATAAGAAATTTTATTATCAATTCTGTATTCATGAATTTCTAAATCTAGAAAGAACTCAATATTTTTTTCTTTTAATATTTCATACATTTTTTCTATATCTGAAACTGCCATACTTAAATTAATTCCTCTTCCATATGGATGTTCCAATTTTCCAGTATTCCAATTATCATTATTTTCTTCTATCATTATCTGATTTCCTTCTAATTGTAAAAAGCAAAATTTGTTTTCTTTTCTTTCATATCTTATTTTAAATCCTAAATCCAAATAGAATTTTTTACTTATATCTATATTTGACACACTTAATTCTGGAATTAAGCTATTATATACAATTTCTTTGTCAGTCATCTCAAATTCTCCTCTTTATCTTGATTTTTTTATTTTAGCATATATTTTTTATAAATACAATAAAAAGTCCTAAATGATATTCAATATGAATATTATTTAGGACTTTTAAGTTATTCTTGCATCAATTCTTTATATAACTGTTGTACTTTTTATGCATCTACTTAAAGTATTTTTCATAGCATATTCCGAAACTGCCATAAAGTTTTCGTCATACGGATACTTTTCCTGACCAAATTTAAGCCACATACCAGACCATGTTTTTTCAGACTCCAATAATGCTTTTACATGAGAATTAGCTGCTGTCTCATTGTCCTCTTGATCGTTCAAGTCAACACAACCTTCTTCGTCATACAATTTGCATTGTAAATCACATTCTAACTTATCACACATATACGCAAATTTTGCTTCTGCTGTTTTATGTGCATCAAATTCAAGAAAAATTCTTTCAATCTGTTCTCCATCAATTAATCCACTTAAAATTTTGTGAACAGCTTCATGCTCAATTCTTTCTTTTTCTTCTCTTGAAATTTGGAATTGGGTTAAATCTCCAATAACTGTTTCTCCCAGTTCATGAATAGCAAGCATAAGGCTTACTTTTTGAATATCAATATCATATTGATATTCTGACCTCATTGCAATTGCAAGCATTTGGACTCCAAAAATGTGTTCTGCTACACTTTCAAGTCTTTCTCTTTTTACATTCCAAACTTTCCATCCTGTTCTAATTACATTTTTTAATTTATTGCATAACACATAATAGTTCAAAACTTTTTGCTCTTTGCACATAACTTTTACCTCCTGAATTTCATTGGTATATTAATTATAAATATGGCAACTTGCCATAAACCTTGTTATTATATCATAAATATTATTTTACTACAATATTTCATTAAAAAATAGAAATAGTATTCATACTATTTCTATCCGAATATTATTTACATTTTTCTTCAATCAAATCTGCAATTTCTCTTGCTCTTTTTTCAATTACTTTTATATCTTTGCCTTCAATCATAACTCTAACTAATGGCTCTGTTCCTGATGGACGAATTAGTACTCTACCATTACCAGAAAATTCTTTTTCAACTTTTTCTATTGCTAATTTTATTTCTGAATTTTTTTCATAATCATATTTTTTGTCTGAATCTACTTTGGCATTTATTAATACTTGTGGATATTTTTGTACTAAATCACCTAATTCAGATGATTTTTTCCCACTTTCTAATAATGCTTGTATTAACATCAAAGATGTTAATATTCCATCACCTGTTGGATTATAATCTAATAATATAACATGACCTGATTGTTCTCCCCCTAAGTTATATCCATTTTTTAGCATTTCTTCTAATACATATCTATCTCCAACTTTTGTTTGAACAAAATTTAATTTATTGGTTTCTGCATATTTATTTAAACCCAAATTACTCATTACTGTTGCTACTATAGTATCTTTTGCAAGTTTTCCTTGAGGTTTTAAATAATTTGCTATTATAGCTAAAATTTTATCTCCATCTAATTCTTCACCATTTTCATCAACAGCTAAACATCTATCCCCATCACCATCATAAGCAATTCCTAAACTCATTTTATTTTTTACTACATATTCTTTTAACATTTCTAAATGTGTTGAGCCACATTTATCATTAATATTAATTCCATCTGGATGATTATTTATAATAACATGGTTTATTCCAAGTGTTTTAAATACTTTATCTGCAACTTGATATGTTGCTCCATTAGCTGTATCTATAACAACTTTAAAATTTGGTCTATTATATTTTTCTATATTATCATCAAAATGTTTTCTAAAGAAATATACATATTCATCTAATAAATCTGTTCTAACTTCTGAAACTCCTATTTTATCTTTTACTGCAGTTAATTCATCAAGTTTTCCTGATTCCATTACTTCTTCTATTTCTTCTTCTAATTCATCTGGAATTTTCATTCCTTTATTACTGAAATATTTAATTCCATTAAATTCAAATGTATTGTGTGATGCTGAAATTACAACACTTGCGTCTGCATTCAATTTTCTTGTTAAATATGCAACTGCTGGTGTTGGCATTACCCCTAATAATTTTACATTTGCACCATAACTTAAAAATCCTGCAACCATAGCACTTTCTATTAATGTTCCAGATAATCTTGTATCTCTCCCTATTAAAATTGTAGGTGCTTTATCTGTATGTTTTGATAAAACATATGCTCCTGCTTTTGCAACTTTATATACTAATTCAGGTGAAAGTTCAGTATTAGCAATTCTACGAATTCCATCTGTTCCAAAATATTTTCTCATTCCAATATTTTCCTTTCTTACATCAGTATAATTAGATTTCTAAATATCTAATTCGTTTCTTAAATTATAATACCCTGTCATTATATTTATATCTTGAAAAAATAACTTTCCGTCTTTAGTTGACCAAGATTTAGAATTATTCTCTAAATATTTTTTTGTATTAGATATAATTGTTAAATTATTATATAATTTATCTTTGCTTTTTTCTACTTTTTGTTCTATTTTTTCATACTGGCTTTTCATTGAATCTGATAACATTATCGTTTTGTAAATTTCAATATAATATTCTTTGTTTGAAGAAAATTCTTGTGAATTTATTGCACCAATTATATTTTCTTCTTTAATCATGTCTTTACATTTTTCTAAATTTTCTTTTCCTTTTTGCTTATCTTCTTCAACTAATTTATCAATATTTTTAAATCTTTTATCTTCAACATTAGATGCTGAAAATACTTCATCTGCATCTAATGCTGAATTTAATTGTTCTATTTCTAAATATGTATTCTTTATATTTGTTAAATATTCTTTTATTGTTTTTTCTACAATTGCATAATTTTTATTTGTTTTTATTTGATTATCTATTTCATCATTTATTAAATCTTGTTGTAATAATTTATTTGCTTCTTCTGTTAATTGTTTTAATTCTTGTTGTTGAAATTTGTTATACATAAATATTCCACTAATTACTGCTAATATTAATACAATTATTATTATCATTATAATTATTACTTTTTTATTTTTCATAGTTTTTCCCTTCATATAATAATTAAAATTCAACTTTTTCACTTATCCAATTTTCTAATTCATCTATATTTACTCTTACTTGTTCCATTGTATCTCTGTCTCTGATTGTTACTGAATTATCATTTAATGTATCAAAATCAACTGTTACACAATATGGTGTTCCAATTTCATCTTCTCTTCTATATCTCTTTCCAATTGAACCTGCTTCATCATATTCACACATAAATTTCTTTGATAATTGTTCATAAACTTCTTGAGCTTTGTCTGATAATTTCTTTGATAATGGTAATACTGCTACTTTATATGGTGCTAATGCAGGATGTAAGTGTAACACAACTCTTGTATCTCCTTCAGTAATTTCTTCTTCATCATAAGCATTACATAAAAATGCTAATGCAACTCTGTCTGCTCCAAGTGATGGTTCTATACAATATGGTATATATTTTTCATTTGTTTCTGGATCTAAATATGTGAAATCTTGATTTGATTGTCTTGCATGATTTGATAAATCATAATCTGTTCTATCTGCAATTCCCCATAATTCTCCCCATCCAAATGGAAATGCATATTCTATATCTGTTGTTGCTTTACTATAAAATACTAATTCTTCTGGGCTATGATCTCTTAAACGTATATTTTCTTCTTTCATACCTAATGAGATTAACCAATTTTCACAGAATTTTTTCCAATATTCATGCCATTCTAAGTCTGTTCCTGGTTTGCAGAAAAATTCAAGTTCCATTTGTTCAAATTCTCTTGTTCTAAAAGTAAAGTTCCCTGGTGTTATTTCATTCCTAAATGCTTTACCAATTTGTGCAATTCCCATTGGTAGTTTTCTTCTTGTTGTTCTCATTACATTTTTGAAGTTTACAAATATTCCTTGTGCTGTTTCTGGTCTTAGATAGATTTCTGCTTTTGCATCTTCTGTTACACCTTGAAATGTTTTGAACATTAAGTTAAATTTACGAATTGATGTAAAATTGTGTTTTCCACAATTTGGACAACAGATATTGTTATCATCTAAGAATTTTATCATTTCTTCATCTGTCATTCCATCTGCAATCATGTCTTTTCCTTGTTTATGTGCCCATTCTTCTATTAATTTGTCTGCTCTATGTCTTGTTTTACATTCTTTACAATCTATAAGTGGATCTGAAAATCCTCCAACATGTCCTGATGCAACCCATGTTTGTGGGTTCATTAATATTGCTGCATCTAATCCAACATTATATTTGCTTTCTTGAATAAATTTCTTTCTCCATAATGCTTTTACATTATTTTTTAGTTCTACTCCTAGAGGTCCATAATCCCATGTATTTGATAGCCCTCCATAAATTTCTGATCCAGGATATATATATCCTCTTGCTTTACACAAATTTACTATTGTGTCCATTGATTTTACCATTTTTATTCCTCCTCTTTTTTGCTAGTTTTTGTTTTTAAACGTAAAAAACTTTCATTCCTAGCAATACTAAAAATATTGCTAGGGACGAAAGTTCTATTTCCGCGTTTCCACCCTAATTCCTAAAACTTTTTATTTAGTTTTAAGCACCTCAATTTATATTACTCCAAAGCTCCCCTTATAACATTTATTACTAATTTTCCACCATCATTAGCTCTCTATAAATATTTTGTTATAATTTTTCTTTTTCATTGTAATTGTTTATTAAATTAGTATTTATTATATTCTTTTTGAATATAAATGTCAATTATTTAATTATTAATTTTTAATAATTCTTCTTTACTTATCTTTATTGTTGTAGGTCTTCCATGTGGACATGTATATGGATTTTTTAGTGTTAATAAATTTTGAATTAAATATTCAACTTCTTGTGGTACTAAATCCATATTTGCCTTTACTGCTGCTTTACATGCAACTGTTGCAACAAAACGTTCTTCAACATCTTTCAATGATGCTCTTTCGTTTGTAATCATTTCATCAAGTACTTCTAGAAAAATATTTTTACTTTTAGCACGATATTCAATATCTGGTATTCCATTTATTTTTACTGCATTATTTCCAAACAGTTCTACATCAAATCCATATGATTGAAATAAATTCAAGTTTTTTTGTACAAATTCAAATTCTTTATTTGTCAAATTATAAACTTCTGGCATTAAAATCATCTGACTATTACTACTTATATGATTTTTATAATTTTCTTTTATTTGCTCATATAATAATCTTTCATGTGCTGCATGTTGATCTATTAAATATAATTCATCTTCTATTTCAACAATTATAAATGTTCTAAATAAAATTCCTATATATTTATATTTTACTTCTCTTTTATTTTCTCTATGTATTAATTCATTTTTATGCTCTAATAAATTTACACTTTCATTTGCATTTATTGTTCTTCTTGCGAAATAATTTTCTGATTTTGATATACTTTCTTCTCTTTTATCATTTTCAATATTTGATAAATCTGTCTGAATCTCTTGCTCTTCTTTCATATTTATGTCATTTTTTTCTTTAACTGACTTATCTAAGTCTTCTTCATCTTTTTGTCCAAAATGATTTGTTAAAAAATCAAATTCATTTGAAATATATTCATCATTATTTTCATCATTTTGAGTATTTCCAAGGAAATCTTTACTTAATATAGCATTTTTTATTGCATGATAAAATATCTTATAAATTTTACTTTCATCTTCAAATCTTACTTCCATTTTAGTTGGATGTGCATTTATATCATAAAAATTTGCTGGCATTTCCAAATTCAAAATAAAAAATCCATATTTTCCAATTCCTGTACTTCCTTTAAATGCTTGATCAGCACTATTTATCAATACTTGATTTTTTATATTTCTCTTATTCAAAAATAATATTTGATCTTTTCTTGAATCTCTTGCAACCATTGTGTTTCCAATTACACCTGTAACTTTAACATCATCTTCCTCAAAATTTACTTTTACAAGATTTTCTTTTATTTCTTTTCCATAAATTGAATAAATAACATCTTCAATCTTGCCATTTCCATTTGACTGAAAACATACTTTTCCTTCATTTATCAATTTAAAAGAAATTGAAGGAATTGATAATGCTGCCTTTTGAATCCAGTCTTTTATATATTTGAATTCTGTTGCATCTTGTTTTAAAAATTTATATCTAACTGGTACATTGAAAAATAAATTTTCTACCATTATTGTTGTCCCTAGTTGTGCACCTGTTTCTTCTCTTTCTAAAATATCTCCAGCTTCTGCTACAAGTTTTGTTCCAAAATCATCATTACTTGTTCTTGAAATCATAGTAAGTTTTGCAACAGATACTATACTTGCTAATGCTTCACCTCTAAAACCCATTGTATAAATTTTTTCTAGATCTTCGATTTTTCTTAATTTAGATGTAGCATGTCTTTCAAGTGCTATATCCATATCATCTTTAGGAATTCCTTTTCCATTATCAATCACTTTTATTAATTGTTTTCCACCTTTTTTAATTTCAACAATTATTTTTGTTGCACCAGCATCTATTGAGTTTTCAACAACTTCTTTAACTACATTTAATGGTCTTTCTATTACTTCACCTGCAGCTATTTTATTTATTGTTAAATCATCTAATAAAACTATATTTCCCATTTATTTTTTGTCCTTATATTCATATTTTATAAATTCAAAATTACTATTTT
>ERZ859732.574-NODE-574-length-14386-cov-3.797013_pt1 | contig 14386 bp, 8 predicted proteins | sample MGYA00510123_ERZ859732 | MGnify/ENA primary metagenome ERZ859732 (study PRJEB30046, sample SAMN00715133) | human gut metagenome | study: EMG produced TPA metagenomics assembly of the A metagenome-wide association study of gut microbiota in type 2...
GGAGGGGAGTGAATAGTCAGGGCTATAAGAGTTTTGAATTTTGAATTTTGAATTATCGGCTTTCAGCCGATTTTGAGTTTCCGAATTTTGATTTTCCCTTTCCCTTTTTCCTTTTTTCCTTAAATAGTCAGGGCTATTGAATTCTTCACTCTTCACTCTTCACTTTTCCCTTAAAACGGCGTCAGCCTTTTTTACCTTTAAAAAAGCCTTTAAAATCTCTTCCTCAACTATTCTCTTGAACTGTGCCCATATCATGTCACCTCTATAATAGATTCTGCGGTTCTTAGGCACATGCACGCGGCAGGTGGAGAAGATGTTATTGCCTGACGAGGCAAACGTGTTGTTTGAGCAGTAGGGCGGCGTTGGGGCAGAGATGTAGAGGTTGGTGATCGGACAGCCGTCGAACACATAGTCGCCCAACATTTCGGTGTTCTTGCCAAGATGTACCGTGGTGAGGTCAGCACATTTTTGGAACAGTCCTGTCGGTATCTGCTTGACGGTAGAGGGTAGCGACACCTCCTTCACGCTGCTGTTATAGAACGCATACTTGCCTATAGATGTCAGGCCGTCGGCAAAATGGAACGTCTCTATCCGGCAGTTGCGGAACGCATAGTCGCCCACCGTCGTGACCGTTGAGGGCAGCGTGTACTCGCCTCCCTTGCCCATGGGGAACCACAGAATGTCCTTGCCGTCGCCACTGAGCAGCACGCCGTCCTTGCTGCTGTAATGGCTGTTGCCAGCCTGCACGTTGATCTCGGATAAGGCGGTGCATCCCGCCGATGTCTCAATGCTTTCCACCAACGTAGGCACCTCAATGGTGTGTAGCGAAGAGCAGTTTCTGAAGGCATCGGCCTCTATCTTTGTTGTCTGCAACGGCAGCACAATGCGCTTCAGCTTCTCGCATGAGGCAAGCATGGCTTTGCCCACCACGTTGGTCTGTGTGAAATGGCCCTCGGCATACGCCTTGCCGCCTTCCGCAATCTGTGCTCCCGACAGGTCAATGTCTGACAGCTGTCCTGCGGTGGCTTTGCCTTCGTTGTCGCATCCTGCCATGTCGCGCAGCGTGCGCAGGTCATCGCCGTTCAAGAACCCCGCAATAGACAAGGTGGTGAATCTGTACTTGTCGTCGCCAACAAGCTCGGTCAGCTGTCCCGCATCGTTTATTATTGATGTCGATGTTGTGACGAAGGAAACTGCTTCGCCCACATCCTCGCCGTTCTTGTTTGCAGCAAAGGGACGTATGCTGTAAGCCACTTCGGGCTGCAATCCGCCTATGCGCAGACGGAACATGCCGTTGTCGTCGGCATCGCCGGTCTGCACCAGCTTGATGGTGTTGCCGGAGCCGGTGCTCACGAAGCCATTGCTCGTTGAGCCGCTCTTTGTTGAGCCGGTGCTTGTTGTTGCGTCGCTCATTGCTCCCCCGTCTTGTCGTGACAGGTAGCATCCGCTTTCCGTTATGGGGTCGCCGCCTGTTTCGCTGATGCTGTAGCTCACGATGGCGCTCAGCGGACTGATGCCCAGCACCGTCACCTCGCCCGCCGTCGGTTTCGCGTTGGGTTGTGTGGTAAAGCTCAGCTGTTCGCCCGACAGCACAATGTTGCCGCTGCCGCCCTGAAGCTTATAATAATAGGTGGTGCTGGGCGTCAGTTGGTTCAGACGATAGACCACTGTGCCGTCGGGCTTGCCCCCGTTGTTGTCGGCAGGGGTCAGCACCGCTGTCTTTTGGCTCATGGACGGATCTTCTCCGTAGCAGAACCACAGTTGGGGCGTTTCCGTAGCCCCCGTGGTGTGGCATTGTCCCACCATCGTTGCCTCGTAGCGCGTAATGTCTATGGCCTCCAAGGTCTGGAGCTGAGGCTCAAAGTTGTCGGGCTTGTCGCTGCTGCACGATGCCAGGCCCAGCACGCACAGCACAGCCGAGAGGGCCTTTGCCAACCCAATCGTGAGAGCCTTATCTGACCATTTCGTGATGGATGAACCCAGCTTTGCCGAGAGGGCCGCCCCCAGCCATGTTCCTATATTTTCAATGTCGCCTGTCTTTATCATCCTACCGCTGTTTATAAGGTTTCATCACCACCTTGGCCTTGCCCAAGCGTATGCCCACGCCTATGCAGCCTTGCCATTGCTTGCCGCCGATGGTCAGGGCCGAGGCACTGATGCTCAGCTTGCCTATTGTCGCTATCACGCCCAGCTCGCCGCTCACCCCTTTGTGTGACAGGCTCTCGTTGCGCAGCCAGCCGCCGCCTTCGCTGTCGGTCAGTTGCCATGCTGTGGTCTTGCGTGCATAGCCCACGCCCTCGAAAATGTCGATGTAGTTGCCCACGCGGTGTATCAGGCCCGCCGTCATGCTATAGGCGGCGTTCTGCGTGCGTCCTGTAAAATAAGGTCTGTGCGAACCGTCGGTCAGCGTGCCGTCGCGCAGACAGCTGCCCGTGGTGCTTTGTGCCGAATGTAGGTTGGTGCTTACATGCAGGTAGGCGCCCACCTTACGCATCACGGCCAGCATCACGCCCCACGAGGGGCCGTCGGTGTGTAGCGAGGCGGTGAGCAGGGCATAGCCATGTACCGGCACCACGCGACGTTGTGGCACCACCTTCACCGTGTCCACCACCGTTTGCGTGTACACTATCGTGTCGTGCTTCTCCACAACGGTTGCCAGAGGTGTGCGCAGGCGCAGCTCGTAGGTCATGCGGCTCTCCAGCTTCATGCCCAACTGCCAGTTACGCAGCACGCCCCATTTCGGATGCTTTATCGTTATCTGCTTCGTGCCTTTAGGCAGATAGAGCCATGTCTCGCCCACCTGGTCGCTACGTTTCACGATGCCGAGGGGCGAGGAGAACGCAAAGTCGGATGGTCCAACAACCTTTATAAGGGCGCATGCCTCGCCGTTAAGGTCGCGCACGGCATCGATGAATGCGCTCACGTCGGTGGGCAGTTTGCGGAAACTCTCCACCGTAAAGGTGCTGTCTGCCGGTGTTGCGGCACGCAACGTTTCGCACGGCATGGCGCAGAGGCACAGAATCATGATGATGAGCCTGTGCAGAGCCGTTGTCGGACGTTCTGTCCTGTTCTGTCCCCAGTTTGTTTTCATATCTTTCATTCAAGATTAAAATCGGAAATGTCGATCACGCCGTCGCTCCCCTCCACCGTGGCCGACGGTTGCCATGTGCGCACATGGATGAGCGGCATGGCGGCGTTGCGGAAGTCCCACAGCAGGAACAGGTATCCGTCGTCGGCATAGCGGTCGCTGTGGTAGCGTTGGCGCAAGGACACGCCATAGATGCCGTCTTTCGTTGGGTGTCGCATGATGTGGAAGTCGGAGAAGCGCACGTCGACCTGCCTGTTTGCAGCAAACACCTTGGTTAGGCGGGCCAGATAGTCGCGCTTGGTATGGAGGGCGTAGCTCACGCGGCTGTCTGCCGACACGCGCCCCGTCTCTTTCGACGTCTTCACCACGTTGCCGACAATTATCAGGGCGTTGTCGCTGAACACCTGACGCAGGAAGTCGATGTCCTTGGAGGTGTATGCCGTGCGCAGATGCTCACAGTAGTTGAGGATCTGTCGTCTGCTCGCGGCATCGGTCTCGGTGAGATGTCCCTTCAAAATTTTTGCTGCCTCGGCGTAGAACGGACTGCCTTTCGCCATCCTTCTTATGTCGGCAGCAGGCAAGGGCTGGCCTCCATGCGCCCCGGTGTGGGCAGCCGACAATGATGGCGTTGTGCTCGCTTGCGTGCTTGCCCCGTTGCCCGCGGCTCCTCCTTGCGCGTTGTTCATGTTTGCCGCACGGTCTTCAGGCACGGCACCCATTCCTGTCTTTACGTCATCAGCCTTACTTTCGAAGGTCACCATGCCATGACTGTCAATGAAACCTTCGCGTCCTGTTGCTACCTCGCGGAACGCCAGACGGCCCTCGCGGAAGCGCGTGTCCAAGAGACATCCGCGCAGCGGTATGCGGAACAGAATGTTGCCGTCGGCATCCTCCACCATCCATTGGCGTTCGCCCTGTGGTGTGGTCTGCTCCACCAGCTGCATGCCTTCGCTCACGCCGTAGCTCGTTTCTGAGGCAACGTTCTTATAACCTCCAAAGGGCAGCAGCCGTAAAGCCACTGCCCAGATGGAGAGAATCAGCACAAGGGCTGACAATATATAAATTCTTTTCTTCATTCAATGTCTGTTAAACAGGGGCTAAGCGTTATGCCTTAAGAAGGCCGATATGAACCTAAAGAAGGCTTGATATAAGCTTCAAGAAGGCTTGATATAAGCTTCAAGAAGGCTTGCTATGATCCTTAAGAAGGCATAACGTTAGCCACCTGTTTATTTCCAGTTTTCAACCTCGCCGCCAATTTCAATCTTTATCTTGTCGGGATTGTTGGTTATGACGAGATTTACGAGATGCTCCACGCCGGGCTTGAACACAAACTTGCTCTCATACATGTAGCTCACACCCTTCATTACCACCTCTACAAGCGGTTGGCGGTTTTCAACACGTTGCGGCACGACGATGGCCGAGTAGGAGTAGGTTCCTTCCTGTTGCGCCTTTATGGTTTGGCGCGTGCCTTTGACATAGCGTGTTGCCACGCCTGCCTGAAGGTCTACGGTGGCCGTCGGCACGGTGTTGTGGATGTAGACATCAGCTGTTGCTGGCATCTCGCCCTCAAAGTCCTCGCCCTTAATGAGCCTTATCTTTATCTTGCTCATTATGTGCTTGAACGTCAGGCTTATTGGCGATGCCGATGCCTTTATGCCCTTGGTGGTGGCAAAAAGCAGGTCGCTGGCCTCGTAGCCGCCGGGCGTTGTTCCTGTCTTGGCCGTGCTCTGGTCCGTGGCCACACTGAAGGGCTGGTCGTCGATGCTGCTCACACCCTGCATGTAGGGATAGTAGGCATAGGCGTTGTAGGTGCCTTCGTCCCAATAGAGGGTGTGTGCGGCGGTCCAACTGCTGCCGTTGTAGGTCAGCGCCTCGTTGTTCACCAGGTTGCCGCCTATCTCCAGCGGTGCATCGGCTTGTGCCACATACAGGCCTATGCGGTCGCCGTTCTCAAAGTCGGTTGCCGTGGCACGCGTCTGGCTTGGGTGCGTCACCGTGAATGTCATGGGTGTGTGCCTTGCATCCTTATATTGCTGTTCGCCGTCGTCGGAACAGGCCACCAAGCCCAGCAGGGCAAGAGCCAGACCGAAGCAGCTTATCTTGTGTCTGTTCATCTGTTCATGCTTTTGCAAAATTACACATTTTTTGTCGAATATCTCCACTCTTAGCGATGCTTCCTTACCTTTGACATGTTCAGCGGGTTGCCTCTGTGTATCACGGGCGCGTGCTGGTGCATGCCGCTGTTTACGTTGCCCACGCTGCCGCTCCTGCCTGTGCTGCGTGTCACGTTGCCAGCCTCGCGCTTGTCGTTCTTCACAAAGTCTTCAAACGAGTAGGTCTCGCCAGCATAGCGCTTGATGCGTTTCACGATGCTCTCGCGGCTGATGGTGCTGTAATAAGGAATGTTGTTGTTCATGCACGAGTTTTGCTCTGAGCGGAACACGCCACGGCTGTGCATATAGCCACCCTCGTATATGTCGACAAGGTCGCTGTAGCGTGGGTCGAAGATGAGGTGGCTCCAGGGCACGCTCTGCATCTTGCCCGTGAAAGAGAGGTTTTCGTACCAGCCGAGGGCCTTGTACATATTGAAGGCAGACCCGTGGTCGCAGCCATCTGTACAATGGCAGTTGTCTATAAAGGCGTTGTGGTAGATATACTCGTCGCCCAATTTTCCGAAGCCGTGGCCGCCTGCCTCGTGCTGCACCAGGCCACGCGTGTCGAGCGGATAGCTGTAGGTGCTGAGCGGACAGAAGGCTATGGCCGCACCGCTGGTCCACATCTGCGTCATGCCGCCATACTCGGTGGTATTGGGCACCATGATGATGAGCGTTTGGTTCAGGTTTTCCTTGGTCACCGTGGGTGCGTTAAGGGCGTAGGCAAATATCTCGTCATAGTCGGCCTTCAGGCTCACGCCACCCGTAAAGGTGGTGTTGAAGCGGTTGTAGCGTATGGTGTTCAGCGTGCCCACGCCGCTTTCGGTAGAGAGGGGGAAGGCCGTGTAAACATTAAAGTAGCCACGGTAGGTGGTGTAAGGCTCCAGGCCAAAGAAATACTCCATCTCCTGCTTCATGGTCCTGAGATAGCTGCCATCGGCTATGCTCTTTGCGTCGTAGCCATCGCCCAGCAGCACAATGTTGATGCCGCCTTTCTTGCCCTTGGTGGCCTTCTGCAGGGTGAGCCACTGGTCTTCGCCATACGCGTAGCCATATTGGCTTACGCGGCACTCGTGGGTATACTCTTCTTCTTTCAGGCGGAACACCACCTTGCCCTCACGGCTGGTTCCGTTTTTGGCCATGGCATTGATGGTGAGCGTAACCTTTGTCTTCTTGTTGCCGCTCGCGGGCGACACCTCGCACCAGTCGGGCTTGCTGGCCACCTCCCATTCGCCCTCGGCATCCACTATAAGGCTCTGCTTATGTTCTGTAGCCAAGGCGCAAGCTATAGAGGGGCGGCACACTAACTCGTGATGGGCGGCGATGCGTTTAAACTCGTTCCACCCTACAGCCGTCTGATATTGTGCCACGGCCGATTCGGGCACCTCTACGGTGAAGTTGTCTTTCGGCACACCGTTAAAAGCTCCGCTCTTTACATAAGCTGGGTAGGCACCCTTGCAAACGATGGAACCTATGTTGAAACAATTTCTAAAAGCGCTTGGTTGGATAGTTTCTAAATTGGCTGGGAGCACCAAACCTTCTATCTGAGAGCAATCGCCAAAAGCCGCTAATTTTATGCTCGTTATTTTCTCAGGAATTTCCAACGTGCCTGTCAGCTGGTTGTTGTCAGAGAAAGCTCCTTCACCAATTAACAACAAGGTGGAAGGTAGATGCAAGGTTCCAGAAAAACTACAATCATCAAAGGCATAGTTACCAATTGTTTTCAAGTTTTTGGGCAATACGAGTTCGCCTCTGAATTTGCAGCCGGAAAAAGCATAATCATCAATATCTGTAACTCCATCAGGGAGATTTAGATTGCCATTGAAACCACAATCGTCGAACGTAGTAGCAGTTATTTGTGTTATTCCTTGCGGAATTGTTAAAGACCCTGTTATGCCCTCACAAGACTGAAAAGCCGCAGCGTCTATTTGTTTTAAGGAGTTGGGCAAATGCAGTTCTCCATAAAATCCCCTGCAGTTTCGGAATGCACCAACGCCTATTTTCTCTAAGCCTTCTGGCAAAGTGAGTTCACCTGTAAGCGAAGAACAAAATTGAAAGGCATAACCTCCTATTTCTTTCAATGTTGATGGCAGTGTCAGGGTTCCATCCAGGCTGGAACAATCCCTAAAGGCCTCTTCTTGTATTTGTTTCACTCCTTCAGGTATGACCAAAGAGCCCACCAGATATTTACATCCAGAAAATGCGTGAGCGTCAATAGCCTCTAATCTATCAGGCAAAACAAGGTAATTGAGCTTAGTCTTACTCATCGCGTACGGTGGAATGGCAGGACTATATCCAAATCTGTTCTTATCTTTGATTGTTACCTCTTTCAGGTTCAAAGCCTCAAGCGAAGACATAGAACTTTGCATGAAATAGAAGTCTCTGTCGTTAATCTCGCCCGTAATCTTCAGATTGGTTACTTTGGTATAGTCGAGCTTAGCCGCAGCAATGGCATCCTGCAGTCCTCCAGCCGTTGGGCAGTTTACCACCACATACTCCTTTGCCGTGGCATTGTGGCTCACGAGGTCGTTCTCCCACGGTGTGATGCTCTCGCTGATGAGCGTGAGCTGATATTGTCCGCTTCCGGCCTTCTTGTCTACGCGAATAGAGAAATTGCTCATCTTGCCGGGCATATAGGTAAACGCCTCGTTCTTGGCAAACTTATAGGGCACGCCGCCTATGGTGATGCTGAACAGCGTTTCGCCAGCCTTTACGGTCTGCGGCACCACGATGGCACGCCACTCGTTGCCCGAGCGCGATGGCATGGTGGCCGTGGCCTCCACGCTGCCGTTGGCGGTCACGGTGCCGTCGGCCAGATTGATGCTGGCCTTGCGTATCAGGTTGGGGGCCAGCACGGTTTTCTCCGTTCCAGCCCATTCGCCTGCTGCAAAGTCGCTACCCTCAACCAGCGTCACGCGGGCGTTGGCCATACGGTGTTTCATGGGCAGACGTATCACACTGGTGGTAGGAGCCACGTCGGCCACCTTTCCCCACAGAAAGTCGCTGGCTTCGTAGCCGCCCATCTCGCCGTTCTCAGAAGGCTTGCTCTGGTCGCGCTTCACCTCAAACTGGTAGTCGTCCACGCTCTCGGGGTCGGCAAACGGATAATATCCGTACACGTCGATGTGGGTGTGCTTGTCTTTCCAGTAGAGGTCGTAGGCCGAGTTCCACCTATAGTTAGGCTCATCGAAGGTGTGGCGCACATTGTCGCCACGGTTGCCGCTGGCCTTCAGCGTGCCGGGGGTGCCGCCGTCATAATCGACAATGTACACGCCCATCACGTCGCCGTTGCAGAAGCCGTTGTCGTTGACGCGCGTCACCGCCAGCTGGTCAATGTCGCCAGAGAGCTGTATGCGGTCATCGCCGTGCTGTTGTCCACCCTCTTCAAACATGTCGTCGGAGCAGGCGCCAAGCAGCAAGGCAACAACCATAGCAGCCAGATATATTATTGTGTTTTTGTGATTCTTGTTCATAAAACAGCCGTTTGGGTTTGTGTATAATAAAGGAAGTTATTGGAAGGTAATGGAAGTTATCTTCTTTCTTCTCTTCACTCTTCACTCTTCATTCTTCACTCTTCACTCTTCACTCTTCACTTAAATAGCCGATCCTCCGTTGTCGTTGCCATCGTTCTCCCATGCGCCGATGGTCACGTTCACGCCGCTGCTGGTCTTGTCGAGCGTCACGGTGAAGGTGTGGCGTTTGCCGCTCTGGAAGGTGAACGCCTTGGGCAGATTGAAGTCGCGTCCGTTCACGTTCACGGTGATGAGGTTACACTGTGCCACCTGCTGCGGCACAATGATGGCGTGGTAGGCCGATCCGTCGTTGTAGGGTGTGATGGCAGATGCCTGTCCTGTGGCCGTGGCTGTGGCTGTGGCGAGGTCAACGGTGGCTGATGTCTTGATGTTGTTCAGGCTCACCTTCACGTTGGCGGCAGCCAGCGTGCTCTCCGTGAAGCCAGCGCCCGGTTTCAGGCGAATGTCCACCTGGCTCATAACGTGCTTGGCCTGTATGCGCACGGCCTCGCTTGATGGAGCGGCATCGAGCGTAGAACCAATGAGCAGGTCGCCCGCCTTGTAGTCGGTCTCCGCGCTCTGGTCGGCCTTTGTGCTGAAGGGCATAGCCGATACGCTCTCTACCTGCTTGCGGTAGGGGTAGTAGAGGTAGAAGTCGGCGTGTGTCTTATTGTCTTTCCAGTATATCTCGGTGGCGGGTGTCCACACGTTGGTGTAGGTGTAGAGCATGTTGTCCACATAGTTGCCTGTGGTTAAGAGGGCTGCTTGCGAGCCATCGGTATTGCGGTTCACGACGAACAGGCCCACCTTGTCGCCGCTCTCAAACGCTGTCTCCGTGGCGCGTGTTATGTTGGTGCTTATGCTTATAGGCATCTTAGCCGACGGTTTGTCGGGGGTGGTGGGTGGGGTTACAGGCGACACGGGGTCATCGCTTCCTCCGCACGACATGCAACAGAGCACCGCCATGCAGACAGATGCTATAAAAGACGCTTTTTTCACAACTTGTTTCATAATAATAAATTTTAGATTTTACAAAACGTTATTAACACTTTTGCAAAATTACGAAAAGGTGAAACACAAAACAAGTCCATAATGGTCCATACGGTAAAAAAGTTGATTGTTAGCTCCCGACACGGTTGAATGTCAGTGGTTTTTATCTTATGCAAAGATAATGCAAACCGAGAGCAGAGCGTCAAGCTTGCTTGAACGCTTTGCCGAGGTGCAGCTTATCTTATACAAAGGTACAAAAGAACAGCAGCAAATGCAAGAAAGAATAGCTTTTTCTGCATGTGCTGCTGTACTTTTTTTAAAGATTTTCCCTCTGTCTACAGCTCCGCTCCAAACCTTGCTGTTGGTGCAGGAGCGCAGAAGCGGTAGTCTTGGTCCTCGTTGGTGTTGTTGAAGATCACCTTCTTCATGCCGATGAAGGCGAGACCTTTGGGGAAAACTTGCTGAACGTCGACGGGCGCTCCTGTGAGAGCTGGGCTGCCGGCCTTCAGACGGAACGACCACGAGCGGTCGAAGGGCAGGGGAGCACCCTTTTCGGTGTCGTCGACCTCGCAGTTGATGTTCATCTTCGGGTTTTGCGCGAAGGCGGTGAACAGCGGGTCCTTGTCGCCCGCCACAGTGCTCTTTATGTCGAGGTCGCTCCACACCGCCATGGCAGCATCGCGGCCCATCTGCTCCACGCCTGTTTCTGTGGATGCGAAATAATAGTTGGGTGCTATGGTAGAGTGTGCAATGTCGGCCCCGTTCTTTGCCGGCTGCTTCATGCCGAATCGGCAGTCGTAGATCAGGTTACCCACAAACACGGGAGCTATCGCCTTCTCTATCCACACGCTGCCGCCCTTCTTGTTTTTTGAGCGTCGCCATCCGCAGTTGACGATGGTGTTGTTGTAGGCCACAAACTGAGAGAGAGGCACCGTCTCGCTGTTGCCTTGGTTTGAGAGCTTGAATCCGTTTGTGCAGATGTTGTAGAGAACGTTGTTCGCCACATCCATCTTGCATCCGGCCTTTATGTTTATGCCCTCTCCTCCGTCGGCGGCGTTGCCGCTGTCAGCCATGATGTTGTCGTAGATCACGCCCTGTCCGCCGCTGAAGTAGGTCTGGTCGTTATAGTTGTCGTGCATGAAGCATCCCACCATGGCGAGTCTGCCGTTTGTGTTGCAGAAATGGAAGGCCGGCAGACCACCGTCGATGGTGGTCTTGTAGAGCTTGTTCTGGAACGACGGCGACGACTCGGTGGGCGTTGCTCCTGCATAGGCGAGGTCCACATGTGCGAGCACCACCTCCTGCGAGTTGTAACCGCACACTATGCCGCCCCATGATGCCGGCTCCTTCAGGTCAGAGGTGAAGACCACGGGCTTTTCTGCCGTGCCCATGCAGTAGAGGTTGCCGAGCACCACCAGCTCTACGGGCACCTGCACGTCGGCCTTGCACGTCACGGTGACGCCCGGCTCGATGTAGAGCGATGCCCCTTCCGCGATCTCCACGCTCTCTGTGAGCGTGGTGTCGTGTGTCCAGACGATGGAGCCTTTGGGATATTGCGCCAACGCCGTGTTCACCACGTCGGCCGATCCTTGTTCTGTGCCAGCGCCGCTGTCGGGGTCGGCATAGTCGTAGGGGTTTATGTTGTTTGTCTCGCACGCTGTGGCGAGCATTGCCGTTGCTGCTATTATGGCAAGGCGGGTTATGGTTTTGTTCATGATGTCTTGTTTTTTTTAGAGGCTATACCTTATTCCGATGAGCAGTGTTCGCCCATAGTGGTAGGTTCCCACGACGGTGCGGTCGGTCTTCTGACCCTCATACTGCAGGTTACTCTCGTTCACCGTCTTGATGTAGCGTTCGCGCTTCGTGTCGGTGAGGTTGTTGGCTTTAAGGAAGATGCTGAGGCCGCAGGCGAATCGCTTCTCGGCACTGAGGTCGAGGCCGAATGTGCCCTTGTCCCACTGGTCGGCATCCTTGAATGGTGACACGATGGCCAGGCGGGTGCCTGTGTATGAGGCGGCGAGCTGTGCGTTCCATCCGTAGGTGGTGCCACGGTAGAGCAGCGACAGGTTGGCGGTGTGTGGAGCCTGGTTGACGAGCGGTCGTGTCTGCTTCACACCCTGCTCAAACTCAGCGCTGCCCGGCTTATACTGTCGCTTGCTTGTGGTTATCGACGAGTGGGTGTAGGTGTAGTTGGCTTTCAGGCCGAAATGTCTGATAAACTTCACCACGTCAACCTCGAAGCCCATGTTCTTGGCGTTGCCGAGGTTTTGTGGCTGGTAATAGGTGTTGGAGCCTGTCACCATTTTCGAGTCGGACGTCACGAACACCTGTTCTATAGGGTCGCGCAGATACTTGTAGAACACGCCCGCGAGCACCTGTTCCGACGGCGATGGGAACCACTCCCATCTCAGGTCCACGTTGTCGATGCGTGCCCGTCGCAACGCCGGGTTTCCACACTCGGTATATTCCTCTCCCATAATCTGGTAAGGCACGATCTCGTAGAAGCCCGGCCGGTTGATTGAACGATAGTAGGAGAGGCGCAGGTTCATGTTCTTCGTCGGTGTCCACTTGAACGATGCCGACGGCAGCCAGTCCCAGTAGCTCTGTTCGCCCACCTGCCCCATGTTGCGAAACTTCTGCAGCATGGTGTAGATCTGGTTCGTGTGCTCCGCTCTTATGCCCGCATACAGCTCGCCGTAGCGGTTCTTCATGGTGAACATGGCGTATGTTCCCCCGATGTGCTCCTTCGAGTTGTAGTTGAGCTGCGATGCTTGCGAGTAGGGGGTGGTGCATTTCCAGCTGATGTCGTCGAACACGTCGAAGCCGTTGCCCGGCAACTTCTGCGATATGTCTGACGGGTCAAACTGGTACGAGTAGTATCTGTTCTCGCGCTTCTTGCGGCGATACTGTGCTCCCGCTTTCCACTTGATGTCGGACCCAAACAGCTGCGTGGCATACGTTATGTTCACATATCCCGCCAGGTCCTTGTCGCTGTTGTGCTGGTATCGGCGTTCCATGTCCATGGGTTGCGTCTTGAGCAGCGTCTTGTCGCTTGCCCACATGCTCTGTCCCTCGTCGTTTGCCACGCTGCTGGTGAGCGTCAGATATGTGCGGTCGGGGTCTTTCTCGCGTGCTTCTGAGAAGATGCCGGCCCAGTCGACGGTGAGGTTTTCTCCCAGACGGTGCGTGCCTTTGAGGTGTGTGGCGAGCACCGTCTGCGTCTGCTCAAAGGAGCGCGTCTCGTCGTTCTGTGTATAGTCGTCAGCCGTGATATACTCGGTCGTTATTGCGCTCGTGAGGCGTGTGTTTCGCGAGTTCTGTCTTATGAACATGTTGTACCACTCGAGCTTATGCCCGCCCGCCTGTAGGTCAAACTTGGCATGTAAGCCCGACGTTAGGTCGTGTATAGAATAGAAGCGGTGTTGCATGGCTCTCACAAACATGGCCTGTTCTCCCGATGCCATGCTCATGGTGTTGTATGTTCGTTCCGTTCCGCGGAAGTTGTTTTGCACGCTCCCCGCCACCATGATGCCCAGCCTGTCGTTCCAGAAGCGGTTGCCCGCCGCTATGCCCGCGCTGAAGTTGGGTGCCGGCATCGAGTGGGCCGATATGCGCGTCGGGCCGTCGGCGAAATCGTCGGCCGTAGCCTTATAGTTGGGTCCGAAAGCCTCGTAGGGTGCCTTGCGTGTTATGTCGGAGCGGTCAGATGACAGATACTGTCGGTCCGAGTGCATGAAATAGTCGGTCAGCCCCACCGATGCGTTGGCTTGCAGCATGCGTCGGCTTGGGGCGTCCTTCATGACCATGTCGACGACACCACCTGCCGCATCGCCCTCCATGTCGGCGGGGAGCGACTTTGCCCCCACCAGACGGTCCATGAGGTCGCTGGGGAAGATGTTTAGCGGTATGTAACGGTTCTTGTCGTCGGGACTTGGAATCTTCACGCCGTTCACCAGCGTGTAGTTGTAGCGTTTGTCCATGCCTCGCAGTATGGCGTATGACGCCTCGCCCGTCGCATCCTTCTCCATGGTCACGCCCGAGACACGTTGCAGCACGCCCGCCACGTTCATGTCGGGCGAGAGCTGTATGGTCTGTGCGCTCATGACGTTAAGCACACTTGTTGCGTTCTTCTCTTGCAGCAGGGCGCTTCTGTCGGTGCGGTTCTCCTGTCGTCCTTTGATGACCACCTCTCCGAGCGTCTTCGTGTCTTCTTCGAGCGGTATGTTGAGGCGTTTGCCGTCTTTCACGTCTACCGACACCTCCACGGTCTTGTAGGCCATATACTTGATGATGAGGGTGAATCGTCCCTCGTCGGGCATCTTGTTGAGCGTGAACGATCCGTCCAGCCCCGTTGTTGCCCACATGTCTTTCAGCTCCTTCACCGACACGACCGTGCCGATGAGCGGTTCGCCGGTGGCCTTGTCTTTCACCACGCCGATGATGTTGCCGGCCGTCGCGGCCGTTGCTGTCATGGCTGTGACGAGAGCCACCGTCAGGGTTTTAATATTCATTGTGCTGTTTTTTCTTCCTTTTTTCTTTTTTACTTAATAGAACTTTCTCGTATTTGTTATGGATAATAATCTCAAGCGAGCGTCGCCGAAGGCGGCGAATATCCATAACCGCTGGTGAAGAGAGCGAAGCGC
>ERZ859732.575-NODE-575-length-14314-cov-5.397433_pt1 | contig 14314 bp, 8 predicted proteins | sample MGYA00510123_ERZ859732 | MGnify/ENA primary metagenome ERZ859732 (study PRJEB30046, sample SAMN00715133) | human gut metagenome | study: EMG produced TPA metagenomics assembly of the A metagenome-wide association study of gut microbiota in type 2...
TCAACCAACTTTACAATTAAGACTGAAAGTAGTCAACTAAAAGCGTTAAACTACATGGTAACGGTGTTACAGCATCGCGGTAACGGTGTTACAGCACTGCGGTAATGGCGTTACAGCACCGCGGTAATGGCGTTACAGCACCGCGGTAATGGGCTGCAGCTCCACAAGGTTTGCTTTTTTTGCATAAATAATTCATCATTTTTCCCATTCGTGTTGTTTTATTTCATATATTTGCAAAATCTTTCATAGAAATAACAATCGTAAAGCAAACCGACAACTACTATTATCTATTATCAACCTAATAAACAAGACGTTATGAACAACATTCCATTAGTATTTTGGCTTATCCCGATAGCCAGTGTTGTAGCATTGGGAATGGCATGGTTCTTCTTCCGCTCGATGATGAACGAAGACGAAGGCACAGACAGAATGAAAGAGATAGCAGGGCACGTGCGCAAAGGCGCAATGGCTTACCTCAAGCAGCAGTACAAGGTGGTGACAATCGTGTTCGTGGTGCTCGCCATCGTTTTTGCGTTCATGGCTTATGTGCTTAAGGTGCAGAACCCGTGGGTGCCGTTCGCATTCCTCACCGGCGGTCTGTTCTCGGGTTTGGCAGGCTTCTTCGGCATGAAGACCGCAACCTACGCTTCGGCACGCACCGCAAACGGAGCACGCACAAGTCTGGACAAAGGTCTGAAGATAGCATTCCGCAGCGGCGCCGTTATGGGTCTCGTCGTTGTGGGCCTCGGACTGCTCGACATCGCCATCTGGTTTGTTATTCTTAACGCCGTTTACGACGGAGAGGCTACCGCCCTCGTCACCATCACCACCACTATGCTCACCTTCGGTATGGGTGCTTCTACGCAGGCTCTCTTCGCCCGCGTCGGCGGAGGCATCTACACCAAGGCTGCCGATGTAGGAGCCGACCTCGTGGGCAAGGTGGAGGCTAACATACCCGAGGACGACCCGCGCAACCCCGCCACCATCGCCGACAACGTGGGCGACAACGTGGGTGACGTGGCTGGTATGGGCGCCGACCTCTACGAGAGCTACTGCGGATCTATCCTGTCGACGGCTGCGCTCGGCGCAACGGCGTTCGCCATGAACGCAGACATGCAGCTGCGCGCCGTGATTGCGCCAATGGTGATTGCCGCTATCGGCATCTTCCTCTCGCTCATCGGCATCTTCCTCGTGCGCACCAAGGAGGGCGCAACGATGAAGGAACTACTCCACTCGCTCGGCCTCGGCACCAACGTGAGTGCGGCGCTCATAGCCGTTGCCACCTTTATTATATTATACCTGCTGGGCATAGAGAACTGGCTCGGACTCTCGTTCTCGGTGATTAGCGGACTCGTGGCAGGCGTCGTAATCGGTCAGGCTACCGAATACTACACCTCGCACAGCTACACTCCGACGCAGAAGATTGCGGAGGCTTCGCAGACAGGTCCCGCTACGGTTATTATAAAAGGTATAGGAACGGGTATGATATCGACGATGATACCTGTAGTGACCATCTCGGTAGCCATCATGCTCAGCTATCTCTGCGCCAACGGCTTCGATATGTCGCTCTCGGCTAAGTCGATAAGCACCGGTCTCTACGGCATCGGCATCGCTGCCGTGGGCATGCTCTCGACACTCGGCATCACTCTCGCCACCGACGCCTACGGACCTATCGCCGACAACGCCGGCGGCAACGCGGAGATGAGCGGACTGGGCAAGGAAGTGCGCGAGCGCACCGACGCTCTCGACGCTCTCGGCAACACCACAGCGGCTACGGGCAAGGGCTTCGCCATCGGTTCGGCGGCACTCACGGCGCTGGCTCTGCTGGCTTCGTACATAGAGGAGATAAAGATAGCGATGATACGCGCCGTGGACAACGGCAAGCAGTATCTCGACGCAGCGGGCAACGTGTTCGACCCGACCAACGCAAGCACGATAGACTTCATAGAGTTCTTCCAGGTGAACCTCATCAACCCGAAGGTGCTCGTCGGAGCATTCCTCGGAGCCATGGCAGCCTTCCTGTTCTGCGGTCTCACGATGGGCGCAGTAGGTCGCGCTGCGGAGTCGATGGTGCAGGAGGTGCGCCGTCAGTTCCGCGAGATTAAGGGCATACTCGAAGGCAAGGCAACGCCCGACTACGGCCGTTGCGTGGAGATAAGCACACGCAGCGCACAGCGCGAGATGATTGTGCCATCGCTCCTCGCCATCGTCATACCTATCGTCGTAGGCTTGGTGCTCGGCGTAGCCGGTGTGCTCGGTCTGCTCACGGGTGGCTTGGCGGCAGGCTTCACGCTCGCCGTGTTCATGTCCAACTCGGGCGGCGCATGGGACAACGCGAAGAAGATGATTGAGGAAGGCCACTTCGAAGGCAAGGGCAGCGACAACCACAAGGCCACCATCGTAGGCGACACCGTGGGCGATCCGTTCAAGGACACCTCAGGACCGTCGCTCAACATCCTCATCAAGCTCATGTCTATGGTGAGCATCGTGATGGCTGGTCTTACCATCGCCTTCTTGTAACGTAAGGGATTATTGGGCTAAAAACAGAAAGCCCCAGCAAATAAAAACGTTTGCTGGGGCTTTCTTTTTAACTAATAATGGGCATGAAACAAAATATTAATGCTTTTTTATTAACTTTCTCATTTATTTAGTTTAATTTTGCAAAACGAAAGGAAATAACAACCATCTAACTAAATTTTTGTGTAATATGAAAAAGTTCCTCCTTACTTTTGCTATGCTGATAGCAGCTGTCAGCTCGGCATTGGCACAGGTTACGACCTCTGCGTTATCAGGAAAAGTTTCGCTTCAGAGCAACGGCGAGTCGCTTATCGGCGCTGTTGTGCAGGCTGTGCATGAGCCTTCGGGCACACGCTACGCCACAGCGACTAACATCGACGGACGCTATACCATCCAGGGTATGCGTGTCGGCGGTCCGTACAAGGTGACTGTTAGCTACATCGGCTACACCAAGAAGAACATTACGGGCATCACGCTGCAGCTCGGTGAGACCTACAACCTCAACGTGAACATGAGCGAAGACCAGAACGAGCTGGGCGAGGTAGTAGTAAGCGCAAAGGGTTCGAAGTTTGCAGGCGAGAAGACCGGTGCAACAACCAACATCTCGCAGACACAGATGCAGAATATTCCGACCATCAACCGCAGCATCTCTGACATCGCACGCCTCTCGCCGTACGCTAACGACATGAGCTTCGCAGGCGGTGACGGACGTTCTACAAACTTCACACTCGACGGTGCGAACCTCAACAACAACTTCGGTCTGACATCTAAGCTCCCTGGCGGCGGCAATCCTATCTCTATGGACGCCATCGACGAGGTGCAGGTAGTGGTTTCGCCGTACGACGTGCGCCAGACCAACTTCATCGGCGGCGGCATCAACGCCGTTACAAAGTCGGGTACGAACACCTTCAAGGGTTCGGCATACATCTACTACAACAACGAGAACATGCACGGCAACCGCGTTGACGACGCCGACCTCGGCGAGCGCGGCAAGAACCGCACAACGACCTACGGCTTCACCCTCGGCGGCCCGATCGTGAAGGACAAGCTCTTCTTCTTCGCCAACGCCGAATATACAAAGGTGCCGGGCGTAGCTAACCGCTGGGCTCCGTCTGAGGACGGCAAGGCTGACATCGACAAGTACATCTCTCGTACAAAGAAGAGCGACCTCGACCGCGTCGCTCAGTTCCTTAAGGAGAAGTACGGCTACAACCCGGGTTCTTACACCAACTGGGGCGCCGACGAGCACAACCTCAAGTTGCTCGGCCGCATCGACTGGAACATCACCAACGACCACCATCTTGCAGTACGCTTCAACCACACAGCCAACAAGATGTGGAACGCGCCTAACGGCAACTCGTCTGACACGGGCTACCGTCTGCGCAACATGGACCGCCTCTCGCAGTACTCGATGTCGTTCTCAAACTCTATGTACTCTATGGATAACAATGTGACATCTGTAACTGCCGACCTCAACAGCCGCTTCGGCGACAAGTTCGCCAACCAGTTGCTCTTCACATATACAGACATGAAGGACGGACGCGGTTCTGACTCTTCTATCTTCCCGTTCGTCGACATCATGAACGGCTACGAGACTCTCGCCGACGGTACCGTCAAGCAGGACCTCTCGCCGTATATGAGCTTCGGCTACGAGCTCTTCTCTTACAACAACCAGGTGAAGAACAAGGTGCTCAGCCTTACCGACAACTTCACATGGTATGCTGGCAACCACAAGGTGACAGCGGGCTTCAACTTCGAGCATCAGCTTGCTAACAACGCATACATGCGCGGCGGCACAGGCTACTACCGCTACCGCTCGCTCGACGACTTCCTCACCGGCGCTGCGCCTGAGACCGTGGGCCTCGCTTACGGCTACAACGGAGCTACAAGCCCTACATCAGAGGTTAAGTTCAACCAGTATGGCATCTACCTGCAGGACGAGTGGAACGTGAACGACCGCCTGAAGCTCACCGGCGGTATCCGCTTCGATAACATCGCCTTCGACGACGACGACATCATGACCAACAACGCCATCAAGGCGCTCGACTTCGGCGGAAAGCACATCGACACCGGTATGTGGCCGAAGAGCAACATACAGATTTCGCCGCGCGTAGGCTTCGTATGGGACGTGCTGGGCAACAAGAGCCTCAAGGTGCGTGGCGGTACTGGTCTGTTCGCAGGCCGTCTGCCGTTGGTATTCTTCACCAACATGCCGAGCAACTCGGGTATGATTCAGCAGAACCCGTTCAACGCTGTTACAAAGTACAACAGCGACGGCACAGTGAAGTCGTCTGACCCGCTGCTCAACAACTTCAAGGGCGGACTCGTAACCGACCGCGACAAGATTCGCGAGCTGCTCGGTGCGCCGGCAAACATCACTCCTGACGACGGCACTCTGGCAAGAACAATCGGCGGCGTAGACCGCAACTTCAAGATGCCGCAGGTATGGAAGTCGTCACTCGCTGTAGACTATCAGGTGCCGGTTAGCTTCCCGATGACGCTCACAGCCGAGTTCATCTACACTAAGAAGATTACCGACGTGATGCTGAAGAACTACAACATAAAGGACGACACTTCTGAGTGGGAACACCTCAACGGAGCTGACAACCGCCTCGTTTATCCGAAGAACTTCACATACTACTCGAACATCAACGATGCGTGCGTGCTCACCAACACTCACAAGGGATACGGCTACACCTTCAACATCACAGCTACAGCCGAGCCGCTGAAGAACCTCAACGTGATGGCTGCCTACACACACACCGTGATGAAGGAGGTATCGGGTATGCCGGGTAGCAACGCTTCTTCTGCATGGTCGGGTCTGTACACCATCAACGGTCCTAACTTCTCTAAGGTGCAGAACTCACAGTATGTCATCCCAGACCGCATCATCGCTAACGTAAGCTACAAGTATGCCAAGGATCACTTCAGCCTCTTCTACACTGGCTACTCTCCGTCGGGCTACAGCTTCCTCTACAACGGCGATATCAACGGCGACGGCATCAAGAACGACTTGATGTACATACCGAGAAACGACTCTGAAATCAACTTCGTAAGCGACGCCGACCGCGAGGCATTCTGGAAGTTCGTAGAGCAGGACAAGTATCTGAAGAACCACAAGGGCGAGTACGCAGAGGCTTATAGCGCTCGTGCTCCGTTCATACACCGCTTCGACTTCCGTTGGGCACACGACTTCGACGTGAAGATAGGCAACACACGCAACCGCCTGCAGCTCAGCCTCGACATCATGAACGTAGGCAACCTCTTCAACTCGAAGTGGGGCGTAGCCAAGAACATGGGCAGCTGCAACAACGGCCAGGTTCTGAAGGTGAACAAGGTGGAGAACAACACACCGGTGTTCAGCATGATGAAGGTGAACGGCGAGTATGCTACCAAGACCTGGAACTTCAACCACAACTACGACCAGTGCTGGAAGATGCAGATCGGTATCAAGTACACATTCAACTAATTCATAAAAGACAGATATGAGAAGGATAATCGTTGTCCTTTCGCTATTACTTTGTTCGCTGGCAAGCTCGCTTGCCGGCGAACATCGTATTGTGATAGTCTCTCTCGACGGTTGCCGCTGGGACTATCCGCAGATGTACCACACGCCGTTCCTCGACAAGCTCGGACACGACGGCGTGCAGGCTGTGATGCAGCCCTCGTTCCCCTCGTCTACCTTCCCCAACCACTACACGCTCGCCACCGGCCTCGTGCCCGACCACCACGGCATCATCGCCAACGTGTTCTACCACAAGGCTACCAACACCACCTTCGCTCTGGGCAAGAACCAGAACGACCCTGCCTACTGGGGCGGCGACCCGATATGGCTCACCGCAAAACGTCAGGGCAAGCGCGTGGGCGTGGTCTACTGGCCTGGCTCCGACGTGGCTATCAAGGGCGAATATCCCGACTACTGGCACAGCTATGCAAAGAAGCCGCTGCTGACGTATGTGGAGCGCGTGGCGAAGATTGAGGAGATGCTGAAGATGCCTGCCGACAAGCGTCCGCAGCTCATCATGGCTTACTTCGACGAGCCAGACCACAGCGGACACGCCTTCGGACCGGAAAGTCCTGAGACGTGCAAGCAGGTGGAGGCGCTCGACGGTCTGCTCAGCCAGCTCTGGAACGACATACAGCACATGCCCGACGCTGCCGACATCGACCTTATCGTGACTGCCGATCACGGCATGGCGCGTCTCTCCAACGAGCGCATCATACGTCTCGACAAGGTGCTCGACAAGTCGTGGTACGAGCGCCTCGCGACGGGCTTCCCCACAATGGTGTTCGCCAAGAAGGGCTGCGAGGGCAAGATTCTGAAGGCGCTCAACGCCGTGCCTCACCTCAGGGCGTACCGCAAGGCTGAGGTGCCGGAGTATCTGCACTTCGGCACGAACGAGAACATCGGCGACATCGTGGTGCTCAGCGACATCGGCTTCGTCACGAGCGAGCACGACCGCACCATAGCCGGCGCGCACGGCTTCGACCCTACGTACAGCGACATGCACGTGCTGTTCCGCGCCTGCGGTCCCGACTTCCGCAAGGGCTACACCCGCGAGTCTACCTTCCGCAACGTGAACGTCTACCCGCTCCTCGCCCACCTGCTCGGCATTACACCCTCGCCGTCGGACGGAAGTCTGGAGGAAGTGAAGGACCTGCTTGCAGAGTAAGAAGATCGCTAAAAACCATTCACATTACTATGAAACATATCATAACATCATGCTTGATTGCGATAAACGCAATGACCGCTTACGCTCAGCACACTCCAGTTTATCTGGACGAGACACAGCCAATGGAGCTGCGCATTGACGACGCCCTCTCGCGTATGACTCTTCAGGAAAAGATACGCGTCATACATGCACAGAGCAAATTCTCATCTGCCGGAATACCGCGATTGGGATTTCCCGACTTCTGGACAGACGACGGCCCTCACGGTGTGCGCCCTGACGTGTTGTGGGACGAATGGGAGCAGGCAGGACAGACCAACGACTCATGCGTGGCGTTCCCTGCGTTGACCTGTCTCGCTGCCACATGGAACCCAGACCTCGCCACGCTCTACGGCAAGAGTCTTGGCGAAGAAGCCCTCTATCGTGGCAAGGACATGATTCTCGGACCGGGCGTCAACATCTATCGCACCCCGCTCGGCGGACGCAACTTCGAGTATATGGGCGAAGACCCTTACCTGGCGGCTACGATGGTGGTGCCTTACATACAGGGTCTGCAGTCGAACGGTGTTTCGGCATGCGTGAAGCATTACTGTCTGAATAATGACGAGGAATATCGTAATCAGGTGAACGTCGTAGTAAGCGACCGCGCTCTGCATGAGATCTATCTGCCGGCGTTCAAGGCTGCTGTGGAGCAAGGCAAGGTTTGGGCCATTATGGGTGCATACAACCTTTACAATAACGAGCACAACTGCCACAACCAGTACACGCTCAACCGCATACTGAAGGGCGAATGGGCGTTTGACGGCGTGGTGGTGAGCGACTGGGGCGGATGTCACGACACCGACCAGGCGGTGAAGAATGGGCTGGACATTGAGTTCGGAACATGGACCAACGGCCTTTCAGCAGGAACAAGCAACGCTTATGACAACTATTATCTTGCCACACCATATATCAATGGTATAAAGAGCGGCAAATACACCACCCGAGAACTCGACGACAAGGTGCGCCGTGTGCTGCGACTCTTCTTCCGCACGACGATGAACCGTCAGCGTCCGCACGGCTTCCTCTGTTCAGAATCGCACTACGAGGCTGCCCGCCAGATTGCTGACGAGGGCATCGTGCTACTACAGAACCGCAACAACGTGCTGCCTATCGACCGCAACAAGGCGAAGCGCATACTCGTTGTGGGCGAGAATGCCATCAAGATGATGACCGTCGGCGGCGGTTCGTCATCGCTGAAGGTGCAGCGCGAGACACTTCCACTCGACGGACTGCGAGCAAAACTTGGAGGTACGGCAGAGATTGACTATGCACGCGGATACGTCGGAGACGTGACGGGCGAATACAACGGAGTGGAAACGGGACAAAACCTGAAGGACGACCGCTCCGCCGACCAACTCATTGCCGAGGCTGTGGAGAAAGCAAAGGATGCCGACTATGTCATTATGATGGGCGGACTGAACAAGTCGGACTATCAGGACTGCGAAGGACACGACCGCAAGCAGTATGAGTTGCCATACGCGCAGAACCGCCTCATCGAAGCACTTGCCAAGGTAACCGACCGCCTCATCTACGTAAACGTGTCGGGCAACGCCGTGGCAATGCCTTGGCGAAACAAGGTGGCAGCCATCGTACAGAGCTGGTTCATAGGTTCGGAAGCAGGCAACGCCATCGCCGACGTGCTGACAGGCGACGCCAATCCGAGCGGCAAGCTGCCGTTCACATGGTATGGAAGCCTCAACGACTGTGGCGCTCACGCTCTGAAAACATATCCTGGCACGTGGCGAACCACCGACGACAAGACAGTTGGTTTCGACAAGGTAATCGACGAAGAATATAAGGAAGGCATATATGTGGGCTACCGCTGGACGGAGAAGAAACACATCAAACCGACATTTGCTTTCGGACACGGACTGAGTTACACATCATTCAGCATCAGCGCCCTGCGACAGTCGGCAAAAGAAATGACTCGCGACGGCAAATTGACGTTCACCGTAACCGTCAAGAACACCGGCACGAAGCGTGGCGCAGAGACCGTACAGCTCTACATAAAGGACGTGAAAGCATCGGTAGACCGTCCTGTGAAGGAGCTGAAAGGCTTCAAGAAGGTATGGCTCAACCCCGGCGAACAGCAGGACGTAGACATCACCATCGACAATGCAGCTCTCTCTTTCTACGACGAAACGTCAAGTGCATGGAAATCGGAGAACGGCGTGTTTGAGGCTCTCATAGGAAACGCCTCTGACAACACACCATTAAAAGCACGCTTCACACTTAGATAAAACTGCGTGAGGCAGACAGATACGCCGCGCAACAAAGCATAATCGCACAAATTCAAAACAAAAAACATCATTTCACAAGAGGTATGACCACAATAGGCATACCTCTTTTTTTATTTTGCATAGTGTAAAACGACATCGGCAGAACATAACGACTATCGAACAACACAGAATAACAATATATTTTAAGCTCTTAAACGATGAGAAACATGAACTGCTTCTTAAAACGACGGTCATGATTACCGTCAATGTATCTGTTAATTATACTCAACACTTTCAACTTTTCGGAAGAAAGTGTTGAGTATGCTTCACACTTTTATTATTTTTGCAAGAAACGTAAACACAAGAAATCTATATAATTATATAATAATGATAGAAAGCATCATAGTAGCAATAGTGGCAGCCATCATCATCGGCGTGGTGGCGTATTCTTACAGCAAGAGAATAGCAGACCTTAAGGATGTGCACAACAAGCAAACCGCCGAACTGAAAGAGGCGCACGAGAAGCAGATTGCTGAACTGAAAGAGGCGCAGACAGCACAGCTCGAACAGCTGAAGGCGGCGCAGACGGCGCAACTCGAGCAGGTGAAGGAGAGTCAACAGAAGCAGATAGAAGCACTCAGAGAGATGAACCGCGAGCAGGTGGAGAGTCAGATGAAGCTCATACGCGAACAGATGCAGACCACGTCGGAGGAGATTCTGAAGCGACGTCAGGACGAGCTGGGCGAGCGCAACAAGGAGCAGGTGTCGAAGATAATCGACCCGCTCACACAAAGCCTGAAGAGCATGCGCGAGGCGTTCGACAAATCGAAGGAACAGCAGAACGAAGCGCTCACGCGTCTCGATGCCACGATAAAGGTGAACATGGAGAAGAGCGCGGCGCTGGGCGAGACTGCCGACCGGCTGACACGTGCGCTCACCGGAGAGGTGAAGGTGCAGGGCAACTTCGGCGAGCTGAAGCTGAAGCAGCTGCTCGAAGACCTCGAGCTGAAGGAGGGCGAGCAGTTTGACACGCAGGAGACGCTGCGCGACAAGGCGGGCAAGCAGGCGAAGGGAGACGACGGACGCGGACTCATACCCGACTTCATACTCCACTTCCCGAACAATCGCCACGTGGTGGTCGACTCGAAGATGTCGCTCACCGACTACGAGCGCTACATGAACGCTGAGGACGGCACGCCCGAGAAGTCGGAATATCTGAAGGCACACGTAGCAAGCGTGCGTGCGCAGGTGAAGCGACTGGCGCGCAAGGAGTACACGAAGTATCTGCCCGAGGGCTACAACCGCCTCAACTTCGCTATCATGTACGTACCTATAGAAGGCGCATTGAATCTTGCGCTGCTCAACGCCACCACGCTATGGCGCGAGGCTTACGACGAAGGCGTCATGATTCTCGGTCCGCAGACCATGTACATGAACCTTCGCGTGCTGGAGATGATGTGGACGCAGGTGCGCCAGCTGAAGAACCAGCAGGCGATGATAGACGCAGCGAACATCGTCGTGGAGCGTGTGCAGGACTTCGGCATGCGCTTCATGGATGTGGAGACGAGCATGAACAGCACGGTGGAGAAGATGGCTAAGCTGAAGGTGTCGACGGCGGAAAGCGGCAGAAGCATAATCACCGCTGCAAAGAGTCTGCTGAAGGCTGGAGCGAAGGAAAACAAGAAGAAGAAGTCGCTCGACGAAATGGACAGCACGGTGTTCATCGAAAGCAACGAATAAAAAAAGTCCTCGAAAGTTGGCAACAAACTTTCGAGGACTTTTTTATAGTTGAGAGTTGAGAGTTTAGAATTGAGAGTTATGATTACTCCTTTAATATTAAGAGTTATTATTACTCTTTTAATATTGAGGTTATTATTAATCTTTTAATATTGAGAGTTGATAGTTATGATATGTATAGAAGCTCATGCTTGCTCATACAATATTAAAAGGTAATCATAACTCTCAATTCTCAACTCTCAATTCTCAATTCTCAACTCTATTTATTAGAGTGCGTCGATCACGCTGCAGATATCGCCGAAGATGCGTGGCAACTCGCCGAGTCCGTTGATGTGGTGGTGAATACCTTCGCCCTTGTACCACTCGATAAGTGGAGCTGTCTGGTTGTGATAAACGTCGAGGCGCTTCTTGATAGTCTCAGCGTTGTCGTCAGAGCGTCCGCTCTCCTGACCGCGCTTGATAAGACGAGTCATCAGCTCGTCCTCAGGAACGTCGAGTTCAATCATGGCAGCTACCTTGTGTCCGCGCTCTGCGAGCATCTTCTTCAGAGCCTCAGCCTGCGGGATTGTGCGCGGGAAGCCGTCGAAGATAACGCCCTTATGCTCTTTGCCGAAGCTGTCATACACACTTGCGAGGATGTTTACCATCAGCTCGTCTGGGATGAGCTGTCCGTTGTCGATAAAGCCTTTGGCAGTCTTGCCAAGTTCTGTTCCGTTCTTGATCTCGTTGCGAAGAACGTCGCCTGTAGAGATGTGGTTGAAACCATACTTCTCAATCATCAGGTCGCTCTGAGTGCCCTTGCCTGAACCAGGAGCACCAAAAATTACGATGTTTTTCATCTGAATTTTTTATTATGTAATGTTATTGTTTACTCCTACTCCACCACTGTATAGATATCGCGCAGGTTGCGTCCCTGCTGGTCGTAGTCGAGTCCGTAGCCGAGGATGAAGTCGTTTGGTATCTCAATGGCTACATACTCTGTGGCGAGAGGCACCTTCAGACACTCCGGCTTGAGCAGCAGAGTACAGATGTGCACCGACTCCGGCTCCTTCTCCTTGAGTTGCTCGAGCAGAGTCTGCATAGTGAGTCCCGACTCGATGATGTCCTCAACGATGATCACGGTGCGGCCCTTGATATCATCGTTCAAACCGATGAGCTGCTTCACCTTTCCGGTAGACGCAGTGCCCTCGTACGACGACATCTTGACGAACGAAATCTCGCACGGCACGTTGATCATACGCATGAGGTCGGCAGCGAACACGAACGATCCGTTAAGCATGGCGAGCAACAACGGGTTCTTGCCTGCCATGTCCTTGTTGATACGATCGGCTACGACCTTTACTTTTTGAAGAATCTCAGCTTCGGGGATTGACACCTTGAAGGTCTTGTCCTTTATTTTTATCACGCTCATAGGGTACAATATTTATAATTAGGTGCAAAGTTACTGAAAGTCTTGCACATAAAAAAACTGCTTGCAGATTTTTTTTGTCGAGACGCATCGTAACTTATCAAAAGTTTACTTACCTTTGCACGCATGAAACAAAATCAAGCATCTTTGAGCAGCAAGCAGTATGCTGTGCCGTTCATCCTCATCACCTCACTCTTCTTCATGTGGGGCTTTGCGCGCGCCATCCTCGACGTGCTTAACAAGCATTTCCAGAATGCGCTCGACATCAGCATCACACAGTCGGCACTGATTCAGGTGACCACTTATCTCGGCTACTTCCTCATGGCGATACCCGCCGGTCTGTTCATCAACCGTCAGGGCTACCGCCGCGGCGTGGTAAGCGGACTCCTGCTGTTCGGCTTGGGCTCGCTGGCGTTCATCCCCTGCTCTATGCTGGGCACGTTCTACGCCTATCTCGTAGCGCTGTTCATCATCGGTTGCGGACTTGTGTTCCTTGAGACCTCAGCCAATCCGTACGTAACGGAGCTCGGACCGAAGGAGACAGCCACGTCGCGTCTTAACTTCTCGCAGTCGTTCAACGGCGTAGGCTCAATGTTCGCCACACTCGTCGTGGGCAGCTTCCTCTTCCAGGGCGCCGACGGCAGCGCAGGCGGCGACGCCGTGATACCTTACACCATAATGGGCGCGTTCGTACTACTCATAGCCGTGGTTTTCGCACGAGTGAAACTGCCAGAGATAGTTCACGACAACGACAACGACACAAAGCAGGGAGCACACAACCTGAAGATGCTCTTCCGCAACCGCTGGTTCGTGTTCGGACTGCTCGCGCTGCTCGCATACGAGGTGGCAGAGATTTCGATAAACTCCTACTTCATCAACTTCGTGACGGGTCAGGGCTGGATGAAGGCAGCCACGGGCTCTACGATACTCACCATCGGTCTGGGCGTGTTCATGCTGGCGCGCTTCATCGGTGCGGCTGTGATGAGCAACATTGCGGCAGAGAAGTATCTCGCCGTATGCGCTCTCGGCACCGTGATCTGCATCGCCGTTCTGCTGCTCGACTTCGGTCGCGACGTGTCTGTTCTGGCGCTCATAGCCAACTATTTCTTCGAGGCTATCATGTTCCCGACCATCTTCGCCCTAACGCTGCGCGGACTCGGCGGACTCACCAAGAGCGCTTCATCGATACTGATGATGACACCGGTAGGTGGCTGCGGATTCCTTCTGATGGGCATCATCGCCGACTCTACCGACAACTTCACGCTGCCGTTCTTCATACCGCTCGCAGGCTTCGCCTTCGTGCTCGTATACGCTCTGCGCTATACCATGAAGCGTGCGGCTTAAGACATTCTGCAACTTGTCAGCTTGCCATTGATTCAAGCTGACAAGTTGCTACTATTTCGCCCCCAAATTCATAAAAACTTCATTTATATACAGCCGTACCTGCAAAAACTTGGTGCAGGTATGCCTTATTCTGCGATATTTTCCGTAACTTTGCAAGTTGTCAATCTATTGATTGATTGATAGTTGTCCTTTTTATTCATCTATAAAGCATAAATACAGACAATGGCAGAATCTAATTTCGTAGACTATGTAAAGATATATTGTCGCTCAGGCAAGGGCGGCAGAGGCTCTATGCACCTCCGACACGTGAAGTATAACCCCAACGGCGGACCCGACGGCGGCGACGGCGGACACGGCGGCCGCCGCTCCCCGCGCGG
>ERZ859732.579-NODE-579-length-14213-cov-3.837901_pt1 | contig 14213 bp, 8 predicted proteins | sample MGYA00510123_ERZ859732 | MGnify/ENA primary metagenome ERZ859732 (study PRJEB30046, sample SAMN00715133) | human gut metagenome | study: EMG produced TPA metagenomics assembly of the A metagenome-wide association study of gut microbiota in type 2...
CCCGCGACCCCAACCTTGGCAAGGTTGTGCTCTACCAACTGAGCTATTTCCGCATGTTTTCCTTAAACGGTCTTTTCTTTAAAACTTGCCAAAGAATATCATTATCCGTTGCTACAGTTTTATGTTTTGGGGTGGGCTATGCCGTTAATAATGTGTGCAAAGTTAAGGCATTCTACCCAAAGAGCCAAAACAATTTACACATTTTAATAAAATTGTGGCATAATAGCACAATAAATGTTTCGGCAAACCGATTTTTTCCATTAACTTTGCACAACCAACTAAAAACTGTTGCCGTTTCATGCTTTTGTTCATGCCGGAAGCACAGTTGCAAAGCACCGTTTTTTCAGGTCTGCAAACGACCACAAGACGGGTTATGCTCTCATAGTTCAACGGATAGAACGGAGGTTTCCTAAACCTTTGATCTGGGTTCGATTCCCAGTGAGAGTACAGTCTTTAAGTTATAAGGAAGCTATAAAGGAAGTTATCGGAAGTTATAAGGAAGTAAACTCGCTTCGCGAGAGAAGTTAATGGACAAATGCTTTTCTTATATTATGCTTATAATAATTATTATGTCCGACAACTTTATTATGTTCTACAACTTTATTTTGTTCTATAACTTTATCCGCCGTAGGTGGATAAACAGCTTCTTAACTTTCGATAAATTTTTTTGACAATCTCTTTATTTTATGAGCCATTCAAGGCTTCACTATCTCAACACTCTTCACTCAATTCTTTCTCCCCAGACCATTGTTAACAAAAAAGGGCGCCTACCATCACGGTAGACGCCCTTCATCTTGTGCCCGCTGGCACAAATCTTATTTTGTTAAATTGAATTATTTTTTCATGTAAAATCTGTTACTTTGTTGCTACTTCAGTGGCCTCCTCATGAACCTCCTTGATGCGGCGTCCCATCACGATGTAGGCGATGGGCGAAGCAACGAAGATTGAAGACAGGGTACCAACGACAACGCCGAGGCTCATTGCGAAGGCGAAGCTGCGGATGCTCTCTCCACCGAGGAAGAGGATGCACAGCAACACGAGCAATGTAGAGAGCGAGGTGTTGATGGTACGGGCCAGCGTCTGGTTGATTGAGTCGTTGAACAGCTGCTGCAGGTCTGCCTTGGGATGGAGCTGCAGGTTCTCACGAATACGGTCGAACACCACCACCTTATCGTTGATAGAATAGCCTATCACGGTGAGCACGGCGCCGATGAACGTGAGGTCTACCTCCATAGAGAACGGCATCCAGCCCCAGCACAGCGAGTAGACGCCGAGCACGGTCACGGTATCCACAGCCAGGGCCAGGGTAGAACCTACCGAGAAGGCCACGTTGTGGAAACGTGCGAGGATGTAGAGGAAGATGGCCACGAGAGCGATGAGCACGCTCAGGATGGCTCCGTATGTGATGTCCTTAGCCACTGACGGTCCCACCTTTGTAGATGAGATGATTGAGCCTCCCTGACGTATGTCGGGGTTCTTGAAGGCCTGAACGTCCTTCTGTGTCACGAGGTTAGCCTTCTTCAGCGCTGAGAACAGCAGTGTCTCGGCCTCGTCGTCAACGGTGGGTGAGTTGCTCTCAATCTTATAGTTGGTAGACACACGGATGGTCTTGTGGTCGGTACCCAGGGCCAATGCGCTTGATGTGCAGCCAGGGAATGCCTGGTCGAGCACGGCACGCACCTGCTCAGGCTCTACAGCCTTCTCGAAGGCGATGACGTAGTTGCGACCACCTGTGAAGTCGATGCTACGGCTCAGACCGCGCACACCGAAGCTCACGATGAAGATCACGATCAGCGCAGCGAGCACGGTGAACGTCTTCTTGTAGATGCCCATGAACGGGAAGTGGACGTTCTGCATGAGGTTACGTGAAACGCCGGTGCAGAATGTGAGGTTTGTCCAACGGTCCTTCTTCAGCTTGTGCTCGTAAACGAGACGTGTAAGGAACACGGCTGTGAAGAACGAGCAGCAGATACCGATGATCCATGTTGTGGCGAAGCCGCGGATAGGACCTGTACCGAAGTAGTAGAGGATCACACCTGTTATAATAGAGGTGAAGTTTGAGTCGAAGATGGCAGAGAAGGCGTTGCTGTAACCCAGCTGCACAGCCTGCTTGATGCCCTTGCCTGCGCGGAGCTCCTCTCGTGTGCGTTCATATATAAGCACGTTGGCGTCGACGGCCGTACCGAGGGATAGCACCATACCGGCGATGCCGCTCATGGTGAGCGCTGCCTGGAACGAAGTCAAGATGCCGAGAGTGAAGAACAGGTTGACGATGAGGGCGAAGTTGGCCATCATGCCGGGGATCATGCCATACATCACAACCATGTAGACCATAAGGAGCACGAAGGCGATGATGAATGAGATCACACCCTGCTGGATCGACTGGGCACCGAGCGTAGGACCGACCACCTCTTCCTGCACGATGCGTGCGGGAGCGGGCATACGACCCGACTTAAGAGTGTTTGCGAGGTCCTTGGTGTCCTCGATGGTGAAGTTGCCTGAGATTGACGACTGTCCGCCGGAAATCTCGCCGTTCACGCGTGGAGCCGAGTAAACCGAACCGTCGAGCACGATGGCGATGGCGCGGCCTGTGTTGGCCTTTGTGAGGGCAGCCCAGCGACGGGCACCGTCGGTGTTCATGCTCATGCTAACCTCAGGCTGGCCAGAGACGTTGTTAAACTGGTCCTTGGCATCGGTCACCACGTCGCCCTCAAGCGGAGCGCGGCCGTTGGTTGTTGTGACCTTGATGGCGTGAAGCTCATAGAAGTTCTTTGCCTGTATGCCGTCAGCGGGCTTGGCGCTCCAGAGCAGACGGAGGTTGGCGGGCAGAATCTGCTTTGCCACAGCCGAATAGATGATCTTGTTCACGGCAGCGGTGTCGCGCACGCTGGCATAGCCCACAACGCTCAGACCCTGTCCGATGACCTGAAGGCGTGAGAGCAGCGGGTGCATCTTCTGCATATCGGCCTCGGCCTTCTTTGAAGCCTTGGCGCCCTCGCTGTCGGTGCCCTTGAGCTGAAGCTTAGCCTCTTTCTTTGCAGCAGCCTTCACGGTGTCGGCCTTTGCAACAGCGGTGTCGGCAGCAGCCTGCTCCTGTCCGCCGTTGGCGAAGCGCTGGTCGACCTGTGAGAGCAGCGGTGCTATCTCGTCGGCGTTGAAGGTCTCCCAGAACTCGAGGTTGGCGCTACCCTGGAGCAGCTTACGCATGCGCTCGGGCTCACGGATACCAGGCATCTCGACCATGATACGTCCTTCCTGTCCCTCCAGCTTCTGGATGTTGGGCTGCACAACGCCGAACTTGTCGATACGGGTGCGAACGACGTTGAACGAGTTGTCGATGGCTGACGAACACTCGGCACGCAGCGCCTTCTCCACCTCGCTGTCACTGCTCTGAGCGTTTACCTTGCCCTGCATCTGCTGGGTTGCGAACACCTCTGCCAGACGATGTCCGGGTGCGTTCTTGTGGTAAGCTTTGATGAACAGTGTGATAAAATCTTTCTGACTTGTCTCCTCTTCAGCCTTTGCTTCCTTCATCGACTTAACGAAGGCAGCGTCGGTCTTGTGGTCAGCAAGTGTCTCGACAACGTCGGGCACGCTCACTTCAAGGATAACATTCATACCGCCCTTGAGGTCAAGGCCCAGTCCGATCTGTGTCTCGAGACACTTCTGATAAGAGTAGATTCCGAGATACTTCACAGAGTCCTTGTAGTCCTGCTGCGCTACTGGATCTTTCAGCTTAGCGGCCTCGCTGTCATAATATTTTGTGGCAAACGAGAACGACAGATAAAAGATGCTTGCAAGCGTCATGAGGACGGCCATTACAATTACAATTCCTTTGTTCTGCATGTTGATTTATTGTTATTTTAAATTTTTGTTTTTTCTTTCCTTTTCTCCTTGGATCAGCATCCGCATCTGTGGAGGTGGTGGGGTAGGTGCTCCCTTTCCATCGTGTTGTCTCAAGGAGGTTTTTGTCATCATCATGTCAATCGGCGATAGGTTACTACTTGACAACATGACACTTAGGCTTGCAAAGTTAATATTTTTTTCAGATTAAGAGAAATGTTTTGGCGTTTATTTAAAAATAAAGTGGAAAAAGAGCAAAAGCCAAACCCCGCGCCGCGCTGAGCGCGGCGTGGGGAATGTTGAATTTTGAATTTTGAATTTTGAATTGTCGGCTTTCAGCCGATTTTGAGTTTTTGAATTTTGCGCTCGGCTCGTAGAGACGCTTGCCTAAGCAAGAATTATCCTCTTAAAACAGAGCAATTGAATTCTTCACTCTTCGTTCTTCACTCTTCACTCTTCACTCTTCCCTTATAAAGGCTCCCTTAACCATTCGTGGTTTCCCGAAGCAGTCGTTTCTGACCTCTATGGCGGTGAAACCTTCGTTGGCCATGACTTGGGCCACCTCGTGGGCATAGGCGGTGTTTGTCTCGAAGAGCAGACGGCCGCCGGGCTTGAGAGCCTTCGATGCGTAACGGGCAATGGCGCGGTAGAAGAGGAGAGGGTCGCTGTCGGGCACGAAAAGGGCAAGCTCTGGCTCATAACTGATCACGTTGTCGGACATGTCGGCACGCTCCCTGTCGCAGATATATGGGGGGTTGCTCACAATGACATCCCAACACGCTTCGTCGTCGGGGGCGCTGAGAGCATCCTGATGTTCAAATCTTACGCTCGCTCCAAGCCTATGGGCGTTGCCTGCTGCTATGGCCAGTGCGTCTGTCGATATGTCCCACGCCGTGACACGCGCCTGAGGCAGGGCTAACGCAACGGTTATGGCTATACAACCGCTGCCTGTGCCGATGTCAAGAATTGAAGGGTAGGGGGCTTCTTCTCCTTTTTTAGGAACCTCCTTATTGCTTTTTAAGAGAGAAGATAAAAGCTGTTCTTCTTTTTGTGAAGCATCCTTCCCTTTCCTTAATCCCTCCTTTTCTTCTTTTAAAGGAGATGATAAGGGTTGTTCTTCTTTTTTTTGAGCTTCTCCTTTTTTAGAAACCTCCTTTTCTTCTTTGCCTCTTTCTTCCTTGCTGTTATCTTCTTTTTCTTTTTCTTTCGCCTCGTCGCAAGTCCATTTCACCAGATCTTCGGTTTCGGGTCTTGGAATGAGCACGCCTGGAGCCACGTCAAACAGTCGTCCGGCGAACCATTCGGCGCCTAACACATATTGCACAGGCTCCGATTTTTCCAATCGTTGCATGATTTTCTCCAGTCGCGTGGTGTCGTCTGCCGATAATTGTGTAACTTTGCCTAAACAAATGTCGGTTAGTGACATGCCGAACAGGGCATCGAGCACGGTGCGCACGATGGCTTGGGCCTCACGCTCATTGTATATGACGGTGAGCCGCTTCCATAATTGGTTGTATGTCATGCCACAAAATTAATAAAAATTGATTATGTTCCAAAATAACAGCCAAGAAAATAATGACAACAAGGGTTTAAAGACCGATGCGGAGAACAACGTTTCTTCTCAAGAAGCTGCTCAGCGTGAGGTCGACGAGATGTATATGCGTCGTTGCCTTCAGCTTGCCGACTGTGGCCGTCAGAATGCCAAGCCCAACCCCATGGTCGGTGCCGTCATCGTTTGTGACGGACGGATAATAGGCGAGGGCTACCATGTGCGTTGTGGTGAGGGCCATGCCGAGGTCAACGCCTTTGCGTCGGTGCGTCCGTGTGATGAGCCGCTGCTCGGCCGAAGCACGATGTATGTCAGTCTGGAGCCTTGTTCTCATTACGGCAAGACGCCGCCATGTGCCGACCTCATCGTGAGGAAAGGCGTGCGTCGCGTGGTCGTGGGCTGCGTCGACCCCTTTGCAAAGGTTCACGGACGCGGCATAGCCAAGCTGCGCGAGGCGGGCATAGAGGTGACGGTGAGTGTGCTCGAAGACGAGTGTAAGGCTCTGAACAGCAGGTTCATGACCGTCAACACAGAGCACCGGCCCTACATTCTGCTCAAGTGGGCACAGTCGGCCGACGGGTTCCTTGACGATCACTATCATGCCGCACGCTTCTCGACGCCCTTCACCACCATGCTCGTACACAAGATGCGGGCCGAGAACGACGCCATTCTTGTGGGCCGTGTCACCGACCAGCGCGAGCATCCGCGTCTCGACGTGCGCGAGTGGAGCGGTCCGTCGCCAGAGCGCATTGTGCTGACCAGCGGCCAACGCATCACCGACGTGCTCGACACGTTATACAGCAGGAAGAAGCAGTCGCTCATTGTGGAGGGCGGCGCTGCCACTCTGCGCTCCTTCATCGACGCCGGACTGTGGGACGAGATCCGCCGCGAGACCTCACCCCTGTGTGTGGGCGACGGCACACCGGCCCCCTCGCTCCCGAACGACATCATATCGGCCGACCGGACGTTTGTCGACGGCAACGTGATAGAGAGGTTCTTCAGGGTGAAATGATAAAGCTGGAAATCATTGATGAAGCGGGAAATCATTGATAAAGCTGGAAATCATTGATAAAGCTGGAAATTATCGATAAAGCTGGAAATCATTGATGAAGCGGAAAATCATTGATAAAAAGGAAGCCCGCAGAAAAAACCTGAAGATAAACCGTAGCCCCGTAACCTCCAGTATTCAAAACAAAAGAAAAAAGAAACCATAAAAGATAGGAAACAAGAAAAATGTCAACAAAGCAAGACGAGCTAACACCGATGATGAGGCAGTTTTTCTCGCTGAAGGCCAAGCACCCCGACGCGCTGCTGCTCTTCCGTTGCGGCGACTTCTACGAGACCTACTGTGACGACGCTGTCACGGCATCGAAAATATTGGGCATCACGCTCACCCGACGGTCGAACGGCGCTTCGAAGACAGGAAGCGGCAACGCCGAGATGGCGGGCTTCCCGCATCATGCGCTCGACACATATCTGCCCAAGCTCATACGCGCCGGCAAGCGTGTGGCCATCTGCGACCAGCTGGAAGACCCCAAGCTCACGAAGAAGCTCGTGAAGCGCGGCATCACAGAGCTGGTTACGCCAGGTGTGGCCATGGGCGACAACGTGCTCAACTATAAGGAGAACAACTTCCTTGCTGCTGTCCACTTCGGACGTGGCGGGGTGGTGGGCGTGGCGTTCCTCGACATCTCTACGGGCGAGTTTCTCACAGGCGAGGGTCCTGCACCCTATGTGGAGAAGCTCATGGGCAACTTCCAGCCCAAGGAGGTGCTCTATGACCGCGCCTGCAAACAGCAGTTTGAGCAGGCCTTTGGCAACCGTTGGTGCGTGTTCGAGCTTGACGACTGGGTGTTCACCGACACCACAGCCCGTCAGAAGCTGCTGCGCCATTTCGGCACAAAGTCGCTCAAGGGTTTCGGCGTGGAGCATCTGCCCAACGGCATCATTGCCTCGGGAGCCGCCTTGCAGTATCTGGAGCTTACGCAGCACACACATATAGCCCACATCACGTCGCTCTCACGCATAGAGGAGGAGCGTTATGTGCGCCTCGACAAGTTCACCATTCGTTCTCTCGAACTGTTGCAGCCCATGCAGGACGACGGTGTGTCGCTGCTCGGCGTCATCGACCGCACAGCCACACCCATGGGCGGACGTATGCTGCGCCGCTGGCTCGTCTTCCCGTTGAAGGATGTCAAGGCCATCAAGGCTCGTCTCGACATCGTCGACTATTACGCCCATGAGCCGGCCTTTGCCGAGTGCATGGACGATGCCTTCCACCGCATGGGCGACCTGGAGCGCATCACCAGCAAGGTGGCGGTGGGACGTGCCACGCCGCGCGAGGTGGTGCAGCTCAAGATGGCTCTACAGGCTCTCGTGCAGGTCAAGACGGCTTGCCAGCACGCCAAGAACGAGGCGTTGCAGAACATGGGCGAGCAGATACACCTGTGTGAGGCTCTCAGACAGCGCATAGAGAAGGAGCTGCAGCCCGACCCGCCACAGCTCGTGGCCAAGGGCGGCGTCATTGCCGACGGCTTCTCGCCCGAGCTTGACGAGCTGCGGCAGATCTCGCGCCACGGACGCGACTACCTGTTGCAGATCCAGCAGCGCGAGACGGAGCGCACGGGCATTGCCTCGCTCAAGGTGGGCTACAACAACGTGTTTGGATATTATCTTGAGGTGCGCAACACCTATAAGGACAAGGTGCCGCCAGAGTGGGTGCGCAAGCAGACGCTCGCCCAGGCTGAGCGTTACATCACCGAGGAGCTGAAGCAGTATGAGGAGAAGATCATGGGTGCCGACGAGAAGATCCTGGCGCTCGAGACACGTCTCTTCAACGAGCTTATTGCCGACATGCAAGCCTATATTCCCCACATACAGATCGACGCCACGGTGACGGCACGTCTCGACTGCCTGCTGTCTTTCGCCAAGGCTGCCGACGAGCACGGCTATGTGCGCCCCGAGGTGTCCGACGATGTTGTGCTCGACATAAAGCAGGGCCGTCACCCCGTCATAGAGACGCAACTGCCTGTGGGCGAGAGCTATGTGCCCAACGACATCTTCCTCGACAGCGACAGCCAGCAGATCATGATCATCACCGGCCCCAACATGGCGGGCAAGTCGGCCTTGCTTCGCCAGACAGCCCTCATCACGCTCATGGCACAGGTGGGCTGCTTCGTGCCGGCACAGAGCGCACATGTGGGCGTGGTCGACAAAATCTTCACCCGTGTGGGAGCGTCCGACAACCTCTCGCTGGGCGAGTCGACGTTCATGGTTGAGATGACCGAGGCCGCCGACATCCTGAACAATGTGACGCCGCGCTCGCTCGTGCTCTTCGATGAGCTGGGCCGTGGCACCTCTACCTACGACGGCATATCCATTGCGTGGGCCATCGTGGAGCATCTGCACCAGTACAGAAAGGCGAAGGCACGCACGCTCTTCGCAACCCACTATCATGAGCTCAACGAGATGGAGCGTCTCTTCCCGCGCATAAAAAACTATAATGTGAGCGTGCGCGAGGTCGACGGCAAGGTGATCTTCCTGCGCAAACTGATGCCCGGCGGCTCTGAACACTCGTTCGGCATTCATGTGGCAGAGATTGCGGGCATGCCGAAGAGCATCGTGCAACGCGCCAACGAGATCTTGAAACAGCTCGAGGCCGACAACGCACAGGTGGGAGCGCTTGAGCAGGACGGTCTGGCGGCTACGGCAGGCAACGGCTCTGCAGCGGGTGCTGGTGGCTCTGCAAACAACGGTTCTGCAAACAACGGCTCAACAGGCACAGGCGGCTCTGCAACGGGTGCCAAGGCTGCAATAAAGCCAAAGGCCAGCAACGCCCCCACGCAGCGTCTTGGCTCGTCAGATGCCGTGCAGCTGAGCTTCTTCCAGCTCGACGACCCCGTGCTCTCACAGATCCGTGACGAGATCGTGGGCCTCGACATCAACAACCTCACGCCCGTTGAGGCTCTCAACAAGCTCAACGAGATAAAGAAAATTCTCAAGGGGCATTGATCGTTGCAGGTGCTCGAATTTAGGACATTTATGTTCAAAAAAACAACGAGCGCGAAGCGCAATGTAAAAATTAATCATTGCGAAAGTTCGTTTAAACTTTTTTGGACACCTGTATAAAAAAACGGCATAAAAGTTTAATATATCGCTTGTTTTGTTTAATTTTGCAGTATCTTATAGCACAATAGGATAACTATGCTTTAAGATAAAAAGAAAAACAGTAAGGACAATGTTGAATTTAGACAACTTTTACAAGGCGCGTTATGTGCTTAACAAGGTCATCAGAAAGACCACGCTGGTACACGCGCTGAAGGTCAACCCCGAGAGCGATGTCTACTTGAAGCCCGAATGTCTGCAGAAGACAGGCTCGTTCAAGATTCGCGGTGCCTACTATAAGATCTCACAGCTCACACCCGAGGAGAAAGCCAAGGGCGTGATTGCTTGCTCAGCCGGAAACCACGCGCAAGGCGTGGCGCTCGGTGCTACGGCCATGGGCATAAAATCGCTCATCTGCCTGCCTGAGGGCGCACCCATCAGCAAGGTGGAGGCAACAAAGCGGCTGGGTGCCGAGGTGTGCCTCGTGCCTGGCGTCTACGACGATGCCTACCAGAAAGCTTTGCAGCTGCGCGACGAGAACGGCTACACTTTCATTCATCCCTTCGACGACGAGAACGTCATTGCGGGCCAAGGAACCATCGGTCTGGAGCTGCTCGACCAGCTGCCCGACGTTGAGGCCATCGTGGTGCCTGTGGGTGGCGGCGGACTGATCTCCGGCATCGCCTTTGCCGTGAAGTCGCTCAACCCCGAGGTAAAGGTCTATGGCGTGCAGGCCGAAGGCGCACCGAGCATGGTGCAGAGCTTGCATGACCACAAGCAGGAGGCGCTGCCTTTTGTCTCTACCATTGCCGACGGCATTGCCGTGAAAGAGCCCGGCTCGCTGACCTTCGAGACCTGCTCACGTTATGTCGACGACATCGTGACGGTGAGCGAGGACGAGATCTGTGCTGCCATCCTGCATCTGCTTGAGGCTGAGAAGATGGTGGCAGAGGGTGCCGGCGCTGCCAGCGTGGCTGCCGTGATGTTCAACAAGGTGCCTGTCAAGGGCAAGAAGACGGCGTGCATCGTGAGTGGCGGCAACATCGACGTTACCATTCTCAACCGCGTCATCAACCGCGGTCTGACGAAGAGCGGACGCATCTGCACGCTCTGCATAGAGCTTGACGACAAACCGGGACAGCTCGTGCAGGTGAGTACCGTCATTGCGGAGCTGGGAGCCAACATCATAAGCGTGAGCCACGAGCGCAACGCCGACAGCGAGGCTGTGAACGCGTGCCTGCTGCGCCTCACCGCTGAGACAAAGAACCACGAGCATGTGGCAGAGATAAAGCGACAGCTCGTGGAGAAAGGTTTTAAGATTATAGAATAAAGAAGATATGAAACAGATTCACACCGACAACGCGCCCAAGGCGCTCGGACCCTACAGCCAGGCCATTGAGGCCGGAGGCATGGTGTTCGCATCAGGACAGGTGCCCATTGACCCTGCCACAGACCAGTTTGTAGAGGGCGGCATAAAGGAGCAGACACGTCAGTCGCTCACCAACGCCCAGAACATCTTGCGCGAAGCAGGCACCGACCTGCACCATGTGGTGAAAACAACGGTGTTCCTCAGCGACATGGACAATTTTGCTGCCATGAACGAGGTCTACGCCGAGTTTTTCCAGCAGCCTTATCCCGCACGCTCTGCCGTGGCTGTAAAGACGCTGCCCAAGGGTGCTCTCGTTGAGATCGAGTGTATCGCGGTGAAGGGATAACCCCGTTACATAAAAAAAAGGCAAACACAAGCTTAGGTGCTGTGTTCGCCTTTTTTTATATGGCTCGTCATGAGCCGCTTGTTTGAACATTGTGCTTATTCGCTGAACGTCACGCAAGAGGGCGGTAATCACAAAAAACTCTTGTTTTCAAACGATTGCATTATAATGAACAGAGTTTGAAAAAACTGCCTTATAAGCAACAGCGCGTTTCTTTTCATATCTTACAATTTTATAGTGAATATTAAAAAAAAGTAATAAAAAGTAAATAAAATTTGTTTGTTTAAAATAAATTGTCTACTTTTGCTTTCTCATATATGACGAAAAAACTTGACCATATATAGATTGTGGCCAGAAGATCAGTGATTGTAAAAAGGAACCAAAAACATTATAAAAGATTGTTTGTATATGAAGAAAGTTTACAAAAAATTAGTGACTTGCTCACTTGCTGTGCTGTCATTGTGGCCAACTACGGCGGTAAAGGCGCAGACGGCTGTCGATGACGGCCAGACCTTTTATGCGTATCGTATTGACCAATTGAAAAAAGATGCCCAGGGCTTTAGCACGACACCGGAGATTGGTTGGGTGACATTCAACACTAACGACACGACTAAGGTGACGCTGCTGAAGAAGATTACGGGCTATTATGACATGGAGAAGGTGGGCGCTGGCGAGTATCTCGACGGCAAAATCTACACCTATGGCTATCAGTATGATTCTTCTGACTATGATGAAGCTTACCAGTCTACAAAATACATTGTGTATGATGCCGAGACCTTTGAGCCTCTGAAAACCATCAAGCGCTATGGAGAGCGCCGTGTGTCTGACATGACTTACGATTATACAACCAACACGATGTATGCGTTGGCAGAGGATGAGGTGACTAACTACCGCGAGCTGAAAGTGACCAGTCTTTGTATCGTAAACACAGAGACGGGTGAGCTGACGCGTGTGGGTGGCACGGGTGACCTCTATGGCATTAACGGCTACGGAAAAAAGGTAATTGACAACCTTGTGACGCTGGCTTGCGACAAGAACGGCAACCTCTATGCCATGTCGGCCTACCGTCATTTCTATAAGATAGACAAGTTCACGGGCAAGGCTACCGAGATAGGCAAGGAGCACAAATTGGCTGTAGAATCGTTCTTCCAGTCGATGGCCTTCGGTGCTGACGGCGTGCTCTACTGGACGCAGCACACGGCTCACCCCTACGGATGGCTCACCACCATCAACACAACCACAGGTGTGCCCACAAAGATAGGCACGCTGGGCAACAGCGACAAGCTGACCTGCTTGTTCCAAAAACGCAGTCTGGTGAAGACTTTCCCGCTGGCCGTAACCGATCTGAAGGCGGTGAACGACGAGGTTAAGCACAACCAGGTGACGCTGACCTGGACATTGCCCACCAAAAACTATGATGGTACCGACGCCAACCTGACCGGGGTGCGCGTTTATCGTCTTGGCACGGCCGAGCCTATTGCTGAGTTAGGAAACGATGCCACATCGTTTGTTGACGAGCATTCGGACAATGGACAGACGGCCTATGAGGTGGTAGCGGTAAACGCCACTGCCCCTGGCGTGCCTGCCACCGTTAGCCTGTTTGCCGGCTACGACCAGCTGAAGGGCGTGAACAAGCTGCATGCGGTAAGAGACAAAGCCACCAACGAGGTGAGCGTGTCGTGGACAAAGCCTACGCAGACGGTGAACAAAGGCTATGCCGATTTCGACAACATCGTGTATAATGTCTATCGCGTAAATCTGATTTCGCAGACCTATGAGCAGCTGTCAGCAAACCAGAAGGAGCTCTCCTTCAGCGAGGCTCTTTCTGACGAGGGCATCTACTGTTATGTGGTAGAGGCTGTCAGCGGTGGCGTGATAGGCTTGGGCGCCAAGACAGAGAACATAACTGTGGTAGCGACAAAGGTGCCGCCCTTTACCGCTAAGTTTGAGAAAAACGGCGACGGCCTGTTCTGGACAGCGGCTAATCTTCCGCATAAATATGGTGCAGGATGGTCAATATCCACTTCTGTAGACAAAGATTTTGATGGCTACTATGCTCGTTTGTATAAGGCTTCAGCCAACGACCCGCTGGACGACTGGTTGATCTCGCCGCCAATACAGATGGAGAAGGGTGAATATAACCTTTCTTATTATGGCAAGGGCTCGGCAACGGCCAAGTGGAGCTGGGCTGTGATGCTGAGCGACAACGACGAAGAACTCAGCAACTTTAACAAGGAGCTCGACCGCCACGATGACGAGATCGTGTTTGGTGACAAGACGGTGCAAGGCGGATGGAAACAAGTATGCAACAAAAACTTCACCATCGCCACCCTGGGCATCTACTATATAGGCCTCCACGGCTATACCAAGGAGGGCTCTTACATCTCGCTCTGCATTGACAACCTGAGCATTACGCCAGTAACCTCTGGCATAAACAGCGTGAAGGACACGCCTGCTGCCAAGCTGACCTTCAAGGATGGCGTGGCTGAGGTATCGGGTGGTAAGACAATCAAACAGTGGACGGTGTATAACGCTCAAGGTCAGCAGGTAATGCAGGGCTTGGGCAACGGAACGCCTAACGTGCAGATTGGCCTCTCGGCGCTGAACAACGGCCTCTATGTCGTATGCGTCACCACTACTGATGGCACCGTTCAGACTTTGAAGCTGAAGAGATAATAAGATAAAAACAATATAAAAGGCCGACTGTATGGAATGTAATTCTCATGCAGTCGGCCTTTTTCATGACTTCGTCATTCAAAAACATCTGACTTTTAAGAAAGAATGACGAAGAGTCGCCAACTTCCGAACCGGAGAATCCGAAGGCAGCACCTTTTGTAGATTCGCAAGGTCTGGCCGATGAAAAAAGCTGCCAAAAACAAGCGAAAAAGAGGGCGCGGAAAACTGTATATTTATGCAGTTTCGCCCTCTTTTTTCGTGGCGTTTTAAAAGAGCCCAACTTACGATTTGAAAGTGCCCAAATGACGTCCTCAAAGAGGCTCTTTGAC
>ERZ859732.580-NODE-580-length-14197-cov-3.119290_pt1 | contig 14197 bp, 9 predicted proteins | sample MGYA00510123_ERZ859732 | MGnify/ENA primary metagenome ERZ859732 (study PRJEB30046, sample SAMN00715133) | human gut metagenome | study: EMG produced TPA metagenomics assembly of the A metagenome-wide association study of gut microbiota in type 2...
TTGTTGCTCAGGAACTTATAAATAAAGTTAAATCAAAGTGTTGCGGAATTAAGGATTAACTAATTTAACCTCTTCTTTTGCGATATCGCCATCACAAGCCATACAGCAAAAGATTGTTTTAAGATATAATTCACTTATATTCATATTATTTATGTTTTATCTAAATCCTATTCTCGGTCTGTTTACCGATTTTTTTATTTCTTCTCCATTCATTTGTGCTTTGATTTCTTCATAACGCTGAAGTTCTTTTATATCCAAAGATGGACAAACAGCAGTAATAGCATCTCTTAAAATAGCCATCGTTATCTTTGAACGGCTTTTGAGTGCTGTTCGGGCAGAATTATTCACAATGAGTTGTATATCTGCCGATACATAGTTTTTTGTAAGTTTAGACAATTCGTCATAATCTAAGCCAAAGTCATACGGTCTGTTTTTAAGATAAAGCTCAAAGAGTGCTTTTCTGGCTGCTTCATCAGGAACTCCAACATAATATTTTTTATCTAAGCGACCTGCTCGCAGTATAGCTGGATCTATCATGTGAGGATAATTTGTTGCACCAATAATGAAAATACCTTTTTCTCCAGTTCTATCCATCTGTGCCAACATCTCATTAACGGCGCTTTTTGACATTTCATGCACATCCCCTTCACGATTAGGCACCAATTCATTAATTTCATCAATAAAAATAATGGTAGGCGCATTTTCTTCTGCCTCTTTAAACATCTTGGCGATATTCTCTTGCGAAGCATTCACATAACGACTTTTAAGAGTTGCCGGAGTAACAAACATGAAATTGAATCCAACTTCTTCTGCAAAATGCTTTGCAAAAAAAGTCTTTCCGCATCCGGGAGGACCATACAGCAGCATTCCATTCGGAATTGTAACACCATAGCGTTGGTATTCTTCTGGATGATGCAATGGTTCTATTACTTCTTCCCGAAGTTGTTCTTTGAGTTCATCCATACCTGCTACAGCAGCAAAGCCCGGACCTTTTACTATATTCACATACCTAGATGAATCTCCTGATTTGTCTTCTACTCCTGATGAAAGAATTTTTCTTTTGGTTGACTGCCTTGATATCTTTGCTTCACCATCAATAGCTCTGATAAAATCTTTAGCTGTTTGGAAGCGGTCTTCAGAATCCTGAGACAAAGATTTTACTATGGTATTGATGAGTTGCTCGTCCAATTCAAACATCTCAATATTTGGCATATCAAGTTCTTTCTGACGTTCGGATAAAATTGCTTCCACCTTATCTCCAGTTGAAACACGTGATAAATCTATAAACCACGGTAATTTGTCATAAAGCAGGAAATACATCATTGCACCAACTGAATATAAATCCGTTTGAACAGAGCAAACTCCCGAGAAACGTTCAGGAGCCAAATAGAATGCGTTTAAGTCCGTCAAATCAGGTTTGCCAATCTGTTGATTGAGGTAACACGCATGACCGAAGTCTATCAATTTTAACTCTTGCAATCCACCAACAAGATTTAACATTACATTCTGAATTGTAACTTCATTATGAATGACAGGCAATTGTTGAGAGTGCAAATAATCCAATGCCGATAATACAGACTTTGCAATTTGCTTTATTTCGTAAACATTAAGTGTGCCTGCACGTATAATCCGTTGTGAAAGTGTTTCTCCGCTAATAAATTCTGTTACCAAATAAGCCAATTGACCACCATTCCTCATAATTGAGTCAGAGTCTATGTATTTGCAAAGGTTTGAATGATTAATTTGCTTGGAAATTTCAATTTCCCTCACAGTACCTTTATCATCCATTTGCCAACGGTTTACCTTACTGTAATTGATAAGCTTCAAAAAACGAGTTTTTCCTGCATTATCCTTAACACGGTAAGATTCCGCATAAGAACCTTGCTTATGCGGAAACGTTACTGTATAATTACCTATTTTATCTCCTTTTGAAAATATCATGACTACAACATTAAATCATACTACCAACACCAAATAGCGTTTGCAGATAATACAACAATACAGCTAACTTTGTTTAAAGTCTTTGTCTTCTCATCTTTTTTAAATTTTGTAATGTTATATGAGGTTATTACGTTATCTAAGCAACCCTCCTGCATTCGCCGCTTCCTCATCCGGCAATAATTCAAGAATGCCTCTTGCTATTGGCAATAAAGCCTCGGTTGATGGATTATTATTGATGACTTCCAATCCACGGTTGATAAGTTGACGGGCACGACTGGCATCTTTCCAATGATGAAATGAGAATGTTCTATTGTAGTTGTCTATCAACCCAATGCATTGATACATCATTGTAAGTTGAATGAACAAAGTATTGATTTGTTCAAGAATTTCATGACCTATCTTTACATTTTTGGAGCGAATAGCTTGATCTACTTGTAAACGCAAATTTTCCACTAACTGTTGAGATTTGTCATTACCCAACTTCTCTTGCGCTTTTTCAAGTCGCTCAAACTCTTCACGCAATTCAGATTCCACTCGTTGCCATTCAGTACCTTCATCAAGATCTTCGATTTTACGAAGCACTTCTTTAAGATGTTGTAGTACCATTTTCTTTTCCGAGCTATTCTTAGCTTCATCTTTGACTTGCTCTAATTCACGTTCTACATCAATGTCAGAAATGCCAGATGCGTTCAAACGGTTTATATTTCTTTGAGCATCAGCTATTCCTTTTTGAATGCTATTCTCAGCATCTTCAATAGACTGTTTTTTACTTGTATCAAGAGGCTTATCTACTGTTGTGTCCGTGGTTGGGAAATGGGCCTCTAGTATCATTTGCTCGGATGAATCAACTTTCAGCGTTATATCAACTATACTATCTGAAGGGATAAGTTGTTCCACTTCATCACCTGTTATAACAACATCTCCCACATGTTCATAGAGAGATACTGGACGGTTTTCTGCTTCACTAAAATCATCTACTTGATAAATAGGAATCTTTAGTACATCACTATCCACACCGGGACGTAATTGACTAGTAGTTTTCAAATCATTGACTACTCCTGTTGCCGGAACTGGCTTGTTCTTTTCTAAGCCATGAGCCATACGGAATACGGCACGTTCTTTGTTGGAATCCCAGACAGCAATACCTATATTATATGGTAGAGGAGCAGCTCCGACCTTTGAACCTTGAATAATAGTTATCTCATTAGGAAAACATGGAAGCATGTTACCCCGTATGTCATAGCAAACAACATCAAATGAATTCGGTCGTCCTTCTAAAAGATTAGCTTCAATTACATTCCCACTCTTATCTATTTCGGTCTTGCCGCTTGACCATGCCTTATCACTACGCACTAACTCCACAAATACATTGTTTTGTTTAGCATCAGTGGATAATTTTACACTTACCCATTCTGTCGTTTCCACAGATGTTGTTTCATATCCGACTTCTAGTTTAACGGTTTCAACCGTGAGGTCTTCATCGTTCACCTCAGTTTCCATTGTTGATGCGTATAAGGCAGCACCTGTAGCCACAGCCGTCATTGGGTCAATGCTTGTATCTACATTTTGAGTTATTTGCTCTTTCAACATCTGACGAATTAGCGGTGAGTGGGTAGGTCCACCAACTAATATTAACTTGTCAAGTTGGGATGAATTAAGATGATTGCGCTCTAAAAGATTTTTACAAATGTCTACTGCTTTTTGAAAATAAGGTCGCATTACATTAAAAGCATCCGTTTGATTTACTGTTATATCCAATTCTATCTCTTCACCATCTTCGTCTTCTCCAAGATCACCAAGATTAGAAATAATGTCTTCATGGTCTTTGAAAGAAAGCTGGTTCTTTACATCTTCAGCGTATGTTTTCATAGCATCACGAAGGACTTCTTTCTTTTGATTATCGCTAAGATAACCATCTATTGAATAATTTTCCTGTAAATAAGGAATTATGATTTTATCTACGATAGCATAATCTAGATTCTTGCCGCCAAGATAATTGTCACCTTCGGTGTCAAATACCTGCATGATGCCATCTTCAACTTTAAGTAACGCTGCGTCAAACGTACCACCACCGAAATCAAATACCATCCAAATACCATTCTTAGTGTCAGTAGAAAGGCCATAAGCCATAGCTGCCGCAATAGGTTCTTGCAGCAACTCACAACGCTTGAAACCTGCCATTTTGGCTGCTTCCAGAGTCGCTGTTTTCTGATTTACGGTAAACTTTGCAGGAACGGTAATTACCACGGAAGATATGTTTTCATCTGTAACATATGATTTTAGCGTTTTCAAAACTTCTGCGGAAAGTTCTTCTGAAGTGAAATTACGCCCCATATAGCTACTTGCATATTTCGTGTCTGTGGCCATCGTGCGTTTGAACTCGATATAGGTATTAGATGCTTCAATGTGCCATGACTTTGTTGCACGGCGTTTATCACTTTTCATATTGTTATATGCGCCGTCACCTACTTTCACAGATTTCTTTTTGTTAAATGACACACATGAAGGCATAGTGTCTTTAAGAGTGTCACTTTTAATAATAACAGGTTCACCTTTTTCCATGCGGCAAATAGCGGAGTTGGTCGTACCAAGGTCAATGCCGTAATCTATTTTTAAACGTGCCATATTGTATTTTTTTAGATATTTTGACTTACAGTGATTTGAGCTGATTGTATCATCTTGCCATTGTAATTTATTTGTGGTTTTGTAACTCCCGTGATAAATTGCTCGCCTTCTTTTAATGTTTCATCAGGAACAAAGTTTGCCACCACTTTCATCCCCTCATTATAAGGTTTACCAAGCATATCTATTATTTCATATCCGTTCGCCTGAAAATTATTTTTAATACGTTCTACAGCTTTTGCCAATTGCTTATATCCTTTTACAGAAGCGTCCATTCGGGAAAGATTTACCTCTATGCGGACGATTTCATCCGCTACTTTAAGAGCTAATGAATGGTCTGTTTCTGCTGATGTCTTTGCTGGGGCTGAATTCATTTGTCTTTCCATTAAAGCCAACATCTGATTATCCAGCTTGACAGAATCTTCCTGTATTTTAGATTGTGCAAGTTGCAAAGCGTCTTGGGCTTTACGGACTTCACTCATCGAAGTATAGTCTTTGCGCCTTTTTACATAAAGATACACACTGAATCCAAGAATTGTAAAGAGTAACAAAATACCACCCCACATAGTACGCGAGTCCATCTTTACAAGGTTATTGGCAATATTGGTATTAGCCTTCTGTATGCCATTTTGAAAAGATAGACGATCGATATTTTGTTCTTTTGCAAGATCTTGTATATTATTCTTTAGACTATCCAATTGAAGTACAAGAATCCTTTCTTTGGACTGTAATTCGCTAATTTTAGTATTTTGAAATTTACTATCCTTCCTAAGTTTAATAAATTCATTTAATATTTTTTTTTGTGAATTAGAGACCATTTGAATTTCTTTTCTCAAATCTTCTATTCCCTTCTCATTTTGAGAATAACTTACATTGATTGCCAATAAGACTACCAATAATAAAATCATTAACCTTTTCATATTTTAATCTTGAAATTTTAACCAAATAACAAATCCTATTATTGCTCCTACAACTACTCCTACACCACCACCGATAGCTCCACCAATTGCACCGCAAAGAATAGCTAAAATTATAGCTACAAAACATCCTGAATCATTTTCGGATTTAGATGGCGGTGAAGGTGTTTGAGGAACACGAGGTTTGGAGGATGGAATCCTTTGGGTTGTTGAAGATGTTGTTGAATAAGAAGAAGTTGAAACACCTAATTGATCACACATATTCTTCAATATACGTCTGTTCTTCATATAACGACCCGTTTTAAAATCTGGATCCATATCAAACTTATCCATTAACAGTATAGCATTCCATGCTTCACGTAATGTTGATTTTATAGAATTAATTTTAGCATCTCTATCTAAGAGCAGAGAAACAGGAATTTGCCGTCCTTGAAATTCTACAGTTTCATCTTTTTGAACATCATTTACTTCTTCTATGATGTTATGAAGGGCATTACCGACGACTTGAGTAGATAATTTGATATATGTAGAGTTGAATAAACCTATTATAGACTTCATTTTGTCTAAATGTGGCTTAGTTGAATTCAGCAGGGTAACTGCATGACATATTTTATCAGGCAATTGACAATATTTGCGTAATTCCTCTTGAATGCTCTTATATTGCTCCATAACTGGCAATGGAGGAAGTTCATCTATAATCTTTTGAAGAATATCTACATTTTCTTTACAACGCTGCTTTGCCATAGAACCGACAGCTATTGAGTAGGCATATTTTTGCAACTTCATAGCTTTTGTTGCGCAATCGTCATCATCAGAATCATTATAATAATCAATACCACATTGGAGAATTTCTATTGCGAGTTTATCGGCAATCGTTTGATAACGTATGTCAGAAGCTGACAAATATTTTTTAATTTGGCTCAATGCGTTTTTAGTAGAAGCCATTAACTTTTCTCCTGCTTTGAGTCTGGCTTGAGAACCTTTACCCTTTGAAGATTTTGCTAAATCTATGGCATTGGTTATGGTATAAATTAATGGAACAATCATTATTTCCACAATATAGTTTTCCCATTCCTCATTGTTGAGTATATCCATAAACGGCATAAGATTTACACCTGATTTAGCCAATGAATCAATAAACATCTGCCAAAGAGGAGTTGATACAGGTATCGTTTCACCAATAATCCTTGTTATAAACTCTTCTGAGAAATTGGTGTATAGGTTTTCTGCATATTGAATAGCAGAGTTCCAATCATTATTGATAACAGAAAGCAAAAATCGGTTTTGAAGAGAAGACACATTGTCTTTTTTCTCCCAAATAGATTTAGCCATATCCATATTACCATTTGTCATATGATTGAATGCAATACCATCAAGTGGCGTTACATTCATCCACCAAAATTGTGCAAATTTGATTTGGTCTATTGGAAGTGCAAGTTCAGATTCAGCGTTGGCAACCGTTTCAATCGAACGATCTACACTTGGTAATATGTTAGTCAAATCCAAAGGGAAAGATACTGGCTTTCCTACTTTTAAGAAAGCATTCATCTTTCCTTTATTTGCAACACGATCCTTAATAGGTGAATTTGAATAAACTCCTAAATAGCGGTAAGGATTTTTAGTTATTATATCCATGTGTCAGCTTTGTGTAATTTTAGTCAGCTGACTCCATTGCTGGCATAATTTCGTTGGCAAATATTTTTCCTATACATCAGAAAACGTGGAGCCAGTCTGTCACCCGTTCCACTATGTAAGGCCTTCGCATTGCCCAGTTAATCGAAACGAGCAACGCCGAAAGCCCCACGCTGATGTAGTATATATATAACCAATTTTCCATCCTAAAAATAGGAAGGACACTGTCGGCTGTATACAATACACCCAATGGGACGTTCCTCGTTGCTTTGTTTTTGATTAACTGTGAAGAGTTTGCGAAGTTCTACATAGTCAAAACCAAAGCGTCAGAAACGCCTTCAAAATGTATGACCCATCCATAACCTCATCCTTATGATGATATCAGCGTGAGTAGGCAATGCAAAAATACAAATTATAAATTAAAAACCACAATAAATGGCTGTAAATATATCAACATCTTTTCAATAACCAACAAAAGATTAAAATGATATTATATAACATGACACCTATTTTGATTTAATAAAACCAAATCATTAGTATCCTTCACTCATATCATTTTCAGAAATTAAAAATCTTAACTCTTTATATATATCCATAATATATAGCGAATAAATTTGTAAACATTCTTCATATTTTCCCGACCGTTTGACGCTCTCAGAACACGCATGCTCTTCGCCATACCGCGATTTTGGGCAGAAAAGGGCAAAAAACGGGGCATTTTGTTAAGACGCTGACTGACAGGGAATTGCAGCAAATAAGCGTGAAAAACAGAAGTGTTAAAAAACATAACCGGCCCACTTACGCATAAAAAGTGGCCCGTTTACGGATGAAAAGGTGTCATTTCTGAAGCTCAAACTTATGGTTTCAGGCCAAGAAATGGCTGATTTTAGTGGCATTTTTCGGCTTATGTGCAAACGTATGTTAATAAAGTAACGTTCTTATTGTCGTTTAATTAACATACGTTTACCTTTCATTCTCTAGATTGGAAAATATTTTTGTCATAAGTTTTTACCACATATACAGTAAATAACGCATGGCAAATTCTTGATGTTTTTGATATTGCTGTACGAGGAAAAAGAATGATATGCTTATGAGTTTTGCCGTTGTAATATTCCATTTCCTTACTATTTTACATATCTAAACTGTTCTCTTTGAGCAAGAAATCGAAAAGACCGATTGTAAGTATACCTTCCTCATTGCGGCGAGGCATGATGTGATCTTTGACAACTATAATCTTTTTGAAAGAATCATTGATGCTTGTCAGTGAGCGAGATTCCTGTATCTCTTTCTCCCTATCAGGAATGGATAAAGCCGATTGTACATAATACTTCTTACTGCCGAGACTGGCAATAAAATCCACTTCAAGTTGTGTGCGAGACCACTTTCCCTCTTTATCAGGCTTTCTTATTTCCACCACGCCTACATCTACGCTGTAGCCACGTGTAACCAGTTCGTTATAAATGACATTTTCCATGATGTGAGTCTCTTCCTGTTGGCGCATGTCGAGTATAGCATTTCTTAAACCAATATCAGAGAAATAATACTTGGAGAGTGTATTGATGTATTTCTTTCCTTTTATATCATAGCGTATGGCTTTGTTCAGCAAAAACGACTCTGACAGATAAGTGAGGTAATTAGAAATAGTCTGACTGCCAATACTCACATTCTTAACGCTTTTGAAAGTATTAGATAATTTAGTTGGATTGCACGGAGCACCTATAGATGATGCCATTATAAGCACCAACTCACGAAGTTCATTATCATTTTTAATTTTATGTCTTTCAACAATGTCCGCAAGATAAACGGTCTCAAACAAGTTTTTCAGATAGTTTACTTTTTTTTGCTCTGTACCAAAAGACAGAATAAGAGGCAAGCCACCATAAGTGTAATATTCGCGCCATGCGTCTTGCTTGTCACCACCTACAGCAGAATAGAATTCTGAGAATGACAGAGGGTTCACATGTATCGTCTCTCCCCTTCCACGAAACTCTGTAGGAATATCTGATGACAGGAAGTGAGAGTTGCTACCGGTAACGTATGTGTCTGCATTTTCTATATGGCGGAAACTGTTCAGCACATCGACAAATTCATCCATCAACTGAACTTCGTCTATAATAATGTAGTATAAGTTCTTGTCCTTGATTCTGTCGTGAACATAATGAAGCATTGCGTCCGGATTGCGAAGTTCCTTATTTATTCGGTCTTCAAGATCAACACGGATGATGTGATCGTCGGTCACACCGCTATCCAACAGATAATGATAGAATAAGACATTTAGCAAATATGATTTGCCACATCTTCTGATTCCTGTTACCACTTTGATAAAGCCATTCTGACGGCTTTCTATCAACTGTCGTAGATATCGATCTCTTTTTATTTCCATTACCTACATTAAATTTTTGTCAACTTTGACGTTTTTATAATGCAAATATAGAGATTTTTTACTTGTCCGCACTAATACTGCATTAAAAATCTGTCAACATTGACAGATTTTTAATGCAGACAACGTATGAGCAGCACATTTTTAGAAGTATTCTGATTTATTGCCGTACTATAAAAGTTCCGTTTCCATGATTAGAAAACATGTTTGCCACGACTATTCTACAAAGAGTTGTATTTGCATCAATACCATAACAGAAAGTATCAGTATGCAGACATAATGCCATGAAAAAAATTATCATGCTGAGCGCTACAAGAATAAGCTTAACTGCATATCATGACGAAGAAAAATACACGGCAAACAATGAAGACTATGAATGTAAACTAAATAACTTAGTTAAAAATAATATATTCTGTACTACATTCTTATATTTTCGCTATATTTGCATAACATGAACAGAAATTTGCCTTCTGCATAAAGAAAAGAATATATCGCTAAAATAAAAATTATATTGCCATGAAAATCATCAGTCTTATACTATTGCTAATGGCCCTGACGGCAGCCTCAGCCAGAGCCGACAATAACGCAACAGAAGCGATGGGCGACAGTTGCATGAAAATAAACGACACGTTCAACGCCATGAGATATTACGGCGAGGCGCTGCAGACAGACAGCTCAGACGCGATAAAGGAAAAAATGGCGCACTGCCTGTTTATGCGCGGCGAATACCGCAAATGCGCGTCAATGCTCGAAGCCACGGCAAGGAAAGGCACAGACAGTCTGACTGCGGAGACGATGCGCCGTCTGTTTGACTGCTACAGATACATGGACAACACGGCAAAACAGATAGAATGGGGCAACAGGTTGCTGAGCAGGTGCCCTATGGACGGCATCGTGACGGCATACATGGCACACATATACAACAGCGACGACAATATATCGTCGCCGCAGAAGGCTTATGACATTACGGCAAAGTATATGCAGACAGACTCTGCGTGTCTGCCCGTGCTGCGCGAATATGCCGACGCCAACTTCCTGCTGCGCGACTACGACAAGGCAATAAATGCATATAACAGGCTGCTTGAACTCGGCGACTCTACCTACAACACGGTCTACTCGCTCGGCATGGCCTACATGCAGACGGGCAAGAACCTTATGGCACGCAGATGGCTCACCAAGGCAGCCGAAAAAAGCAAGATGCAAAATGCGGGATGCCTTTACCGGCTCGGCATAGTGTGTGTCGACATGGACAGCGTGGCCGAGGGCATTGACTATCTGGAAAAATCAATCGAACTGATGCAGCCGGACCATACGGTGCTGTTCGTAGTAAAGCGCGCATTGGGCGAGGGCTACTACAAGCAGGGCAAATACTGGTCGGCAATATACGCATGGCGTGAGGCGCTTAAACTTAACCGCAACAGCATGGCCACGATATTCAACACGGCGCAGGCATACGGACTTGTGGGCAAGCACGACATGGAGAAGGCTTACTACAGAACTTTCCTGAGCATGGCGGCATTGGTGAAGCCCAACAAGGAGCTTAACCAGATGGTGGAACAGGCTGAGACCGCAGTGGGAATGAAGGAGAACTTCAACGGAAACATAATAAGCCTGCCTGCAAACTGACCATGCCGGCTGCCTAAAACGGGCAGACGCCACGTCGGCACATAATAGAGACAGCTTATCTCAGATTAAAACAATACTAATTAAATATTTAAGCCTATGAAAAGAAATCTTTATTTTGTTTCTCTCTTCCTGTTTTTCTTCTCATTAAAAGGCATTGCGGCCATTCCTGAAGGGGCAATACCATTTATCTTTGACAGGCATCTTTATTTTCAGTGTACGCTTAATGACACCATACCTGTTACCCTAATTTATGACACCGGGGCTGATTTTCTCTACTTAGACCAAGATTATCTGAAAGTAAATAATCTTCAAAATGCTTTCGGCAGAAAAGGCAGGGCCAAAATCGGGGGAGCAGGCAACAGCGAACCTCAAAGCGTAGAGATATTCATCGAGCCCGTCAAGATTCACTGCGGCGATATGGAATATCAAAACAAGATTACTCCTATAATTAAGCTGCGTGACATTCTCGGCAGACATACCGACGGCTTGTTAGGCAACACTCACCTACTGACATCTCCTCTGGAAATCAATTTTAGCGAAGGATACATAAAACAGCTTAAAAAACCGTTTAAAGATGATTTGCTTGATAACTATATAAAACTTGACGCACGATTTGAGAAAAACCGTATTGATGTAAAGGCCAAACTTCAGATTGACGAGAAGAACACCTTGGAAGGATGGTTCAGAATGGATTTAGGATGTGGATCCTCTATCTGTCTTACTAACGAGGCAGCATCTTCTCTGAATATTGATGACATACCGAAAGCATACTTCAGGACACAAGCCGGCGGCATTGGCGGCGGCTCTGACCTGTTTATTATAAGAACCGCGCAATTCTGTATGACAGATACACTTAAAGACATCGTAATAGATTATTCTGTTAATGAAAAAGGCGCTCTGTCATTTGGTAAGCCATATTTAGGTCTGATTGGAAATAAAATATGGTCGTTATACGATATTGTCCTAGATCCGGAAAACTCTTCAGTGTGGGTGAAACGCAACAAGAATAAAGGAGTGTACATGCAATCATCCGTAACCCACATGGAAACTTTTGACCGCACAGATATTTATGAAGGATGGATAGTAAACGGATTATACAAAGGCGGAATAGCAGAAAAGGCCGGTATTGAAATTGGAGATATAATCATAGCCATAAACAACCGTCCGGTAAAAGAAATAACATGGGAAGAACAACGAAAGGGGCTAAACCTTAATGGAGAAGTTGAATATACCGTCAAAAAAGCCGACGGCAAGATAGTTTGCTATACATTACACGTTGACAAACAGATAATCTGATTTAATGCCTGACTAAATATTAAGTTTTTTATAATCGGGAGAGAAATTCTTATTTTTATAGGAATGAAGCTAAGATAGCCCTATTGCCGTTTTATATTGAATATCTTGCCGTCCGCTATTTTCTAGACATAGCCCGTTATGCCTGCTAAATAGCAGACGGCAAGACAGCAATATCTAAAAAAGATGGAATGAAACATCAATCTGCATGCAGAAACAAACAAGATACCGGCTTACGACCGATAAAGGTTAAACAGGCTCTTGGGCAAATATGATAAAAATATGAAAAACTGTTTGAGTGTTAGCATTTTATTAGTATCTTTGCAGACAGAATTTTAAGCAAATCACAATAAGGATTATTCCGTTGTGAAAACATTGAGGCTGGCTCGTCGTCCTTTAACGGCGGGCATTTTTTATAATGGCCGAAAGGCTTTGACAAATGGGTATTGACAACAAGATTTCACAATAAGTTATGGACACTAACATTTCCGACTATGAGATAATGGCGCCCGTGGGCAGCCGCGAGAGCCTGCAGGCAGCACTGCAGGCAGGTGCCGACTCGATTTATTTCGGCATCGAGAAGCTGAACATGAGAGCTCACTCGGCAAGCACGTTCACCATTGACGACCTGCGCGAGATTGCAGCTACGTGCGGCGAAAGGGGCGTGAAGACTTATCTGACGGTGAACACCATCATCTATGACGACGACATAGAGCTGATGCACCAGATTATCGACGCTGCCAAGGAGGCCGGCATATCGGCCGTGATAGCAAGCGACGTGGCCGTGATGACCTACTGCCAGAAGGTGGGCCAGGAGGTGCACCTGTCTACACAGCTTAACATAAGCAACATCGAGGCGCTGAAGTTCTACTCTCAGTTTGCCGACGTTGTGGTGCTGGCGCGCGAACTGAACATGGAGCAGGTGGCAAAGATACATGAGCAGGCTGAGCAGATGAACATCTGCGGACCGTCGGGCAAGAAGATCCGCATAGAGATGTTCTGCCACGGCGCGCTGTGCATGGCCATCAGCGGCAAGTGCTATCTGAGTCTTGACAACGCGTCGCGCTCGGCAAACCGCGGAGAGTGCATGCAGCTGTGCCGCCGCTCGTACATCGTGACGGACAAGGAGACAGGCACGGAGCTAGAGATTGACAACAAATATATAATGAGCCCGAAAGACTTGAAGACGGTGCGCTTCATCGACCGCATGATGAAGGCCGGCGTAAGGGTGTTCAAGATAGAGGGCCGTGCGCGCGGCGCTGAGTATGTCTACACCGTGGTGAAATGCTACAAGGAGGCCATACAGAGCGTGCTTGACGGCACGTTCACCGAGGAGAAGAAGGACGAGTGGGACGAGCGCCTGGCAACGGTGTTCAACCGCGGATTCTGGGACGGCTACTACCAGGGACAGCGCCTTGGCGAATGGAACAAGAACTATGGTTCTAACGCTACGGAGCGCAAGGTTTACGTGGGCAAGGGCGTCAAGTATTTCTCTAAGCTCGGCGTGGCAGAGTTTACGTGCGAGGCGTGCGAATTCTCAGTAGGCGACAAGATGCTTATAACGGGTCCTACAACGGGCGTGATGTATGTAACCGTCGAGGAGATTCACGACGACACTCATGCTGTTGAGACAGCGCAGAAGGGCACCCGAGTATCGTTCCGCGTGCCTGACAAGGTGAGACCGAGCGACAAGCTGTTTAAGCTGGTTAAGGTGGAGCCGAAGTATTAAATTTAGGAGTTAAAGGAGTTAGAGTAGTTAAAGGAGTTAGAGGAGTTAGAGTAGTTT
>ERZ859732.581-NODE-581-length-14170-cov-2.145023_pt1 | contig 14170 bp, 14 predicted proteins | sample MGYA00510123_ERZ859732 | MGnify/ENA primary metagenome ERZ859732 (study PRJEB30046, sample SAMN00715133) | human gut metagenome | study: EMG produced TPA metagenomics assembly of the A metagenome-wide association study of gut microbiota in type 2...
ATCAAGAGAGCTAGAAATTACTCTAACAGGAAAAGACTGTGGACTAGAAGAACGTGCGCCGATGGCAGGAATACCATATCATGCAGCAGAAAATTATATAGCAAGATTAGTTTCAAAAGGATATAAAGTAGCGATATGTGAGCAGTTAGAAGACCCCAAAACGACAAAAGGAATAGTAAAAAGGGGTGTAATAAAAGTTGTAACACCTGGAACAGTTGTAGAATCTAATATGCTAGAAGAAAGAAAAAATAACTATATAATGAGCATATGCAAAGCAGGCTTATATTTTGGAATAGCAGTAAGTGACATATCAACAGGTGAATTTTATTCAACAGAAATAAAAGAAACCAATAATTTTTCTTTATTAATGGATGAAATATCAAGATATTCTCCAGCAGAAATAGTTGCAAATAAAATGATGAATTCTTCAAATGATGAAATTTTAAAAATAAAAACTAGATTTCCTGAAGTGTATATAACTTCATGTGATGAAAGCTATTTTAGTGAGGATGTATCAAATGTAACACAAAACTTTAGAATGGTGGATAGCAAAGGAAATGACATAGAAAAAATTGATGACAAACTACTTTCAATCGCAAGCATAAATGCACTAAAAGAATATATTGCAAGCACACAAATGACAGATTTGAGTCATATAAATAAAGTTGTAATTTACTCAGTTTCAAAATATATGTCATTAGATATAAATGCAAGGAGAAACTTAGAAATTACTGAAAAAATGAGAGACAAAAGCAAAAAAGGAACACTACTTTGGGTATTAGACCAAACATCTACATCAATGGGAGGAAGATTACTTAGAAGATGGCTAAATGATCCATTATTAGATGTAAAAGAAATAAATGAAAGATTAGATGCAGTAAGAGAATTAAAAGACAATATGATGTTAAGAGGAGATGTAGTAGATACATTAAAAAAAGTATATGATATTGAACGTCTTTCTGCCAAAATGACATATGGTAATGCAAATGCAAGAGATATGATAACACTTAGAAATTCATTGGAAAAATTGCCAGAAGTAAAAAATATTCTTTCAACATGTATGTCACCAAAATTAAAACAATTATATGAAGATTTAGATGAATTACAAGATGTTTATGAATTAATAAATAAATCAATTATTGATGACCCTCCAATGACAATAAAAGATGGTGGAATAATCAAATTAGGATATAATGCTGAAATTGATAAATTAAAAACTGCAACAACAGAAGGCAAAAACTGGATTGTAAAATTAGAAGCAGAAGAAAAAGAGAAAACAGGAATTAAAAATTTAAAAGTAGGATATAACAAAGTATTTGGATATTATATAGAAGTGTCAAAATCATTTGTATCACAAGTACCAGATAGATTTATAAGAAAACAAACATTAACAACTGGTGAAAGATATATAACAGAAGAGTTAAAGAATTTAGAAGGGCAGATTTTAGGCGCAGAAGAAAAGGTTGTTAATTTGGAATATGAAGAGTTTGTAAAAATTAGAGAGCAAATTGCAAAAAATGTAAAAAGACTTCAAAAAACTGCAAATGTAGTATCAACACTAGATGTATTATCAGCATTCGCACAAGTTGCAGAAGATATGAATTATTGCAAACCAGTAGTAACTGATAATGGAAAAATCAAAATAAAAGATGGAAGACATCCTGTAATAGAAAAAATGGTTGGAATAGGAAATTTCGTACCAAATGATACATATTTGGATAAAGATGGAGATAGATTAGCAATTATAACAGGACCTAATATGGCAGGTAAATCTACATATATGAGACAAGTTGCATTAATAACATTAATGGCACAAGTTGGATGTTTTGTTCCAGCAACAGAAGCGGAAATAGGTGTTGTAGATAAAATATTTACAAGAGTTGGAGCATCTGATGATTTAAGTATGGGACAAAGTACATTTATGGTTGAAATGATGGAAGTTGCAACAATTCTAAAAGAAGCAACTGAAAACAGTTTAGTAATATTAGACGAAATAGGAAGAGGAACATCTACATATGATGGACTTTCAATTGCTTGGGCAGTTGCAGAATATATTGCAGATAAAGAAAAATGTGGTGCTAAGACATTATTTGCAACACATTATCATGAATTAACAGAACTAGAAGAAAAACTAGAAGGTGTAAAAAATTACAACATCGCAGTTAAAGAAAAAGGTGAAGATATAATATTTTTAAGAAAAATTGTTGAAGGCGGAACAGATGAAAGTTATGGTATTCATGTTGCACGTTTAGCAGGAGTTCCTAAAGTTGTAACAAAGAGGGCTAATGAAATTTTAACAAGTTTAGAGAGAAAGAGTATGCTTTCTGGAAAGAAACAGGAAAAGGAAAATAAGAAAGTTGTTGAAGGACAATTTGATATGTTTAATTATAAACTTGGAGAGATTGCTCATGAGATTGATAAGATTAATTTGAATGAGTTAACTCCAATTGATGCTTTGAATACTTTATTAAAGATAAAAGAAAAGATGAAATAAAAAAATATAAAAGATTGATGAAATATAAAATTATTTATAGGATTTTGCCTGAATGGAGTAAAAATGGTTAATGTGCTAATTGTTGATGATAATTTGCATTATGCTATGAGTTTGATGAATTTTATTAATAAAGAAAATACTAACATAAGGGTATCTCATATTTCAGCAGACGGAAATGATGCAATTAATATAATTAATAATGATAATAATATAAATGTTATATTGTTAGATCTTGAGTTACCAAAATTAAATGGAAATATTGTTTTAGAAAAAATCAAAAATAAAAATAGATATTATAAATCTATTATAGTTATTTCTGGTAATTTTGATTTAATAAGGGAAATAAAAGATACTAATATGATATTTTCAATAATAAGCAAAACAATTGATAATAATACATTGATTAATAAAATTAATGAACTTATTGAATGTAGAGAGAAAGATATTAAAAAACAAAAAATAATAGATGAATTATTATTTTTAGGGTATGATTTTTCATATAAAGGAACAAGATATTTAGTCGATGTAATAGAATATATTTATATGAATCAAGATAAAAATATAGATGTTTTAGAAAGATGTGTTTACCCAGAAATAGCTAAAGGTTATGGAACATCAGTACATAATATAAAATGTAATATTAATAGAGCAACAAATGAGATGTACTGTGAAGCTGACTTTTCTAAGATAGAAAAATATTTAAAAATGGAAAAAGATGTTAAACCTAAATTAAAAACGATTATTAATATAATTATAAATAAAATATGTTAAAAATGTATCTTTTTGTGACTTTTTGTAAAAAAATGATAATATATGGTAAAATTTCATTAGATTAAAATAATGGAGAAAATATATGAAGTTGTTTAAATTGTCAATTAAAGATTTAAAAGAATTTATAATCCAGAAGAAGATGATATTTATTATACTTTTTTTTAGTATAATAGTTTCTTCTTATGGATTTTTTTTCTTTTCAGCATTAAATATGAATTCAGCACAAGTTATGAATACATATACAGGAGAGTCAAGTTGTTTTTTTGTATCAGGAGAAGATATAACATATCAAAAGATTAATGAATTGTTAAGGAAGATTCAAAATATAAAAAGTAATATTTCATATAGAGTGTATAGTAATGTAGAATATGGAAAAAAAATAAAAAATATAAAAAATGGTGAAGAAAAACAATTGTATAATTTGATAATAGGAACGAATAAGATTATTATTGATTCTAACGATTTTATAGGAAGAGAAATTACAGAAGAAGATAGAAAAAATTGTACTAATTATATTATGATTGATAGTTTAAGTGAAATAGCAACTAGTGATATGCTTATATATAATAAAACAATAAATATTAATGGAAAAGAATATAAAGTTATGGCAATTGATTTACTCAATATAAGAATAAATAAATACATTAATTATATTTCTGATAATAAGAAAATAGATAACATAAATGATATAGAAATAGGGATAATTCCAGATACAACATTTTTTAAAAATGAATATCCAATAAAAGGGATAGAAATTATTACAGACTATAATACTACAGTTGACGAAAACAATAGAATCAAAGCATTAATTCAACAAGAGTTTTATGACAATAATATGATATTACCAACAAAGATTAAAAATAGTTTAGAAAATATAAATTATTATACTATATTATATACAGTATTAATGATGATTGCTTTAGTAAATATATTAGCTTTATTTAGATATTGGGTAGATCAAAATTGGAGAAAATATATGATATATAGATTAAATGGAGCTACAAATAGAACAATATACAATCTAATAATGTTAGAATGTTTTATTATAAGTAGCGTTGCTTTTATAATAAGCTTGATTATATATTTTAGTACAATATTATTGTTAAGAGCTTTAGAAATAAATTATATTTTAAAGATGAATGAAATTATAATATTATATTTAATTATAATTCTTATTGTTAGTTTTAATGTGCATGTAATTGCAAAAAAGATTTCAAAAACTGAGGTAAGATATTTAGGAAGGAAATAATTATGTGTGGGGATATAATCTTTTTAATAGAATTATTAAAAAAAAATAAGTTTAAAAATTTGTTGATAATAGTACAAATTGTTATATCAGTATTTTATCTTACATTTTTTCTTATTCCAATTACAGAAGCAATAGATACTGATATTTTAATGAAAAAACTAAATATGAAAAACGATATTGCATTTTTTGATGAAGCTCAACATATAAGTTTTTTACCAGAAAATTATAATAATGATAGATATGAAGAACTAAAAAATATAATGAAAAATATTAATAATGTTGAAGAGGTAGGAAGTGTATATACAATAGTTGGAAGTGAAAGAAATTTATATGGAATGATAATATATGATCAACTAGTATACAATACAATTAAATTGGATTTGAAAGAAGGAAAGTGGTTTGATAATAGTGATATAGATAAAGAAATTATACCAGTTGTAATATCTAATAAATTGGGAGATACATGTAAAATAAATTCAGTTTTTTCAACAAATGTTTTTTTAGATGAAAATATGACGGTTAAAAAAGAATTGACATTTAAAGTTATTGGAATTTTAAAAAATAAAACATATGTATATACTGGTGGAGCTAATCATTCAAATTGTAGTATAGCTGATTTATTTATAAAAACAACACCAAATGATGAAATAGTAATAATGCCTAATATATTTGAAAAAATGCCATTATATTGGGCAAATAATGGTATGATAATAAAAACGAATGATTATATTGAAACATATAAGAGTATTAAGGAAAAAGGAATAGGAAAAATAAGTAGTTTAGAAGATATTAGTAAAAATAATATAAATAATATATTTATATATAATGAACAAAAAATATATGAATTTATTATAGTTTTTGTTTTTATAATAATGAGTATAGGTGGATATAATACTTTAGCAAATTTAGAGTACAAAAGATTGTTGACAATATATTATATAACTGGAATTACATGGAAAAAAGGAATTGCACTATTGACTATAAGAAATTTTATAATAATTGTTATTCCAACTATTATTTCTTCAATATTTTCGAATAAAATAGTTACATATTTAAGAACCTTGTATACATATAACGAAAAAAATGTGTATATAACATTGTTTATATATATAGGAATTTTTATTTTAACAACAGCAGTTACGGTTATTGGATTAAGAGATAAAAAACCAATAGAGGTTTTAAGAGAGGTGGATTAATGAGTTTTATAGAAATAAAAAATTTAAAAAAAATTTATAATGCAAATAAATCAATAGAAGTAGAAGCATTAAAAAGTATTAATTTAATAATTGAAAAAGGAGATTTTTGCTCAATAGTAGGCGTATCAGGCTCTGGAAAATCAACCTTATTATATATATTAGGTTGTATAGATAAACAAACTGAAGGAACATATTTGCTAGAAGGAAAGAATGTAAGTAAGATGTCCGAAAATGAATTGGCTCAGATAAGAAATAAAAAAATAGGTTTCGTCTTACAAGATTTTGGACTTATAGAAGAAGAAACAGTAATAGAAAATGTTAGAGTTCCAATATTATTTTGTAAAGATAAGAATCTTATAAGAAATTTTAGAAATAAAGCAGAAAAGCTTTTAAAAGATTTAGGCATAGAAAACTTAAAAGATAAAAAAGTAAATTTATTGTCTGGAGGTCAAAGACAAAGAGTGGCGATTGCTAGAGCATTGATAAATGATCCAGAGTTAATTTTAGCGGATGAGCCAACAGGATCATTGGATACAAATACAGCACAAAATATTATGAATATTTTTAAAGAATTAAACAAAAGTGGAAAAACTATAATAATAGTTACTCATAATATGGAATTGGCAAAAGAAACACAGAAATGTGTAAAAATAAAAGATGGGTTAATATATAAAGTATAAATAAAATTAAATATAAAAGGAGGATAATTATAATGAAAAAAATAATGATGTTTGTAGCAATTTTTATTATAACAATAGGAGTAGTATTTGTTAATGCTGTATTGGCAGACTGTAATATAGGAGCTAATTTTAAATATGGTTCAAGTCCAATTACTGCGTATGGAAAAGTAGAAGCAGTTAAAGACGATGGGAGAGGATGGAACAATTATTTAAAAGTTCATTGTAAAGGATATCAAATAAAAAACGGAGGAGTAAAAGTAAACGAAGATGGCGGAGAAAAAATAAAGTATAATTCTGGATCAGTAGAATCTAGAATTTATGTTGATTGGGGAAAAGGTGTGGAATATACAAATGAATATCAATATAAGTGTAATTATTGTGGGCTAGATAGTGGTATACAGCGTGGAACATTTGTATTCAGTAATTAAAGTTTATTGAAAATACTTTATATATTAAAAGAAAAAGAAATTAGCTTAGTTAAATTCTAAGCTAATTTCTTTTTTTGACTAAAAATTCCAAATTTTGCAAAAGAGACAAAACTTCCCATAATTCACTCTTGGAAATAAATGTAAAAAAATATATAATTTCATTAAACTATAACCAAGGAGGAAAAAATGAAAATTACATATATAAAAAAGGACAAGCGATTAATCTTCGAAATAGAAGAAGATATAGATGAATGTTGTGTACAAAAGATAAGAAGGAGGATAGATAATGAAATTCAAAGATATATGCCAAAGGAAGTTATATTTGATTTTAGCAATGTTTCTTTTATGGATAGTGCAGGAATTGGGTTAATAATAGGAAGATATAAATTAATAAATATGATTGGAGGAGAATTAAAAATAGCAAATGTAAACACACAAATACAAAAAATATTTGAAATGAGTGGATTATTAAGACTAATACCAGTAGAACAAAAAAATAAGAAGGAGGTGCAATATGACTAAGACATATGATAATGAAATGAAAATAGAATTCTTAAGTAAATCTAAAAATGAAGCATTTGCAAGAATAGCAGTAGCAGCATTTATAGCACAATTAGATCCAACAGTTGAAGAAGTTGCAGATATAAAAACAGCAGTATCAGAAGCAGTAACAAATGCAATAATACATGGATATGAAGAAAAAATAGGAATAGTAAAATTAATTTGTAAAATAGCTCAAAATGAAGTTTTTATAGAAATATCAGATTCAGGAAAAGGAATAGAAAATATAGAAGAAGCTAAACAACCATTGTTCACTACAAAATCAAATTTAGAAAGATCTGGAATGGGATTTACAATAATGGAAAGCTTTATGGATAATGTAGAAGTAGATTCTGTACTAGGAGTTGGAACAAAAGTAACAATGAGTAAAAAAATAAAAATCAATTCTTCTCGTGAAAAACAAAAAGATGTTGAAAATGCTAATAATTTAGTAAATACAGGAGTAAGGGGAGAGGAATAGTGTATGAAAATGATATGAAAATCATAGAACAAGCTCAAAACGGAAGTAAAGAAGATATGACAAAACTAATAGAAGACAATAGTAGGCTTGTTTGGAGTATTGTTCGAAGATTTAATGGAAGAGGATATGATATAGAAGACTTATATCAAATAGGAAGTATTGGATTAATAAAAGCAATACAAAGATTTGATACAAGTTTTGAAGTTCGACTTTCAACATATGCAGTACCATACATATTAGGAGAAATAAAAAGATTTATAAGAGATGATGGACCAATAAAAATAAGTAGAAGTATAAAAGAATTAAATATAAAAATAATAGAATTACAAAAGGAGTATTTGAATAAATATGGAAAAGAAATAACTTTAGAACAATTAGCTAAAGAATTAAAAACATCAAAAGAAGATATTGCAATGGCTTTAGATTCAGCAAGACCAGTGAATTCTATAGAAGATAGTCAATATAGAGACAATAAAACAGATAAAACAATTAGTTTAATAGATCAGCTATCTTCTGGAAAAGATGAAGAAAATGAAATTACTAATAGAATTACAATAAAAAAGTTAATAAGTGAGTTGAAAGATAACGAAAAAGAAGTAATACTTCTAAGATATTACAAAGGAAAAACGCAAATGCAAGTTGCAAAAATCCTTGGAATAACACAAGTACAAGTTTCAAGGATTGAAAGAAAAGTGTTAGATAATATGAAAAGAAAATTAACAGTGTAAAAAAGTTTAACTTAAAAAATAAAGAAATAAGGTTGGAAAATTTAGTTCTTTTCAAGCCATGGTTTGTGCTGTGAGAAAGGAATGTGATTGAAAATGAAAAAAGCGATATTTTATATAATTGGGTTTATAATTATTGTTTTTATTTTGCCCGTAATATTTACAACAAGTCCTAAAAGCCAAGAAACTATTGCACAAGAAGAAAATCAAAAACAAGATACTGAAGAAAAGAATATTAAAACAGAAGATATGAATCCATATTATTTAAAATATCAAAAAATAAAATTACTTCATACTGAAACTGGAGAAATAGAAGAAATTGATATGAATGAATATTTATATGGAGTTGTATCAGCTGAGATGCCAGCAAGTTATGAAAAAGAAGCATTAAAAGCACAAGCAATAGTTGCAAGAACATATACAACATATCAAGCAATGAATAATGGAAGTAAACATGAAAATGCAGATATATGTGATGATTATGCTTGTTGCCAGGCATGGATAAGTAAAGAAGATAGATTTGCAAAATGGAACGAAAATGAGGCTGAATCAAACTGGCAAAAAATTGTGGAATGTGTAGATGATACTACAGGAAAAATCATTTTATATGATGAAAAGCCAATAAATGCTTTTTTCCATTCAAATAGTGGAGGGATAACAGAAACATCATTAAATATTTGGGGTGGAATTGATTATCCATATTTAAAATCTGTAGAAACAAGTGGTGAAGATGGTTATAATCAATATAGTTCAGAAGTAGTATTATCTAAAGAAGAATTGATAAATAAAATGAAAGAAAAATATTCTGATTTTGAAATAGATTTTAATACAGAAAAATGTATAAAAATATTAGAGCTTACTTCAAGCAATAGAGTAAAAACTATAAAGATTGGCAATAAAGAGATTGCAGGAACAGAGGCAAGAAGTATATTTGGATTAAAATCAACAAATTTTACATTTGAAATAAATGGAGAAAATATAAAATTTAGTGTAAAAGGATATGGTCATGGAGTTGGAATGAGTCAAACAGGAGCAGATAGCATGGCAAAGACAGGTGCTAATTATGAAGAAATTATAAAGCATTTTTATACTGATGTAGAAATTAAATAATAATTTCCTTAAAATGAATAATCTTCTGAAAAAAGTAAATACTTCTAATAATAAAATATTAAGGAGGAATTTATGAAAAAAGGAAGAAAATTTTATGAAAATGAGAATTTAATAATATATGTTGGAACTGCAATATTTTTCATATTAGCAATATCTGTTGGAATTGTTATGTATATGACAACAAAAGCTAATTCAAAGATTGGAAATGAAATAGGTAAATCTACAACAGAAAATATTGAAAATGTAGAAGATGCGAGCTCAAATATGGGAAAAACAGTTGAAGAACAAGAGAAAATTGCTAAACAAAAAAATGATGAAATTAGTAATAGAACAGAAAGTACAGCTACAGATATTATAGAAAATACAACAAATACAAAAAAAGATGAAAATAAAGCAGATTCAGAGAAAAAAGAAACCACAGTTAAAACAGAAACAACAGCTAATGCTACAGAAAATACACAAGTAACAGAAGAAAAGAAAACACTAACATTTACTAAACCAACAGAGGGAGAAATAATTGCTGAATTTGCACAAGAAAATTTAATATATTCAGATACATTAAAAGAATGGATTACACATACAGGAATAGATATAAAAGCTGATAAAACAAGTGTAATAAAAGCATCTGCAGATGGTGTAGTAACATCTATATTAAATGATCCAAGATATGGATTAACAGTAGTAATTTCACATGATGAAGGATATGAAACCATATATTCAAATTTATTAACTGCTGAATTTGTTGTTGAAGGAGAAGAAGTAAAACAAGGGCAAACGATAGGAACAGCAGGTAATACTGCATCATTTGAAAGTGGAATGGAGAGCCACTTACATTTTGAAATTATGCAAGATGGTAAATATTTGAATCCAAGTATTTATTTAAAATAACAAAAATTGACATCGACATAATATTGTGCTATAATGCTAATGTTTATATTGTATATCATAGTTATACTTTTAGATTATTGAATACTAAATTTTCTGAAAGTTACTATGAAACTTTCAGAGCTAATTAAGCTGGAGGTGCTTGGCATGTATGTAGTTCCTAAAATCATGTTTCCATTTATGTGGAAGAAGAACAATCCACCGAAGACATTGCATTTGAAGCGTAAGGGTGAAGGGGTATATGGAGATCTTTTTACTTTGACATCTTTTCCTCTCAGTGTAAGTGGAATTGAACTCATTTTGAGCTATCATGACAAAGAAAATGCTTATTATGAAGGTGCAGAAGGGTATCCAGAGTTTGATATTCTTTCAGATAAACGCAGAGCTTTTAAAATCCAATGGCTTGAGCATATAGGAGGATTATTTATTTAAATGACTGAGAAATAGAACTAAAATAAAAACGGAGTTTTTGAAATTATTCAAAAGCTCCGTTTTTATTTTAGAATCTGCAATGAGAAAGTTCGTGGTGAATTCCATCATTATCAGATGTGGTTTGGATAAAGAAGAAAGGGGTTGTAGATTCTTCAATATTGCGACAGTTGGTTCCATCTCCTTTGCAAAGTCCAGTTTCATTGTCATACGAATTCAGAGTGTACTCAGAAAAGGGTTTGGAAGACCAAAAGGAAAAGTTATCATCATCAGAAATAGATTCTTTAATGATGATGTCAGTAGCTTTAGAGTAAGTCCAACTGGCAATTAATTGCCGTCTAATATGAATAACTTCGGAAAAAGCATCTGCCGTACAATATTTATCAAGCTCTCTCTTCCTATAAACATGAAGCTGAGGAATAATAACAACCTCAGTAGGAGATACCTCAATAACTTTACCAATTTGGTAGAGTGGTTTTGCAGTCCCCAAAATACCCAATTTTACAATTGCTCCAATGTTGAAATCAAAATTCATAATAAATCCTCCTGAATTTTTGTTATGTTTTGATTGAATTTTATTTTGTATAGCCTTTCTTCTATACATCATACCGATAAATGAGTTGTCAATTTACAATAACACATATATTATAATATAAATTTACATAAAAGTCAAATTAAAATATGAGTTTAAGCTTTGTAATAAAATTTATTATATCATATAATAATTACTTGTACTTTTTTTATATTTGTGATATTATAATCATGAAATTTAAACTCAGTATAAATGGAGGTTTCAAATGAAAATATTAGTAACAGGAGCTAACGGAATGTTAGCCAAAGAAGTAAAAGAAAAATTTGCAAAAGGAAATGAAATAATAGCAACAGATGTATCAGAATTAGATATAACAAATGAAAAAGCAGTTATGGAATATGTAGAAAATACAAAGCCAGAATATATAATAAATTGTGCAGCATATACAGCTGTAGACAAAGCAGAAGAAAATTATGACTTAGCAGATAGAATAAATGGAGATGGACCAACAAATTTAGCTAAAGCAGCAAAAAAAGTTGGTGCAAAATTAGTACATATATCTACAGACTATGTATTTGGTGGAAATTTAGATATATCAGAAGATTATAAAGAAGATGATGAAAAACATCCAGTAACAGCATATGGAAAAACAAAATTACATGGTGAAGAAGGAATAACAGCAAACATGGATGAATATTACATCTTCAGAACAGCATGGTTATATGGAGTTGGAGGAAACAATTTTGTAAAAACAATGACAAAATTAGGATTAACAAGAGATGAAATAAATGTAGTATCAGATCAACATGGAAGTCCAACATATGCAAAAGATCTAACAGAAATAATATATCAAGCAATAGAGAAAAAAATACCTTATGGAATATATAATGCTACAAATGAAGGATATACAACATGGTATGATTTTACAAAAGAAATATTAGCAGAGCAAGGAATTACATGTAAAGTAAATCCTGTAACAACAGAACAATATATAGAAATGATGAAAGTTACACAAGCCAAAAGACCATTTAATTCACAAATGTCAAAAGCAAAACTCGAAGCATGTGGAATAAAAGTTCCTGAATGGAAAGATGGATTAAAGAGATACTTAGAAGAAGCTAAAAATATAGAGCAATAGAAAGGATGTAGTATTATGAAAAATAGAAAAGGAATTATATTAGCAGGAGGAAGTGGAACAAGATTATATCCATTAACACTTGCAATATCAAAACAAATAATGCCTGTATATGATAAGCCAATGATTTATTATCCATTATCAATATTAATGCAAGCAGATATAAGAGAAGTTTTAATAATAACAACACCAAGAGATTTAGAAACATTTAAAAGTTTACTTGGAGATGGAAGCCAGTGGGGAATGAAATTTGAATATAAAGTTCAAGAAAAACCAAATGGTTTAGCAGAAGCATTTATTATAGGAGAGGACTTTATAGGACAAGATAATGTTGCAATGATATTAGGTGATAATATGTTTTATGGAGAACATTTAGCACAAAAATTAAAAGAAGCAAATGAAAGAGAAAATGAAGCAACAATATTTGGGTATTATGTAAAAGATCCAAGGGCATACGGAGTGGTAGAAATTGATGAAAATGGAAAAGCTGTGTCAATTGAAGAAAAACCAGCAAATCCAAAATCAAATTATGCTGTACCAGGATTATATTTCTATACAAATGAAGTAATAGAAATAGCCAAAAATGTAAAACCATCTGCAAGAGGAGAATTAGAAATAACATCAATAAATGAAGAATATATGAAAAGAGGACAACTAAAAGTTGAAAAATTAGGAAGAGGAATGACATGGTTTGATACAGGCACACATGATGCATTAATAGAAACAGCAAGTTTTGTTCAAACAATTCAAAAACGCCAAGGCCTACAAATATGTTGTCCAGAAGAAATAGCATTTGATAAAGGTTGGATAAATTCAGAACAATTATCAAATTTAGCTCAAAAATATATGAAAACAGATTATGGAAAATATTTAAAAGATGTAGCAGACGATGTATTTGGTGAAGAATAGAAAAAATATTTAATTCAAAAGAAAGGAGAGATATCTAGCTAAAAACTGGATATCTAGTATAATATGGGAAAATTCAAAAAAACAGAAACAACAATAGATGGTGTATATATAATAGAACCAACAGTATTTGGAGATAATAGAGGATACTTTATGGAAACATATAGCAAAAAAGATTTTGAAGAAATAGGACTAAATTATGATTTTGTACAAGATAATCAATCAAAGTCAAAAAAAGGTGTTTTAAGAGGATTACATTTCCAAAAAGAAAATACACAATCAAAATTAGTTAGATGTATTAAAGGTTCAGTATTTGATGTTGCTGTTGATTTAAGACCTGGAAGTAAAACATATGGTAAATGGGAAGGTGTTATATTAACAGAAGAAAATAAAAAAATGTTTATGATACCAAAAGGATTTGCACATGGATTTTTAGTATTATCAGACGAAGCTGAATTTACATATAAATGTGATGATATATATAATCATGAAGCAGAAGGTGGATTAAAATTTGATGATCCAGATGTTAGATACTATGCTTGTGTTGTTGATAAAAACAGGGCAGGTGCAAAACCAAAGGTATTGTTAAGATTAAACTTAGCATATAAC
>ERZ859732.584-NODE-584-length-14153-cov-2.082990_pt1 | contig 14153 bp, 12 predicted proteins | sample MGYA00510123_ERZ859732 | MGnify/ENA primary metagenome ERZ859732 (study PRJEB30046, sample SAMN00715133) | human gut metagenome | study: EMG produced TPA metagenomics assembly of the A metagenome-wide association study of gut microbiota in type 2...
TTATACATATTTCTCTCCTAACTTTAATCTTTTGATATTTTTTGACACAACTTATTTTAAACAATTTATATGTTTTTTTCAATAGATTTTTATAATTTATTTTACTTTTCCAAAAATTACTTGTTTATTTTATTTAAAATTGCACATTCTATTCTTAGAAAAAGTTTTTACTTTTTTAAAAAAATATAGAAACATATTTTTAATTTAATATAAGATTAAAAAGTTTCTATATAATAACGGAGGTGAATACAATGGCAAGTTCAAACAGCAACAAGAAATTAGTTCCAGAAGCAATGAGTGCTTTAGATAAATTCAAATATGAAGTAGCTTCTGAAATTGGTGTTACTTTAAAAGATGGTTACAATGGTGATATATCAGCTAAAGACGCTGGTAAAATAGGTGGAAACATGGTTAGAAAAATGATTCAACAAGTTGAAAATAACATGAAATAGTTTTTCTAAATCATTAGTATAGATAAATATTTACAATTACTAAATATTTATTTTGGCAGAAGTATTATTCTTGGTTTTAGATATGTTTTTTGTTTAAACATACATAAAGGCAGGAGTTGTGCTCCTGCCTTTTATTTTATGATATTCTCATTTTTTAATACTTTCTCTGGATTTATTTCTGTAAATTCTTCAAATTCTTCATTTGAAATTATCTTTTTTAATTTCTTAATTATTTTGGGCATTTTATTATATACTTGTTCAGGTCTATGAACATCTGATCCAAAAAAGCTTACTAGATTGCTTTTTAATAAAATTTTAAGTGTCTTTTTTGCTTTTAATCCATACATTCCAATTATACTTCCATAGTTTGCTTGAAAAAGAGCTCCCATTTCTTCTAATTCAAATAAATAGTCTGGATTTTCTTGAATAAATGGATATCTTTCAGGATGTGCAATTATCGGAATATATCCATTCTCAACTAATCTATATATTACTTCTTTGTCATTCATTGGTCTTGTAGTAATTAATGGAAATTCAAACAAAACATATTTTGTCCCATTTATTGAAGATGCTTGTCCATTTTGCAATAGTTCAATTATATTATTTGTTATATAAATTTCATTACCAAGACACAATTCAATTCCATTCACATTTTTTTGAACTTGCTCTAATAACTCTTTTCTATTTTTTTCATTACATTCATAATAATTTTCCATATAATGTGATGTTGAAATTATTTTTGTAAATCCTGCCTCTTTTGCCTCATTTACCATAGCAATTGATTGTTCTAAATTTCTAGATCCATCATCAATTCCTGGCAATATGTGAGAATGAAAATCTATCATATTTTTATATATTCTCCTTGACTAAAAATTTTTATTTTGTCTTTCTTCATCAATAATTTTATGCCAATCATCTTTTGTATCATTTCTTAAAGCTCTTGGAACTTCCATGTTCTCTTTTTTTTCAGGAATATTTTGATTATTTCTATTTATATTATTAGACATATTCCTATTATTTTGTTCACTATGGTTTCCATTTCTTCTAGTATTTTGTGATAAAGCATTTTGTGTTCTTTGTTGTAACTTTCTTCTTTCTGCATCATAATCTGGTTGTTGTTTTGTTGTAACAACATTTGAAGAATAATAATATGTTTGATTATATTTTTTAGCACTTACTGGTATTTTATTATATACAACTCCTGCAATATTTCCACCTACATTTTTTATGTCTTTTATTACTCTTTCTAAATCATCTTTTCTTGTTTGGTTATGTGCTGATACTATTATTGTGGAGTCAACTATTCTTGATAATATCACAGAATCTGTTACAAGTTTTGATGGTGTTCCATCTATTATAATCAAATCTACCTGATTTTTTAATTGTTCTAATAAGTTTCTCATTTGACGTCTTACAAGTAGTTCAGATGGATTTGGTGGAATATTTCCAGCTGGCAATAAATATAGATTATTTACATCTGTTTTTTTCAAATATTTATCTATATTCACAGGTTCTTGGTTTTCATAATATCCTGACAAATAATTTGATAACCCTGGTCTTGGTTCAACTCCAAATATTGAATATAACCTTCCTTTTCTCATATCTGCATCTATTAATGCTACTCTTTTTCCCGCTTGAGCAAATGTTACTGCCAAATTTGAGGCAACCCAGCTTTTTCCTTCACTAGGCATAGTTGAAGTAACCAATAAACTTCTTAATCTTCTATTTGAATTCATAAATTGAATATTAGTTCTTAATGTTCTAAATGTTTCAGAAACTGGTGATTTGGGATCTAAATGTGTTACTAATTCTTTTCTCATTATCTTTTTCCTCCTCTTCTACCTTTTGATTCTGTTAAATCATATACTGGAATACTTGCTAATACTGTAACTCCTGATATTTTTTCTATATCTTGAGTTGATTTTATTGTTGTATCTAACATATTGACAATTAACACATATCCAAACGAAATTACAATTCCTATTACAGCAAATATTAAAACATCTTTTTTATGATTGATATTATATGGTTCGTTTTCAACTTCTGCTTCATCATAAATATAAAGATTATCAATTTTATAATATTGTTTTACATTTTCAATAAATACTTTTGCTGTTTCATTAGCAATTTTTTGTGCAACTACTGGATCATCGTTTTTTACTATAATATCTATCATATCTGCATTATCTCTTGCTTTTACACTAATGTTCTTTTTTACTTCATCTTCTTGAAGATCCATTCCCAAATTTGAAATTACTGTTCTTATTATTTTGTTTCCACTAACCATATCACTATATGTAGAAACAAGTTTTGAATTTATCGTAAGATCATTTGTTGTTATTCCATTTGAAGTTGTTTGACTTGATGAGTTTGTGGCTAATAATAAACTTGTTTTTGATTGATATTTAGGTTTTACAAATCCTATTGTATATATAATTCCTATAACTATAAAAATTGCTGTTATTAATAATATTTGTATTCTTTTTTCCCAAAATATTTGAATTAATTCTTTTAAATCTAATTCTTCCATTTTTTCTTTTACATTCCTTCCTTTTTATTCTTCTTCTATTTTTGAATTATTACTTTTTGTACACTTTTCGACAATATTATAAATTATAACAGAAATTACATATATTATCAATAATATTATTCCAAATTTATTTATTTTACCAAAAATATCTTGTATTATTGTTACTATTGACATTGAGAATGCTTCATTAAATGCTTTTATTCCTGAAATATTAACATTTTTATTTATTGTTATTGTTATTGCAAATTGCATTATTGCTGTTGCTAATGAAATTGTTTGAAGATTTAATAATATCTTTAGTAAATCTTTTATATTTAAAGCAATTAATATAATTATACTAATTATTAATACAACTATAATTATTGTTTCAATTTTTCCTAATTTTTGAATTATTTTTTCATATTGATTATTTATTGTTGCATCATATTTAGTACTTATTATTGTATCTTTGTATGACTGACATATATGTTCAACAAATTCATTTATTGCTTCACTGTTTTTTGATGTTCTAACATTTTGTTCATCTATATTTGAATTTAATTTATTAGCTATTTCACTTGTATCTATTTCTTCTTTTGCCCCATTATATATATTTGATAATATTATATTAATATCTTTTCTTACCTTGTCTTCTGTACATATGTTTTTTATTACATCTTCTTCAAGTCCTGACTGTCCTATATAATTTTCGAAATTAGATTCGACCAATTTATATGTTTCTGAATAAAAATTAGTTTCATCTAATTTTTTTATGATATATTCTTTGTTAAAAATTGTAGAAAATGCAATATTTTTTATACCAATATATGTTAAACATAGTACAATTATTGTCATAACTATAAATTTTAAAATTTTTGTTATTATCTTCATTTTTCATTCCTTCCTACTTTTCTAATTTTGCATATACTACATATCTTTGTGTCGCATATCCTACATTGTTAAACGGATAACATGTATATACCATTAATATTTCTTCATCTTTTTGAATTGGAACTTTTTCTAATTCTGTTTCATTTATTAATTGCATGTCATATATCTTATAATTATATTCACCATATGTTGTTGTGACTTTTATTTCATCTCCTATTTGCAATTCTGAAAATCTTCTAAATACTTTTTTTGAATTATGCCCCATATACAATATAGATCCACCTTCACCCGGGAAATAACTTCCACTAGAATGGCCTACTCCTTTTTTCAATATTTCAAGTGTATCTCCAAAATAAACTGGCAAATTTGCATCAATTCTTGGTATTTCTATTGTTGCATATTGTGTTCCATATTCTGGATAATTTTCTAGAGTTTTCTTTTCAGTGTCAATTTTGGTTTCTTGATTTGTATTGTCCTTGTTTGAATCTACATTTATTGAAACTTTATTTGCTAGCATAAATGCTGTTTCAATTTGGGTTCCAAATAATATTTTTATCATTCCTAATATAAAAATTATTATAATTATTGCTATAACTATAGAATATAAATTTGCAATAATTACGTATTTTGTTTTATTTTTTGACATATTTTTTCTCCTTTTCATATGTAAAAATTATAACATTTTGAATTCTTTTATGCAATAGTTTTTTATTTCAAAATGCCAAAAAAATCTTCTGAATAATCAGAAGATTTTTTCTTATATAATTAAGCATTTACAATTCTTTTTCTTACAACAACTGTTGCTACAGCTAATACTGCAACTACAGATACAGCTAAAACAACATTTACTGTGTTTCCTGTGTAAGCTAATTTTCCATTAGTATTTGAAACTGTTTCAACTAATTTTCCATCAGCATTATAAATTGCAACAGATTTTGTTTTAAAAACTAATTTTAAATCAACTTTTTTTGCTGCTTCTGTAGCTATTGATTTAATTTCATTTTTTTGTGCTATTGTTAATTTATTATAGCTTGTTACACCAGCTTTTTCCATTACAGCTATTGCTTCGTCAGCTTTTGCTAATAATTCATTTGCTTGTGCATCTGTTACTGGATTTTCTGCTAAATATCTTTCAATTTTTACTTTGTCTGAAGATGTCATTCCGTATTTTGCTCCTTTTGAATATAATTCATCTGCTAATGTTGATGATGTAGCAGCATTTACTCCTGTTGCTAATGCCATTACTGCTATTATTACTAATAGCACTATTGCTAATGTTTTTTTCATTGTTTTTTCTCCCTTTCTTTATAAAATTTTCATTTTCATTATAACATTGCATATCTTTTTATGCAATACTTTTTTGTTATTTTTTATTTCTATTTTATTTCAATATTTCTATATCTTACCAAGCTTAATATTCCTACTACTAATACAGCTAATATTATTAATGCAACTGTTGTTACTCCTGTTTTTGGTAATGTTTTTTCTGGTGATACTGTTGTATCTTTTGTAACATTGTCAGTTTTGGTTGTTTCTGTTTTGGTTGCATCTGTTTTTGTTGTTTCTGTTAAAATTTCTAACTCACCTTTTTTATCATCTTCTTTTGTGCTTTCTGTTTTATTGCTTTGATCTTCTTTAGTTGACTCTGTTTTTGTTGCTTCTGTTTTTGTTGTATCATTTGTGTTTGAAGTAATTGTTATATCTGTTTTTAATGTTGTTGTTTCAAAGTCTGTTTTTGAATCTGTAAATTCTTCTAATTTTAATTCTATATTTGTTGTTACATCTTTTACATTTTCTTTTAATTTAAATGTTATTTCAACTGTATTTTCATTAGATTTTGGTGTTCTTGTAGCTTCAACTATAAGTCTTTTATTTTCTGGATTATATACTGCTGTATAACCTGATTCAGCTTTAATATCATCTTGTGTTAATTCTCCAAAATATTCCTGGCTATATGTTATAATTCCTTGATAAGAAATTAATTCTCCTTCACCTAATCCTTTGATTTTCCCATATCCTATTTTTACTTTTACTTCTTTGTTTTTTTCGTCAAGTTTTATTTCACTTGTCATCTTTAATGTTGCACTTACATTTTCTGTTGTTGATTGTGTTGGTGCTCCTGTACTTTTTGTTTCATCTGCAAATACATATATTCCAACATTTATTAACATTAGTGCTATTAATAAGCTTGCTAATATTTTTTTCATTTTTTCTTTTGCCTCCTCATTTTTTATTTTATCTGTTTTATTGTAACATTTTTTGATTTATTCAACAATATTTTTTGTTTTAAGTTTTTGTTACATTTATGTTACAAATGTATTACATAGCCATATTTTTTAAACATTGAATTTCTGTGATTCATTATAAAATATTGCATGCTCATCGTTAGGAAGTCCTTTACTTTTTTCATATATATTTAATAATTGCTTTTCATCTTTTGTTAACTCTCTTGTTATACTTTTTAAAATATTATCAATTTCTTCTATACTTGAAAATTCTTCTATTGTTGATTTTCTTATAACATATCCATATCCGCAAATTACTAATTGATTTTCCTAGTAATTCATCAAGAAACCTAAAGATATTTTCTTGATTTAAAATAGTTTTTATGTATTTTTTTCTTTCTTCTATTCTTTCTTTTGTTATTCTCAAAATTTCAATTAAATTATTATTAAAATAAAAGTTCTTGTTTAAAATATCAATATTATTCGAAATTACATTTTCTGCCATTGTTGTTAGTATAGAATTCAATCTATCTTTTCTATATTTATTTTCTTCTTTAAAGCTATTTTTTCCATTCGCTATCCAATATATAATTTCTTTAATGGTCCACATTTTTGAATAATCTATCTTCTTCGTAAATTCATCAAATTCTTCTCTAGATATCTCTGTAATTAATTCTGCCATAATTATATGTATTCTTCGTAAAGCACTTAGTCCGAAAAATATAACTGTATCATCATATTGTTTTAAATGTTTATTTATTATTTTTAATAATAAATATTTAGGTTTTACTTCATTTAAATGCAATTGTAATGTTTCAAATGTAAATTTTTGCACCCAATTTGTATATATGTTTATTACTTCACCGAAAGCATTATTAATTATTTCTATATCTTTTTCATTATTAATTGTTTTTATAAATTCTTCAATTATTTTATTAATAATTGTAAATTCATTGTTACATTGTGAAAAATATAATTCAAAATATCTTGCATTAAATATTCGCTTATTCTTTAAATTTGTTTGATAATCCTCTTTTCCATAAAAATACTGAGTGTTTTCTGTTCTTACTTCTCTATCATTCAAGTAATTTTCAACATAAGGAAACATAAAGGCTAATATTTCTTTATATTCTTTATTTGTTTGCAATATAAATAATTTATCAAAATAGTCTTTTGCTTTTTTATTAAATTCTCTAGTATCATAATTATAGAATTTTCCAAAAATAGTTGTATCTTCTGATATAAAATACTTTCTATTTCTCCATATTTCTTCATATAATTCTACATTCTGGCTTTTTATCAATTCTAATAACATTGTATCTTGAATATTTAAATTATTATTTAATAATTTGTTAAAGCTAATTACTGAATTCAAATAGATTTTTAATTCTCTCAAATCTTTAATTTTCTGAGCTAATAATTCTATTGTTTTCTCATTATCTTTTTCATTAAAATTTATTTCATAAAGTTTCATTAAATTTTTTATACATCTACCAACTACATCTTTCATAACATTTTCGTCTATTTTAGGTACTTTTACTTCTAATTGAATTATCTTTTTTAAATATTTATAATTACTATTAAAATCATTCTTAAATATTTCTTTCATTCTGTTGTCATCAAATGATAATAAATATATTACATTGTCAAAATTAAATATATTATTTACAAGTTTAAACAATAAATTTATATTATCTTTATCAGCTCTTTCTATATTATCAATTATAAATAGTATTTTCTTATTGTTATTTTTTAAGTATGTATTTATGATTAATTTCAATTTATTACTTTTATCTATATCTAAATAATATTTTTTTGCAATTTTATATTTATTTTCATATTTAGAGTTATTAAATATTGCATCAATATAAAAATTTAAAAAATTGCTTATATCTCTTATGCTAAAATTTATTCCTATTTTCTTCATAATTGAATCAAACATTCCCTTGAACATTGCTTGTTCATCTTCATATGACCAAGGATCAAAGTCATCTATAATAATTATGCTTGAATCATCTTTTATAAGCTTTTTGAAATTATTTATTATAGTAGTTTTTCCGCTTCCCCACTCACCTTGTAATGATAATACAAATTTTTCACCATTATAACATTTGGTTACTACTTCATATAATTTATTAATTATATTTCCTCTTTCCAATAAGTCGTAGTCTACTTCTTTTTCTTTTATTAATATTAAGCCATTATTTTTATTTTCTATTTTTCCGTCATATAATTCTTTTAAGTCATATACATTAGCTGGTTCTTCATTTTTTTCTATTTTATTTATTTTCCTTATTCGTATTAGTTCAAGTATTAATAATGAAAAAGATAAGCAAATAATAGTAATTGTTTTATAATATTGTTCTTTATTACAAATATCAATTTTTATACTGTATACAAATAATGCAATTATTGAACTTACAAAAAAAGCGTCTGTATAATTTACTGTTGTTAGTTTATATAGATTCCATGGCTTAAATCCTAAGATTTTTATTACTGCTAATATTAGTATTATTATGCCAATAAATATAAATTCTTTTCGTTCTGCTATTTTACTAAAAATGTTAAAATAATCTATTAGCCAAATTACTATTGTTATTAACAATGATTTTGATAATATTTCTGGTATTGTATATAATTCTTCAAATGCTTTTTGGTATTTTGTATTAAATTTTTCATTTATTATTTTTTTCATTGTTTCAACTTCCTTTTATTTTCCATTCTATATCTTTTATTAAATTTTCATCTTTTTTATTGTTTCTAATTCTTCCAAAGTTGTATTCGTATATTTCATTATATCTTCATCTTTTATATTATATTTTTGCATATTCTTTATAGTTTTTATTAAAGCTTCTTTTATTCCTTAAAGCTTTCCTTCAATTTTACCTTCGATTTTTCCTTCAGCCTTGCTTTTTGCTCTTATTCTTCTTCTTTCTATTCTCTGATTTCTATTTATTCTTTCTATTAAATCATCAATTTCTCCATCATTCTCACTTTCATATAATATTTTTAATATTTCTTTTATTTTTTCTTCACTTATGGTATGTGCAAATACATATGTAACCAAATCGTTTATCCAAATTCTATCTTCTTTTGTATTTGCTGTTTGTGCAAGATATTCTAGAATTTTTCCTATTTTCATATTGTTTGTGCATTTTTCTATCATTAACATTTTAGAAATTTTGTTGTTTATTTGTTTTAGTTCTTCTATTTTGTATTTGTTTATATCTATTAGCTTATAAATTTACTTTATTGAATACTCTGAAACTAAATTCTCTCTTTCCTGAGTTTTAGAAAATTCTGTTGAAACATTTCATTTTTTATTTTAACAAATGTTTCTAAAAATTCTGACATTTCATTTGATTTCTTTAGAATTTCTTTAAATGTTTTATCATGTTTTTGATATACATTGTCTTTTGCTACTACTTTTTTATGTACAAAGTTTGTTCCAAAATAATCTTTATTATCAAATCCTAATTTTTTCACATGTTCACCTTGCCCTTCTGCTATATTTATTTGAGTTATATACTTAAGAATTAATTTTTTGATTTAATTTATTTGAATTTTATTTTACACTATAGATTTAGTGTGAATTAACTATACATAAATACTATAACATATACTAGTCTATTTGACAATACTTTTAAACAAAGAATTTTAGATATATTATACAAATTTCGACAAAAATTTTAAAAGATGCAACATTATTTTGTTGCATCTCTATTTAATATCATCAGTCTTATTTTAACTAAATCTTTTAAATTTATTTTTCCATCAGAATTACAATCAGCTGCTAGTGTTTCATTTGCTTCTAGGTTACTGTCATCTAAAATAGATTTTCTTATTTTTATTAAGTCTTTTAAATCAACTTTTCCATCTTTATTTATATCTCCTGCTACAATAAGTGTATACTTATCTCCTGCTGATGTTATTAATATATCTCCTGTTGCAATGTTGTCTGTACTTGCAATTTCTTTTTCATTTCTTGTTATTTTATATGTTATTCCTAATTTTAATTTATTATCAAAATCTGATTTTTTTGTTTGTTCTGATATGTTTTTTATTATATTTTCTTGAACAATATAATTTTGACTATTGCTTTCCATTATTTGGAATGATATTTGTGTTTTGTTTCCTGCTTTGTCTATTGCTGTTAATGTGTAAAAGCCTTCTTCTGTTAATGTTGTTCCTGATTTAAAGTTCTTTACTTCTTCACCATTTAAAATTAGTTTTATAGTATCTAGGTTTTCATCTGTTATTGTTAGTGTTATTTTGCTTGTGTATAGTTTTCCGTCTATTACTCCATTTATTATTGGTGATGTTTTGTCAATGTTTGTTACTTTTGCTGTTATTTGTTTTGCTTGTCCTTTTATTGTGTATTCAAATGTAAAGCTTCCGTTTTGATCAAATACGTATTCTTTACTATTTGAGTTGTTTGTTATTTGTATTTCTGCATTTGTTTTTATTGTTGCTTTTACAGATTTGTTTGTTATGTTTGTTTCAGAGTATTCTATTGTTACTGGATTTTGGGTAATATATTCATTTATATTATTGTTTATTTGAATACTTGCAAATTTATTAGCCCAATTTGCTAATAATTGTGCATGTAAATTATTGCTTATTATTAAACCTGATTTTATATCATTTTGTTCTTCTAAGCTGTTTATATAATCAGCTTTTTCATAACAATCTTTACTGAATTGTAATATTTTTGTTGGATATATTATTTCTACATCTGTATTAGTATTTATTAGATTTTCTGTTTCATCTATTTTTTGTTTTGTTGTTGTTAATTCTGATGAATCAACATTTGCTTCATCTAATGTTTTCATTACACTATTTATTGTATTGTTTACACTAACTGTTACTAGATCTTCATATGAATTTCCTATATCATTTATCATATCTAGCATTGAACTTATTTTTACTGGTTCTACTTTTAATTGTCCTTCTTCATATGCTTTTAATATTATATCTCCTAATTCGTAATGACTTTTCATTGCTGTTATTGCTGTATTTTGCATTAATTTTTGTGCATTTGCTACTGATTGACTATAATTTTGTCTTTGGTTTATTTTCTCTACAAAACCTGAAATTTGTGATATTTCTGTTACAAATTTTTCTTTGAATTCATCATATTTACTTGTTTCAGCATTTGATATTGCTTTATAAAAGTAATTATAGTCTACATCATACAAATAAACTGGAGATGTTGTTATTGTTAATTTTCCGTTTTCCTCTGGTTGTATGTCTTTTCCATATAGGTCTTTTGCCGTAAAATCTTTATAATCTATTTGTATATTATTTGTACTGTTTTCTGACCATGTTATTATTACTGGCTTTCCGTCTTTGTCATATACATGTCCTTCTAGTCCTCCTTCTATATTTACTGTTCCTATGTATTCCGCTCCGTTGGTGTTTTGAAGATAATTTTTCATAGCATAGTATGATTTTTTTGGTAAATTTTTCTTATCTATTAAACCATACTGAGAATTATCAGAATCATCAATAAAATTATAAAGAAATGAATAATCTATTCCTTGCTTTTCATTAGTTATTGTCTGTCTTATTATTCTTTCTGCTCTAATATCTTCGTTATTAACAACTCTACTATTTATTCCATACTCTGTTATATATAGTCTTTGAAATCCTCCAAGTTTATTAATTATACTTTTATGACTACTATTCTTATCCTTTAACCATTTCATATTTTCAGAATACGAATACACATGATACGAAAAAGCCTTTGAATTCGCATATGCACCATTATTAGCAATTTCTTGTATATATTGTTCTGATTTTTCAGTTTGATATGGAGTCGCAGTGGCCCCTGAAACAACATTCTTAAAGTTTAAAACATTTACCTTCTGAATCATTAATGAATACCAATTCATTGCTTTATTAGAGATCCACTTTATATTAGGCTCATTCCAAATCTCAACGCCTATAATTTTATTTCCACAATATTTTTTCACTTCATTTGCGTACTCTAAAAAATTTTCAAGTTCATTTTCGTCTGAAATCTGATAATCATTTCCTAATCTTTTAGATGTATTATCAAATAAAATTACCAAAATGTTAATTCCACTACTGTTAATTCTTTCAAACCAGTTGTCGATTTTTTTAAAACTATATTTTTTATTATTTTCTATTTTATTCCATTGAATCGAATTTCGTATATTTTTTATTCCTACATTCTTTAACAGTTCAAAACTATTATTAATATCATCATATCCTTCAATATAATGTGTTCCTATTCCAATACATGATAATTCATCTAAAAACTGCTTTTCATATGGTTTAATAACATAAACATTTTGTAGAAACTCCACTTTTTTTTCATCATTCATATAAATATATATCTTTAGTTCTTTTTTTCCTTCATTACTTTCTAAAATTTTAAATTGATTTTTGACTTTTTTCAATTCTATTTCTTCTTTTAATGTTTCATCAAGAAATATTTTTGCCATATAACTATTTTTTGAATTATAGTTTTCTATACTTATATAACCATTAATTTCATTATTATATATTACTTCTTTTGTAGTTACTTCAATTGTATATATTATTTCCTCTGAAACAGTTTGATATAAATCAAAAATATTATAAACTTTTATTTTTTCTTCATTTCCTATGTCCAATCTAATATGTCCCTTTAACACAAAGAAAAATAATGTTGGAAAAAACCAAACTATAACAAATAACATTATAATTACTTTTATCATTTGTTTCTTATTTATCTTTCCTATTCCTAGTAAATCCATTTTTTTCCCTTCAATTACTAAAACTATCTTTGATATTATTATATATATTTTTTTATTTTTTTCAATACATGTTTTAATCTATATTTTTTACTTTTTTGCCTATAACTTTCTTAAGTTCTATTAACAATTCTTTATTCACAATAATTGCATACAATATACATAAAATCAAATTAATTACATTTAGGGCTATATCATTGTATAAATATAATACTACTACTAATATAAATATAATAGAATTTACTACTATATTTTTTATAGAAATTTTCACTTTCACATACTTTTGAACATCAATATATCTATATATAGCTAACAACATATAAGATACTAATGTTGATATTGCTGCTGCATAAATACCAATAACTTTTATCAATACTACATCTATAGTTAAATTTATTATTGCTGCTATCATTGTGGTTTTCGCTACTTCTTTTGTCATTTTCTTTGCAACATAAATTGAGCCTATTAATCCAATTAATACACTAAAAATATTGGCTAACAACAATATTGGTACATATTTATATGCTTCTCGATATGAATCTTTTATTAAAAGCTCAAATACAAATGGTAAACATGCAAGTATTCCTATACAAAAACAAATAAATAGGTTAAAAACTTTATTTATTACATTCGAAAAAAATTCATCCTTATCTGTATCATTAATATGTAATGCCGCTGATTCTTGCCATGATAAGTTAAATATATTAAATATACTTGATAATATATTTGAAAATTTACAAGATACAGAATATATCCCATTTGCTGCAACACCTAAAGCATACGAAATTATAGTTCTATCTGATACATGTACAATCCACCAAGATAACTCATTCGGTATCATAGGCATTGAATATTTTAGCAAATCCTTTATGAGTTTCTTATCTATATATTTTATCTTTACATTTTTAAAAATTTTATTAGCTATTAATAAATATATTGTACAAATAATATTAGAAATTAAACTAGCTATTAAAACATATTTACCATTTTTATGAAATCCCACCAAGAAAATCAAGTTTAATACAATAGTAACAATTGCTGCAATTATGCTAGAAAATGAATATTGCTTATTTTTTCCTATTCCTCTAACTATTTGTAATAAAAATGTTAATACACTTAAAGAAATTAAATTCATTACAATTAATATACTATACTTTACAGAAAATATCTTTACTACAATCGCAAATAATATAGTTGATATTATAAGTTCTACAAACACTATAAATATACCATTTGTTATAATCTTATTTTTCTCTTCTTCGCTTTTTCTTGCATCTATTAAAAACCTAAATATCCCAGCATCAATTTTTAATAA
>ERZ859732.597-NODE-597-length-13984-cov-3.651518_pt1 | contig 13984 bp, 9 predicted proteins | sample MGYA00510123_ERZ859732 | MGnify/ENA primary metagenome ERZ859732 (study PRJEB30046, sample SAMN00715133) | human gut metagenome | study: EMG produced TPA metagenomics assembly of the A metagenome-wide association study of gut microbiota in type 2...
GAAGGATCCGTTGCTCATCTTCAAGCTTGAGAGCGCACAGCTGTTCGACTCGATGGTGAACGACATGAACAACCGCATCTCGTCTATACTCACACGCGGACAGATTCCTGAAATTCAGCAGCAAGAGGTACAGGAAGCCCCTGCTGAGGAGCAGGCTCCAAAGAAGCGTTATGAGGAACGCAAGGACAGCCTTGAGGATGAAGCACAGCGTGCTGCCGCCAATCAGGACACACGCGAGAAGCAGCCACAGCAGCCTTATGTTGCCGACAAGCTGCCTGGCCGCAACGACCCATGTCCTTGTGGCAGCGGCAAGAAGTTTAAGAACTGCCACGGTCGCGGACTTGTGTAAAGAACAAAACATAACAGAACGACAATAAGAAGCAAGCCCGGATGGAGAATCACTCTTCATCCGGGCTTTTTCTTTCATAGAAGATTTCTTTTGTTTCTTTTTTTGCCTTTTTCTATTTTCTTATTTTTTTACTTTCTTTTAGCTTCACAGCTGGTATCTATAGAAAATTATTTCTCCCCCTCAACCAGAAGCAAAAACAACATTGAGAGGGGCATTGTATCACTCTTGAAAAGATGACTTTCACAAGCCTATAAAATTATTAAACAAACATAGCTTCGCTGTTACTGTTGTCAGAAGAAAACTCATTTCTGAAAACCTTTGGAAAGCCCTTGTCCCATCTCACAGAGGAAAAGCCTTGTCTGTTAGAAGGCTTAATCCCCGGTGACCGCAAAACGGTTAGAATGGTTCTATCTTATCGTTTTTTGTGTTGGCATGAGAGGCTTACGCCTGTCATTTGTTCAAATGTTTTTTTCATAGCCTCGCCACTTTTATATGTGGCGAAGGCTCCTTTTTTGTTAAGACCAATAATACCTTTTTATTGTCGACACATCTTTGGGTCAACATTTATTATAGTTTAGTTTCCTATTTTCTTTTTGCAAATTTAGTGTTTTAAAACCAATCGCACAATTAAAACGTACCTCAAAAAACGTCAAATTGTAGGAAAACAGCAAAAAAAGCAGCTCAAAAAACGTCAAAATAGGAATAAAACACTTAATTTTGCAAAAAGACCATACGCCTACTATGAATAAAAAACCAGAAAAGAACAACAAAGCAGCTTCGCCAAAAGAAGCTCTTACAGCCATAAAGAAGGTCACAAAACGCTTTCTTGACCGCGAGGACAACTATCTTGACCAGCAGCGGCAGGTGCTTTTTGTGTTTTACGCTCTGTTCCTGTCGTGCGGACTGTTAACCAACATTACAGGATTGTCTGGCACGTTCCATCCGTTTTACACCACGATGAACAGCATCATGCTGGCAGAAATTGTCGTTCTGTCCGTGGCATACATCACCCGGCGGCTGAGCATAGTGAAAACCATTGGGTGCATGACGCTGTCTTTGCAGCTTTGCCTGGCTGTTGAAACCGTTTTCGGAGCATTGTCGCCCGACATTAAAGACGACGTGACGATGATTCTCATCAACATGCTTATCCTGTCTGCCAACACCATCTTCTCTTTGGCAACATACCTCATTCTCACCAGCAGGCTCACCACAGCCATAGCCCTTTGCACATATATCGTGTGCCTAACAGCGACAGGCAACAGAATTTTGCACGACTATTTCCTCATTCTCCTCCTCATCATGCTGTTCATTAGTGCCATAGGCATAAGAATAGCCAAGAATGCCGAATATCTTGTGCAAGCCAACAAAACGCTTCAACGCGACGAGACCGAGCTGCTTCAGGTGCTTCGTCTGAACAAGAAGCAGGTAAAGGCATATATTGCCCTCGCCCTTGAGAAGCACGATTTGGCAAAGACCACTCATCTGCTCAGCCTCATGGGAGCCACATCTCAAAAAAACGTCATTGACAACGTGACCGAGTTTCTTAAGCAACAAGAGCTTGAGAAGCATGACATCGCAAGCGTGTTCCCCGACTTCACGCCATCAGAACTCAACATCTGCCGCCTCATCCTTCAAGGAAAGAAGCAAGGCGAGATTTGCAACATTCTCAACAAATCTGAATCGAACATCAGCACACAACGTGCCAACATACGCAAAAAGCTCGGATTGCAAACGTCTCAAGATCTCGCCGAAGCGCTTGCTGAACGCATGAACAAAGGATGAAATTGAACATGAACAAGGGATGAAATAAAGAAGAAGGAGATGGAGATGGAGATAGAGATGGAGAAGGTGATGGAGAAGGAGATGGAGATGGAGATGGAGATGGAGATGGAGATGAAGATGAAGATTGAGAAAGAGATGGAGAAAAAGTAAAGAGGCGAAAGAGGGTGAAAGAAAGATGAGAATGGGAGGTAAAAGAATGCCTAAACAAGGAGAAAAAAAGAAATAAAGTGACAAAAAGCGCCATTATTTCATGGAAAATGTTTTTGCATATTTATTCATTTTCAGCCTCTTTTTTAGTGCTGTTCTCAAAGTGCCCAACTTACGATTTGAAAGTGCCTCTTTGACGTCCTCAAAGAGGCTCTTTGAGGAGCTCATTTGGGCTCTTTGACGAGCTCATTTGGGCCCTTTGACAGCCTCATTTGGGCCCTTTGACAAAACCGTCCCCATTTTAAGGATTGTTAACAAAAACAATAAATTAATCGCCCCATATTTTTCAAAACTAAAAGCAAAACCTCTGTTTTTGCTTACAACCACCGTTTTGGATATTTATACATTTCTCCTCTTGTCCCTGCATATTTATTCATTTCCCGCATAAACCAAACATCGGTTTGTTAGGCGTTTTTAATATTAAAATGCTCAGTTCTTATTCTTTAATATCTTTCAAATTAGCAGGATTATAATGAGCAAGTTGTTTTATTGCCGTAATGGTAGATGTGGGTAAGGAAGGGATGTTGTTATTAACACAAAAATCGCTGATAATGTCTGTTGCTTCTTTAGGTGTGTATTTGGGGGATTTGAAAGATGCTTTCTTTTCTACATATTCTTTTTCTGTTATGTAGAGTTCAGTGATCACATGTATGAGTTGTTGGCGTTTGTCTTTTTTATGAGAGAAGAGATAGCTGTTGTCTGTTTTTTGAAAAAGTAAGTCTTTGAAAGAGTAATAGTCTTCACGACTTATCTGATATGCTTCAACCACACGGTCGTATGTGTCTACTTTATTATATCCAAAAAGTTGATGTGTCAAACTCTTGTAAGTGGGAAGTTGGTTAATCTCTATCTGACAGATATTGAGGGTACTGTCAGAATGTATAGACCCTATCGTTTGCTGATTAAGCAGAACAAGCTGTGTGTCTAACGAATCTTTTATTTGATAGTTTTTTCGATATTGCTCAATGAGGGTTTTGCCTTCTGGCCAAGGGCGAAAAGTTCCGTCGTCGCTAACCATAAAGGTGCGCTTTTTATCTTCTGCAACGAGTTTGCTGTTGTGAAGGGTTCTATTCGAACAAGAAAACAGGTCTGTTTTCCCATTTTTCAAGTTTATATAATATACAACAATACCGTCGTTATAGTATTTCATTATCGAGTCGTTTGTTTGAAAACTTCGATAATATCCCTTGAGCCTTACATAATGCGGGCGCATTCCTGTCACGTTTACGTCCTGTAGTTTCACTATTTTAGTAAGATGGTTCGGCATTTTCTCTTTCTTGTTTTGCGCCATAAGAGAAATGGGGAGTAAAAATAGAAAAAAAATAAAAAATTTCATCATATATACAGCTTTTTTGTTAATCAACAAATAGAGTGGCTCGATTATTTTTTTATAAGAAAACAGCCTTGAATGTAAAAGCCTTCCCTTTAGCTTGGATGTTAACCATTGCAATGTTTGAGACCACATCTGCCCGTTGTTTTGAGATCACATCAGCTCGTCGGGCAAGGCAAAAAGGAGGTACAAGGGGATGTTGACCATGCCCTCTGCCTCGTTCTTTGAATAAGGCAACAAGCTTGTGCGCAAAGACAACTTAGGCGAATATTTCTGCCTGTAAACCTTCAGACTCTTGGCATTCATCGTAACCCCAGCCTTACATTCTAAAGGATACACTTCGCTTCCGTCAGACAGAAGGAAATCTATTTCGGCAGAGGATGAAGACGTCCAATAAAAATTTGTTTGCAGACGCTTAAAGAGTTGCAGTTCTTGACAAACATACTGCTCTGTCAACGCTCCTTTAAACTCTTCAAAAATTCGGCTACCCTCAAGAATCACTTTCGGCGAAACGCCGCTCATAGACCTGAGCAACCCAACATCCAAAAGAAAAACCTTGAAGCTCTTCAAGTCGGCATAAGCCTTTAAGGGCACGTCGGGCTTTGTGACATTATAGGTGCGGATGATCTCACCCGCATCAGTAAGCCACATCAAAGAATCTTCATATTCTCTTGCCCGTGCACCTTCGCGCACAAGACCATAAATGAACTTCTTGTTTTCCTTGGCAAGTTGCGGCGGTATGCAATCCCAGACATATCTTATTTTCTCAACCATTTGCCTTGGGGCATGTTTTGAGAAATCATTGACATACGCAGCAACCAGCTGTTTCTGCACATCGTCCACTTCCAGATAGTCGTGGGTCTCCAACCATTTAAGAACAGCCGAAGGCATTCCTCCAATAACGAAATATCTCTTAAGATAATCTGTTAACTTGTCAGCGAAGACCGTCAGGTCACGATGTCCATCGTTCAAGACATAATTGACCAGCATCTCCTCTCCGTTGGCAAGCAAGAACTCGCGAAAAGAAAGAGGATACAAATCTAAAAACTCGACCTTTCCAACGGGAAAAGACGTACCTTCATGCAACGCCACACCCAATAACGACCCTGCACAACAGATGGCATATTCGGGAGCTTCTTCAGCAAAATATTTTAATGACGTCAAAGCGCGAGGCACCTCTTGCACCTCGTCAAAGATGACCAACGTGCTGTTTGGTCTGATGCGTTGTCCCGAAAAGACAGACAGCTGTTCAATGATGCGTTGGGGCGATAACGTGCCGTCAAATATCGCCTCAAGCACATCCTTTTGTTCAAAGTTTACATAACAGACGTTCTCAAAACACCGCTTGCCAAAATCTTTCAACAGCCATGTCTTGCCCACTTGCCTTGCTCCACGAAGGATGAGGGGCTTGCGGTCAGATTTCTCTTTCCATTTAAGCAGTTCTTCAATCAGTATTCGCTCCATAACAAATGTTTTCCACAAAGTTACTGATTATTAATGTAATAGTCAACAGTTATCACATTTTCGGCACGACTTTTAAGCATTTTTATCACATTTTTGGCACGACTTTTTGCCACTGTCATCACATTTTCTGGACGACTTTTGGGCAAACCGTCACATTTTCGGCACGAGTTTCAGTCGACGGTGATGGTCTGTGTGGCCTCTGGCAGACCGTCGGCGGTCACGCTGAGCGTGGCAGAACCGTGGGCGGTGCCCTCAACCACAACCACCAACTCGCCACTGAAGAGCGGCATAGAGGTGGAGCAGAACGGCACGAGAGAGGTGGCATCGCCGTTGCAGGCGCCACGCAGCTTTCCGGCCCCCGTGACCTTAAACGTCATGTTGTTTGAGGCAGCAGGACAGGGGTTGCCGTCCTTGTCGACGAGCGACACGGTGACAAACGACAGGTCCTCACCCTTTGACGCTATGGTGGCGCGGTCAGCCTTCAACACTATGCGTGCCGGCTGAGCGGCTGTGCGTATGGTCTCAGTGGCGGCAGCACGACCGTCATAGTCGTAAGCCACAACCTTTATCTCGCCCGGCTCATAGACCACGTCGTTCCAACGCAGACGGTAACGGTCGAGACGTGTGGCGGGGTTCTTCACCTTCCTGCCCTGGCTCTTGCCGTTTACGAACAGTTCGGCAGAAGGGTAAGAGGTGTAACAGTAGACAGGCGTGACCTCACCCTCTCGACCCGGCCATGTCCAGTGGGGCAGCACATGAAGCGTGGGAGCATCCGTGCGCCAGTGGGAGCGGTAGAGCCAGAAGCGGTCCTTAGGCAGACCGGCGAGGTCGCAGATGCCGAAATAGCTTGATCGGCTGGGCCAATACTCGTCATAGGGTGTCGGCTCACCGAGATAGTCGTAGCCTGTCCACACAAACTCGCCGATGGTGTAGTCGCGGTCGTCCTGCATGCGCCAGTCGTCGTCGGGCAGGTTGCTCCATGAGCAATACTCCACATCGTAGCCCGAGCACTGTCCGTCGCTGTAGGTCTTGGTGTTGCTCACCTCCACAGGAAACTTGTACACGCCGCGTGAGCTGACGGTCGAAGCGGTCTCCGACCCCAAGAGGAAGCCCTTTGGCAGCTGGCGTATGTTGTTGTCGTAAAGATGAACACGATAGTTGAAGCCCGGCACGTCCATGACCTGTGCGAAGCCCGACTTAAGAGCATCTTCCGCGCGGTCCATGCCTTGTGTCACGGGGCGCGTGGGGTCGAGCTGGTGGCAGAGGTCTTGCAGATGGGCGGCGATGTCGCGGCCCTCGGTGCTCCACTGCTCAGGAATCTCGTTGCCTATGCTCCACATCACGATAGACGGGTGGTTGCGGTGGTTGAGCACCAGGTTGGTTATGTCGCGGTCAGCCCATTGCTTAAAGTCCTTGGCGTAGCCGTTCTTACATTTTGGATAGATCCACATGTCGAAGCTCTCGGCCATGACCATCATGCCCATCGAGTCGCACACCTCCATCTGCCATGTCGACGGCATGTTGTGGGCCGTGCGAATGGCGTCGCAGCCCATGTCCTTCATCGTGCGGATCTGGCGGATGAGCGCTGCCTTGTTGACAGCGGCACCCAAGGGTCCGAGGTCATGGTGCAGGCACACGCCCTTGATCTTGCGCGACACGCCGTTGAGCTGGAAGCCGTCATATTGTGCCACACGCACGGTGCGTATGCCCACCTTCTGACGCGTCTCGTCGATGACCTTCTTGTTGCGGTAGAGACGTGTCACGAGCGTGTAGAGATACGGCTGCTCGGGCGACCACAGCTGCGCGTCCTTGACATCGAGACTGAACACAGCGTTGCCCTCGGCATTGAAGTCGCCATAACGCTTCTGTGCCACCACCTTGCCGTCGGCACCAAGGAGCTGTGTCTCCACGGCGAGCGTCTTGTCCACACACTCAACGTTGCTGCACACGCTCACCACGGCCTTGCCGTCGCCAATGCTCTCTGTGCGGAACCAGCAGCCCCACGGGTTGAGATGGGCCTCATCGGCGGTGGTGACGAGCGCCACAGGGCGATACAGGCCGCCACCCGGATACCATCGCGAGCTCTCCTCGCGGTTGTTCAGGCTCACACTGATCTCGTTTTTTCCTTTCTTGAGATAAGGGCGGGCGTCGACACGGAAGGCGTTATAGCCATAAGCCCAATGACCAGCCAGCTTGCCGTTGATGTAGACATGCGGGTCGGCCATGGCACCGTCAAACTCGAGCACGGCGGTCTTTGGCACGCTCTTCAGGTTGACCGTGGTCTTATAGAAGCCGCGGCCGATCCAGGGCAGGGCACCTGAGCGTCCTGACTTCTCCGTTTTCTCTGTCTCGCCGTTCTGCTCTATCGCCACAAACTGAAGGTCGTGCTTCTTGTCGAACGGTCCGTTGATGGCCCAATCGTGGGGAATGGTTACGGCGCTGTAGCTTATGCTGTCGCGCGAGAACTGCCAGTTTCTAAGGTTCATGCTCTGTCGTGGCTGCGCCGTGGCGGCGAGGGGAAGAGCAAGAAGCAGGAGGCTCGTGAGCCTGTTGTATATTGTTGATGTTTTCATTTTTTCAATCATAAAACCATGCGTATAAAATGCGCAAAGCTCTTTGTTAAACATTCATGCAAGCTGCATATTCTTAGGCGCTTCGCGCAGGGTTAGACATTAATGTCCATTAATTAAACGTTAATTAAACATCAATTTTGCGCGCGAAGCGCGTATTAATGATAATTAATGAATCATTAATGGAAATTAATGTTTACAAAGCATGAGCGCGAAGCGCAATGTAAATATTAATCTTTACGAAGTTTCAGAAAATCATTTAAACGCATTCATCGCCGCTGTGGGTTTGCCGCTCTTGTCGAAAGCACCGAGCGAGTAGCCTTTCCAACCGTTATAAGCCTCCGGCTCCCAGTAGAACACGCCAAGACATTGCTTGATGTTCTTGCAGCCATCCACCATCTTCTTTGTCACGGCAGCAGCGTTGTTCGAGTCCCACGGCATGCCAATCTCGCAGAGCATCACCTTCTTGCCATAGGTTATGGCGAGGGTGCTCATGTTGGCCAGGCAGTTGTCGGTGTCGTTCTTCCATGTCGAGTCGGTGGGATAGAGCGAGAGACCTATCACGTCCCATTTGGCACCGTTCTTCTTCAGACCGTCAAACATCCATGTGAGGTGCGTAAGCTCCTGTCCGCGGTCAATGTGCACGATGCAGAGTGCGTCAGGATAGATGCTCTTTGCAGCATCATAACCGGCATTGTTCAGGCTCACATAGTTGGCAAAATCGTTGCCCTTGGCCTCGCCCATGGGCCACAGCATGCCCGACGTTGTCTCGTTACCGATCTGCACCCACTGCACGCCGACGCCCTTGTCCTTAAGCGCCTGGAGCACCTCCTTGGTGTGGTCAGCCACAGCTGTCTTCATCTTTGCGAGGTTATAGTTTTTCCATGCGTTGGGAATGTTCTGCTTGCCGGGGTCAGCCCATGAGTCAGAATAATGGAAGTCGATCATCAGTTCCAGACCCAGAGCCTTTGCGCGCAGCGCCTTTGCCACCACGTCGGCCTTATTGCAATAGCCATCGGTGGGGTTCACCCACACGCGCAGACGAATTGCGTTCATGCCCAACTCCTTCATCAGCTCGAAGCAGTCGGTCTGCTTGCCGTTGGCGTTATAAAATTTCATTCCCGATTTCTCCATCTCCGTCACCCAACTGATGTCGGCACCTTTGGCAAAGGTCACTGTCTCTGTAGGCTTCTGGTTGCCACCGTCATCTCCCTTTGACGATCCGCCACCGTTGTCGTCGCCTCCACAAGCGGTGAGCGAGAAGATGCTGCATGCTGCCAGCATCATCATTTTGATTAAATATTTTTTCATATAGTTGATTGGTTTTTGATTTATTTAGTTGGAATATTTCTTCGTTCTGTTCAGATAGAGCAATACATGTTTGGCAAAAATACAAATAAAAAATGGAAACGACACTCTTGTGGAAGAAAAAAACAATATCTTATTATAGCCCCTCAACGGTTTTATCAAAAGAATCTTTCACTCCCCTTTCACCGCTCTTCTCGCAGCTTCAATGATCGAGTCGAGTCCGCGCTTGGCGTCAGCATCGGAGAGAGCAGCGGGAAGAGAGGGAGCGATGCCGTTCTCCACACTTTGTTTATCGGCATCATACATGGGGCAGGCGGAGAAGCGGACGCTCCACCCTATGGGCAGCTCGCTGGAGAACGGCATGCCTGCGCCACCACCCGTACTGTCGCCCACGACCACAACGCCAGGGCAACATTTCATATATTTCACAAACTCGTTTGCCGCGCTGTAGACCGACCTGTTCGTGAGCACAGCCACACGCTTCTGCCAACGCATGCCGTTAGAAGGCTTGAGATATTGTGCCTCAAGGTCAGAGAAATCGTCATGGCCCCGTCCTGTCTTGTGACGCATGTAGCCCACAAGACGCTTCTCGTTGGTGAACCGCGCAGCCAACTGCTCCGCTGAAGTCACGAGCCCACCCGAGTTGTCGCGAACATCTATTATAAGTGCGCGGCAAGGGGCGAGATACAGCATCACCTCATCGAGGTTGCCCTCGCCAAAACCGTTGGCAAACGAGGCACAGCGTATGTAGCCTATGTTGTCGTCGAGAATGCGATATTTCAGCGAGGCAGCGATGCGATAATCGGTCCCGAGATACCTGCGCAACAACGTGTCGCTCACGTTGGCAGGATAGTCCTCATGCCACGACCAGTTGCGCGCCACATCCCATGCCGAATACATGTTGACATGTCCGTCGCGCAGCTCACCCAACATGTTGCCCAACACCTCAAAGAGCTGGTCCTCCGTCATGAGGTCATTAACCTGCGCGGCATAACGCGCGTGCACCTCGTTCCAGTCGACGCCCAAGGTCTGCTGCTTCTCCGCAAAGAAGCAATAATGTTCATCCATCATCTTCCACAGCGCCTCGAAGTTGCCACGCGCCGTGTTCGAATATTCGTCCTCGTCAACACACGAGGTGAGCGACAACGCGGTTAGCGACATGAGCAACAGCGCTGACGTGAGACGACAGAAGAGAGGTCGTAAGATGTTTCTGAATGATGGATTGGTCATAAAAAAATAATGATGGATAGGTCATGAAGCTGATGACGGACAGGTCATCAACGAGAAGTTGGAAACGGTTACGGCTGCATGCGGCAGATGGTAAAGCGCCGCACCATGCCAAGAACAAACATGTGGTTATAGGTGTGCTGCTTGAGGTTGTTGACCTCTGCCTGGCGCACATCGCCCATATAGCCCAAGCGCAAAGCCGTGCGGCCAAGGGTGATGTCAAGAGCGAGGAGCTGGCGCAGCGAAGGAGCGCAACCGACGGTTGTGGGCACCACGTTGTGGTCGTAGTTGCCACGGGAGAAAATCTCATAATACGACTGCCCGTAGTTGGGCGAGAACATCACGCCCGCGAGCGGCACCGCCACCTCATACACAGCCTTGCATGCCATGCGTCCCACCTCAAACCGCCACGCTGCCGATGCCGACGGCGTGAGGTCTACCGACAGACGCGCCTGTGCAGGGTTGTTGCCGTTGCGCGTGTTATAAAGGAAGCCGATGTTAAGGTCGGCAAGAGCACCCGCTTTGAGCTCCAGACGGTTGTCGAGGAGCGCCCAATGGCGGTGCATGCCATAGCTGAAGCGGAAGAGTCCGGCCATGTCGTTGGCGTTGTCGGCGCGGTTGCGGCCAAACGCCAGTTCGCCGTGGTAGACCAACTGCTGCGACCACTGCCGTCCCTCCTTTCGTCGTTCCGTCTGCGACTCATAGGCAACCGCCGTGCCACGATATTTCTCTGGCGAGAGATAGGTGTCGAGGATGTTGGTTGAGCCCACGGCTATCATCTGCGCGTTGGTCACGATGCGACGGCCCGATGACGAGCGGTTGCCCGACGAAGAACAATCGCCCAATGACGAGCAGCTACCCGATAACGAGCAGCTACCCGATGACGAGCAACTGTCTGTCGGCACCTGCTGAGCAAAAGAAGCAAGAGCCGACACCAGGCACAAGAGCAACAGCCATTCTCTGAATCTGTTCATTATTCTCAAAACAAGACGTTTTCGTTAAATTGTTTCCACCCTACGGTCTTCATTCAAGCACCTTGTCGCCGTTGCCGTCGGTGAAGAGGTTGAGCTGTCCCGTCATCTCGTCAATGACCTGCTGCTGGCTCTTTCCCGCATCGCGGTCAAGATCCACAGGCTCGTCATCCTCCTCGTCGTCATTGTCGTCGGCAGGAGGTTCAGGGAAGCGCAGCGGCTCCAGCTCCGTGACCTTCTCCACATCGAAGGTGGTGAGACGTTTGCCCTTGGCCTTGAAGCCCTTCACGGCGATAAACTCCTCAGCATCCACCTCCATGGGCTCACGGTGGGCATCGTTGCCGCCGAAGGTCACCTCAAGACGCGGGAACGGCGTGTCGGTGAGCAGCACAAAACGGTTCTTCGGGTTGTCGCCAAGGAACGACTGCTTGCGCTGTGTGGCCTCCATGCAGAAGCGTTTCAGATAGTAGAAGCCGCCGTTGTCGGCATCTACCACCACGGCTGTCCACGCCTTCTCGGGCTCCCATTTCTCTATTATGCGGATATTGTCCTCATAGTGGTTGTTGGCATCGAAGTTGGTGATATAAAACTCGCCCGTCTCCAGCACCACCAGAATGGCGTCGTCCTCGTTAAACTCGCCGAGCAGACGTCCGTGCTCGTCATAGTTGATGCGGTTCACATCGGGGTCGAACCACACCTCCCGTCCGCCGAGCGTAGAGTGGCCGTGGCTCTTCAGTCCTATGCGATGAACGGGGTTTCTTGTTACGAGCTGTCCCTTGGCGCCACGTCCCTTGATAGGCACGAGCGAGAAGTCTTTCTCTATGATGACCTTCCTGAGGCGCGGGTTAGCCTCAAGGATGACCTTTATTATCTCTGCCTCGCCGTTGGGGTTGGCGGTGAAATACATTATGCGTGATCCCTTCTCGCCACGGGTGATGTCATACTCGCGATCGCGCGTCACCGTAGGCACGTTGAAGCGCTTGATATAGTGGGGTCCGTTCTGTCCGTCGCGGTAGACCACGTTATAGGTCGTGCGCCTGTCGTTCTTGTTGTAGACCTGTAGCCACAGCACGTTCTTGCCCACGAAAATCTTGTCGGCCACCTTAACAACCTTAAACTTGCCGTCCTTGAAGAACACAATGATGTCGTCGATGTCGGAGCAGTTGCACACAAACTCGTCCTTCTTCAGACCCGTGCCGATGAATCCCTCCTGACGGTTGATGTAGAGCTTCTCGTTGGCCTCGACCACGGTTGTTGCGACAATGGTGTCGAAACTCTTTATCTCGGTGAGGCGCGGGTGGTGCTTGCCATACTTGTCCTTTATAAACTTGAACCAGTCGATGGTCACGTCGGTCATGTGGGCAAGGTCGTAGTCGATATCCTTAAGTTCGGCCTTGATCTTGGCCATCAGCTCGTCGGCCTTGTCCTTGTTAAACTTAAGAATGCGCTGCATCTTTATCTCCATCAGTCGGAGGATGTCGTCGCGTGTCACCTCGCGCACAAAGTCCTTGGCGAAGGGTGCCAGCTTCTTGTCGACAAACGCCACAGCCACATCCATGTCGGTGGCGTTCTCGAAGCCGCGCTCCTTATAGATGCGCTCCTCTATGAAGATGCGCTCCAGCGAAGCGAAGAACAGTTGCTCAAGCAGCTCGCCACGACGGATCTGCAGCTCCTTGCGCAAGAGACCCATGGTGCTGTCTACGTTGTAACGCAGCACATCGCTTACCGACAGGAAGCATGGCTTGTTGTCCTGGATGACGCAGCAGTTGGGCGACAGGTTAATCTCACAGTCGGAGAAGGCATAGAGGGCGTCGATGGTCTTGTCTGACGACACGCCGGGGGCGAGGTGCACCAGAATCTCCACGTTGGCGGCGGTGTTGTCTTCCACCTTCTTTGCCTTGATCTTACCCTTCTCTATGGCACGCAGAATAGAGTCGATGAGCGTGGCGGTGGTCTTGCTGAACGGAATCTCCCTTATGGCAAGCGTCTTGTTGTCGAGCTTCTCGATCTTGGCCCTCACCTTGAGCATGCCGCCCCGCTGACCGTCGTTATACTTGCACACGTCGATGCTGCCTCCCGTCGGGAAGTCGGGATAGAGGTTGAACGGCTGGCCCTTGAGGTAGCTCACGGCAGCGTCGCACAGGTCGTTGAGGTTATGGGGCAGGATTTTCGAACTCAGACCCACGGCAATGCCTTCAGCACCTTGCGCCAACAGCAACGGAAACTTCACAGGCAGGGTGATAGGCTCCTTGTTGCGTCCGTCGTAGGATAGCTGCCACTCGGTGGTCTTGGGGTTGAACACCACGTCGAGGGCAAACTTTGACAGGCGTGCCCTCCTCACACAGGGTCATTTTGCCTGCGCTGTAGCGGTAGTGCATGACGCGGGAGCCGATTTCGTTGATGAGGTAGAAATCCTTGCCGTTCGGGGCGAACTCGCCGTAGCGCGGACCGCAGCCGCGTTCTACCGTGATGGTTGCATCCTCGTCCACGCAGACCGATGCGCCGTCATACCGATAGGCCACGACCTTGTCCATGCCCAGATCGGGCACGAACATCAGCGGGCAGTCCGGCGCAAAAATGCTGCTGTGGGCGTGGGGGCCCTTCTGGCGGGTGGGGTGTACGCTGTTGCCCTCATGCTGAAAGACCGTTTTATCGACCCGAAGGTTGCCCTGTGTGTCGCGTGGGAAAATTGTGACCGCGCCGCTGGCGAAGTTTGCCACCGACACAAATGCGCCGTTGGTGGCAATCTCCACATGACAGGGGTCGGTACCGGCGG
>ERZ859732.601-NODE-601-length-13941-cov-1.959600_pt1 | contig 13941 bp, 11 predicted proteins | sample MGYA00510123_ERZ859732 | MGnify/ENA primary metagenome ERZ859732 (study PRJEB30046, sample SAMN00715133) | human gut metagenome | study: EMG produced TPA metagenomics assembly of the A metagenome-wide association study of gut microbiota in type 2...
TATACTGCATCAACAGTTGCCTCCAGCACAAATTGTGCACCATCATATTCATAGGTAGTAGTGATGGTTGTAAGTCCGTTATCATCAGTCTGTGATGTCTGACCCACAATGGTTGCAATATCGCCGGATATACTGATTTTGTCTGTAAAATCAGTGGATGTCTGACCTTTTTTTAAAATAGAATTGTAGTAAAATACATTTCGCTCTGTAGTCTCAGCACTCTTATCCTCTGTCCAGCCATCGTTTGTAAAATCAATCTGTATCTTTGATGGATCAAGGTTTGAAAGCTTATCACCTGTCTCCTTGTCTGCCCAATATTGCTGCACAGTCACTCTCACATACTCATCTATCGAACCGCTGTTTTTGACAGCAAGCTTCTCATCGTACTTTTTGTCGAGAATCATTTTTTCATCTCCGGCATTCTTTAGCATATCTCCAAGCAGCACTCCTGTTGCCTCGCTCCAGTCATCATCCTTATGCTTATAATCACGCCAGCTCACATCATTGCCATTCTCAGTCAAAGTAACACCGATGGATTTGATGTCAATCTGAGCCAGATAATTATCACTCATATATGTAAGAGTCGCTTTTGTAGATCCAATCGTCGATGCTGCAAGCATTATCGCAGAGGATGCTACAAGTATAATTGGAAGTTTTCTCTTCATTACTCTTCGCCCTCCTCTTTATCATATTGTGCTGTCGCATCCCATTTTGCATCAGGTGCGACACACGGATTGCCATTCTCATCATATGCGACAGGAGCACACTCCTGAACCACAACTACATTGAAGCTGGTCTTTACCTTTTCACTAACTGTGATAGCTGCAACAATTGGCTCGGTTTTACCACCAACCGGCACTACCTGACTGTAATACCAGTAGCCATCATCTGAAAGGCTCCAGTTTGAGCCTGATGCCTGTATATCAAACTGGCTTGCTGCAATTACCTTTACCCTGACAAAACAGTCTGCTTTTCCTGTATTCTCAATCTCAATAGTTTTCTTCCAGTCCTTAAACTTCTCCTTGACATCAGTTGTAGGACCGATATCTACTGAGATACCGCCCTTTGCCGTAGCATAGGTTGTAAAATATGCCAGTGTCGGTTTAACTGAAACACCACAGACAATGAGTGTTGCAGCAAAGGCTGCACATACAAGAATACGGTGATTTCTATTAAGTTTTTTACAAGACTCTGATAATTTTTTCATTAATTCTGCACCCATTCCCATCCGGTTCCGTCATACTCAAAATGGTTCACGACACCGGTACTATAAATCAATTTGTCGTTGTAATCGTTTGTGAAATCAACATCTGCGGTCTCACCGGCCACAATCTGTGTCTCTATGCTGTCTGAGGAGGTCACCTGATAACTGCCAGCGGCATATACCTCCTTTACTATCACCCTTGACCCTGCCGGAATATTGTCAATAACTACGCTCTTAGCCCCTGTACTGTCAAATCTGATTGATGCGATATCGGAAAACACCACATTACCATCCCTGTCGTAGGCCTCAACATCAAATGCAAACACCGGCTCACCGAGTGCTGTATTGTATGTCTTTAATGTTTTATTAATCTGTAAGCTTCCCATAAGCCCGGTCTGTTCAGGCTTCAGCTCGATATCGATATCATCATATATCCATGAATCTGAGCCGCTTCCTGTCATAGCAAACTCATTATTAGGAGCCGAAACCAGATACGGCACAAATGTGTATCCAAATCTTGCCGAATTAGCCGGCTTTGCATACACCAGATACAGTCCCGTCTTAACGCCTGTGACGTTTCCCCTTCCGTTTGAAACATCTATTACCTCATCTGCTGCCAAAGAACCTTTGTCTGCAATGTCCGCAGCTGTCTTTGCCATCTTTTCCCAGTCATCTGCGGTAGTTTTACTGCTGATATCTGATATAGATTTAGCCAGCTCATCAAACTGCTTCGTTGCAGTGTATACATCGTTCTCATCTACATCTGCCACTCTGTAAAGCTCTACGGGAAAATCCACAGTATACAAATCCTCCCATGTATCAGGGATATCAACTGTTATAGAGCATTTCTTATCAATATCAATATGCGTCCTTGCAAAAATACTTCCACATGGCAGAGAAAACAAGGCTATCGCTGCTATAGCTATACTGACAGCTCTTTTTAAACTATTGTGCATTTTTCCTCCTTCCTGATTCTATCTGAATCTATACAATATCGTTTTACTAAGTATCTTACAAATTATAATATACAAAACCAGAAACAGAATGCCAAGCACTATGGCTTCATGTAACGGCTGTACCTGCTTTACATCCTCGACAATAAGTCCCTGTGCATCATTTGCAATCCTGTGACCCCTGATAAGAAGCCTGTGTGAATTCACACCATACGGTGTACATGTGATAAGTGTACAGTAATCCTGCCCTTCCTCAATCTTTAAGTCATTAAGCTCATCAGGCAAAACAATCCTTATCTGATCAACCTCGTAGGTCAGTGTCTCGCCAAGCACATACAGCTTAAATGTGTCACCCTCCGCCATCTGGTCAATATCCGTAAATAGCTTAGATGACGTAAGTCCCCTGTGTCCTGAAACAGCACAATGTGTGCTTGCTCCGCCAACCGGAAGCGATGTGCCCTCGATATGGCCAACACCTATCTGAAGTATTGTATTGTCTGTGCCGTGGTAAATCGGCAATGAGACATTGATGGACGGTATCTCAACATATCCCATGACACCCGTGCCTGATACATCCAGGAGGCTTTCATACTCTGCTCTGTCCGAATCAGACATATCATATCTGTCCTGCTTGCTTAAAAGCTTTTCATTGTAAGCCTCTGCCGCCTGCCTCATTTCTTCAAGCTTTTGTTCATCTGTATTGTCTACTGCATCGACATAGCTTGCGATTGCCCTTGACTGATGGAATGAATTCCAGTAATCACTCACCGTCGGATATAGCAGTAAGGACAGTCCTGCAAGAAACACTATGACAAACAAAATAGTTGATAATTTTCTTCTCATAGCACTCTCCTTACTGTTATCATTTGCATAATATAATTATGCCTATTGTAACTGCCACGAACCACTAAAGTGGCTCATGGCAGATATATTTTATCATAAAATGATATTATTTAACACGCTTCTTTGTTACAAGAACAATTCCGCCACCGACTACTAATATAGCACCGATTACATAAATTGCAACACGTCCGGCACCACCGGTTGAAGGAAGGACTGAGCCCTTAAAGTTCTGTACAGGTGTGCTTAAGCTGCCCTCAGCTTTATCAGCTTTAAGTGTAATATTACCGGTCACCTTATCTCCGCTTAATGACTTAAGCTCAGGAGCATCAGACACAATTGAGTGGTCTGCTGTGATTGTGAATGCAATATCTTTTGCAGTGTTGTAGCTATCAGGAGTCTTTGTCTCCTTAAGTACGTAATCACCATCATCAAGTCCGCTGAATGTGAAGACATCATTCTTATCACCGGAAATTACCGCTTTGATTTCTTTGTCTGCTTCACCTTTAATCTTTTTGTAAAGAGTAAACTCTGCACCATCGAGTGCTTCGTTCTTCTCATTTACCTTGTTGATTACAATCTTGTATGTAAATACGATTACTGTATCCTCCGGAGTCTCACCTTTGTCTCCATCTCCACCATTGTTAGGGTTGTTAGAGAACTCAAGCTTAACCTTATTTGGGTTTCCTTTTGAACCGATGACAGCATTCTTATTGAGAGTTGCTTTGTACTCAACTACAATCGTATCACCATTTTTTGCTTCAAATTTCTCTGCTAAAATATTGTCACATGTAAAAGTAAGCTTTTTGCCAGCTGCGTCATAATTTGTTTTAAAGAATTCTGTAACATCCTTATCACCTAATTTAACAGTAACTGTTCCTTCATTGAAATCAAGCCCCTGTGAAAGAGTATCATCAAATTTGAGGAAATATGACTTATATGACTGAACATTTGCAGGTAATGTAGCTGTAAGCTGGAATGGAACCACATCTCCGATATCATAATCGGCTGAATCCTGCCATTCTGTTGTATCACCTGTTGTGTCGTTTGTGTCTTTTACTTTCTTCTCAACAGAAGGTACATCTGTCTTTGGTGTGATTGTTGTATCAGCAACGATATTAAGGATATACTCTGTGTAAGCCTCGTCGCCTGTTAAAGAGCTCTCCTTATCCTTGATGAGATAGTAACCAGGCTCAAGTCCTGTAATCTCAGCTTTTGCATTGTCCTGTGTTACTGAAACAGAACCTGCTACTGTAGTACTTAAAGCTGAAGCAATTTTCTGTGCCTCTGCCTTAAGATCTGAAGAGTTTGTCTGCATTCCTGAAAGCTTCTCTACATAAGCTTTTGCATCATTAGCAAGATCTGTCTTTTTGTCTGCCTTGATACCGGTACCCCAGTCAACGTTTGAAAGTGTTGTCTGTGATTTTGAAAGATCTCCCTTTAAAATCTGGTAAGCCTCATAAGTGTGGCCTGCCTTTGCCTCATTAACCGTGATGGTAAATGTTTTTTTGGCGCCTTCGCCCTCAGCAAATACTGTAACGCTCATTGCAAGTGTAAGTATCATCGCAAGAACTAAAGCAATGCTTCTTTTGATTGTTTTCATATTGCATTCTCCTTTTTATAATGTTTTATGTTTTTTATAGAAAAGTGTTATTGCAGCTATTGCTATAAGCACAACTCCACTTAACATATACAACCATCTGTTACCGCTTCCACCTGTTTCCGGAAGCTGATACTCTATGAGTTTGTTTGTAATCTCAACAGTACCGGACTCTATTGCATTGGCGCTGCCCGGTGCAACGTTTGCATCAGTCTTTGTGATTTGAGTACCATTTATATCCTTAAATATATATGAAACATCATAGCCTGACATACTGTTGTTCTGATTTATTCCAACCTCTGTCACATAATATTTATATGTGGTACCGGTCAGAATACCATTTTCATTTACACCCTGCAATGGCAGATTTTCAAATACATATGACCATTCGCCTGCCGAATCTGCTGTCATCTCAACCGGATTGCCATACTTCTTATCATTATTAGCTGAATCCACCTGATGCAGCTGCAGATAAATCTTTCCATCAGTCTTACTTAATGGATTGTTCTTTGAATCAGTCCATTTTTTATCAACCGAAATGCTTGTTGTCGAAACAGCTACATCCTCATAATAGTACGGTGTATTTACCTTCGCCATATCACTTCCCTGTAATGAGCTGTTTTCAGCTATAACAGGATGCGCCGAGGTATCTGCACTGAAATAGAAATACTCCTTATGAGGCTCAGTCGAGAGTATATAACCATCCGGAGCCTTTGTCTCAACTATATAATACTGCGTATTATACTCCAGATTATCAGTACTCATACTGATATCAATTCTGCCGTTCTTATCAGTGGTATACTTGCCTAACGACTTGTATGAACCATCCGATGTGTATCCAAACAGCTCAAACTCTGCGCCCTCAAGCTGCTTTCCATAATTAGTCTTATCTACCTTATACAAGGTAAATGTATTACTCTTAATTACTCCGGCAGATGATTTTGACTCTTTGTAAACAGTCTGGTTATCCTTTCTGTCTTCTCCTTTTTCGACGCCCTCAAGCTTTGCTGTATTGCTGACATCCATCTTTATAGGATTGTATTGATCCGGCGTACCAAGCACCTTTGCATTCACCTGATATGTATAAGTAAGCATTATCGCCTTGCCATCAGGTATATCTGCACTGATTGTCCTGTATGATGTATCATTCCATTCATACGTGCCATCTTTAGTTGTATACGCCCACTTACAGCCATCTACCGTATCGCCTGCTTTGTATGTGCCATCATCCTGCTTTATTGCCTGCCTGAACTGAACAGTAGCCGGCATTAAATCTATATACCACAATGCCTGTGGACTGTATGTCATCGTCTTGAATTGAAGCACATCTGTCAGCTTTAATGTATCACTATCAGGCAGATAGTCCTTGGCATCAGGGTTTATTACAACTGTATAACGCAGCCTGTGATTATCCTCATCCCACTTGAAGTTCTTGGAAACAACCTTATCGCCCTCAGTAGGATTATCACTGCCTGATTCGCCAGGCTTTGACATGGTCTGTGTCTGTTTAACCCATCCCATATCACTGTTTGTATTTGAGGATGCTGTGGCTATATTCTTATAATCCACTGATTTACCTGCCTCAAAATTTTCAAAATCATCTATCTTACACTTGTATACTACATATATGTGAGAGTTCTCAAACCAACCATGTATCGTTGTATTGTTCTCATCAGGCTTTGTAACCCCTGTAACAACGGTATTAGTGGACTCATCTAACGTTGTACTTGTTTGAATTCCGTTTATGAACCAGTCGCCGTCAGTTACGGTATGCAATGTACCGTCAAAGTCATAATCTGTAAAGCCATCGTTATTCGGATATGCCAGCATTGTCTTTACGCTCTGCAGTGTGACACCATCCGGGAGCTTATCAGTGATGGTATACTCTGTTGCATCGGCATCCATAAGTACATCAACGCGCCATGTGAGTGTTCCATCGCTTTCTGTTGTTTTCAAATAAGTCTGACTTGTATTACCGTTTCCATCAGTCTTTACAATCTTTGATGTCGTATGGCTGTAAGATGCAGATGCACTTGAATTTAAAGCTTCAAATTTATTCACATATTCAACTCTTCCACTTGGCGTTGTGTCGGCGGTTGTGCTGTATGTAAATGCGACTGTCCTTTCACTGTTGCTTATCGGATAATCCTTATTAAAGCTGATATTTACCGAGGTAAATCTGTAGTCAGCGGTTTCTGATAATTTACTAAAATCTGCCTTTTGCGAATTATTGTTCTCATCCAGATATTTAACAGTAATATCATCGATATATCCATCAAACTCTTTCTTTACCTGACTTACAAAATCATTCATCTGGGTATAAGTCATGTAATGACAATTCTTCTGGGATTTGGATGACATTGTATCGGCTATGCCAAACTCTTTAGGAAATCCCGATGCCGGAATTGTAAATTTTGCTTGCCACTTTAAAGTATACAGCCCGTTATCTGTCTTTTGAGCTTCAACAAGCCTCTTCGTAATATCCTGCTTTGTTTTTGGAACATTTACACTTGAAGAACCATCATATGACTTATCATCCTTAGTAAGGGTAGCCTTATTATTAAATTTCTGGTCATCAAATGTCCGCAATGCGTCTGTATAATATTTGACAGTATACTTATTACAGTTCTTATTTCCATCTATAGGATTAAATGTAACCGATGTCACCTTGCCACTGCTGTCCTTGTTAATTGTATATCCATCACTAGGTAATATGTCAATGCCTGTAATTTTATCAAACATATCATCTGTCAGGACAGCTCCCGCAATATTCTCACAGCTTTTATTTACTGTAACCGTCCAGATAATCCGGTTATTAGTCTTATCATATTTACCGGATTTTTCTATAAGATTTTTGTAATACTTCACATAGCTGCTTGATGTATCTATGACAGTTTCTTTTGATTTTTGGTCTGTTGATTTACCGGTAACGAAATTAGTTGCCTGCCATGCAGCATTATTTCCCAAATCTCCGGCATTGGTCAGGTAATACCTGTATGTAATAGAACAGCTCTCACCTGCACTTAATTTTGGAAGCTTTGCAGTAAGTGTTGCCTTTCCCGCATCTGCCGGGTCATTCTTTCCTGTCGCTGTTGCAGTATAACTACTGTCAACTGCCTGACCGTTTTTCTTTATACTGTAGGTAAATCCGGTAGTATCAACCCTCATACCATTGCCGTTAAATTCATCTGTGATTTCGATATCATCAGGTGTACCTTTTCCGGAAGACACATCCACAGTAAACTCAACATAATAATTACCATTTTCATCAATAGCAATATTATTATTATTTGTATTGCTCTTCTTTACAGAAATATCGTAGTTTAAGGAATCATTTCCATTCCAGTGGATATTATCCTTGTCTACTGTTATTGTGACATCACCACCGATATAGATATTCACATCACCGGAATCATTGGTCTTGCCCTCACCAAAAGCTTCTACCTTTGCCCAGCCATTTATATCGCTGCTGTCACCCTCAATATAACCATCTACAAACTTGATAAGAATTGCATATGTACCATCCTCATTCTTGATATATCTGTACTGAAACTGTTCCTTATCGCCGTTGTCATCACATTTTGTCTTCCAGTAATTGCACAGCTCATCCGGAATAGTCACCGATGGATCATAGACATAATAGTAATTCTTAACAGTATTGCCATTGGCATCTACCGTATCATTCTTTCCGATTCCAAAGTCCAACTGAACCTCAAGCTTGAACTTCTCGCCGTTCCAGTCCACCGGTTTGCCCTCACTTGACATTTTGGTATATGAGCCATTTGATTGCAGTTTTTGAAGATTAACATAGTTTTCTGTGACATTATCTATGGTAAAATCCTTCTGATTCTGATCTGCTGCTGATGCAGGTTGTATAAGTCTGTACGCAGTAATGCCCAGCACTATAACAGCCATCGATATAATAAATGTAGCAAGCTGTCTACGTCTTCTCACTCTTTTAAGACGTTCTTTGCCGAGACGTTCCATATCCTTATCCATTCTGCATCCTCCTTTCATAGAGTTATATATAATTCATTTTACTTAATCGTTATTCAACAGCTAATATATTACACCCTTTTGGTCACACAACGGTCACACGGAGCGCTTTTCCACGGATTTTGTTAAAAGTATACATTGAAAGTGCCGAAAACTGTACAATTTTAGACAATTTTCGGCATTTGTTCATTTTTTATTCGTTATAATCAACTATTATTTATTATATTTTTTGTATATCTTTTCAAACGCAGGCATAGAGCGCTTTATCATTTCCCTGTCATCCTCCTTTGCCTTCTCGCAGAATGCATTGCTGTCATCCTCGAGTGCCTTTACAAACATATAAAAGGAAAATCCACTGCGCCTCGCGGCTGTCAGCAAAAAACTTTATGAATTCAACCATAATGATTTTCAGTGTCCCGGTTAGCAGCTTAGCTAGTCCAAGAAATCGTCCGCATGCCCCTTTGATGTTTTTACATTGGCCTTCACAACCTGCTTAATTGCCTTTTTTCGTTTGCCTTGATTAATTTCATAAGATTGCATAAATCAGCCTTCTCCTTCCATACCTTTCCTCCAAGAATTTATTTAATGTTTAAATATCTAAACCTGTTTGCATTTTTATCTATCATCCTTATTTTCATAAAAGGCTTTTTCACACCTTTCTTATAAATCACCCCACATTCACTATTGGGACTGCCTTCGAGAGTGATTTTGTCTATTTCTGAAAAAGCGATTACTTTTTCTTTTCCAAACAGCCATTTATATCTGATTTTTCTGTTTTCTATAGTATATTTGTATGTGCATGTATGTATAGCTGATATGACAGAAAAAACTAGGCATACTACCCAAAACAGATATAAATCTGGTCTGTTATCTGCAACTACAATTGTCATGATTAGGAATCCTAAAAACACCAATACTGTTACTATGGATCCCCCTTTATAGAAGTTTGGTCGATAAATCACAAATCGTTCTGTATTATTTATATCTTCGGGTGGTGTTAAGTTATAGAGTTTCATCATATCCTTTTCAAACCAATCTTTGAATTTAATAGAATGTTTACTTAATAACGTAAGTCCTATTCCGTACGCCGCAAAAATGGATAGCACAATAATCATTATTACAAATCCAGTGAATGCTCTGGGCTCATTAATATTGGATGGTACAAAGAAAGCAATTAATAGCAAAATTGCAATCAAGCTTAAAGTACATCCATAAATAATACGCCCCATGAAAGTTCCTATTTCTGTTTCTTTCTTTTTCTTCTTTTTTGTATCTTCTTTATATAATTTATTACTCATCTTATACCCCTTTTAAAACAAGCTCATTATGCATACAATTCCTATTACCAGGAAAATTGAGCCAAATCCATAACCGAACAATTTTGCTTTCTTTTCCACAGAACCATTGGGGAACTCTTTATCATCAATGTGGATATAAATAGTTTTCTGGAAATTTAGATTATCAGCTATTTTGGTTACTATGGTTTCTTTTTGGGAATCATCGTATTTAAAGCAGACTTTTCACCCAAAAATCATTTATAAAGAATACCTGTATAATTGTTCAACACATCATATGGTTGTATTACATTCGATACCATCGAAATCTCCAGTTTGTAGATAGTATTTAAATCGCCAACTGCTCCTTCAACCGGAGTATATCTGTCAATATAAACATTTGTCTTCTTTTTTGTCGTAATAATCAATGCCACATAGTCATCCGTAGTAACCAGTTTATAATAAACATCTTCATCTGGAAAACTCTCACGTGCTCTGCTCACTATATTAGCAAAATTATAACGCTCGGATTCCTCTCCTAATGGTTCTTCTCCACCATCAATTGCAGTCTGAAGTTCTTCAAGTACCTTCACTGTTCTGTCGTCATTTTTTCTGTTGTCAGCAATTGACTGAATAGTGGTTCCCAGACAGATTACTAGAATGATAGCAGCCATAATAGCTAATGCTGAAACAACTCCGATTACGATTTCTCGTTTCTTTTTCTTCTTTTCCATCTCCGTTAACTGTGTAGCTGCAAACTGCCGCGAAAAAGTATCAGCATGCTCATTTCCATAGGCAATAAATGCCTCTTCTGTATTATATCCTGGATACATCTGGTAGATCTGGTTTTCTGAACAAAACTTCTCCATTCGCCAATAAAATGGAATATACCATGAGGTATATTTTCTACGTCGAACAAAAAATATAAGCAGCCCTATTACAATTATAGAAAAATATCCTGTCATAAGAATTGCGTCTTCCAATCCTTGTATACGAGAGGCTTCTTTCTCCGGTATAACTGCGATGATACTGTAATCTCCACTATCTTCATCCTTAGACCAGTAAGTGTTAAGACGTCCTCCGTAAGACCATCCAGTGGGATCTACCCCAAGATCAGTCAATGAATAGACAACGTGCTTTCCTTTATTCGGATCCTTAACAGATAATGTAAGTCCATCCTCCTGAACTACACCTGTCACAGTCATAGTTCCTTTTAATTGCTGGCCTGTTGCAGCTTTAATCGCATCAAATCCAAGACCAAACCCAAAAAACCATACACATGTAAGGACAAAATTAAGAACAATAAAACGAATCAAGCTTGCCCAAAGATTGTATCTCAAAGATTTTTCTAACTGTTCCTTTTCTGAAGAAGGGATGCCTGGCATGGTAATATACTAGGAAGCAATCATTTCTCGTCTTGTTTCATTTTCATTTGCGCGTTTGATATTAGCAGCATCTCGTACAGTTGTTGCCACCCCCATAAGCACACTCCTTTCACATATTTTTCCTCAGTATCTCTATTTTATGGCAATACTAACTTTATCTAACCAATTCTCGGTTAAATCAGTTAAATCCCCTAAACATTTCCTCATCTATATAACAGCCAGCCTTGTCATACTCCGTGAGATTTATGGCACAGTCAACCGAGCCTATCATGCCTTCTATCGGCTGTATAAATCCATTCCAACCCTCGCCCTTCATGCCCTGTCGCAGCCTCTTCCAATCTGTAAACATACGCACCGCAGGACGACCATGTTTACCCTCAATCGTAGCCAGTGCAATGGTCGTATCCTTCTCAATTACCACCTTGCCATTTTCGTCGGGACTTGGCATATCGTTGTCTGCCTTCATTGGAATTAAAAACTTTGCTTTCACAAGCTCTCTCGACATGAAAGAAAAATATAGCTTATAGATCAGCTCCTTATCCGGTGTATCTGGGTGTCCAAGCTCCGCTATCAGTAAAATCCATCTCTCCAGATCCGGATTCATAACCGGTCTGTTTATCTCTGGAAGATTGCTAAAATCCGGCTTTTCGACTATCTTCTCTGCCGATATCGAGGTATTACTATTGACCACACGCACTCCGCAGGCTCCATTCATATAAAAAATGCTTCCAAAAAAGTCGCTTATCGCATTGCTCTGATCGTTTTTTATCTCTCTTATTTCGTATTTTTCAGCTGGGAATGTTGCTCCTATCACATCCTTATAGGGTTTTGTGAGTATCCATATATCCGGTGGTGTACACATATAAGTACCATCTTTCTGATCAACCGTTTCTGAAAACATGGCCGGTTCACCGGTTATTTTGCTGTATACACAATATATCTGTGATACAGAGAGCATTTTGGTCACAATTGCCTCTGCAAGCTTTGCTATCTTCTGCATATCTTTCGCTCTATCTGCATCAGTAGCTGTCGGCAGTACCTTGCATCTATACCAGCTATACAGTCGCCACATTTCTGCACCGTCCGTGATGCTCATACGGTCAAGCTCGTCCTGTGTCAGCTCGATCTGTCTGTGAAAGACCATCTGATTACCCAACGCCTTCACATATGCATCATGAACATCGGATACGCTTGCCTGTCTCGAATAAAGCACAGTACCACATCGAAACGGAAAATCTGCCGCGCACTCCAGCTTTAATCCCACATGACAATCCTTGGCCTCATCTGCCCTTTTCCCGGGTTCAAGCTCTATTCCAAGCACTGTCGTCAGTAATATTTCCCCCTCCTCGTCATCCGAGAAGTTGGTTACGTAGACTGCTGCCCCCACTCTCACAGTTCCCTTCACATAGCCCACGACCACAATATCCTTTGTGTTCAAGAGAGCAAACCTGTCCTCAACTCCAAGCACAAAGCTTGCCGGCTCATCATTCTCCTTCTTTTTAAACGCATCAAAAATTCCCATAACTTGATTTCCTCCTGTATTCTCTTATATGTATGTAATCCTGTTGTCAAATAGAGACCGCCACTATGAGCTGGTCGACATCCACTCCATAAAAAATCTTTTCACGTCACTGTAATTTTAGCTTTAATATCTAGTATTTCTAACTGATTCATTTATCATCCTCGTTATGAAGTTTTGTTCTTTCGTATACCTAGGGGCAAATTTCGCTTTAACCTATGAATTCCTCTACGGAATTCTGACTCAATTTATAGTAATCGGTCACCGAAAAGTTTTGCCTTCGGCAATGGTTATGGAGGTAGTTGGATTTATTAGATTTTACTTCTAAGAAAGTCCTAAAGTATAACCATAATTAAGTATAATATATGTTAATACTACTAATATTGCTTCTAACGTCATATTCTGATACAATCTTTCCCCATTGATATTTTTCACCTTGAAGTAATCCCATTTCTGTTAAAATTTTATCATGTATCTTTTTTCTGTCTCTCTCGTTTGATTCAGAAAATTTTTCATCACAACAAATTAAAGACACCATATAAATTATTCCATCTCGAAAGAATAAACTCATAATAAATTGCCTGCCATAAATCGTTTGATGCTCGTCTAAATAAATTATTCTAACTCCATCTTGTCCATTATAAAATTTTGTTGTTTTAAATTTATCAAATGAATAATTGGGCCCGATAACTAATCCTTCTCGCGTACTTACTTCACCATTCGTAACATCTATCATATCTAAAATTCCTACTTTCTTAATGTAATATTATCAACCTTAACTAAAATGCCTTTTTGTATATAATCATTTGCATTTGGTACAAAATATTGTGGCAACCCTCCTTTTCCAAATTGCGGATTTGCATTAGTTATTCCATATGCACTCGCTATTTCCTCATTAAAGACATATCCTTGCATCTCCCCCCTATACCCATGTATAGGATGCTTTTCAACCTGCAATCCTTCAAAAACATTAGTTGCATCTCCTCCAGATTGCTCAATGGCATCCAATGTTGTAAAATACTCTGTTCCATTTGGTTCTCCTCTGTACAGTATTGTCCCTTTTTTAACAACAGTATCTACATAATCATCAACTCCTATGTATTTTCCAGTTCCTTGCCAACTTCGTGCCAACTGAGATGGCGTTGCATTTTCCCATACTACTTTGTCTAT
>ERZ859732.607-NODE-607-length-13896-cov-4.037570_pt1 | contig 13896 bp, 9 predicted proteins | sample MGYA00510123_ERZ859732 | MGnify/ENA primary metagenome ERZ859732 (study PRJEB30046, sample SAMN00715133) | human gut metagenome | study: EMG produced TPA metagenomics assembly of the A metagenome-wide association study of gut microbiota in type 2...
GGGGTTAGCCGCCGTAGGCGGCGTGGGGGGGGGGCTTTTAAACCAAACAATTATGACATTTTTAAAATTTAAAACCATGGCTCTGCTGGCTTGCGCCCTTCTTACTGGGAACACAGTATGGGCACAGACAAAGCAACCGGTCGACTATGTAAATCCGTACATCGGAAACATCAGTCATTTGCTCGTTCCAACGTTCGCAACAGTTCAGTTGCCTAACAGCATGTTGCGTGTCTATCCGGCACGCGCCGACTACACCTCTGAGATGGTGAACGGCCTGCCCGTGATCGTGACGAACCACCGCGAACGCTCGGCGTTCAGCATCTCGCCTTATCTCGGCGACAACCCACAGCCGGTGGTGGCATCGACATGGGACAATGAGCACATCACACCCTACTCGTTTGACATCGAGCTGGCTGACAACACCATCGCGGCACGCTATGCCGTGGCACCGCAGAGCGCCATCTACGACATAGAGCCCATGGAGCAGGGAAAGCCCTTCTACATCATGGTCAACTCGCAACGCGGCGCCATAACCATGGGCGACCGATGGGTGAGCGGCTACCAACAGGTGACCGACGGCACACGCGTCTATATCTACGCCGAGGTTGATGCGCAGCCCGTTGAGGCGGGCATATTGAAGGATGGTAAGGTGGAGGCCGACAAGAAGGCTGAGGGAAGCAACGCCTGCGCCGCCATGCGCTTTGCCGACGGCACAAAGAAGGTGAGCCTGCGCTACGGCGTGTCGTTCATAAGCAGCGACCAGGCAAAGAAAAACCTCTACCGCGAGCAGAACGGCTTTAATCTTGCTGCCGTGGAGAAGGCTGGGCGAGAGACGTGGAACACGACGCTCTCGAAAATCAGCGTTACGGGTGGCAGTGACGACCAAAAGACGGTGCTCTACACCTCTTATTATCGCACGTTCGAGCGCCCCGTGTGCCTGAGCGAGGACGGACGCTATTTCAGCGCCTATGACGGCAAGGTGCATGAGGACGGCGGAACACCGTTCTACACCGACGACTGGATCTGGGACACCTACCGCGCCGCACACCCCCTGCGCTGCCTACTCTCACCCGAGGTGGAGGAGCCTATCATCGACTCGTACCTGCGTATGGCGGAGCAGATGGGCACACAGTGGATGCCTACGTTCCCCGAGATCACGGGCGACTCGCGCCGTATGAACTCAAACCACGGTGTGGCAATGGTGGCCGACGCGCTGTGGAAAGGACTGAAGGTGGATGCCAAGCGCGGCTTCGACTATTGCCGTAAGGGCATAGAGGAGAAAACACTCGCACCGTGGTGCGGCAACAAGGCGGGATGGATCGATGAGTTCTACTGGAAGAACGGCTTCATACCAGCCCTGCGTGACGGTGAAAAGGAGACCGATCCCAACGTGTCGGGCTTCGAGAAGCGTCAGCCTGTGGCCGTGAGCCTCGGTACCTCCTACGACCTGTGGTGCCTCTCGCGCATTGCTGCCTTCCGTGGCGACAAGAAGAACACGAAGCGCTATGCCGAGCTGTCGCACAACTATCGCACGCTGTTCAACCCGCAGACCGCGTTCTTCCATCCTAAGGACAAGGACGGAAAGTTTCTTGAGCCGTTCGACTATCGCTTCTCGGGTGGCATAGGCGCACGCGACACCTATGACGAGAATAACGGATGGACCTACCGCTGGGATGTGCAGCACAACATGGCGGACCTCATCAACCTGATGGGCGGACGCGACAAGTTTGTGGCAAACCTCGATGCCACCTTTGCAGAGCCTATGGGACGTGGCAAGCGCGAGTTTTATGAGCAGCTGCCCGACCAGACAGGCAACATAGGACAGTTTACCATGGCCAACGAGCCGTCGCTGCACATTCCTTATCTTTACAACTATGCCGGTGCACCGTGGAAGACACAGAAGCGTGTGCGCCAGGTGCTCCGCACATGGTTCCGCAACGACGTGATGGGCATTCCGGGCGATGAAGACGGCGGCGGACTGACCTCGTTCGTGGTGTTCTCAAGCATTGGCTTCTACCCCGTGACGCCGGGCTTCCCTGCCTACAACATCGGCAGCCCGCTCTTCAACACCACCACGCTGTCGCTGCCTGGCGGCAAGACGTTTGTCGTTGAGGCTCAGAACAACTCGGAGGATAACAAGTATATCCAGAGCGCCACGCTCAACGGCAAGCCCTGGAACAAGCCCTGGTTCTCACACGACGACATAAAAGACGGTGGCCGTCTGGTGCTCGTCATGGGCAAACATCCCAACAAACAGTGGGGTGCCGACAAGCTGGTGGCACCGCCATCGGAGGATAAGGAAAAGTGATCAATAAGTGAACGTGCTACCCCCTAAAAACTCGCGAAGCAGCGAGGTGGGGGGCAGCTTGTCATAGTCGACGGCGTGGAAATAGCCGAGAAATTTTTTCAGACGATAAGCCTCGGCATACTCGTCACAGTTTTCAGGCACGGCCTCAAGCACGGGGTCGGCCTGTTTTTTTATTACGGCAAGCTCATAGATCATCGCCGTGTTGAACATCACGTCGGCATTCTCCTGATAGGGGAAGATCCACTTGTTCTCGCCAGCACGCACACTGGGCCAACGGCGTATGGTGTCTTCGGCCGAGCAGCCACGATACTTGTAGTCGCGTATGATGCGGCGCAGCAGACGGTTGTCGGTCGTGGGGATGTAGTTGTGGGTGTCGAGCAGAATGGTCGTGAGGGCAGAGGCATAGACGCGAAACTTCATGTCGTCAGGGATCTGTGCCGTGAGCTCTGGGTTGAGGGCGTGTATGCCTTCCACCACGAGCACGTCGCCAGGCAGCATCTGAAGCTTCTGTCCGCTCTTCTCGCTCCGTCCTGTCTGGAAGTTGTAACGTGGCAGCTCCACCTCCTCGCCACGGAAGAGGGCGGCGAGCTGCTTGTTGAGCAACGGCAGGTTCAGGGCGTAGAGGCTCTCGTAGTCGTAGTCGCCGTTGGGCTGCAGCGGCGTGTTCTCACGGTCCACGAAATAGTCGTCGAGGGAGATGGGCACGGGTCTTATGCCGCAGGTGAGCAGCTGGATGCTCAGACGTTTGCAGGTGGTGGTCTTGCCGCTTGACGACGGGCCGGCGATCAGCACCATCTTGACGCCCTTGCGGGCAGCGATCTGCTCTGCTATGGCAGCAATCTTCTTCTCTTGCAGCGCCTCGCTCACGTTCACGATGCTGTTGGCGAGCCCGTTCTCCACGGCGGCGTTGAACGCTCCCACGGTGCCCATGCCGAGGATGTCTTGCCAGCGGTGGTGCTCCTTGAAGATCTCGAACATCTTGTCCTGACGTGTCACCTCGCCCAGCACGGCAGCGTTCTGTGGCGACGGTATGCGCAGGAGCAGGCCGTCATAATATTTCTCCAGACCGAAGAGGTAGAGCTGTGAGGTGTTGGTGAGCAGCGTGCCGTAGAAATAGTCGAGATAGCCGCCAATGTCATAATAGGTCGTGTAGAGACGGCCAGAGGTGCGCAGCAGTTCCACCTTCGAGTGGGCACCGAGGTCGGCAAACATCTTCATGACCTCCTCCGTCGGTGCCTCGTGGCGCGTTATGGGCAGCGCCTCACTGATAATCTGCTGCATGCGTGAGCGCAGGGCGTTGCAGATGTCGTCGTTCACCTTCTGTCCGATCTTGAGGTCACAATAGTAGCCGTTGCTCACGGGTATGTCTATCACCACCGATCCGTCGGGGTAGAGGTCGTGCACGGCCTTGCAGAGCACGAAGAAGAGCGTACGCGTGTAAGCCCTTGAGCCAGACGCCGAATGCATGTCCAGAAACTCGATGTCTTTGTTGTGGTAGAGGCGGAAATGCATGCCCTCAACCTTGTTGTTGACCTTCGCGCTTATCGGTCCGTAGGGCATGGAAATATTTAATTTGCGAAAAACGTCAGAAAGTGTGTTTCCGATTTCTACATTCAGAGTTTTTTTATTATTTTTGCAACGAATTTGTATCATCTGTTTCATTATGGTTACATGATTAAAGATTAGACATTTTTATTCGATTCAGATGTTAGCAAAGATACGGCATTTTTTCGACACGTTCCAAGAAAATAAAACAAATTAAATAAAAATATGTCGATTTGGATAATTTTTAAGATTATTGGCTCACTCGCTCTGCTCATCTATGGCATGAAGGTGATGAGCGAAGCGTTGCAGAAGATGGCGGGCTCACAGCTTCGCCATATCCTCGGAGCCATGACTACCAACCGTTTCACCGGACTGCTGACCGGTATGTTTGTAACCGCATCCGTGCAGTCGTCCACGGCCACTACGGTGATGACCGTATCGTTCGTGAATGCCGGACTGCTGACGCTTGCGCAAGCCATCTCCGTCATTATGGGCGCCAACATAGGCACCACGTTCACGGCATGGATCATGACGCTTGGCTTCTCTTTCAACATGGCCGATGTGGTGTTCCCCGCGTTCTTCATTGCCCTCTTGCTCATCTACAGCAAGAAACGCCGTTACATTGGCGACTTCCTCTTCGGTATAGCCTTTATGTTTTTCGCCATTTCAACCCTCGGTACTACGGGTAAGGAAATGGATCTCAGTCATAACCAGATGGTTATCGACTTTTTCTCTTCTTTCGACAAAGACAGCTATCTCACCGTCTTCGCATTCTTAGGCATAGGCACCGTCCTCACGTTCTGCATGCAGTCGTCGGCGGCTCTCATGGCCATCACCATGGTGTTGTGCTCCAGCGGTGTGCTGCCCATCTACATGGGTATAGCCCTTGTGCTCGGTGAGAACATCGGCACGACTATCACCTCAAACATCGCTGCCATGGGTGCCAACACGCAGGCCCGTAGAGCGGCTTTTGCACACCTCACGTTCAACGTGTTTGGCGTGCTCTGGGTGCTCACAATCTTCTACCCCTTCATCGACATGGTGTGTGGCTTCGTGGGTGTTGACCCGCACGCTGACCACATCAACCCAGCGCGTCTGTCGGTGGTGCTCGCCGCCTTCCACACCACGTTCAACGTGTGCAACACCTCTATCCTTATATGGCTCATCCCGCAGATGGAACGCTTCGTCTGCTATGTCATCAAGCCGTCGGCAAAGAAGGACGAGGACGACTTCCGTCTGCGCTACATCGGTGGCAACTCTATCATGAAGACCCCAGAGCTCTCGGTGCTGGAGGCACAGAAGGAAATCCAGTCGTTTGCAGAGCGCATTCACCGCATGTTCGTCATGGTGCGTGAGCTCCTTGGCGTGAAAGACGACGCTCAGTTTACGAAGCTCTACTCGCGCATTGAGAAGTATGAGAGCATCTCAGACAACATGGAAATCGAGATCGCCAACTATCTCGACAACGTGAGCGACGCTCACCTCTCTGACGAAACGAAGGCAAAGATACGCGCCATGTTGCGTGAGATCAGCGAGATAGAGAGTATCGGTGACTCTTGCTACAACATTGCCCGCACGATAAACCGCAAGCTGAAGGGCAAGGAAGACTTTACCGAGCAGCAGTATGAGCACCTGCACCAGATGTTTGAGCTTACCGACGACTCGCTCACGCAGATGAACGTTCTGCTCCTTGGCCGCAAGGACAACTACGATGCCAACCGCTCGTTCAACATTGAGAACGAGATCAACAACTATCGCACGCAGCTGAAGAGCCAGAACATCAACGATGTTAATGATCACAAGTACACTTACGCCATCGGAACGATGTACATGGACATCGTCAGCGAGTGTGAGAAGCTCGGCGATTATGTCGTGAACGTTGTTGAGGCCCGCATGGGAACAAGAAAGACCGAGGCTTGATAGAGAGCTTATAAGGCTTATGGGTCTTATAGGTCTTATAAGCCTTATGGGTCTTATAAAATTTAAGGTTAAGATAACAAAAAAGGTTATAGGGTCACCCCCTATAACCTTTTTGCCTTTAAAAGCGCCAGCCTTTTTTTACCTTTTCCCTTAAATAGCCAGGGCTATAAGAGTTTTGAATTTTGATTTTTGATTTTTGAATTATCGGCTTTCAGCCGATGTTGAATTTTCGAATTTTGATTTTTCCTTTTTTAAAGGCTATCGAATTCTTCACTCATCACTCTTCGTTCTTCACTTAAAAGAGGCTATTGAATTCTTCACTCTTCGTTCTTCACTTTTCCCTTTTCAAGGCGCCAGCCTTTTTTTACCTTTTTACTTTTATTTAACGCAGTTCTTCCTCAAGAAATCCTCAAACTCGTTGCGGTAGCCGTTGAAGACGTTGATGTCGACCTTGGGGGTGATGCCACCGACGCGGCCGTCGGGACAAAGCTGCCAGTAGACAAGGTGGACGTCGGGTTTGTATTCGCCGTAACGGGCAATCCAGATGTTATAGTTTTTCTTCAGGTCGGGGGCGTAAGAGAGGTAACGGTTCACGAACATCTGACTGATGTAGAGCACCGGTTTGGTGCCTGTGCGACGCTCCACAGCCTGCATCCATGCCCTTACCATGCGGAACATGGCGGCGGGCCCTCCCATCTTCTCCACCTGCTTTGGCGTTGGTTCAAGGTCGAGCACAGGTGGCAGGTCACCACGGTTGAAGCGCGAGTGGCGCAAGAAGAAGTCGGCTTGTACCGTGCCCGACGATTTTGGCGAAAAGAAATGGTATGCTCCCACAGGTATGCCGTGGCGACGGGCGGCGGCATAATCGGCAGCATAATAGCGGTTTCGTATTGTCCTGCCCTCCGTCGATTTTATATACATGAAGGACACGGGGTAGTCTACTTTTCCTTGAACCGTCTTCTTGCTGATTGTGCCGAGATGCGTTATGCGCAGACGGTCCCAACGAATGGGGTAGTGGCGGCGTCCCACGTCGTGCTGGAAGCGCGATATGTCGATGCCATAGATGCGGTCGGCTGTGTAGTGGAGGCGCTCGCCGAGGTAACGGTCGGCTTTCCATTCACCCACACGGATATGCTTCTTTGGTGTCAGGGCGAACCCCCATCCTGTGCGCTTGCCCTTACGCCACTGTCCGGCGTAGAAGGCGCCTGTGCTGTCGCGTTGTGAGCCGTAGCCCTCGGCCATGAGCTGTCGGTTGAAATAGCCGCTATAGATGGTGCGCGCGCTGTCGGTGCGTATGCCCTGCGCCAAGGTGTCGGCACGCCATGTGCCCACAATGCGTGTGCCTGTGCTGTCGGTCACCGTGCCTTTTCCTGCCCTTATGCCGTGGTTCCACTGTCCCTCGTAGAGCGTACTGTCGCCCTTGGTGAGCTGTCCGTAGCCGTGTGGTCGTCCCTGCGCGTCGGTGCAGCCGGCATAGACGGTGCCGTCCTTCAAGGTTTTCGTGCCGCCGTCGGTCTGTATCTTGGAGCAAGAGGCAAGGGCGGTCAGCAGCAGGGCTGTAACAAACAAATAAGACGTTTTCATTGCCATCCTCCTTTCATCATTAGCAAGGACACGTTGCCGCGTCCTTCAACGTTTTGTCCCTCGGCAATGCCGGCAAACAGTCCGCGTGGGGTGAACAGCGGGCATCCGTCGGTCACGAGCACACGCGGGAAGTTGTGGCGTGCTCTCTTGCGGCGCCCGTTGATGAGCAGTGGCTTGGCAGCGGCTGACGCCATCTGCTCTATGCCTATGCCACCGAAGCCCACGGCTATGAGGCGGTGGTTGGTGGTGTTCCACGGCAGCAGATATTGCGCCTTCACACCGTCGGGCGTGGTCTCGTCGAGCGTCTGCAAGAGAGCCATACGGTGGCGCTTGTCGGTGTTCACCAGACGACATTGCGCCGTGGCGTTCTTGCCCTCGCCGTTGCGATAGTGGACGGTGAAGGTCGTCTTGTGCCTGAGCCCTAAGGGCTGGGCGGTGTTGGCGAGCAAGCTGTCAATGGCTGCCTTGGTTTGCTCCAGCTCCTTTACCTTAGCTTTCACCTTGGTGGCGACAGCGGCAATCTGCTGGTAGCCCATGTCTTGCACGCCATGCACGCGAAGGTAGTATTGCAGCTCCGAGTCTTCCGAATGTGCCCATTGCAACGAGTCGTTGATGTCGCGTTGCGCCTTCTCCAAAAGGCCACGCACCTGTTGGCTCGTCCAGCTCGGCTTCACGATGTCTGCTTGCGTCACTTGTGGCAGCACCGTCACCACCCGTCCCCGGCATGACGGCACGGCAGGCCAACGGTTCATCCAGCAGCCGCCTGTGAGGGTTACGCTCTCTGCGTCGCGTTGCGAGGCTGAGATGTTGTGAAGGGTGGTGTCGCTGTCGGCTGTTGCTAACCACAGCTGTGCCTTGCCGCCAGCTGTTATCTCCCAACATGAACGCCGTTCAACCACCACCGCGCTCTGCCTCATCTCGTCGCCCGACGACGGCAACACCCTCATGGCAGCCCCTGCCACGATGGCTACAATGACGACCGTCACCACAAGACCTTTCTTGTGGCGACGCAAAAAAGAAAAACACTTATTCATCTTTTTCGCTATTTTTGTTCAACGCTATTTTTCTTCAACGCTAATTTTGTTCAACGTTATTTTTCTTCAACGCTATTCCTAAAAAAATGTATGCTTTCTACAAACGCGAAATTACAAATAATTTTCAGCAATGAGCAAAAAAGACGGCTTTTTTTTATATATTGAATTTCTGCAGAGATTAATAATTACATCGCGCTTTGCGCTCGTTGTTTTTTAAACATTAATTTCCATTAATGGCCCATTAATTATCATTAATACGCGCTTCGCGCGGAAAATTGATGTTAAATTAATGTTCAATTAATGGAAATTAATGTTTAAAAAAAAGCGCGTAGCGCAAACCTTTGTCTCATCGTTTTTTATCCACAACGCTTGCGCTTTTCCTTCTCTCGCAATAAGCTGGCGATTTTTTACAAAACATACAGCCCGTGCAGGTTGCAATATTCGCGTGCTCTAATCTTGCTGACGTCGCAGCTCATAACCTTCTGTCCGCATGCCGTTGCAGGGTCCACAAGAAAGAGCGCCTCGGGCTTGTCGCCGGGATGCAGCTCGCGTCGCAAGACGCAGAACGGCGTGAGCAGCTCTACCCATTGAATGTAGTGCTCCTCGGTCATGGGGTGCTCCACGGCACCAACCTTCACCTTGAAGCCGCCCTCCACCTTTTCCACCACAGGCACATGCTTCTCATAAGCCCCGTCTGTAGAGTTGCCCTTCAGCAGCTCCATAGGTTTGCCACAGCACGAAAGCACGGCACCTTCATGCAATACCTCAACGATGTTGCCGCAAATGGAGCAACGATAAATTTCTCTTGTTTTTGTCATAGTTTGAGTCCTCCTGTTATGTTGTTAGAATATCTTCAGTTTTTGACAGTTAGCTGATTCTTTTCTTATTATGATGCAAATATAGCGATTATTTCAACACGAAACAATGGTTTGGCCAAAAAATTTTTCGACCTGTACGGTTGAAATGACTATCCGACCATCTTGAATTCCACCTCTCCCGTTGCCATCCATTTTTCTAATTCACCATTGATCCTTGCAGCAGTAATGATTGTCAAAGCACCACTTCCGGATTTTGACCATGACATACCATTGTGTTTCTGGCGAGTGGCAACGACAATATATTTGGTGCCAGTGCGGCATCTGTAGATGATTTCTTACATGATGGCGTTGCTACTGCAACAAACGGAAAGCCAATGGCAGTCGCAGCTTCTAATGTCGTTCCTATACAAGACGGAGCCACGATAGCATTATCAGACCCTAAAGATACTGCGGTTTTCGCCAAGACAGGAGGGCCTTTTGACACCTTGTTTAATCACATTTTCAAGAAAATCGACGAAATATATAGTGTAGCTAAAGCTACAAGCATATTGCCTCAAATAACGGATATGCAAGTTATGCCAAGTGAACCAATAGGCAAGAATCCTATGTATGCCAATAGTATGGACTCTATAAATGTATATCGGCATTTGCTCGAACAGTGGAGAAACAACGGAACGAATATTGAATCATCAAAAATGCAGCCGATTGATGTTAATATTCATGGTGATATCAAGTTGAATTGTGACGGGAGTATTCATGATATTTCAACAATGTTGGAACGAGATCCTTGGTTTATTCGTAATATTACGGATTTGATAACTCAGCAATTAAGCACAAATTTTGGAGGTGGAAGACGTATCGGCGGCATCAATCGTCCGGTTCTTTAATGAATCATTAAAAAATCTCATATATATATTTGTCAGTTAAGGATAATCGTTGTATCTTTGCAACGTCATTATGCCATAATTGGCTTTTGGCAGACATAATTTGGAGGCGGTTCGCTTTATCCTATCGTGATGAATCTCGACAACTCATCTTTGATACTGAGGATAATAAGAAACGCTCCCTCTTGGTTGACGTATATACCTATGTATGACAGATACCAAGAGCGTGAGTCGTTATTGTTATCTGTATCAAAGGCAGTCGAGAGCCTATCACGAAGATAACAGTGATACAGGCTCACGCTCTCTTTTTTATGCCTATGTTTAATTCCTAAAGTTGCTTTCCTTTGGGCTTGAGGAAAGAACATAAAGAATGGTTATGTATAGTTTATTGTTAAATGCAGGACCTAAAGAAGGAGGACTAAACACGATGGGTACTTTAATTGGTATTATTGGATTAGCATTAATTTTATGGGGCATTTGCTGCTTGTTAGGCAAATTGATGGACAAGTCAAAGAAGGCGACCCAAGCCTTGCTTATCTTTAATATGAACAAGTATGGCCCCGATGCGTTATCCACGATTGCGACTGTTACTTCGCTTGTGAAGCAGATGTTTAAGGACGAAGGCATTAAAAATGCTGATGTTGATTTAGTGTACGAGATTGGTAACAGGTATCAAGGCACAGTTACTTTTGACGGCAATACCTACGACATCACTGTTATTGCAGACAGAACGGGAGGTATTCAGTACAAGATTAACGGAGTATTATAAACATCCCTCTTCCTACGAGGCTAAAATCAATTAAAAGTTATGAGTGAAGAAAAACTAACGGGTTGCTATAACCCGATGGATAATGTAGAAGAAACATTATCAGAAAAATCTTTAAAATGGTGGAATGTTGATGAGCATGGAAATATTTCTTACAATGGTCACACAAAGACAGTCATAAGCTCAAATGATTTGGCTAATGGTAATCAACTTGTACAGCAAATGTCAAAATCAAGGAACGAAGAAGAAAAGGAAGCCAATGCTGAATTTTACTTTGCTTACATTGAGGCATTACGTAATGCAGGTTACAAGAAAATGACCATTGATGTTACGAATATTCATGCTCCGATAGTCGCTGAATAAAATATGTCAATCTGCATCTTATATAAAGATTTCCTTACACACTAAGATTTAATTTAAAGTGTGTGAGGAGATTCTTTTATAAAGACAGTTATGCTCTCCTCAAAAAGGGTTCATACAACATTCAAAATGTCACGATATTGAACAACCCCGATTAATTTTAAGAACATGTATTTGAAGCGGTCTGACTCAGATTGCTTGCGTGTATTATAGCGGAATACGGCTTCATCCACATATCTCTGCAAATATTTGTAAGAAACGGAATGATATATGCCAAAAATCATCCGTTTCAATTGTGCCCAAAAACCTTCAATCGTATTTGTATAATTGTCACTGTCCACATACTGCTTTGCACCGTGATTAACTACGGCATGAGTATACTCTGACTCTGTAAGAGTATTGTAGCCTATATATTCATCAGTATATATACGTGAATTTGGTTTTACGAATTGCCGAATAATTGACATAAGTGTCTTGCCTTTTGTATCTTCGGTTTTGACAGCAACAACATTACCGCTTCTCTGAACCATACCAAACACTGGAGCTTTGGTTTTCAAAGAACGACCATGTGTTCCTACGGTCTTTTTGCTTTCATGCTTATACTTTTCCTGTCCTCCTATATATGCTTCGTCACATTCAACATCATCGGAAAGTTCAATAGAATCATTTTTTCCATATAATGAGCGTATCTTGTGAAGTATATACCAAGCAGTTTTCTGAGTAACCTCTATATCACGTGCTAATTGGTGAGAAGAAATGCCTTTCTTATGGCTTGAAACAAGATACATTGCCATAAACCATTTTACCAAACTGATTTTGGTGTTTTCAAAGATAGTTCTCACTAATACAGAGAAAATTTTTTTGAACACCTTCTTAAATATGTGCTCATAATCACACGGTTAGCCTGATGTATGCCCTGTCGTCGAAGCTGTTGTTGCCCTCGACAAGCCCTTTCGTGGCTACGAACGACGAAATGTTTTGCGGGTCGTCGGCGAGTTGCCGCGCCAGAGCTTCCTCGCTCTCTTTGAGGGTGGGGTAGAGGAAGGGGTAGCCGTCTGATGCGAGCACGGCAGCGTGGCTTACAGCAACGGTGCGTGTGCCGGCCATGTAGATGGGTGTTCCGTCGATCACGGCGTAGCTTGTGTTCTGTCCTTGCAGCATGGCTTCAACGAGCTGAGGCTCTATGGCGCGGCGGGCATCGGCTGGCGCCATGCCCTCCTTTATCATGTTGGCGCGAAGGGTAGCGATGTGCTGCTCATAAGGTTTGGCGTTGTCGAAGAAGGTGTTGTCGACGATGGCTTGGCAGTCGCCTACCATCCACACCTCGCGTCGCTGCACGCTGTAAATTATGGCTGAGGCCGTGAGCCGTTCTTCGGGGTGAGCGCCCATGTGTTCTGCCACCCCGTGCCGTTCATACTCGTTGGCTATGCGCCGTGTCACGCCCTCACAAAACTGCTCCATGGTCGTTGAGGCAGGCATGGTCTTGATGTGTTGCGAGATGATAAGCATGGCCAGTCGTCCGTTCTTCATCGTCTGGTCCAGACGGCGTGGCGTCTTGCTGGTGCTGCCGTCAATGACGGCTGCAAACCAAGGTGTTATGACCATGCCGTCCTCACAGTCGGCTTCCGTGTGCTTGCCGCAGATGTAGCTTTCTTCTATCTTCATGTTTTATGAAAGTTGAGTAAAGATGTTAAACGAGGTTTCAAAACGCCCTCTATCTCACTTGGTCAATTGCGGAAATAGACAGGCGAGTTTCTTGAACCTTCTTTTTTCAGCAGTCCTGTCTCGGTGAAATGTCTGAGCCATTTTAGGGCGGCGTTTCGTCGCAGCCCAAACTCTTGCTCCATGGCGCGGCGTGTCAGGCAGTTGTTGGTGGCGAAATAGAGGGTTATCTTCTCCTTCAGCTCGTCTTCTGTCAGGTTTGCCGACTTCGTTGTGAACGTTGCCCGTTCAAAGCGCACGCCTTTTCTCACCTTTTTCAGCAAGGCGGCATCGGGACGGAAGCGTATGTTGCGCACAGACAGATAGTCGGCACGCACCTTGTCTATGGGCTTGCCCTCGGGCATGTCCATATCTACAGCCAGGGAGAAATAGCCAATGGATGGAATGTAGAAGCGGTGGCCTTCAATAAGCTCCCTTGTCATGTGCTCGCGCAGAGCCGACAGCGTGGCTTCCACGTCGCCTTTTGTCAGCGAACAGTTGGCCTGAATGTGGCTTTTCAGCTGTTCGGCAGTCATGGCCGGTTGGTCGAATATTTGTGCAAAATGGCGGTCCTTTCCTGTGCCTTGTGAGTTCTTGATTGAATGAATTTCGTATTTTATGCTCATTGCGTTATTAAGATTGTTTGTCGTTATGCAAAGATACACAATCGCGCAAGCAAAGTCAAGAGAAAAGGGCAAAAATATTTTTAGAAAAAACAATATGGCGCATGTGGCGTGGCGGAGATATTACGGTCTTGCCGTTGAAAAATGCCTTTTAAATCATCGTACCCCGACCGAGGTACGCATGTATCCCGACCGAGGTACACATGTACCCCGACCGGGGTCAGGGCAGACGCATCAAAATTATTCGGATAAAACTGCAATATTTCAAATTGTAAGACATTGATTATTAATGTATTAGACTTGCTTATATTAGATATTTTTCGTATCTTTATAGTCTAAAAGATTAACAAATT
>ERZ859732.609-NODE-609-length-13847-cov-3.476001_pt1 | contig 13847 bp, 8 predicted proteins | sample MGYA00510123_ERZ859732 | MGnify/ENA primary metagenome ERZ859732 (study PRJEB30046, sample SAMN00715133) | human gut metagenome | study: EMG produced TPA metagenomics assembly of the A metagenome-wide association study of gut microbiota in type 2...
GGAGCTGGGGCCTCTGGACCGGTGGGTGGAGCAGGCCGGGCCGGGACAGGCGGGCCCGCCGCGGGGGGGCGGGGGCCCGCTGACCCCGGCTACGCGGTGGACTGGGCAGGCCGCCGCATCTACTATCAGGGAGATGCCGACATCCCGGAGGGCGGTGTTGTCCAGCGCCCGGACGGTAGCCGGTACATCAAGGGACCCCGGTGTGTGATCTTCGGGTATGACACCTGCCCGGAGGACACAGACCCCAGCCTGCCCGGAAACACCCCGTTCACCGGTGACTGTGTGTTCTGCGGTGAGGACGGCCACGATGTCTACAGTTGCCCCTACCTCGACGAGTTGGAAAACTCCGAGGCATATCAGGAGTTGCTGCAGAATAACGGCTGACGCCAGTAAAAACAGTACCAAAAGTGAGATGATTACAAAAAGTAGCAAATCTTATTGACGGCGGGGCGGCGCGTCCCTATAATAGAAGTATCAAATCAAATGAACGTCAGGAGTGATACTGTATGTCCGTTTATGGATATTGCCGCATTTCCACGCCGCAGCAAAATATCGAACGTCAGGTGCGCAACATTACCGCCGCCTACCCTGCGGCGCATATTGTGCGGGAGGTCTACACCGGCACGGCCTGCCGCGGACGGCAGGAGCTGGACAAGCTGCTGCACACCGTGCAGCCGGGGGATACCATTGTGTTTGACGGTGTCTCCCGCATGAGCCGCAGCGCCGAGGAAGGCTGTGCCTTGTACGAGACGCTGTACAAGCGCGGCGTGAACTTGTGCTTTTTGAAGGAGCCGCACATCAACACCGACACCTACAAGCAGGCTCTGCAGCGGCAGATCGGCACAGCGCCGGAGACAGGCAGCGCCGCAACAGACCGCTTTGTGGCCGGGGTGATGGACGCGCTGAACCGCTACACCGCCGACCTGGCCGCCGAGCAGATTCGCCTTGCCTTTGCCCAGGCGCAAAAAGAGGTGGATGACCTGCACCAGCGTACCCGCGAGGGGATCATGACCGCCCGGCTGAACGGAAAGCAGATCGGCCAGATGGCAGGGCGTAAGTTGCACATTAAAAAAGCGGACACGGCAAAAGCGCTGATACAGAAGCACAGCCGGGATTTTAACGGCACCCTGGCCGACACCGACTGCATCAAGCTCATCGGCATTGCCCGCAATACCTATTATAAATACAAGCGGGAACTGCGGGATGGTACGGCGTGATGCTATAATATTTTTAAGATTTTTTCAAATCTCTTTAACTTCCATTTGCGCGGCCCCTATTGCATATATGTAAGGACAAACAGAAAACAAGGAGAACAAATCCCTATGATACCGAACAAATCCATGTACTGCTCCGCTGACGCGGCAGAGATCAACCTGTATGAGCTTAACTTCGCGCGTTTCTTTTCCATCCGAACCAGCGAGAACGGCTGGCGGCGCGTCGTGTGTGAGCTTGTCCGCCATGCGGCGAAGGTCACCAGGGAGCTCCGCCTGGAGGATGGAACAGAGCTTCCCGGGGGAAAGACCTTCCCGGTCTATGTCATCGACCTGATGGACAGTTACCTGGCGGTTTTGCCGGATGCAAAGCCCCATGCCTATCCTGCTGCCGAGCGGGAACAGCTGATGGAGCAGCACTGTCGGCATACGGAGGATGGAAAAATCGATTATGACTACTACCGGGACGTGACCCTGGAGGAATTCGTCCGCCATATGCGGGGCACAGGGCAGGGCGCGCTGTATGCGAAGCGCGGCCCCTTCTGGCACGGCGGGCACGGGGAGCAGTGCCATTTTGAGGAGCTGTTCCGCCTGATCGAGGAGGAAGGCGAGGAGGCGTTTGGCGAGACGCAGGAACGGTATGCCGACCTTGTCGTAAACGACATCACGGCAGACGCGGAACGCCTGCTGAACCGTATCAAGCAGGAAAAGGAAGGAGAAGAAGAATGATGAAGATAACCCCATTTTCCCCGGCCGAGCGCAAGGCGCTGATGGAGGAGCTTTTCCCCCTGAAGCGCACCGCACGGGACTACGACCTGCGCCAGGATATGACGCTGGACGGCTACATAGGCAGAGTTGTCTTCCGTGCGCAGCGGCAGTTGGACAGTGGGACGCTGCCCTCGGACAGTGTGCGCTTTCGCCGACTGGCCGACCTTGTACGAAACGATATTACCCGGGAGGCGGAGGAGCTGTTCCGCGCCTGGAAGGATGCAGAGAAGGAACTAAGAGAGGAGGAATGACCGATGCAGACCTGCGTACCGGTAGAGAAGCGCTCCAAAAAAGAACAGCGTGCCGCCGTGCGCGCCCACCGTGCAGCGTGGCGGGGTATCAAGCTTTGCCCGCGCATCATGCGAAAAAAGACAGACTATCGCCGTAAAGGGAGGCGTGTTGAGATGATGGACGAATAAAAAGGGGCCGGTCACGGCCTCTTTTTATTTTTTGTACCCGGCAATTTTTTTGAGATTGGCTTTAACATTGCCCAAGCAGGCCCCTATAGAAATGGTGTAAGGAAGAAAAAACAAGCCGAGCAAAACAGCCGGCAAAACACAAGGAGGAACTATAAAATGATTTGTGTACATTGTGGTAAAGAGATCGACAACGGCCAGGACTTCTGCCCTTATTGCGGCGGCCGTGTGGGCAGCGATGCAGCCACCGAGGCAAAGGCAGCGAAGAAGGACCCCCGCAAACTTGCCCTGCCGGTGGTTGCCGTGGCTTTGCTGGCAGTCGTCGGTGTGGGCCTTGCCAACCGCAAACCGTCTATCGACCTGCAGCGCTACGTGACGATCACGGCGCAGGGGTACGATACCCTTGGCAAGCTTGATGTTGCGTTCGACACAGACAAGCTGGAAGCAGACTATGGCAAGCGGATCGCGGATAGCTTCAAAAAAGCGATGAACGACCACAAGGAGTCTACCTACGGCCTGAGCAGCCTGGCTGCCGACCTCTACAGCGGCTCTGAGACGGAACTGTTTGTGGACTACTGTGCCACGGGCAGTGCCGACAAGACCAGCGGTCTGCGCAACGGCGATGTCGTCACTTACAGTTGGAACGAGAGCGAGGACGAAGCGGAGACGCTCTTTGGTGTCAAGGTGAAGTACAGCGATATTACCTACACGGTCTCCGGGTTGGAAAAGGTAAACACCTTTGATGCGTTCGATGGTGTTACGGTAGAGTTCAACGGCACCGCGCCCCGGGGCACGGCCACCGTGAACAGCCTGCCCACCGCCGAAGCGGGAAGCAGCCTGCACTACACGCTGGATACCGCGGAGAATCTGTGCAACGGCGACACCGTGACCCTGACTGTCAGCAGCAACCGGGAGGATTTCAGCGATTGTATCGAGAAATATGGTGCCATTCCGGAAGAAACCGAGAAAACCTTTGCGGTAAGCGGCCTGAATGAGTACGTTACCTCGCCCGTACTGCTGACGGATACGGTGCTGGACAGCCTGAAAGCCCAGGCCGAGGATACGTTCAAAGCCTATGCAGCCAACCACTGGGACGCTGACAGCGAAAGTCTGATCGGCATGGACTATGTGGGCGACTACATCCTGACCCCGAAGGAGGACAGCTTTTGGGTCGATAACGACATTGTGACCCTTGTGTATAAAATCAATGTACACAACCGCTACCAGAACTTCAACGACGAAGTGTACGAGGACGACAACAGCTACTACTGGTACATTTCGTTCAAGAATGTCAGTGTGGACGGAAACGGCAATGTCGCCAACGGGCTGAACAGCTACGACAGCGCCGAGGAACGGGTCACCATCGACTCTGGCCTGCAGCAGTACAGCTTCAGCGACTCCACGATGAACTGGTACTACTACGGGTATGCGACCATCGACGACCTGTACAGCGCAGCAGTCACCAGAAACATCGAGAAGTATAACCACCAGGACAATGTAAGCGCATAAGGCAGCAAAGCTGCAGAAAGTGAGGAGAAACAATGGAAATCGTGATGAAGAAAAAGAAAACCTTCTGCCCCCGGAAAGAACACCTTGCCATGATAGCAGCTGCGGTTGGAATCGGCATGGCGCTGGCGTTCTGGTGCCTGGTTTGGCCGGTCACCGGCGCACGGGCAGGCCCCCTGGCGGCACTGGTTGTGGGAACAGCCGTTGCCTATGCCCTGATCGGACTGGGAATGGTCTTTCTGATCGCGCTTGGGCTGACCGTGATCCCCGGCAAACCGTGACCCGGCCTGTCCCTCATGATTTCCACGCCCGCTTTGTGTACTGGCCGCAGGGCAAGCAACTTTTCTGCTGCTTGTTGTCCCGGCCGGGGGGACCGAGACTCTTTTCGGCCCTGCTTGCCCTGCGGCCTTTTTAGATGCCCCGTGTCTGGGCAAGCTCAATTCGCAGAGTACACAAAAAAAGTCAAAAAGCAGACTGCATCCTGCCGAATGGCGGCAATATCCCTTGATTCGACAAAAAAGATGCAGTATACTTTTATTTAAACATGTATCGCCATCGGCGTACAGATTTGCCCTTCTAAAAAATCTACTATAGAAAGGAATTACCGCATTATGGAACTGCGTCTTGATATGTGCCAAAAGCTGCTTCCATACATCTACAAAACGGTTACCCTGGAGACTGTTTCCCACGGAAGTCTTGTAGGCAACCCGGTGCAGACGGATATTATGCGTTCTGTGCTGACCATGCTGCTGCCAAACGGGCAGATGGATATCCCGTTGGACGATATTCTTTCCGTTTCCTGCTTCGGGATGGAGACCTTGCGTTTTGACCACGCTGCTTCTGCACAGCCGACTGCGCCTGCACCCTCTGCCCCCGCCGCGCCACCGCCGGCAGAAGAAACCGTGGCAGCGCCGGAACCTGTAAAGCCCCAGGAACCGGTCCCCCAAAAGGAGCCGCAGAAGCAGCTGACAGAACTGTTGATCGATGGCGATCTGTCGGCTGCGCTGGCCCTTGCAACAGAGCCGGAAGCCTTGCTGGATCAGGGCTACACCGAGGAGGAAACGGCCCAAATCACAGCACAGCTGCGTGCGGATAAATTGCCGAATGGTCACACACCGGAAGCAATCGCGCAGCGGCTATGGCGGGTCGTTGGCAACCACGCGGGATTGGCGGAGCAGTATGCCCGCAAGGCGCTGCCCGGCACCCTTTCGCTTTGCTTTTCCATTTGTGAAGCGGAAAAGCATTGGGATGCCCTTACAGAACTGGGCAAACAATACCCGGACGAGGTGCAGGGCGAGATCACGATGCTTCGCGGTTATGCGCTGGCTTTGCAGAACAGCGGAAAAAACGAGGAACTGCTGGCACTGGCAGCAGCTAACCCTGTGGTGCTGCACCAAAAGGCCCTTTACCCCGCGCTGGAGGAACTGGCAAAGAACTACCGTGAAGAAAAATCGGAAGAAACCGCCCTTATTGCAGAAGCGGCGGTCCATGTAAATGCTTACCCGGACCAGGATGTCCGCACCCCCTTTGAGCGGCTGCTACTGGGCAAGTATGATGAGAACGCACTGCGTCCCTACCGCGGCGCAAACTGCGTGGAAATGCTTTGCAAGCAGGGCTATACCGAGGAACAGGCCGCCAAGATCGCGGACCGTATGCCCCGCATCAATGCGGATACCTATGAGCTTGAACGCGGTGCACGGTTGGCGGTAGCACAGGAGAACATCCATTACCTGAGCGAGTATTATCTGTGGGAAGAACTGCTGACCTCCCCGGACAAGGCGGTTGGCCGCCTTGCCATGCACATGCAGGGCAGCACCGGTAACAATGCCAACGGGCAGCCCATCGGCAAGCGGGATGCCGAGTATATCCAGCTGTACCGCGTTTGCATTGCGCCCCACCGGCAGACGTATGACAGCAGCCTGCGCTATACCCAGCTGTATCTGGGCGCGTTGCTGCGCAGCGGTCAGAACGAGGAAGTGCTGGCGGTAGCCGATACCTGCTGGACCGCCTGCACCGATGCGGGACTGCTGACGAAGATCATTGAGATTGCTGAGCAGACGGACAAAAACCGCTACGAAACGCTGATCCAGCATTGCAACAGCCAGATGAAAAAGCGCCGTGCCAACGAGTTTGAGCAGATGCTCCTCTCGATGGACCGCCGCATGATGGACTATGTCTCCCGCCCGGAGCAGCTGGAACAGATGGGCTACGATAAGGCCACGGTCAAGATGATCTGCACCAATCTGCCCAAGGTCAACAACTATCCCAGCGGCAATGCCCCGATGCAGCAGTACGAGCGTGTGTACTATGTGCAGGGCAACGCAAACGGCCAGGCCGAGCGCTGCCTGCGTAAAGCCATCCAGAAAGAGACGAACGAGTCCCGCAAAAAGCAGTTGACCGCCGTGCTGTTTGCGATGCTTTGCAAAGAGCAGCGCCTGACAGAAGCGGCTGAGTATCTGCCAACGGACGAAGAAATGATGGCACAGATGCACAGCACGACGTCCCTGTGGTATTTCCGCACCTTGTATGCCATCAAGGACTACACCAGATATTGCAAGCTGTACGACGCCTGCCGCACCCTGCCGACTGCGGTGATCTGCAACCCGAAGAATATGGGCCTGCGCGATGTCTGCGAGACCCTTCGTGTCCGTATCTATACCGGGCATGAGATCGATAATTTCTCCGCCTTGTGGGCGGGGGCAATCAATCCTTTTGTACTTAGCAAAGGCCCCAACCGCGAGCAGATGAAAGAAACGCTGTCCGCCCTGAACACGCAGGCCTATCTGCCGCAGTTAGCCCATGCCTTAGGCGTCCTGGCAGAAGAATGTTACCGCATGAACCCGAACCATCTGCGCGATGTAACGGAAGTACTGCTGCCGCAGGGAGCAAAGGCGATTCCGGAAACACTGGTCACCTCACTGCCCCACGCAGCGGAAAACGGCCAGCAGGCGTTGGACATGATGATCCTGCTGGAACTGGCACAGGCGGATTATGCAGCTTGTGCCCGGGCCATCACCTGGTTCCGCGGGATGCTGCGTGACGCATTCCTTTCGGGAACGGCAGAGCCTATTTGCGATGCCACCGGTGTTTGGGTCGGGCAGCTTGTGCCGATGCTGCAACGGTGTGAATTGCCTGCCGCAGCGACCCAGCTGAGCTATATTGGCTGGCTGTATGTGATCCAGCGGCTGAACGGCGGCCACACCCCCGACGCCGCTGTCGACTGGCTGTTCCGGGAAGATGTGCTGATCCCAATCCCGGAAAACTTCCCCGAAAAGGGAAAGATTGCCCTTACCAATTGGGCCGTGAAAGAGTACCCGGATCAGTGCGCTCTGCTGCTGAACAAATACCCGGAACTTGGCAAATACGGTCTGAAAGCGGACAGCAGCCCGCTGCCGGAGCAGGAAGAAGCCGAAACTATCCCCGCCCATGCTGCACCGGAAACCGAACCCCCGGCCCCGGTACAGGCCGACCGGCCGGAAACCCCGCAGCCCGCAGCTCCGGAACCTGCCCAGGAAGCCGAACCGCAAACTGCGCAGGAGCAGGAGGAAATGCCCCCTGTTCCTGCACAGGAAAAAACGGCAGCATCTTCCACCCCGGCAGAACAGTATAAGACCCTGACGAAGCTGCGCGCCGATGCACTGCAAGCCGGGGATAAGGCTGCTGCTTCGATGTATCTGCAGGTGCTTTGCCGCAGCGATTGTCTTGCTTCGGCTGATATTCTTACCCGCGGCAGCCTTGCAGATGCGGCGGCCAAGGAGCCTCCCATGCTGTACTGGCTCCAGCAGGCCGCCGAGAGTGACTCGGAAAGCGTCAGCAAATTCCTGAAAAGATGGAGCGCCGTGGCAGCCGCCTATGTCAGCTTTGATTTCTCCGACCAGGTGTCGGAGCTGATGCTTCAGTTGGATCAGAATGCCGCAGTCTCCACGGAGGCACAGAACGTACTGGTCTGGGCTATCCTGACGAACAGCAGCCGAAAAAATGCAGCCTGGAGTCTGCTGCAGCGCACCCAGGCAACTCCCCATGCACGGGCACAGGCTTTCTACTGTGCTGCCGTGGATGACGCCCAGACCTGGCAAACCGCCTTGCGGCTGTTCTGGCAGGAGGGCGAGTATATGTTCTTCCTGCGAGGACTGGTGCATCGCTTCAACCAGTCTTCGGAACTGGCCGAGCGGATGCAGTACAGCGATAACCTACAGGAGATGTGCGACAAAAACGTCTTTGCAGAGATGGACCGCCAGCAGCTGCAGCAGACGCTGCGCAAGCTCTACCCGGCGATTGCGCAGAGCTATCTGGCAACCGAATCCTGGACTGTGGTGCAGACGATCCGCTATGTGTCGTTCTGTGTAGGCGGTCAGGCGTTGAACCTGTACTACGACGTGTTCGCCGTGCAGTACCCCATTATTACCGAGAAACTTCCGATGGAGGGCTGTGCGTTCCTGGCCCGGTTGGGCACCGACCCTGCCACCTATACGCTGATGCAGTTTATTGGACCGCAAATGCTGGCCAAGATGAAAGACCCCGACGAAGCAGCGGGCGCACAGCTCCGACTGCCCAGCCTGATGCGCGAACTGTATGAGGACTGTTTTGCCGTGCCGCGCCGATGCACCGAACAGGAAGAACAGGACGTATACAACCTGATCCTGCCGGATGCCTTCGACTGGAACTGGCGGCATTTTGGCGAGTATTTCTGCCGCAAAATGATTGAATCGCCGGAAGACGAGGCCTTGGCACATCGTGTGCTGCTGCGCTTTGCCACAAAGGAATTCCGCTCCGATGCATTCCTGATGAGCATTGAATTTTATGCAGCCTGCCACCGTGATGACCCGAACAAGCGGGACCGCATCGTACAGATGATAGATTGCTTGCTGCGCGTGAAGGCAAGAGATACGGACGCCACCCGCGCCATGTATGTGGAATATGCCATTCTCTGGCTGCAGCGCTGCCCCGGACATACGATTCTGGATGGACAGGACCCTGTCGACTGGTTCCTCCTCTCTGCCAGCCATAACAAATTCCAGGATAGCTGGATCGAACGCTGCCGCAAACAGTATGCCGACATCCTGAAAAGTGCGCCGAAGCTGCACAGCGCCCTGGCGACAGGAAATTGGCAGCCCTGCTTTGACCTCCTGATCCAAGGCGGTGAGGAAGCCGAAAAACTGCGCCTTGCGCTGGTGGGCGTGGCGAACAGTACGCCGAACGCAACGAACCAGTGGACGCGCTGCTCCGTCTGGCAGAGCCTACCGCATGAGCTGGTCGGCACGCTGGCCAAGAATCTCCTTGCCGGAACGCCGGAGAAAAACGACGCCCTGAAAGCCGTATTTGCCCCCATGGCTACCCTGCCCCTGCTGCGCTCCTTCCGTGATACGTTCCAGTGGTATGAGGAATATTTGCGCAAGGGCGGTGAGGAAGACCTGCGTTGGGTCAAAAACTGTGCCGCCTTGCCCATGCAGGAAACGCAGTTCTTCGGCTGTGCGCTGGGACAACATAAAGCAGGCTGTACCAAAGAGCAGGCGGAGTTCCGCAGCCGGGCCCTGGAAATGATGGGTGCCCCCTCCACCTGCGCGACATGGCGGGAACAGTTCTCCCACACTACCAATGCCGGCCATTCCGCCTTTTACATCAAGGCAATGACGCTCTATAACGACTACACCAGCACAATCAATCCATCGACCCTGCACGCGGCCATTCAGTTTGCAATCCGCGCATATGATGTGGAGCCTGAGAAGATCACCCAGTGGAGCAAGACCTATACCGATACGGTCCGCAACGGGAAAAGATATTTCTCGGACAATGCCGTCAGCCTTGCCAACCGGATCATCTACGCCTGGGCGCAGCTGCTGGGTCACCCGGACCAGGCCCAAAAACAGCTGTTGAACACAACCCCGGATAAATTCGTCAATATGATCGCCTATCTGTTCCTGTTTTGCGACCGTACACGGGATCTGGCCAAAATGTACTATCCTCTGATGCGCCGTGAACAGGTTGCTGCCGTGCAGGTACTTGTGGCCATTCTGCTGCCCAAGCCTGAGTTGATCGATCCCTGCATAGAAAAGCTGTGCGCCACCGCTAAGGGTGCACAGTACCTGGATGCGATCAAGGGGGTGCTGCTGGAAAGTATGCATACCCCGCAGCGAAGCCACCGCATCAAATGGGACCCGGACCTGTGTGAGATCGTCAGAAAACTTGGCATCGAGTATGACCACAATACCCCGAACGATGAGTCCCGCTATTTCCACCTCCCCGCCGAGGAACCTTCCCGCATTTACCTGATTCGCGCCCGCGTCCGGCTTATGCTTACCCGCAGCAGCACGAATTATGTGTTTGCCGACCCGAAGGACGTTTGCCGCGATGCCCGCAAGCCGGAAGAAAATGAAGCGGCCTCTGAGGCAAACACCCCCGCAACAGAAGAAAAGCCTGTTGAATCGGACCGCGAGACGGTTGACAACACGGCTGTGCTGACATCGGACGACCGCGGCCTGCGGGTCGACCAGTGCTGCCAGCGGGTGATGGAGCTGTTCTCCTCGGAAAGCGAGACGGCCGACTTCAAAAAGGCTGTGGCAAAGGAAAAGAACCTTTCCCTGATCTATCTGGCCGGTGCAGAGCTGCTGGCCGCGGAGCCGGAGCCTTCGGCAGCCAGTATTGTCCGCTGCCTGGTGGATGCGGCCAAAAACAACCTGCCCACCATGAAGTTGGAGAATTTCTCCCGTGCTTTGATCTGCGCAGTCCGGGCAACGGCCTACGATGACCTGCAGGCGCTGCGCATCCAACTGCAGGAAGCCAACCTGTTCACGGTGCTGCAAAACTGCCCGCCTACAACCAATCCGGACGAAGACAAGAACAAGGCCAGGCAGGAAGACCGCTATTTAGCCTACCGCCAGGCTTCGCTTACCTGCCTGCAGGAGTATTTAAAGGTAAAGCCGATCCGGGAATCCGGCAAGGACTTTTATGACGAGGACGAGCAGTATCTGATGCAGGAGCAGGAGCGATGCAGTTTGCTGCAGCGTGCCCCCGCCGAGCAGGACCGTCATGAGTTTGTGCGTATGCTGGCAGAACATCAGCAGAAAAAGCTGGATGTCCGCCCGCAGATGAAAGTATCTCTGGATCCGTCCTCTGCCTACTACTGCGCCCGTGAGGAGGACGACTATAGTTATGACGATCCCTGCGAGCCGACTACGCTGCAAGGCTATGTGGAGAATGTGGGAGGCTGCCCGCTGCAGCCTGTGTACATTACACTGAGCTACCGCATCAAAACGGGTGAAAAAGAATGGGATGCTGCCGCTCTGCCGATTCCCCGCCGCCTGACGCTGCGCGGCGGCGACGGCAACGCCGTGCTGCTGTCGAAACAGCAATATACGGATGAAGATCAAAAGGCGCTGTGGCATATTCCTTTCCAAATCGATACCGATATTCCGGAAAAGACCGCCCTCCGCGTGCAGGAAGAAAACGCCGACATCGTTGCCGTGGTAGAGGTCCGCGCCCTGGTCCAGGGCGGCGATGATCTGCTGCTTTATCGCGGTGAAATGCCGCTGCAATTCCTGCCGGAAAAGCAAAAAGTCCGCGTGGATCACACCATCCGCGATACGGAAGCCTTCTTTGGCCGCCGCAATGAGTTGAGCCGCCTGCATACCCTGTATTGCGAGAATCCCTCCCGTATCCCCATGCTGTTCCTGATCAGCGGTCAGTTCCGCATGGGCAAGTCGATGATCACCAAAAAGCTGCAAAAGATGATCCTGGGCGAGACAAACGGCCAGGTGATCCCGCTGCGTCTTGAAGTAGTCCAGAGTTCCGACCAGCAGGGTGCTTCCGAAAACTTGCGGGATGTATTTTCCAACCAACTGTGGGATCAGCTTGATTCCTACATGCACGACGAAACCTTGCCGCAGGAATACCGCAAGGAAGAAACGATTTCCCGCCTGCAAGCCCACCGCGATAAGTGGAAGGCCTATTTCGCCCAGCGGCAGGCAAACGCCGCCACAGCGCCGCAGCGTGTTCAGTATCTTCCCACCCCCGGTGTAGACATCGACAGCGAGGAAAATGCACCGCTGGATATTTCGGCCCTGTCTGCCGGGATCTCGCAGGGTGTTGTATACGAGGACCTGCGCTGGCTGCCGCAATTCTGCCGCGAGCTGTGCGCTGCGCTTGGCAACCGGCACATTGTGTATATACTGGATGAAGCGGACCGCCTGATCAACGACCTGGAGACCGTAGGCGGTGCAGCCGCCAGCAACCTGCGCGCCGTTCTGCAAAGCGACACCCCGTTCCATCTGCTGATTTGCGGCGCCAACGGCCTGACGGAGTATTACCTGCGCGGCGGCAGCATGACCCAGCTGTTTGAATGTACCTATGGCCGCCCGATGATCATCGGCCAGATGGCCAAAGAGGAATGGCGCGCGGCGACTTCCGCCCTCATCGATACGGTCGCTCTGGAAAGCAATTTCCGTGCGCTGGATCAGCTCTGGTTCTATACCCGCGGCCTGATCCACCCCGCCTACTGCCTTATGGATACCTGCTTCACCTACCTGGATAACTTCCCCTCGGTACAGCCTGCGCCGAATGGAAAGACGACACTGTATGCGGCGCGTGTGCTGGAAGCAACCAACGCGATGCTGTGCAGCTCCCCGCAGCAGCTGCACATGGACAAATTGATCGATTCGCTCTCCGATGATTCGGACGATCTATGGCGCAGTGTGCTGACCTGCCTGATGCGTGAATGTACCATTCCTTACCAGTGGGTGCCTGTCACCGTGCTGGAAAGCATTGTGGACGAGTCTGCGGGTATCACCTGGGATAAGATCTCCAACGTGCTGTCGAACCTGGTCAGCTACCGCGGCTTGCTGGAATATTCTGCCCGCAGAAGAAGTTACCGCCCGCAGTGTGAGCTGTACCGCCAGATCTTGCGCAATAAGCTGCTGCCGGACTGCAAACTGCAGCCCTATCCCTATTTTAAACCCAGAAAGGAGGGGCACTGATGTCTGAGCATTTCCGTAAAGACGCACCGCATTATGAGTTTTCCACGGTGCGTATCCGTCTGGATGAATGGTTGGAGGATCGTTCCTCCGGTACGCTGTTCGGCCCTAAGGGCTGCGGCAAGGATACCTTTTTGAAAGATTACTTTACCCCGGAAAAATGCCGTGCGCTGGCTGCCGATCCGAACAAGCCTACCATTGTGCTGGTTTGGGAGGGTACGACCCTCAGCCACCGAAAGGACCTGGACGACCTGCTCGCCTGTGCCTTTCAGGAGGGATTTTCGTATTTGAAAGAGCAGGGGCTGATCGACCCGGCGCTGGAAACCCTGCTGACTACCGCAGGCGGCGCATCTGCCCAAAGCTGCGCGCAGGAATGGAAAAAACGGCGGTACTGCTTTGTATTGGTCATCCTGGGCTTTCACAATTTTATCTGCAACATTGATGGCTGCCAATCCGACAGTGTCCAGCAGGTAAACATCCTGAAAAACTCCGATGCCCCCCTGCGGATGATCGTAACGAACGACTACCTTTACACCGCACAGTACTGCCCCGCCATGGAGGATTTGGCCGGCTCATCGATCTTCAACAACCTGAGCCTGAACCAGTTTACCTTTTCCAAAAACCGGCCGCGCCCGCAGGAATTTTCCCAGTATCTGGGCCGTATCTACCGCGGCGGCGACACCTCACCCTTTACGCCGAAGAAAATCAACTGGACAAAAGATGGCTGGTTGACGCTGATGCAGCGGAGGCGCTGTTTCTGGCAAAAGAGGATGGTCTGGAGGGGCAGGAAGCCTTTGAGGACTGCGTCCGTACCTGTATGCTGCCCGAGGAAACCGTTTATCTGCTGCTGAGCCAATGGCTGAAAGATCTGGATGACCGTGAATTTGAGATTCTGACCCGGATTTCCCACTTTGGCCTTGCCGGTGCCGATGAAGAGGACGTGGACCGTCCACAGTCTGTACAGCGCGGCCTTGTGTATA
>ERZ859732.610-NODE-610-length-13844-cov-3.531801_pt1 | contig 13844 bp, 8 predicted proteins | sample MGYA00510123_ERZ859732 | MGnify/ENA primary metagenome ERZ859732 (study PRJEB30046, sample SAMN00715133) | human gut metagenome | study: EMG produced TPA metagenomics assembly of the A metagenome-wide association study of gut microbiota in type 2...
GGCGAGTTTACCAGCAGCCTGCCGATGGAGGAGCTGCTGGACACAGAGCTTTCCCACACACTGCAGCTATTGGATGCTTCTCACATGAGCTTTCTTGGTCCGAAAGCAGCACAGCCTGCATATTCACAGGGATATCAGGCGGTCTTAAAGCGTTTGGGCTACCGGCTCCGTGTGACAACACTGAAGCTGATGCCGCATGACGGAGAAGCTGTGGTCAGCTTGACTGTGGCAAATGAGGGTGCCGCCCCATTTTATTGGGATTGGGCAGCGAATCTTTATCTGGAGAGCGCAGACGGTACCACGCTAAGCACGGTGCAGCTTCCTCTTTCTCTTCCGAAATTGATGCCCGGCGAAACGCAGACCGTAGAGGTTGTTCTGAAGGAAGTTGATCTATGGGCGCTCTTATTGCTTCACAAGGAGCACCTGACGATTGGCATTGTAGATCCCATGACCGACCGTGATGCCGTGCGATTTGAGAAAGCCTGTCCAGAGCTTCGGATTTCCGGCCGAAGTAAAGACGATCTTGACCCCTTCGTCCACTATCAGTTGCATGACTTCATCGAGTTGGGGGTACATCAGCGGTACGTTGATGCCGAACGGTTTGTCGGTCGCCTGCCGGCATTTGCGGATATGTTCCCGCAGTGTTTCGGGATGCATGGAGCCTGCTCCCAGCAGGCCCAGTCCGCCGGCGTTGCTTACGGCCGAGGCCAGCCGCCAGCCGCTGCACCACACCATGCCGCCCTGTATGACGGGATGCTCTATTCCGAAGAGTTTGGTTATTCTGTTCTGTTTCATAGTGCTTATTGGGTTTGTGGGTTCTTGTTCTGTTTATAAGAAAAAGAGGATGTGTCAAAACGGGATTTTAAAAAAATCCTTTTTTACACACCCTCTTGCTTTTTGTTATAGCGCGTCAGCTAAGCACGTTGTTATAGCGCGTCGGCTAAGCACGCCAAGAAAGATTGTCTTACAAAAAATGTTTCCGAAAATGTTTTCTTGTTTATTCCGAAAAAGCTCCGAAAGCCTCACTTCCGAAAAAGCTCCGAAAGCCTTTACTTCACAAACTTCTTTCCGTTCACGATGTAAATGCCCTTGGGCAGCGACGAAGCGTCTGTGCCCACATACACGCCGTTGACGGTGAAGATGCGGTTGTCGGCGGGGCGCACGTTGGCCTTGTCGGTAACCACGTTCTCGATGCCCGTAAGCGTGACGGTCTGCTCGATGAGCAGGTCGTCGAACCACAAGCGGCTCTTCTCGTCCTGAGCTGTGAACGAGAGCTTGAAGGTGCCGTTCAGCGTGGTCTCGATCGTGAACGTGTTCCACTGGCTCTTCTTCATCGTGAACTCTTTCTCCAGCTTGTCGCCGAGGTTCACCTTGAGCGTTGTTCCCTTGTCGTTGGCAAAGGGAGCCACCTTGATGGTTATTGTAGCCTTGTCGCCGTTCAGGGTGAAGGACGGCGATGTGAAGGTGGGGTTGTAGTTTTTCTCGCCAAACAGCGCACACTTGTTTCCGCCGAATGCGTGGGCATCAAGACCTAAGGTCCAGTCCTTGAGGTCGGTGGTGAAGGTGCCGGATGCCTGTGAGCCCCATGCTCCCATTCCGCCGCGTCCCTTACACTTGTCGAAGCTCTCGTGCATCACGGTCTCCGTCTTTGTTGTAGGCTCTGCGGGCTTGGTGTTTGAAAGGAACATGAACGACACTGTTCCGTCGCTGTTGCGCTTGATGTCGGTGAGGCCGTGGTTCAGCATGAAGGTGCCGTCGGTGTTCTGGTTGTAGAGGAACGGCTTGGGCGATGAGGTGTAGACGAATCTGTTGCGGCTGCCGTAGGGGAAGCAGTCGCCCTGCTCGGTGTATTTGCTCAAGGTGCCGTCGGCAGGCGCAATGGTGCAACGCTGGTGGCCGGGATCGTCGTTAGGCTTGTTCTGGTTCCACACGCTCTCGTCATAGTCGACATGCGTGATGAGCAGACCGTTTGCAGCAAGCGCTGCGTCCCAGCCTGTGCGCTGGCGGTTCTCCATGATGTAGAACTCGTCTCTGTGGGCGTCGTTATACATGATGTAAGCGTTGCCGCCCTGCGATGTGGGCTTCACGTTGTCTATCTGCTTGTCCTCAGAGCCCAGCTCTATTGGGGTAAGCCATCCTGCCACCCACTTCTCGTAGGCTGTGTAGTTGGCAGGGCGGAAAGAGTTTTCGTTGTAGCTGCCTGAGCACATGATGTCCCATGAACCCATGCCGTAAGCGCCAGAATAGTCGACGTCGTAATAGTCGGGGAAGCCGAGACAATGAGAGAACTCATGGCAGATTGTTCCAATGCCGCTTATGAGGTTGGCGTTGGGGTTGTTGTCCTTGATCTGGTCAATCTCGTTGCTGCAGGCGTATTGTTTCAGCTTTTTGCCGTCGTATTCGGCGAAAGCTGTAGTTCTGCGGCTGGCGTGTGGCCAAATAGAACTCTTGTCGTTGCTGGTGGCCTGTCCGTAACCAGCGTAGAGAACGTAGACGAGGTCAACGTCGCCGCTGTTGTACCAGTCATATTGTGCCATGTTTACACCTTCGTTATGTGCTTGCTTAAGACACTCGTTCACCACATCAACGGTCTTTTCCTCGTAGTTGTTGCCATAATATTCATAGTTGGAAGGCATCATGTAAGGGCCTTTCACGTCGAAGGTGAGGTCGAAGTGTCCATCGCTCTGGGCGAGGAAATAGTCTTTCACGCTGCCCACAAATCCGTCGCTGGTGCTGAACCCCTCTTTGTTCATCATGTCGGTGTAGAACGCGTTGTCGTGGCTGTCCTTAAACTTCTTGTTAGGGAACTCGGCAAGGAGTATGAGGCAACGTTTGCTGCCAAAATACTTGTTGCCCACGCCAGCCACGCGCTTGGAGCTTGTGTGGGAGATGGCGCTGAACTTGGCGCGGCGCTTGCTTGCCTTTTTCTTGAAGGTGTCGGCCGATGTGAGCGAGTAGGTGCCGTCTTCGTTGGCCATGTAGATGTTGCCTTCCTTGTCTTCGTAGAAGTTGACGGTCTCGTCGCCCTTAAGCTGTGCATAGACCGTTGTTCCGTCTTCGAGTGTGATGTTGTGCCATATTCCTGGAAGGGCGGGCACGGCGAATGTCATGATAGATGTCAGCAAAAAGAGCGACATCAGCAGGATTGTTTTTTTCATTTCTGTTTCTTACGCTGTATTTTTGTTTTTTTTTATCTTGCTTCTTTGTTTTATCGTTTCTCTTCCTTCCCTCTTCCATTTTTCTCTCTTCTCCTCTCTTTCCTTTTTTCCTCTCTTTCTTTTCCTCTTTTCCCTTCTTTATTTTCAAAGGCCTTTTCATCTTTTACAAGAGGTCTTTTAAAATTTTTGTTTTAGTAAATTATCCTTGTACACCAAAACAACTTGCAAAATTACAGATTTATTCGCATGTGGCAATGATTTGTAAATTTAATTCAGTTTTTTTAATTTATTTCGTTATAATTTTGAATATAACACAAACATTCAGTAATTTTGCAGAATGGAACTTATTAAGGAAAGAGATTTTTAAGTGAAGAGTGAAGAGTGAAGAGTGAAGAATTCAATGGCTAAGGCTGTTTGTGGCTGATGCTTTTTTTTGACGCTTTTTTCGTCCTTTTTGGGCTTTGCTTATACTTTTTATGGCATTCTCTGCTTTTAAGCTCTTTGCTTTAGTGGCAGCTCTTTGCTTTTTAGCTTTTGCTGCAACCGTTAACTTTTTGAACGACGCATTTGAGAGAAAATCACAACAATAATAAAAATAAGATTACAAAAAAATGAAAGAAAAAGAGAAAGAGGTAGTACAGCTACCTGAAAACGCCTTCAGAGAACTGAAAGAGGGCGAGGAATACCAGCCGCTGATGAGCGGACGTAAGGTGTACCCCGAAGTGAATTTCTGGTCTGTGACATGGGGCGTGCTTATGGCCATGGTGTTTTCAGCAGCTGCCGCCTACCTGGGCTTGAAGGTGGGTCAGGTGTTTGAGGCCGCCATCCCGATAGCCATCATTGCTGTGGGCGTGTCTACAGCAGCCAAGCGCAACAAGGCGCTCGGCGAGAACGTCATCATTCAGAGCATCGGTGCCTGCTCGGGAGCCGTGGTGGCAGGTGCCATCTTCACGTTGCCCGCCATCTACATCTTGCAGGCTAAATATCCCGAGATGAGCGCTTCGTTCATCAAGGTGTTTATCTCGTCGCTGCTTGGCGGCGTGTTGGGCATCTTGTTCCTCATCCCGTTTCGTAAATATTTCGTGAGCGACATGCACGGCAAGTATCCTTTCCCCGAGGCCACAGCCACAACGCAGGTGCTCGTGAGCGGAGAGAAAGGCGGCAGCCAGGCTAAGCCGCTGCTCGTTGCCGGACTGATAGGCGGTCTTTACGACTTTTTCGTGGCAACCTTTGGCTGGTGGAACGAAAACTTCACCACGCGCGTGGTGTCGTGGGGACAGAGTCTTGCCGACCACGCCAAGGTGGTGTTTAAGGTGAACACAGGAGCTGCCGTGTTTGGTCTGGGCTACATCGTAGGTCTCAAATATGCCTTCATCATCTGTCTTGGCTCGTTTGCCGTGTGGTGGCTGCTGGTGCCAGGAATGTCTATCGTGTTTCATGACACCGTGCTTAACGCATGGAGCCCGGAGATCACGAAGACCGTGGGAGCAATGTCGGCAGAGGAGATTTTCAGATATTACGGCAAGAGCATAGGCATCGGCGGCATTGCCATGGCAGGAATTATCGGCATCATCAAGTCGTGGGGCATCATACGCAGCGCCGTGGGACTGGCTGCCAAGGAGATTAAGGGCGGCAGCTCGGCCAACAAGGAGCAGCTGCGCACCCAGCGCGACATCTCGTTCAAGATCATTGCCGTCGGTTCCATCGTCACCATCATCGTGACGTTCCTGTTCTTCTGGTTCGGCGTGATGGAGGGCAACATCCTGTTTGCCATTGTCGGCATTCTGCTCGTAACCGTCATTGCCTTCCTCTTCACCACCGTAGCGGCAAACGCCATTGCCATCGTGGGCAGCAACCCCGTGTCGGGAATGACGCTCATGACCCTCATCCTCGCTTCTGTCGTTATGGTGGCCGTTGGCCTGAAAGGCACGGGCGGCATGGTGGCAGCCCTCATCATGGGTGGCGTGGTCTGCACGGCCCTGTCGATGGCGGGCAGCTTCGTTACCGACCTCAAGATCGGCTATTGGCTCGGCACAACCCCTGCCAAGCAGGAGACATGGAAATTTCTCGGCACCCTGGTGTCGGCAGCTACCGTTGGCGGCGTCATGATTCTGCTCAACGAGACCTACGGCTTCGCAAGCGGCAGCCTGGCTGCTCCACAGGCCAACGCCATGGCAGCCGTCATTGACCCTCTGATGAACGGTGTGGGTGCTCCCTGGGTGCTCTACGGCGTGGGCGCTCTCATAGCCATTGTGCTCACCTGGGCTGGCGTTCCTGCTTTGGCGTTTGCCCTCGGCATGTTCATTCCGCTGGAGCTTAACACCCCGCTGCTCGTGGGCGGCATCGTCAACTGGTATGTGACCTCACGCTCTAAGGACGCAAAGATAAACAGCGAGCGCGGCGAGAAAGGCACGCTCCTTGCCAGCGGCTTCATTGCCGGCGGTGCGCTGATGGGCGTTCTGAGTGCTCTGCTGCGCTTCGGCGGCTTGAACCTCGTCGACGAGAATTGGTTGGCCAACCCGCTGTCGGAGCTGTGCTCGCTCGGCGCTTACATTCTGCTCATCCTCTACTTTGTTTATGCTACAAAGGTGAAGAAGGCATAAGCCCTGTCAAAAAAGCCTGCCTGGCCCTTGCTTTTTAGGCTCTTAATGGCAAAAAGTGGGATGTAACTCTTATCGATAGAGACAACAGAAACGATGTCTTTCACATTCACGAGTGTTGAAGACGTGTCGTTCCCGTTGTCTCTATTCTTGTTTTGCCGATGCCCCGTTTTTTGTCTGCCGGGCATCTTGTTTCCGTAAAAATTTTCTTTTCTTCAAGGTTTGGGGTTTAAGCATTTCAATATCAAACCATTAGGGCATTATTAAAAAATGGGGCCGAAAATAAGTTGAAAAAATTAACCGTTTATATTTTTGGAATATCGAAAATAGTGCTATCTTTGCAGTCGAAAAATCTCTCCTTTTGGTAAACAATTTTTCTTTGTTCGTAAGCAAAGTTTTCTAAAATGGAAAACTTTTTGCTTTCGCGAAAAATGTAAGTTGTTGATAATGAGGAGATGTTGTTTTAAAAACGGAAAACTTTTAAATTAAATAATCAAAATAAATTAAACTGACAATGGAAATGCAGGACTTTACTATTACCAAACGTGACGGCTCAAAGGACCGCTTCTCGCTTGACAAAATAATGAACGCCATAATCAAGGCTTTTGACAGCGTGGGACAGGCCGTGGATCTTGGAACAGTATCGAAAATTATCAGCCATATTGACATTCACGAGGGCATTAAGGTGGAAGACATTCAGAACCAGGTGGAAGAGGGTCTGATGCGAGAGGGGCACTATAAGGTCGCAAAATCGTTCATGCTCTACCGCCAGCAGCACACCGAGGATCGTGAGACAATACAGAAACTGCAATTCCTTACCGACTATATGGAGGCTACCAATGCTGCCACAGGCTCAAAGTATGATGCCAACGCCAACGTGGAGCATAAGAACATCGCCACGCTCATTGGCGAGCTGCCCAAGTCGAGCTTCATACGCCTTAACCGCCGCCTGCTCACCGACCGCATAAAGAAGATGTATGGCAAGGCGCTGGCAGACGAGTATATTGACATGCTGACCCACCATTTCATCTACAAGAACGATGAGACCAGCCTTGCCAACTATTGTGCTTCTATAACGATGTATCCATGGCTTATCGGTGGAACGACATCTATCGGCGGCAATTCTACTGCTCCCACCAACCTCAAGTCATTCTGCGGCGGCTTCATCAACATGGTGTTCATGGTGAGCAGCATGCTGTCGGGTGCGTGCGCCACACCCGAGTTCCTGATGTACATGAACTATTTCATCGGCAAGGAGTTTGGCATCGACTACTATCAGCATGCTGACAAGGTGATAGACCTCTCGCTCAAGCAGCGCACCATCGACAAAGTTATCACCGATTGCTTCGAGCAGATTGTCTATTCGCTCAACCAGCCCACAGGCGCACGCAACTATCAGGCTGTGTTCTGGAACATCTCTTATTATGACAAATATTATTTTGAGTCGTTGTTCGAAAACTTCTATTTCCCTGACGGATCACAGCCCGACTGGGGCGGCCTCTCATGGTTGCAGAAACGCTTCATGAAGTGGTTCAACGAGGAGCGCACAAAGACCATGCTCACCTTCCCTGTGGAGACCATGGCCATGCTGACAAAGGATGGCGACTGCGTGGACACCGATTGGGCTGACTTTGCTGCGGAGATGTATTCGGAGGGCCACAGTTTCTTCACATACCTCAGCGACAACGCCGACTCGCTAAGCTCTTGCTGCCGTCTGCGCAACGAGATCCAGGACAACGGCTTCAGCTACACGCTTGGTGCCGGCGGCGTGAGCACAGGCTCAAAGAGTGTGCTCACCATAAACCTCAACCGCTGCATTCAGTATGCGGTTAACCACAAGAAAGACTATAAGGAGTTCCTCGCCCATGTGATAGACCTCTGCCACAAGGTGCAGATGGCTTATAACGAGAACCTGAAAGACCTTCAGGCTCATGGCATGCTGCCGCTGTTTGATGCCGGTTACATCAACATCTCGCGCCAGTATCTGACCATCGGAATTAACGGTCTGGTTGAGGCTGCCGAGTTTATGGGCTACAAGATCAATCCTAACGACGAGTATCTGCATTTCGTGCAGGGCATCTTGGGTCTTGTGGAGGAATATAACAAGAAATATCGCTCAAAGGACGTGATGTTCAACTGTGAGATGATCCCTGCCGAGAACGTGGGTGTGAAGCATGCCAAGTGGGACCGCGAGGACGGCTATTTCGTGCCGCGCGACTGCTACAACTCTTATTTCTATGTTGTTGAGGACGACAGCCTGAACGTTATCGACAAGTTTAAGCTGCATGGCGCACCTTACATCGAGCACCTCACAGGTGGCTCGGCTCTGCACATGAACCTCTCGGAGCACCTCTCCAAGGCACAGTATCGCCACCTCTTCTGCGTGGCAGCAAAGGAAGGATGCAATTATTTCACTTATAACATCCCCAACACCATCTGCAACGATTGCGGACACATAGACAAGCGCTATCTGCACAAGTGTCCTAAATGTCAGTCGGAGAATGTCGACTACATGACCCGCATCATCGGCTATCTGAAGCGCGTAAGCAATTTCTCTATGCCGCGTCAGGCCGAGGCACACCGCCGCTTCTATGCCGGTCAGGGAAAGTTGGGAGAGTAAGAATTTTAATATTTGAAATTTTAAGAGAAGAACCTTTGGGGTAAACGCTTTGAAAGGGCCAATTGCTTTGAAAGGCTGATTGCTTGAAAAGGCTGATTGCTTTGAAAGGCCAATTGCTTGAAAGGCTGATTGCTTTGAAAGGCCAATTGCTTTGAAAGGTTCAATCTCTTTAAAAACAAGTCTTTAAAAAAGAGGAAGGATTAGAAAATAATGCTTAAATATGTAAATACCGACATCGTCTTTCAGGAGATTCCTGATGAGGTGACCCTTGCCATCAACATCTCCAATTGTCCGTGTCGTTGTCCCGGTTGCCACAGCAAGTATCTGTGGGATGACATTGGTGAACCGCTCACCATGCACGCCATCGACGGGTTCGTGAAGCGTTACGGTCGCGACATAACATGCATCTGTCTTATGGGCGGCGATTCGGAGCACGATTGTGTGAGCAAGATTGCCGAATACATTCACGAGCATTATCCTTACTATAAAGTGGGATGGTACACTGGTCGCACAAAGGTGACGGGAGATGTGGACAAGGAAGGGTTCGACTACATCAAGGTTGGCCCTTACATCAGTCATCTCGGTGGATTGAAAGACCGCACCACCAACCAGCGCCTCTACCGTAAGGCAGCCAATGGCGAGTTTGAAGACATCACCTCGCGCTTCTGGCGAAGATGATTCGAATTTTGAATTTTGAATTTTGAGTTTTGAATTGTCGGCTTCGCCGATTTTGAATTATTCAATTTTGAATTTTGAATTTTGAATTATTCGGTTTTGATTTTTCGCTGATGTGGCGCTCTGGGTGACGCTGATAAAAAATATAAAAAGCTGCTATGAACATTTCTGTTTGTGGCAGCTTTTTATTTAACTTAAAATTTTCCAATCTTAAGCCTAAAATTTTCCAATCTTAAGCCATAAATATCTCAATCTTAAGCCCTAAAATATCTCAATCTTAAGCCTTAAAATATCTCAATCTTAAGCCTTGAATTTCTCTATTTTTAGCCTTGTTTTTCTTCAAAACGGTTTTGCATATTTATGCATTTTTGCCCTCTTTTTTAGTGGTGTTCTCAAAGTGCCCAACTTACGATTTGAAAGTGCCCAAATGACGTCCTCAAAGAGGCTCTTTGACGAGCTCATTAAGGCCCTTTGACAGCCTCAAAGAGGCTCTTTGACAAAACCGCCCTGCTTTTAAGAGTTGTTAACAAAAACAATAAGTTAAAACCTTGATATTTTTGAAAATCAAAAGCGAAACCCTTGTTTTTGCTTACAACCGCTGTTTTGGATATTTATTCATTCTGTCCTTTGTTTTTGCATATTTATTCATTATCTCTACCACAATCAACGCTCGCAAGAACGTGACGTTTAGGTTCTTCTTTTGTGGGGTCAACAACTAAAAATGGGCTCACTTGCGTGGGGTTAAAGACAATAGAGACAATAGAAACAATTTTTTATGATTGACTTTCCTTTCACCTCATTTAACGATTGGACATGAAAAAAGATAGCGCATGGAAATGTTTGTTCCACCTTTAACGCTAATTTTGCAACCGCATTAGGAAAGATTAGTCTTAAGCATGAAACTAAAAGCAAAACAAATATTTATAAAACTAACAAGTGTGTAAAATGTGGAAAAAGTTATTAAGAGAAACAAAAGGTAAATTGATTCCTGTTAAGGTAAAAGAAACGGAAAAGGAAAACAGACAGAACAATCTGACCCTTAATTATTAATTAAAATGTGTGTGTAAAAATGATGAGTAGATCAAATGAAAAGCTTGCAAGCGCGAACAAAAGGCTCGCAAGCACAAACGCAAGGCTTGAAAGCCCAAACGAGGAGCAGGAAAGCCAGAACGAGAAGCAGGAAAGCGCAAACGGAAGGCTGGAAAGCGCAAACGGAAGGCTGGAAAGCCAGAACGAGATGATCACATGCTCGAAAGAGGTGTTTACAAGTTCAAGGGAAAGGCTTAAGCATCGGAGCATGCGGCAGGTGGGCATTTATGAGCGGTTCAGACGAATGAAAGCCAGACCCTTGAGCAGCATGAACCTTGTTGTGGGGTTGATTCCCGGACACGGTGAACTCTCGCTCACGCGCGAACAGATGGAGGAAGGCAAGAGGCGAATGGTGCAGATTGCAACGAAATGGTTCAAACTGAAGGAGGAGGATCATGCTCAGTGGATTGGCACCAAGACCGACCTCATTGAGATCGTGCATTATGTGTATGAGGCGCAGGTCATCAGAACCAAAGAGGGCGAACCGGCCACGTTCAGACAACTGGTGTGGGTGTTCTTCGACCGGCTCCATGCCCATTACAACGCCAACACCTTGTACCGTCTGAGCTATATGGCCGAAAGCCGCAAGGGCATGTATATGCCCACCATGCTCTGGCGCTTCTGTTGGCTTATGTTCGAAAGGGGCATCAGCAATCCGCTCGCCAACAAGGTGGTGCTTCTGCCGCCACCAGAGGACCACGGCAAAGATCTTGTCATCACCTCTTGAGACGAGAGAATTTCTTGAGACGTGAGAAAAACGATATGGGCGCCAAAGTGCGCCCATATTTTTACAAACAATCTACTTCAAAAAAACAAATATGGAAAACACGATGAACAAAAAAACTGGAAACAAGGTTATAGAACAGATAAAGAAAGAAGCTGTAAGAGAGGTGGTTAAGGGCGAGGCTGTGAGAGAGCAGGCTAAGGACGAGGCTATAGATGTGGACCTCAAGCAGCAGTTGAGTGAGCACTTCAAGCTGAGCGAGTTTACGCAGTCGGGCATCGCCCGTCGCCATAAGATCAAGAACGTGCCTGGACCAAGGGAGGTGGAGCGTCTGCGGTTTCTGTGTGTGAAGAGTCTGGAGCCCATGCGCCGCAGGTTTGGCGCCATTCGCATAACGAGCGGCTTTCGTTGCAAGAAGCTCAACGCTCTGGTGGGAGGGTCGCCCACGTCGCAGCATGTGCTGGGCGAGGCAGCCGACATCCACACCGGCGGTCGCGAACTGTCAGAAAAGATGTTTGGTTTCGCAAAGCAAAACATCCCCTTTGACCAACTGATCCTTGAACACAACCCCGCCCACGGCATCTATTGGCTCCACATCAGTCTGAGGTCAGACAGACCGGGAAACAGGCACGAGGCGTTCTTTGTAAAGGTAAAAAAAAGCTGACGCTTTTTAAGGGAAGAGTGAAGAGAGAAGAACGAAGAATTCGATAGCCCTCGCTAATCACCCCTCCATCGCTCGACCTTCGGCGACGCTTGCGTGAGATAATTTCCATCGAATTTTAAATGCAAAAGTTCAGTAAAAAACCGTTAACAATCCCGTCTTTATCGGAAAATAAATAGTATTTTTGCAGCGAAAGGCTGATGGGGATGGTTTAAACAGCTTGTAAACTACCCAAAAGGAGCTGAAAGACTACCCAAAAGAAGCTGAAAGGTTGGCAAAAGTGGCTATTCCACCCCCAAAAGCTGCAAAAAGAGAAGCAATGTTAAGGACAATTTTTTTCACGATAATGATGTTATGCGTCACGGCGGCACGATTGTCGGCGCAGACGGATCATGTGCAACCCAAGGTGCATCCCGAGGACCGCGAGGTCGACATGGACGACCCCACGTTTGTGCCCATGGTGAAGGTGGGAAAAGCACTTGATGGCGGCGACAGCATACAGTATGTTGAGCTGAACCCCGTCTACTGCTACCCGCAGCCCGTGTTTAAGAATGCCAAGCAGCGACAGGCTTACAACCGACTGGTTTATAACGTGAAGAAGGTGCTGCCCATCGCCAAGGAGGTGAACATGCTCATTGTCGAGACCTACGACTATCTGCAAACATTGCCCAACAAAAAGGCCAAGGACGAGCACATGAAGTTTGTGGAGAAGGAAATCAAGCGCGAGTACACCCCGCGCATGAAGAAGCTCACCTACCAGCAAGGCAAACTGCTCATAAAGCTTGTCTACCGCGAGTGCAACTCGTCGTCGTATCAGCTCATCCAGGCCTTCCTCGGTCCCATCCGCGCAGGCTTCTACCAGGCCTTCGCCGCCCTCTTCGGCGCCAGCCTGACAAAAAAATATGATGCCGAAGGCACAGACCGCATGACCGAACGCGTGGTGCTGATGGTGGAGGCGGGACAGATTTAAAGGAAAAGGGAAAAACGAAAAGGGAAAAATCCATTTAAACGTAAAAAGGCAATTGGATTTTTCCCTTTTCGTTTTTCACTTTTCCTTTTAAAATCTTCTTTCCTATTATTTAAAATCTGTGAAAATCACCACTATTCCAAAAGATTAAGTTAATTTTGCAGTTTAAACAAAAAGCAATAAAAGCGAACGAAATGAGCTTGACAAGCATTGTGGGCAAGGTGTTCTTGCCCAGACAAATGAATCTACAACGACATCAGACAGATGCCGAACTGCTACAGGCCACCGTGCTGAGACATCTTCTGGAGAAGGCCGCAGAGACAGAGTATGGACGCAACCACCTGTTCAACAACACAAGATCGTATGACGATTTTGCACGCAACGTGCCTATCAACACCTACGAAGACCTCAAGGGCGACATAGACCGCATGCGCCACGGCGAGAGCAACGTGCTGTGGCCGGGACAGGTAAGATGGTATGCCAAGTCGTCGGGAACGACCAACGACAAGAGCAAGTTTATCCCTGTCTCTCATGACGGTCTGCACAACATCCATTATGCCGGCGGCTTCGACACCGTGGCCCTCTATCTGCGCAACAACCCCAAGAGCAGGATGTTCGACGGCAAGGGTCTGATCCTGGGTGGAAGCCATTCGCCCAACTATAACCTGCCGGGATCGCTCGTGGGCGACCTGAGCGCCATACTGATAGAAAACATTAATCCGCTCGCCAACCTGGTGCGCGTGCCAAAGAAGCAGACGGCGCTGCTCAGCGACTTTGAGGTGAAGCGCGACCGCATTGCGCGTGAGACGCTCAAAAAGAACGTCACCAACCTGTCGGGTGTGCCGTCATGGATGATGAGCGTGCTGGTGCGCGTGCTCGAGCTCTCGGGCAAGGAGCACCTGGAGGAGGTGTGGCCCAACCTTGAGGTGTTCTTCCACGGAGGAATAGCGTTCACGCCCTACCGCTCACAATATGAGAAGCTGATCACCTCGCCGAAGATGCACTACATGGAGACCTACAACGCCTCCGAGGGCTTCTTCGGCATACAGGACGACCCGGCGGACAAGTCGATGCTGCTCATGCTCGACTATGACGTGTTCTACGAGTTCATACCCCTCGAAGAGGTGGGCAAGAGCAACCCCACCGTTGTGCCGCTCACAGGCGTAGAGCTGAACAAGAACTACGCCATGGTCATAAGCACATCGTGCGGACTGTGGCGCTACATGATCGGCGACACCGTGATGTTCACCTCGCGCAACCCTTATAAGTTTGTTATCACAGGCCGAACAAAATATTTCATCAACGCCTTCGGCGAGGAGCTAATCGTCGACAACGCCGAGCAGGGCCTTG
>ERZ859732.613-NODE-613-length-13816-cov-4.932563_pt1 | contig 13816 bp, 9 predicted proteins | sample MGYA00510123_ERZ859732 | MGnify/ENA primary metagenome ERZ859732 (study PRJEB30046, sample SAMN00715133) | human gut metagenome | study: EMG produced TPA metagenomics assembly of the A metagenome-wide association study of gut microbiota in type 2...
TTTGGGTGGGGTTGTTTTTTGGTTGTTGGGCTTTCAGCCCGCATAGTATATAGGCAAGCCCTTTTAGTAAATATTGCAATAAAGCACTGAACAACAAGGCAATATAAAGATGACTAATTGTTTACCGGACAGCAATATATTAGTAACCGACGGTTAACGAGTGTTTGTAACCGTCGGTTAATGAGTTTTTAATAGCCGTCGTTCTGCTTCAGCGCTCCACCCGACTTCGTGATTTCTGTTGAAGGATACGGGAACACCATGAGATGGTCGTCGTACTCTACGGGCTTAACCGCAGGGTTAGCCTCGTTGAGATAGTCCTCGTACGGTCCTACTTCGAAGGTGCTGTTCCAGTCGCTGCGGTCGGCATAGTGGCGAGCACGCGGGTGAGCGTTCAGCTCCTTCTTAGCAAGCTCCTTAATCTCGGCTGCACCAGAGTGGAACCAGCGCTTCAGGTCGTAGAGGTGGTCGCTGTACTCGAAGGCGAGTTCGCAACGACGCTCGTGATAGAGGTCTGCCCATGTAGCGTTGCCCGACAGCGGAGTGAGGTGAGAGCGGTTGCGCACGCGGTTGATGTCCTTTGCTGCGAGGTCGGCATGACCGAGAACGAGGTTAGCCTCGGCACGGAACAGAAGCATCTCGGCAAAGCGTACGAGCGGCATGTGAACGCGCGCTGTAGGCCAGTTGCCGTTAGTGCTTACGTAGCCGTTCTTGTCGGCATTCTCGTACTTGAACGGATCCATGTACTTGTTGATCATGAAGCCCGACTCAACGTCTGATGTAGAGAAGAACTTGCGTGTCTCGCCGAAGAACTGGAACTCCTGACCGTATTCGAGCACAGAGCGTGTGATGCGGGCGTTGCCTGCACCGTCCTTCAGCATCTCCTCGAAGATGTCGTACGACGGCTTGATCTGACCCCAACCGTTGTAGACGCCCCAACCCTTATTCTCAAGGATTACGCCAGGGAACTCGGAGCCACCAGGAGTGTCGCCACCTGTGCCGGCAATGCCGAAGAGGTATTCCTTTGTCCAGTAGTTAGAGAAGTCGGAAGAGAAGATGTCTGCGAACTCGGGAGCGAGGTCGCGTCCGTACTCATTTTCCAGAGCGTCTACCATCTTTATCACGTTCTCCCACTGCTTGCTGTCGAACGCAGCCCAGTAAGCATAGACCTTAGCCTTGTAAGCAACGGCGGCTGCCTTGTGAGCACGTCCGCGGTTGTCGATGCCGTATTCCTCGAACTTCGGCAGATACTTGATGGCGTTGTCGAGGTCTTCGATAATCATCTTGTAGTTGTCCACTACCGATGCCTGCTGCTTCGGAATAGAGTTGTCGTAGCCGCCGGCGAAGTCCTCGTAGCGTACGAACGGCACACCCTGCTTGTCGTTACCGTAGCGATAGGCAACATAGAAGTGGCTGAAGGCGCGCATGAAGAATGCCTCGCCGAGTGAGCGTGTCTCTACAGCGGTGAGTGCTGTAGACTGCTGCTTCTTCAGCAACTGCTCAACAACCCAGTTGGCGCGAGAGATGAGGCCGGTAAGGCGGCCGTATGTGCCCTTCAACGGGTCTTCATCGCCTGTATACTGGAGGTTGGCGAGAGTAGGATAGCTGCGTGTACGGCCCCAAACGATGTCACACGCACCGCCCTGCTCCCAGTAAAGTTCGCGACCGAAGAGGCCCTCCTGATGAATCGGCGCATAGAGAGCGTCGATAGCATCTACAGCCTGGTCGTCATTGGTGAAATATTGCGTCGTAGTAGGCTCACCCTCTTTCTGTGGGTCGAGGAAATCGCTACACGAGCTCAACAGTGCCGCAGAGAAAACGGCTGTCAATATATATTTTGCTTTCATAGATATTGCTTTTTAGTTGTTTTAGTAAGTAAGTTTCACACCGAAAGAGAATGTGCGAGCCACCGGATACTTCATAGCGTCCCATCCGCCACACTCGGGGTCGATGCCGGTGTAGTTGGTGATGGTGCAGAGGTTCTCGCCACTTACGTAAACGCTCAAACGACTGTTGCGCGAACCGAAGTGTGAGCACTTGCGGAGAAGGTTGGTGAGGTCGTAGCTTACGGTCACGTTCTTCAGACGCAGGTATGAAGCGTTCTCAAGATACCAGTCGGAAGCTGTAGAGAAGTTGCCGTTCGGGTCGTTCTTAGAGAGGCGCGGAATGTCAGAGTCGCGGTTTGTCTCGCTCCATGCGTCGAGGATGCGTGAGTCGCGGTTGAAGTTGCCCTCAACGTCTGAGAGTGTCATGAACTTTGCAACGTTCATCGCCTTAGCTCCTGCCACGCCCTGAAGCATTGCAGAGAAGGTGAGGTCTTTCCATGTGAAGCCTGCAGAGAACGAGAAGGTGTACTTCGGTGTGGCAGAACCACAGTACTGACGGTCGGCGTCTGTAATCTTGCCGTCGCCGTTCTTGTCGATGAACTTCAAGTCGCCAGCCTTTGCGTTAGGCTGAATGCGGTTACCGTTCTTGTCAACATAAGAAGCCGCTTCGGCGTCGCTCTGGAAGATGCCTGCGCTCTTGATGAGGTAGAACGAACCGAGAGGCTGTCCCTCTGCGTCCTGATAGCAGTAAGGCAGGTTGCGGAACGAACCGCCGCCGGTCCATACACCTGCGTTGCCGTCTGCGTCCTTCACGCCGATGTCGCTAACCCAGTTCTTGAGCCAAGAGAAGTTGCCACCAACGTAGTACGCCCAATCCTTATTGATGCGGTCGTTCCAGTTGAGCGAGAGCTCGAGACCACGGTTGCGCACCTCGCCCTGATTGATGAGCATCGGGTCGAGACCGATAGAGCCAGGCCAGTTCATCGACTGGGTCTGGATGAGGTCGAACGTGCGCTTCTCGAACCAGTCGAACTGCAAAGCCAAACGGTCGTTGAACATATTGAGGTCGAGACCGAGGTCGAACTGTTCTGAGGTCTCCCAAGTCAGGTTGTTGTTGAGAGCGATAGAGTTGTAGATGAATGTATCCCACAGTGTATTCTTCTCAACGCCATACTGCGCCTGCTCCTGCCAAGAATTTGTAGAGAGCACTGCCGAACGGTAGTTGTAGCCGATAGAACCGAGGTTGCCCACACGACCCCAAGAAGCACGCAGCTTGAGGAGCGACACGAGGTCGGTCTTCGGGAAGAAGGCTTCGTTAGAAATCTTCCAACCGGCTGTCACAGCGGGGAAGTCGCCGTGGTTCTTGCTCTTAGGCAGACGACCTGCATAGTCGCGGCGCCAAGAAGCTGTGAGGAAGTAGCGATCGTCGAACGAGTAAGCCAGACGTCCGATGAGCGACACGTTGGCGTCGGGGCCTGTGAGATAGTCCTTGCCAGACACGGAGCCTGCGTAAGCGATATACTGCAGATAGGGCGACTCGTCGGCGAAGGTTTTGCCGTTCAGCTCGAAACCGCGTATGTTGAAGTGGTCGGCTGTGGTAGAGAAGAGTGCGCCTACGGTGTGCTTGCCGAAGGTGTTGTCGTATGTAAGGGTGTTCTCTGTCTTCCACTGGTCGGTGCGGTATGTGCTCTCGGTGAGCGAGTTGGCGCCATCGGGCTTACCTACCTCGTCGCGACGCGGCGTGAAGCCTTTGTAGTGGTTCGACTGCAGGTTGTATGTAAAGCGGCTCACGAACTTCAAACCTGGCACTACGTTCGCAATCTCCAATGATGTGGTTGACCAAGCGTCGTTGGTGCGGTCGAAGATATTCTTGGAAGAGAGCGTGCTGATTGGGTTCACAGCGTCGCCATGAGCATCGGCAAAGTTGTTGCCATATGTAGCGATGTACTTTGGATCCTCGGTTGTTGTTCCGCCGAAACCGCTCTTTGTGAACGGACTGTATACGGTGGCACTTGCCGGCATGTAGATAGCCGAGAGGATAGGTCCGGTGTAGCCCTCGTTGGTGTCTGTAGTGCGACTCTCGGTGTTCTTCCATACGAAATCTTCGCTGATAGAAACCCACTTGTTAATCTGATACTTGCCTGTATAGTGCAGGGCAAGGTTCTTGTTGAACGTATAGCGCATTACACCCTCGTCGTTGTCGTAAGCGAACGACAGACGGTTGGTGAATGTGTCTGTACCTGCGTTGATGGCTACGTTATGGCGCTGGTAGAACGCTGTGCGGAACACCTCGTCCATCCAGTTTGTGCGGGTTGTTGCAATCCACGGGTTCTTCTCTACATCCCAACCGTTAGGCAGAGCCAGACCTGCGTTGGCGTAAGAGCGCTTGCGCATCTCTATCTCCTGCTGTGCGTTGAGCGGCTTGGGCAGGTTTGTAGCGTTGCGCACACCTACCATACCCTCATAAGAGACTGATGTGGCACCCTTCTTTGCCTTCTTTGTTGTCACGAGCACTACGCCGCCGGCTCCAGACTGTGCGCCGTAGATAGCTGCTGAAGCGGCGTCCTTCAATACTACAATCGACTCGATATCGTTGAGCGAAGCGATCGGTGCACCGGGCACTCCGTCTACTACCCAAAGCACGTTGTCGCCGTTCTGCGAACCTTGACCGCGAATCACGATGTTAGGAGCGGCTGTAGGGTCGCCACCGTCGGCAGCAACGGTTACGCCTGCCAACTGACCCTGCAACATGCCCTCGGTAGAGGTAACTGGGCGCACAGCCAGCTCGTCGACATTGCTCACAACGCCAACGGCTGCCGAGAGGTCCTTTTTCTTTGTAGCGGTACCGTAACCGATGGCTACAACCTCGTTGAGCATCTTGCTGTCCTCATCAAGGACAACAACGATGTCGCGGTTGTTAGCGCCAACCTTCACTTTCTTTGTTGTATAGCCTACATATGAAATCTCGAGTGTGCCTCCGGGCAGCACCTGAAGACCGAAATTTCCATCTACATCAGTAACTGTGGCTGCCTTGTATCCCACGAGCTTAACGGAAGCGCCAATGATAGGCTCTCCGTTCTGATCTTTCACAACGCCCTTGACGGAAATGCTACCGCGCAATGGCTGTTGAACCTCAGTCGCATTGGAGAAAGCAGTGCCAGCATAAGCCGAAGAGGAAAACGACAACATAGAACATGCGGCTACTCCGAAGATGCCCCACATCCAATTTTGTTTAGAAATACCTTTTCCCATGTTCAATAAATTTTAATTAATATATGCAATAGATTGTTATTCGCTGTAAATGTAATAGTTGATATTCATTGCAAATGTAGGCAAAATATTAGAATCAAGCAAATAAATGTTTCGAAGATTTAAATAATGAAACGTTATTTTAATGATTAGGCACCAAAACAACTTGAAATGCGTGCGAATACGACAGATTGGCAATCAACTCTTTATTATTTTCACAAACTATTGACAGCAAAAAAAAACACGCATAAAGTTTGCCGTTACATATTAAAATGCTAACTTTGCAAATGGAAAAAGCTATACATTATCATATAATGTGGCAGACCGACAACGAAACAAACGTTTTTATACATAAAACAATAAACAATTATGGTAAACTACAAAGAATTGGGCTTGGTGAACACACGTGATATGTTCGCAAGAGCCATCAAGGGTGGTTACGCTATCCCTGCATTCAACTTCAACAACCTCGAGCAGCTCCAGGCTATCATCAAGGCTTCTTCAGAGCTGAAGTCACCGGTTATCCTCCAGGTATCTAAGGGTGCACGTGCTTACGCTAACGAGACTCTTCTCCGTTACATGGCAGAGGGCGCTGTAGAGTACGCTAAGGAGCTTGGCTGCAAGCATCCTGAGATCGTTCTCCACCTCGACCACGGTGACAGCTTCGAGCTTTGCAAGAGCTGTGTAGACCTTGGCTTCTCTTCTGTAATGATCGACGGTTCTTCACTTCCTTACGAGGAGAACATCGCTCTTACAAAGAAGGTTGTAGAGTACGCTCATCAGTTCGACGTAACTGTAGAGGGTGAGCTCGGTGTATTGGCTGGTGTAGAGGATGAGGTGTCTTCTGACGTATGCCACTATACAAAGCCTGAGGAGGTTATCGACTTCACAAGCCGCACAGGCGTTGACTCACTCGCTATCTCTATCGGTACTTCTCACGGTGCTTACAAGTTCACACCGGAGCAGTGCACACGCGACCCGAAGACTGGCAAGCTCGTTCCTCCTCCATTGGCATTCGACATTCTCGACGAGATCATGGAGAAGCTCCCTGGTTTCCCAATCGTTCTCCACGGTTCTTCTTCTGTACCGCAGGAGTATGTTGACATGATCAACGAGTACGGTGGCAAGTTGCCTGACGCTGTTGGTATTCCTGAGGAGCAGCTCCGCAAGGCTTCTGCTTCTGCAGTTTGCAAGATCAACATCGACTCTGACTCTCGTCTCGCATTCACCGCTGCTGTTCGCAAGGTATTCCACGACAAACCAGGTGAGTTCGACCCACGTAAGTACTGCGGTCCTGCACGCGACCTCATGGAGCAGATGTACAAGCACAAGATCATTGACGTGCTCGGCTCTGACGGCAAGCTCGCTCAGCTCGACTAATAAAGCAGCTGCTGCTTAACGGACAGTTCTTTTTGTAAGATTGTTTTTTACAAAAGGGTCTATCCAGCAAGCACGACATAAAAGTACAAGGCGCACAAAACGTTCAATAGGTTTTGTGCGCCTTTTCTTTATATCTCACAGAAAAAGACAGCTTTCTTGAAAAATGACAGCTTTCTTGTCTATAAGACAACATTTTTTCTTTTTTTTCGCAATAAACCCCAATCTCTTGCGTTATTATAGCGTGTTTAAACGCTTTTTCATTATATTAGCAACGTTTGCATCAGCCGCAACAGAGGCCCATGCACAATATGACGTGTCGTTCAGCCACTATTTCGACATGGAGCCGACCTTCAACGCGGCTGCCGTGGGAAAGCAACCAAAGCTGAACATCACGGCAGCGTATGCCCTTGACATGGCGGGCTTTGAGAACAACCCCAACACCATGTATGCCGCTGCCGACATGCCCGTCAGGTTCATCGGGGCCTTACACGGTGTGGGCTTGCAGTTTATGAACGACAAGATCGGTCTGTTCTCACACCAACGCTTGGCGTTGCAGTATGCCTACAAACACAAGCTGTTCGGAGGAACGATAAGTGCCGGCGTGAACGTGGGGCTGCTCAGCGAGAGCTTCGACGGCTCAAAGGTCGACGCGGGAGAAAGCAGCGACCCAGCATTGGCGACATCAAAAGTGGACGGCAACGGGCTGGACCTTGGAGCCGGACTCTACTATAACCGCGGCCCGTGGTATGTGGGCGTGTCTGCCACTCATCTCAACGCCCCGCTCATAGAGTTGGGAGAGCGCAACGAGCTGAAGATCGACCCCACCTATTATCTCACGGCGGGCTACGACATAAAGTTGCGAAACCCGTTCCTCACCGTCAAGACATCAGCCCTCGGACGAACCGACGGCGTGGCATGGAGAGCCGACGTGACGGGACGACTCGTCTACACCAACGAGAAGAAGGTGATGTATGCCGGCCTCACCTACAGCCCCAACACATCGGTGACGCTTCTCATCGGCGGCCGCGTCCACGGCGTGATGCTCGGCTACAGTTATGAGTGTTACACCTCCGCCATGAGCCTCGGCAACGGTAGCCACGAGCTGTTCATCGGCTATCAGATGGACCTCAACATGACGAAGAAAGGCAAGAACCGACATCAGAGCGTGCGAATTCTGTAAAGAATTTGTAAAGAAGAGAAGGCGGCTCTGAAAAAGACAATAACTCTAAAAAAAGATTTTTTTGACTCTATAACAACGAAGGTTATCAACATAATGATGAAAAGAACAAACATTATATCTGTGCTCTCGGCAGCGGTCTTGACGCTCTGCCTGACAGCTTGCTTCGGCGGCAAGTCGACCACATCATCAGGACGTGGAGGCGAACTGGTCGGCGTGGGTGGCGGACGCGGTTTCTCCGAGCCCACACCGTTCGGCATGACAAAGGTGGGCCGCGGCTTCCTACACATGGGTTTGCAGAAGGAAGACAGCCTGTGGGGCATGAAGACACCGAAGAAAGACATCTCGGTGGACGGATTCTGGATGGACGAAACGGAGGTGACCAACTCCAAGTATAAGCAGTTTGTGTTCTGGGTGCGCGACAGCATCCTGCGCACACGACTCGCTGACCCCAACTATGGCGGCGACGAGACATACATGATCACAGAAGACAAGAACGGTGACCCCGTGACACCACACCTCAACTGGAAGAAGCAGTTGCCGCGCAAGCCCAATGAGGACGAGCAGCGTGCCTTCGAGAGCCTATACACAACAAACCCTGTGACAGGCGAGAAGATGCTCGACTATCGTCAGCTCAACTACAAATATGAGGTTTACGACTACACGACAGCTGCGCTGCGCCGTAACCGCCTGAACCCTGACGAGAGAAACCTCAACACCGACGTCACGATAAACCCCAACGAGGTGGTGATGATCTCCAAGGACACCGCCTTTGTCGACGACGAGGGACGCATCGTGAGACAGACCATCAACCGTCCGCTCTCGGGACCGTGGGATTTCCTCAACACCTACATCGTGAACGTCTATCCAGACACCACCGTGTGGGTCAACGACTTCCGCAACTCTGAGAACGAGGTCTATCTGCGCAACTATTTCTCAAACCCAACCTACAACGACTATCCTGTGGTGGGCGTGACATGGGAGCAAGCCAACGCGTTCTGCGCCTGGCGTACCGACTATCTGCTCAAGGGCTTAGGGTCCGAGGCACGTTATGTGCAGCGCTACCGTCTGCCCACAGAGGCTGAATGGGAATATGCGGCACGAGGAAAGGAAGGCACCGAGTTTCCATGGGAGCAGAACGACGTGAAGAGCGGAGAAGGATGCTTCTATGCCAACTTCAAACCCGACCGAGGCAACTACACACAAGACGGAAACCTCATAACATCGAAGGTGGGCATATACAACGCCAACAGCAACGGACTGTTTGACATGGCTGGCAACGTGGCCGAATGGACAAGCACCGTCTATACCGATGCCGGCGTCGATGCCATGAACGACCTTAACCCGCAGCTCGAATACAAGGCTGCCAAGGAAGACCCCTACAGCCTGAAGAAGAAGAGCGTGAGAGGCGGTTCGTGGAAAGACCCCGAGTCGCTCATACGTTCAGCATGGCGCACATGGGAATATCAGAACCAACCACGTTCATATATCGGCTTCCGCTGCGTGCGCAGTCTGGCAAGTCCGTCAAGTGTTAAACAGAAAAAAAGTAAGAAAAGATGACTAAATACAGCAAGCTAAATATCGTGTACCGTCTGCAGAAGTGGATGGACAGTGTGCCCGGACAGACATTCCTCAACTATGCCTACAGCTGGGGCGCATCAGTCGTTATTCTTGGAACGCTTTTCAAGCTTACCCACCTGCCGGGAGCCAACATCATGATGTTCGCGGGCATGGGCACCGAGGTGTTCGTGTTCTTCCTCTCAGCATTTGACCGTCCCTTCGACAAGACAGCCATTGGCATGGATCTGCCTACGCATCTTGACGGTGAGGAGGACAACGAGAGCGGAAACAGCGAAAGTCAAGAGGGCGAACACGCCGAAGGTGTTGTCGTTAAGGGTGCGCCCGTAGGCGGCACAATAATAATAGGTGGAGGAGCCGTAGCCGCTAACGGCGCTACAGGAGCAACAGCCGCAACAGGAACAGTTGCTACAGGAGCTGCTGCTTCTTCAGGAGCAGCTGCTTCTTCAGGTCCGGTTGTTGAAGGTACCGGTGCAGCAGGTGCAGCCGTCATCGCCGCCCCCTCATGGGTGGAAACACAACAGCAGGTATCGCCCGAGCTGGCAGAAGCACAGAGCCGCTATGTGGAAGAGCTGAAGAAGCTCACCGAGACCCTGCAGAAGGTGTCGGAGCAGAGCGAGCGCCTGACACGCGACAGCGAAGAGATGGAAAACCTCAACCGCACACTCACAGGCATCTGCAAGGTGTACGAGATGCAGCTTAAGAGTGCCAGCCAGCAGATCGGCACCATCGACCAGATAAACGACCAGAGCCGACACATGGCACAGCAGATAGAGCAGCTCAACAGCATCTATGCCCGCATGATTGAAGCAATGACCGTTAACATGAAAGGTGTAAGCAACGCATAGGCACAGACCTATAAAGCTCCTCACCTCCATTAAAACAACAAACAATGGCAATAAAGAAAAGACCGGTATCGCCACGCCAGAAGATGATTAACCTCATGTACCTCATCCTCATGGCCATGCTCGCTCTCAACGTCTCTACCGAGGTGCTCGACGGTTTCTCTATAGTGGAGGAAAGTCTGAACAGAACAACCGCCAACTCATCGAAAGAGAACGAGAGCCTCTACAGCAACTTTGCCGACCAGATGAAGACCAACCCGCAGAAGGTGAAAGAATGGTTCGACAAGGCTACAGAGGTGAAGCGCATGAGCGATTCGTTATACAACTTTGCACAACAACTGAAGGTTGCCATCGTGCGCGAAGCCGATGGTGCCGACGGCGATGTGCTGAACATCAAAGGCAAGGACAATCTGGAGGCGGCAAGCCATGTCATGCTTGCGCCTGGCACAGGACAGGGAGGGAAACTGTTCCGCGCCATCAACTCGTTCCGAGAGCGCATCCTGGCAATGGTGCCCGACGCACAACAGAAGGCCATCATCGCAAGCAACCTCACCACGAAGGTGCCTCATAAGGAGAACACGCTGGGCAAGAACTGGCAGGAGTATATGTTTGAAGACATGCCCGTGGCTGCTGCCGTGACGCTGCTCTCAAAGTTGCAGAGCGACGTGCGCTATGCTGAGGGCGAGGTGCTCCACACCCTCGTGGCAAACATCGACATGAAGGACATCCGCGTAAACAAGCTCAGCGCGTTCGTCATTCCCGAGTCGAGAACCGTCATCAGCGGAGACCTGTTCAAGGCACAGATCGTCATGGCTGCGGTAGACACCACACAGCAGCCCGAGATCTACGTCGGCGGACGTCGCATAAGCGGCAGCCAATATCAGTTTACAGCTGGCGGCGTGGGTGAGCACAGCTTCGGTGGCTACATCACCATGCGCGACGGCAGCGGCAACACCATACGCCGCGAGTTCACGCAGAAGTACACCGTCGTGGGACCAAGCGCCACCGTGTCGGCAGACCTCATGAACGTGCTCTATGCCGGCTACGACAACCCCATAAGCATCTCCATCCCCGGCGTGCCTCTGAGCAGCGTGTCGGCATCAATGGGCGGCGGCTCGTTCCGCTCCATAGGCATGGGCCGCTACATAGCCCGACCGTCGGCTGTAGGCAAGGACGTGACCATAAACGTGGCAAGCAACGACAACGGACGCTCACGACAGATGGGCAAGTACACCTTCCATGTGCGTAAGTTGCCCGACCCGACAGCCTACTTGCAGATTGGCACCACACGCTTCCGCGAAGGCGGACTGTCAAAGCAGTCGCTCATGTCTATCAACACGCTCAACGCCGCCATCGACGACGGCATCCTCGACATCCAGTTCCGTGTAACGGGCTTCGAGACCGTGTTCTTCGACAACATGGGTAACGCCGTGCCTATGGCATCGAACGGTGCGCATTTCTCTGACCGCCAACGCGACACGTTCCGCAAGCTCTCACGCAACAAGCGCTTCTACATTGCCAACATAACAGCTGTAGGTCCCGACGGCATCTCCCGTAAGCTGACAGGCTCTATGCAGGTGATTGTGAAATAAAGACAAAGGGTAGCTTAAGAAGCTTTTCAAGCCCCCTTATTCCCCATCAAGCAACAAAACAACAAAACAATGAAACGACTATTTATCATATTGCTCACAGCCTGCATGTTGCCCAACATAGCATCGGCACAGCCAGCAGCGCGTCGCCAGCAACAGCAGCAGGCGGCACAGCAGCAGGCAGGACAGTTGAGCGTGCGTGCTCAAATCTCGTTCCCCACACAGATACCCATGAGCGAGGACGTGGTGTGGCGACGCGACATCTACCGCGAGATAGACATCACGCAAGATGCCAACGCTGGGCTCTATTATCCTGTAGAGCCAGTAGGCTCGCAGATGAACCTCTTCACCTACATCTTCAAGCTTGTGATGCGTCGTGCGGTGCCCGCTTACGAGTATCGTCTTGACGGCAACGAGGTGTTTGACAAGTCGGCACAGATAAACCTGAAGTCGTTGCTCGACAACTACCACATTTTCTATGAGCGCACAGACAAGGGCATTCATATCGACGACAGCGACATTCCGTCGAAAGAGGTGACGGGCTATTACATAAAGGAGAGCGCTTTCTTCGACCAAAACTCGGCAACCTTCCACACGAAAGTGCTGGCGCTATGCCCCATCCTTCGCCGCGATGACGATTTCGGCGATGCCGCCACATCGTATCCGCTGTTCTGGATCAAATATGACGACCTCGCACCCTTCCTCACCAAGCAGAACATCATGACAAGCAACGTCAACAACGCTGCCGTCATGAGCATGGACGATTTCTTCACAAAGAACCTCTACAAAGGCAAGATCTACAAGACAAACAACATGCTGGGCAAGACGCTTGCACAGTATTGTCCTGACGAGGCTGCCATGACGAAGGAGCAGAAACGCATCGAGAGTGAGCTGCAAGCTTTTGAGAAGAACATGTGGGGCGACCAGGCTCGCAAAGATTCTCTCGACAGCATAGCAAAGCTCGACAAGAAAGAGCTGAAGCTGCAAAAGAAGAAGAAGAACCGCCGTGCAGGCTCGTCGGCCTCAACAACGTCAACCGTGAAGAAGACCCGTCGTTCTTCAAGCTCTTCTAAAAGTTCGTCGGGCTCGGCACGAGTGACGGTGAGAAGAGAGAGACATTAAGGTTCTTGAAAGTACATCTGACCATGGCTCCGTGAAGGAGCAACTGTCATTCGGTTGTGAAACGCTAACAGAAAGGGAGACCGAATGAGAAGAAACGAAGACATAAAAAAGAGAGATAACAATAAAGAATAGTATTCTTCAAAAAAGGAAAAAGGAAAAGGATTATGAAAAAAATTTTTACAACACTGCTCGTTGCTGCTGCCCTGATGATGGGCATAACAGCAAAGGCACAAGTGAAGTTCGGTGTGAAAGGTGGCGTTAACGTCACAAGCATGTCGTTCAACAACAGCGTGTTTGACGCAAGCAACCGCACAGGTTTCTTCATTGGCCCCACCGTTAAGATACAGCTGCCCCTTGTGGGTCTCGGCATCGATGCTTCTGCCCTCTACGACCAGCGTGAGGCAAAGGTGAAAGTTGCTGACAGCTACACAGGCACCAGCTACACAACAGACAAGACGCTGCGTTGCCAGGCAATCAACGTTCCAATCAACCTCCGTTACGGTTGGGGACTGAGCAGCCTTGCTAACGTGTTTCTTTTCGCTGGTCCCCAGTTCGGCTTCAACGTCGGCAAGAAGAACCAGGACCTGACAGAGAACACGTCATGGAGCGTTAAAAACTCTAATTTCAGCGTCAACGTAGGTGCCGGCTTCACCGTTCTCTCACACCTTCAGATCTCTGCCAACTACAACATTGTGTGCGGCAAGACCTCTGATGCCACTCTTCAGAACGTGGGTGAGCAGATCGTCAACAAGGAGGCACGCAGCCGCGCCAACGCTTGGCAGATTGCTCTCGCCTACTATTTCTAAGCTTTCTTAAGACAAACTTCTAATAGGCTTAAGACAAGCTTCTAATAGACTTAAAACAAGCTTCTAATAGACTTAAAACAAGCATAAAACAAAAATATTCTTTTAAAAAGCAGGTGTGTCATCATTCTTTTGACACACCTGCTTTTTTATTTGCTTTCTTGACCATAATTCTACTTGTTTAAGATGTTAATGGGATGATAAAGATTTGTCTTATATGAATTTTTTTGGCTCTACCGATATTGTCCGT
>ERZ859732.615-NODE-615-length-13784-cov-3.287494_pt1 | contig 13784 bp, 8 predicted proteins | sample MGYA00510123_ERZ859732 | MGnify/ENA primary metagenome ERZ859732 (study PRJEB30046, sample SAMN00715133) | human gut metagenome | study: EMG produced TPA metagenomics assembly of the A metagenome-wide association study of gut microbiota in type 2...
TACCCCCCCCCCCCGGGGGCCGTCAACCTTCAAGCCCCAAAGGGGCTTGTCCATAATGACGCCTTCGCTTGTCCTTTCCATAAAATTATAAAATAAAAGAAGGAGGTATTCAACGCCATGAATATCTCCTTCCAAATCAGGAATCGATTATTTCACTTCCGCTTCATAGCGGGCCAGAGTGAAGCAGAGGTCAGAGAGACGGTTCAGATAGCGGATATCCACATCATGTACATCTTCTGCTTCTGCCAGACGCCACATACATCTTTCAGCGCGGCGTACCACGGATCTGGCCACATCCAGGAAGCTGGAGCCCTTTGTAGCTCCGGGCACCAGGAAATGGTCCAGAGGTGCCAGGGATTCAGTATACTGGTCGATGATGTGTTCCAGGTTGGTCACATGTTCCGGCGTAATGTTCGGTTCCTGGTCCAGGCTGGCCACATCAGCCATCAGAAGCCACAGTTCCTTCTGGAGCTTGTAAATCGTTTCCTTCACATTGTCATGAGCCGCAAAAGCGCGGGCCATTCCCAGTACGGAGTCCGCTTCGTCCACTGTACCATAAGCTTCAACGCGAAGACTGCCTTTCGATACCCTCTGATTGGTATAGAGGCTGGTCTGTCCCTTATCACCTGTACGTGTATATACCTTTGCCATGACAATCACCTTATTTCTTCAATTCAGGGAACCAGAGAGCAATTTCTCTTGCTGCTGTTTCCGGAGCATCGGAAGCGTGAACTACGTTTTCATCGATGGAAGTAGCGAAATCACCGCGGATGGAGCCGGGTACAGCTTCCAGCGGGTTGGTAGCGCCGTTGATCTGGCGTACTGCTGCTACTGCATTTTCACCTTCGATAACCATAGCCAGTACAGGACCGGAAGTGATGAAATCGATGAGAGCCTTGAAGAAGCCTTTGCCCTTATGTTCAGCATAATGTTCTTCAGCCAGTTCTACAGGAACATTGATCATTTTGATTGCGTGAATGGAAAGGCCCTTTCTTTCGAAACGGGAAATCACTTCACCGCAGATGTGTTTCTTCACGCCGTCCGGTTTTACAAGTACAAGAGTTTTCTGAATGTCAGCCATAAATATGACCCTCCTTAATAAGAATGCATTTGTGCTGCGATCTCACGCAGCTTTTCCACCCGCTCCTCCGTAGAAGGATGCGTTGAAAACAGATTTGCCATTCCGCCGACACCCCCCCCCCCCCCCCGGGCCGGGGGTTTAATAATGAAAAGCCCGCAGGTAGCCGGTTTCGCATCAGCCATTACCTTATGATGGGCATAGGCATCCAGCTTCAGAAGCGCATTGGCCAGTGCCAGAGGTTTACCGGAAATCTCAGCGCCCGAAGCGTCAGCCATGAATTCCCGGGACCTTGACAAAGCCAGCTGGATCAGAGTCGCCGCCAGCGGAGCCACCACGATGGTCACCAGAAGAGCGATGGGGTTTGCACTTCTCCCCTCCTCGTCCCGGCCACCGCCGAAAATGGCAGCCCACTGGGCAATATTGGCAATGTAGCTGATGGCTGTAGCAATAGATGCAGCCAGCGTCATTATCAGTGTATCACGATGACGGATATGTGACAACTCATGACTTAAAACTCCTGCCAGCTCATCCCGGTCCAGCATGGAAAGAATCCCTTCTGTCACAGCTACAGCCGCATGATTTTCATTCCGGCCCGTAGCAAAAGCATTGGGCACATCCGTAGGAATCACATAGAGCCTGGGCATGGGCATATGGGCCTTCTCCGTCAGCTCCCGCACCAGCTGGTACAGCTCCGGCACATCGGACTCCGACAAAGGCTGGGCATTATAGGCGCGGAGCGCCATTTTATCGCAGTTCCAGTAAGTATAGAAATTCATGGCGAATGAAATAAGAAGCATGGTGAATGCACCACTCCTGCCGCCCACGACACCGCCGATTGCCATGAGAATCACGCTGAGCAGTGTCAGCAGCATCACCGATTTGACTCTGTTCAAAGAAAAGACCTCACTTTACGCAATAAATAGAAATTTATGAATAAGTTGAAATAAAAAAAGTGGTCGGAACGACATGATTCGAACATGCGACCTCTACCACCCCAAGGTAGCGCTCTACCAAACTGAGCTACGTCCCGACATCGGTTACAAGTAATAGGATACACAATGAAGAGAGATTTGTCAAGGGAAATTTTACATTTCTATTTGGGAAATAAGAAAATGAGGGTTCTTAAGATAGACCGGCCGTTGGCAGTCGAGTTCGTAAGTGGGCCTTCGGCCCCAGGGTTGGAGTGGCATTATGGGTCCTATGGGCGCATCAAAAAAGCTTCCTGATTTCTCAGGAAGCTTTTTGATCAGAATTGAAATACCACTTTGCCCAGCACATGGTCCACCGGCACAGGGCCGATAAACCGGCTGTCGGAGCTGTGGTTGCGGTTGTCCCCCATCACAAACACCATGCCCTCGGGAACCGTATAGGAGCCATCCATGGAAAATTCCATAGGTTCATTGATATAAGGCTCATCCAGCTCGCTGCCATTGCGGTACACATGACCATTCTTGAACTCCAGCTTATCGCCGCCTTTGCCGATGACCCGTTTAACCCATACATTATGACCCTGGGAAGATTTGTCGAAAATGGCAATATAATTCTTCATCGGTTCATCCAGATCATCCATCCAGGAACGCTCCCTGTGGGTCCGGCTGTCGATAATGACGATATCCCCGTAATTCGGCATTTCTCTAAGGACATGACTGATTTTCGAAACAATAAGATATTCCCCGTTGGTGAGGGTAGGATACATGGATTCACCGGACACCTTGGTGGGTACAAACAAAAAAATGTGAATCAGCATGGCCAGAAACAGGGCCACCACAATAGAATAGACCCAATCTAAAACTTCGTGCATAAACTCTCCTTCATCTATCTGAAAATGTAAAATCCCTCTGCGCATGTTTCATTGTACAACATCACTCCTCTTTCCGCCAGTTTTTCCTGTAAAATCCCCAGGACCTGCTGATGCAAAAACCGTGAGTCCCCGGAATACCCCTTTCTTCCTATTCCCTGCTCAAGATGATGCATGGCAGTCACCTTGCCATCAGAAAATTTTCATGTAAAAAAGACTGCGAAGAAATGATTTCCATTTTTTCACAGTCCCTTTCAGTGATTGCCTTTAGATACCCTCATGCAGGAAGGACCTTTGCCTCTATCCTTCCTCCTGCCATTTACATCCCTCAGACTTGAATGGTATTTCCTGCCTCCACCGGAATGGATAGACGATAAACTTCTGAGGTTTTTTTAAAATCATCCAGGTGTAAGACGCCCATAAGCCGGCATATCATATCACCGGCAGGGGTATAATTGTGATCGTGGCAGAAAGCAATGACCTGTTCCGCATAGGTGCGAAGTTTGCTGAAGTCTTCAAAGTAAACAAAAACGCTTGTACTGCTGGGAAGCTGTTCTACGCCGACTGCTTCTCTATTTTTTCCCTGTACAATAATTCCCAGTTTTTCCGTCCGGTATCGCTGATGTTTGATATCATCCAGACTCAGTGTGACAAATGGATAATTCAGATATCCCTCTGTAAATCCACTCTTAATCAACTGTCCTTCAATGGAGGATGCATCATAAATGACACTGCCTATATCTTCAAGCACATAATTTCTAACTGCCTTTTTTTCATATACATATTCGGCTGTAATAAAGCCCATCTGAATGAATCCATTGGGCGGGCGATGGCAGAAATGGTCAGCCCAGCCTAGTACCCGATCCAGCTCTTCATGGCGCAGCTGGAGTTCAACCAGTGCATGGGCCGTTTCATCCTGCTTCATTTGAATGTAACCCATGAGCCGGTCAAAGTCATTGCATCCCATGAGCTGGCTGATTTCATCGAGGCTCATATTGAGGGCTCTATTATGCTGGATAATGTGAAATACCAGGCATTGACGAATATCATAATACCGGTATCCTGTATTCGGATTGACATAGACCGGAGATAAAAGTCCTATTTTATCGTAGTACCGCAGCGTAGCCAGGGTCGTATGATTCAGTTTGGCCATCTGCCCGATTAACAGTCTGTTATTTTTCAAGATTCCCTCCAAGCAGCAATGCTGTCGTAAACACCTAAAACTGTTCTTGTCAGCTCATTGCAATCCTTCTAAAAGAAATGAATACCCCGCCTTCCTGCTGGAAACCTATTTTCAAAGGATGCAGAGCGTACATATATTTTCATAAAACCATGGAAATATGACTCATTTTGAAACAGACTGCTCCAAATGAATCAAAATGTTTTCTGACATTTTCCCCGCGTACATTTTCTCTAATTGTCCACTGGAAACGTACACAGGAGCTATGGGACCCATTTCCGGATTTTGATAAAGCATTTATAAACCTCCCATACTTTACTTATCTATTATATCTATCATAAACCATATTTAGCATAAAGGTCAATAAACGCTTTGGCTTAAAAGATTAATTCTTCCTGATTTTAAGAGGATATTTCCTTTATTAGTAGAATGATTTTTTCGACATATTCAGAAAATAATGATGTTTCTACCATATGCACTAAATTCTTCAACCATAATAAAAAAGCAGTGCAGATTCATGATCTGCACTGCTTTTTTAATCACACTTCGTCCCGAAGTCCTACCAGATAATCAACGGACACATGGTAGTACTGTGCCAGTATCAGCAGCTTATCTGCCGATATTTTTCTCTTGCCCAACTCATACATACCATAGGCAGCCTGGCTGCAGTGAAGCACACCGGCCACATCGGTCTGTGACAGATTATTGGATTTTCGAAGGAATTTCAGCCGCTCCGGCCAAACAGCATCAGCATTTTTCATAGGCATCACATCCTTTTCCATCGATTGCTCTATTTTCCACTTTTATCCAGCTTAGCCAGGATTTCCGCCATTTTCTGCTCCAGAGCATCGATACGTTTATCCTTGTCTGCATTATCCTTCTTCAGGGCATCGATTTCCTTAGACTGACTGTTGATGACTTTTGCCATTTCCGTCTTCGACATAGCCTCATGGCCTGCACCACCGCGTCCTACCTTGAAGGAAACGCCTGCATTGAAGCCGGGATCTCCGTTGCCCAGGGAAACGCCTACGTTCACCATAGTATTTTCATTAGGATGATAGAAGGCACCTACAGCGGCGGCATTGGCATTGCGGTAATGGCCATAGCCTACAGCAAAGTCGGCCTTGTCGTCGGGATCATAGTCCAGCGGATGGAGAGCGGCCAAAGCGTTGCTTCCTGCTGCGGCCTTGTTGATGTTACTGTTCAGACGGCCGTAAGCACTGTTCATATCCCGGTAAATCTGCTGGGTATTGGCAGCGGTGACTCCGTTCACATAGCCCACATTAGCGGCGCTGGATGCGTCCTGTGCATCTGTGACTACGCCGGTAATGACGCGACCGCCATCCTTGCCATTGACATCAATCTTCGTGGCCTTGCTGCTGCCGCCAATCTGGATGTCACCCTTGTCATTCATGTGGATGAGGTCACTCGTCGTTTTGAGACCCGTGTCCAGAGCGGACAGGTTCTGAGCAACCGTCATATCTTTGCCATCAGAGTCTTTACTCTTGATGTAAGTCCCATCTGTATTGACATGGACTTCGTTGTAGAGCGTGCCGCCGGAAATCAGGCCCGTATCGCCGGAAGCTACCTTGCCATTGCCCTCGACATTGACAGCATACTGGGTCGGAGTGGTATCCGTGCCTTCAGCTTTCTTTACAGCCTTTGTATTCAAGCCATCAACCACTTCAACAGCGTCTTTAGCAATGTTATGAATGGCCTTCTTGCTGGCATCTGTAAAGTCGCCATTTTTAATCTTGTTGATTTCCGTGGTATTATTGTCTACCTTCTGATCAACTTTCCAGAGCTGACCGCCGTTGACAGCTTCTTTGCTACCTTCTGCCACAGAACCATCTTTCACATTGGTGATCTTTGTTCCATCCTGGCCGCCCAGAGTGATCTGACCCTTGGTACTGTCATCATACTTCACGGCATTCTGGTCAAGGGTACTAATCGAGTTATTGATGTCTGTAATGTCCTTCTTAACCTTTGTATCTAAATTATCAAGGTTCTCCGAAATAGACTTAGTTGCATCAATGTAATTGTAAGTTTTCGTTGTATCCAGCGTGCCAATCTTCTTGTTGATGGCATTATCCTCCGCCTTGCGGGCTTCCTGTTCGGTGAAGAGCTGACCGCCGTTGACAGCTTCTTTGCTATCTTTTGACACAGAACCATCTTTCACATTGGCGATGGTGGTGCCGCCTTCACCAGCAAGGGTAATCTTTGTCTTATCGACAGACTTACCATCAGCAGTCATATCGTATTTCACAGAACGATTGTCCATATTGGTAATCTGTGCTTCATTCGACTGGATCTGTTTGTCCAAATCTGTCAAGTTCTGTGCTGTTGTTTTGCCAGCACTTACATACTTACCTTCCGTTGGACGAACCTCACTGTAAAGGGTCTCTCCATTGATAGCATCTTTCGAATCAGCACTAACAGTCCCATCGCCAACATTGGTGATCTTGCCACCATTGACATTGACAGAACTGTCAGTCCCAAAGGTAATCTTACCACCGGAGGTTTTACCATCTTCCGTCTTCTGGTTACCAATGGAGGTAATGCCATTCAGTTCGTTGGCCAGCTGGATCTTCAGCTTGCCGTCGTCCGTCTTGTTGACACCGATGTTCTTTTCAGTCAGCTTCGTGCTGTCTGCACCACCGATGATTTCCAGGGTGTTGTTCAGCTTCTTGGAAATTTCTTTTCTATCGTCGCCCTTGAACTTCAGGCCGTCTTCCAAGGTGGCAATCTGATGTTCACCGGTTGCATCTTTATAGACGATACGGGTCAGGCTTGTTCCGTCTACACCGTTTTCACCATTGATGCCATCCTTGCCATCTTTCCCTTTAACGTTGTAGCCATTCTTGACAGTAATATCAATAGAATTCCCTGGCTTTCCATCTGCACCGTCCATGCCGTTGGTCCCGGCAGGGCCCGTCAGACCGATATGGCCCACGCCATCCTTGCCGGCGATGGAAACCGCATCTTTGCCATCCTTGCCATTCACAGCAATCTTATCTGCCGAGATATTCTTATCCATCAGGATAGTAATGTTGCCGCTGTCATCAATTACTGTGGTCAGGTTATCAGCGGTGTATTCATGGTCGGCTTTCTTGGCCGTGCCCTGAATCGTCACCTTGCTTCCCAGCTTTGCGGTGTGTTCTCCGTCATTAGTAACAAAGGTAAGACCCTTGTCTGTCAAACCGGACTGAACAGATTTCAACTGGCTTACGTTGACTGCATCGGTATCATTGACACCGGCTCTGACATGGATGATACGGCGTTCCTTATCCTTATCACCGATGGAAAGGACACCACGGTTATTATCACTTTCCAGAAGATCGTTAACTTTTACCTGGCTATCGGAGCCTAAGGCTATAGCATTCTTAATCTTTTCATCATCCGTTTTGATGTTACCAATATGCGCTTCCCAACCAATAGCCAAGTTCTGGCTGGACACGGCGGTAGCCTTTGTGCCAATAGCAATACTGTTATTATGTGCTGTCGAATAAGTACCTAATGCCACTGCATTGCCACGGGCCTCGGTATTAACGCCTACAGCCAATGCATCTCTCTGTGCACTCGCATTATGACCAATAGCGGTTGCCCTATCACCTTGGTCCAGGGTCATCTGAGTATCTGATGAGCCAATAATGACTGCATTTTTAGTATTTGTCACTGTATGGTTATCACCGAAGATAATATTGGACTCATTAGAATACTTCTTGGCATCTTTATCGTCATAACTGTCACCGGTTACCGTATTATTGGCACCAATAACATAGTCATGCTTGCCGTTGATGACTTCATTGCTGAAACCATCGACGTAGTTATACTGTGAAGACTTTTTGGGATCATAATCCTCGATGGCAGTTTCGTCATTGGTATCAGTAGTCCAATTCCATTTTCCGGTCTTCGCATCCTTTGTATATACCTGGTTGCCTTTGACGGTATTACCGACACCGACGACCTGGGTCATATAGGCACTTTCAACGTTGTTGCCGCCGCCCATAACCATAACCTGTCCGCCGCTGGTCGGAACAGCTTTCTGTAAAGCCTCATCTAGCTTTTTAACATCCTTACTCAAAGCAGCCTTCATAATTTCAGATGCATTCGTATCATCAATCTTCCGATAGGAATTGGTAACCGTGTTACCTGCGCCATAGATAATCGCGGCATTTGAGTCAGTCGTCGCATTGGCCTGACCAACGATGCTGTTGGCTACACCACTGAAAATTTTTCCGGTATCCGTGTTCTGGTTGATGTTGAAGGTACCATAGGACAGAGCCGTAGCACCACGGAGATCATAGAGTCCCGCTGAGTTCTGATTGATGACACCGGAATAGGAACCGGCTACCGTCGAAGCAATGCCATCTGCATGCGTGTTGAAGCCAGCAGCAATACTGCCCATGCCCACAGCGCCATTGTTCTTTTCGTTGCTGTAATCCTTGCCATTGAAGTTTGTAAGCTTTGGCAGTGTTGTTTCATCCACAGCATAGTATTTGATGTTATGGTTCGGCTTTGTCAGTGCATCTGTATTGGCTTTCACCTGAGTGTCAAGGGCACTCAGATTCTGGCCGGTGGTGCTGTTTACATTAACGTAATTCTGAGAGCCAGTTGGCTTATCATAGTCATAGAGCGTCTTGCCCGTTACTAACTGGTAGGAAGTAGAAGCATTCGTAGGCGTGGTGTCTGTACCTGTAGTGAACGTACCGGCACCAAGAGCCTTACCCCAAGCGTCTTTGCTGTCTTTCTGCTTTGTCTTTGCAGCATCGCTTCTGTCTTCGATAGGTTTGTTGTTCTCATCAAACTGCACGTTGCCATTCTCATCTGTCTTATAAACTTTGATATTGTTACCCACATCAGAGGCATTCTTCAGCTGTTCCATGACAACGACGTCGTGGTCATCAATACCGTCGGCTACTTTGACGAGGCGATTGTAGTAGGAAGATGTATAGGGATCTTTCTTGTTTACCGATTTAGGTGGCTTTGTATAGTCATTTGTTGTATTATCAATGTCATTTTCCTTAGGTTTGCCGTTTTCATCGGTCAAAGTTTCCCATTCATAGGTATAACCGGATTCATCGCCTGCATCATGACCGAAGGCAATGGTCCCCGGTTCATCAGCAGTTGCCTGGTAGCCAAGGGCTGTTGAGATTTTATCATATTGTTCATATTTGTTCGTGATAGGATTGAATGCAGCTTGTACCGGACCCAATTCTCGTGTTTGCTCGGACCATTTTCTCTCGTATTCATCACCCGTTATTATGGTTTTACGCACTCCGCTGTCTGTCACCACAGACTGAAAACCAGCTGCAAATGACAGCTGTGCATTCCTCGCCGTTGAACCGCCAGCAATTCCGGTAGAATACTCTCCATTAACAGCAGCAGCAACCCCACCAAAAGATGAAGCATTATTAGCATATACAACATTTTTCAGTCCGCCACTATTAATAGATTCCGAGCCAAATACAACATTTCTTACACCGCCACTATTTGTAGAATAATCATTATTTGCTACGTTTTCAATTCCTCCCAAAACAACAGAACAAAGGCCATTAGCGATGTTAAACGAACCACCAAATACCGAAGCAGCCGCACTATATCCTTGCCCCGAAGCTGTGTTTGACAACCCACCAACTACAGTAGTTGACTCTCCGCTTGCAATATTCTCTTCTCCGCCAATGACAACAGTGTTATCGTTGGAAGCCAGGGCATCTCGAGCCCCCACAATCACAGAAGTTTTAGTTGTTGCGCCGTATTTCTTACCAGCAATTCTGTCCCTGGTGGAACCGCCCAGAATCAGACCTTTAGCCTCAGAATCAGCATACGCTGCAGCAGCATACGCTGAGTCCCCCGTGCTCAGATTGTGCTTGACGCTGATGGTATTATTTTTTGTCTTTTCAATACCCCAGCCGGGCTTGACAGTCAAAGCATCCGTCAAATCCGTTTTCTGCTGCTGAAGGGCATTATAGACCGTGCCGCCAGTGACGAGCTGTCCAGACCCGTTGCTATCTTTGTCCTTTGCATTAGGATCCACCACCTTGCCGGTACCGATTGCACTGCCCCAAGCATCTTCACTAGCTTTCTGTGCAGCCGTTTTCTTTGTTTCTGCCTCAGCGCTTGTATCTTCAATGGGGTTGTTGTTTTTATCAAACTTTATGTTTCCATTTTCATCCGTCTGATAGACTTTGATCTTGCTGCCCACACCAGAAGCATTCTTCAACTGTTCCATGACAACAGCATCATGGTCTTCAATGCCATCTGCTGCTTTGACAAGGCGGTTGTAGTAGGCAGAAGAATAAGTATTTTCAGTGATGGTTGGATCCTTGGTATAATCGTTGGTTGTACCATCAGCATTCTTGACAATATTGCCGCTGGAATCCTTATCCGTCCGCTGCTGCCAAGTCACAGTATAGCCAGAAACATCCCCGCTGTCATGACCGAAAGCAATCGTGCCTCTTTCATTGGTAGTGGCCTGATAGCCAATCGCTGTTCCATTTTCAACGGTGACAACAGAATTACTGCCAGCAGCCAAAGCATTCCAAGCATTAGAGCCTGTTGAACCACCAGCAATTCCAGTAGCATAATAACCAAGAACCACAGAATTCATTCCACCTAAAGTAGAACTTAGCATGTCAAGCGATATATTATCAGTTCCTCCAAAAGCAGAAGATTTCCACCCACTTGCTATATTTTTCGCTCCTCCAATAGCAGAAGATTCGGACCCACTTGCTGTATTTTGATCTCCTCCAATAGCAGAAGAGAGTTGCCCACTTGCTGTATTTTGCGATCCTCCAAAAGCAGAAGATTGCAACCCACTTGCTGTATTTTTCGCTCCTCCAATAGCAGAAGAGAGGCGCCCACTTGCTGTATTTTGCGATCCTCCACCTACAAACGCTTGATTACCATCAGCAGTATTATCCATTCCACCAGCAGCTACAGAACTTTCCCCTGAAGCACGATTACTTCTACCGCCAAGAGTGACAGCGTATTGGCCTGTCGCCCCATAATTGCCATATTTTTCGTCAGGTCGATAAGTACCGCTAAAATCACCACCAAGAATCAATCCGGTGTTGGAAACCTCAGTAACTGACGTACTGTTATTTCCCAGGTTGCGTTTCAGATTGATGGTATTTTCTTTTGCCGTCGTATCTGGAGTAATCTCGATGCCAAATCCTGCTTTGTATGTACCTGATTTAGCGGCTAAAGCCTGCAGCTGGCCGACCGTAGCAACATCAGAGGCGCTGGCACCATCGGCAACATTAGAAATACGGCGCAGGGCATCGCTTTTGCCAACCGATACATAGGAATCTGCCTTTTTGTCTGTCAAATAGGATTTGATTTCTTGACCATCAGTTGTCTTGGCTGTGCGAAGATCTGTAGAAGCATCGGAATAAGAACCGATAGCAATATTGCCATTATCGGCGCTGGCACCATAACCGATAGCCACGGATGCGCGCTGGATATCAGGCTTGGGATTCAAGCGAAACTTAGTATCGTCATTTAATTTCAGACTATTGCCTTTCGAATCTTTTGCATAAAAATTTTTAGCTACTGCATTGGAGCCTAAAGCAATAGAGCCATATCCAGTAGCATCGGAGTTATACCCAATCGATGTGACCCAACCACCGGTATCAAGTTCCGGGTTAGCAATATCGCCATGGCCTACATAGACACTTCCCATAGAAGCACTTGACCTTCGATCACCGATTGTTATCGTTCCTGCTCCAGCTTGAGCATGCAGTCCCAGCGTAATGGAATCTGCCCCCTGAGCTCCTTTACCACCGGAATTCTCATATTTGCTTTCATCAATCAAACCATTAGTACGCTCTACACCAACAAAGTTAGAACCGTCTGTCCTGGTTTTATCAGCAGCTTCTGCCGTCATAGGCACAAATGCAGTTGTAAAGGAAAGACTTCCTAGTGCAAGCAATACAGCAGCCGTCAAAGCAGCATGCTTCCTCACACCGCTAGACTCCCCGTTATGACCATGGCTCTTGGCAATTTCTGAAACAACGACGGCGCATTGCTTCACTTTACTGTACATGACCTTATAGATTTTGTTCATGTGACCCTGCCTCCTGTATTCTAAAAAAACTTCGAATCTAATGTGTAGATTAGATTCATTTTTCTTAGAATAGAACCTGATGTGGCAGTAAGGTCAAATTGCCTATCAAAATATGAATAAGAATCCTAAATTAATAAATACGGTAAATTTACGTCAAATTATTGTTGATACAATATATCATCTATACAATTACCTCATATTTAACCAACAATTCATACTATCAGCTCATAAGCCTTTTCAGATTTTAAAGCCCTCCCTTGATAAACTTCATCTATTTAATGAATAAACATTCGTGTTTAATAAAAGGCTTAATAACAAAACGTATTATTTCATGATTCGATTGATTGAATGAATGTAAAATTTCTCCTTTTCATTTCTTCTATAGCTATAAAAAGGATGGTATACTCCCTTCCGAGCAGACAGATTTTTTGTTTCACCTGCCTGCTCCAAAAGGAGCATACCATCTGCTATTTTTTCGTTATTTTTTGGATGTCAGATTACTTCTTTGCGGCCAGGGCCTCCACCTGTTTCTTAAGTGCTTCGATTTCTGCTTTCATTTCAGCATTGTCCGCTTTCATTTCAGCTTTATCCTTTGCATTCTGCACATCCCTGGCCTTCAACTCAGCAATTTCCCTGCTCTGCTTGTCAATGACAGATGCCATTTCCGCTTTAGAATACTTGATATACTTATTGCTCTTTCCAAATTTCAAAGAGAACCCGCCATTTACCATGTTACGGTTATCACCCATGGTCCAGCCCAGGTTAAACATGGTCCTTTCGTTAGGACGATAGAAGAGTCCCACAGCAGCAGCGGTGGCATTGCGGTAATTGCCTACGCCGGCAGCGAAGTCCCATTTATCCTCCGGATCATAATCCAACGGATGAAGGGCAGCCAGAGCGGCGGCGCCGGCGCCCACCTTGTTGATGCGATCGCCCAGTTCCCCTACTCTGCCGTTCAGGTAGTTGATATTCTGGGTATTGCTGTCGACCCTGGATTCCACATCCTTCAACTGGCCATAATTAACAGCATCCGTCGTTTCCGTACCCGCTGCGACATTGGTAATCTTCTTGCCTGCCGCATCAATGCCGTCCTTGGTCATGGACGGACCACCGGTAATGGAGACACCATTGCTGGAAATCGTGGTATCGCCTGCGGTCACCTTATCCACGGTGATGGCCTTATTCAGGGAAACCTTATAGTTGGCCGGTTTGGTGGCATCGGTTTCGGTGTTGGCCACGGTGATGTTGGTGTCGTCGCCAACAACGGTGCCTACGCCGCCATCTTTGCCGTCCTTACCATCCTTGCCGGGAGCACCGGTTTCACCTTTATCGCCCTTGTCGCCTTTCAGACCTTGTACACCCTGAGCGCCGGTGTCCCCCTTTTCGCCCTTGGGTCCTTGTACGCCCTGGGCACCGGTTGCACCGGTGTCACCTTTATCGCCCTTATCACCTTTGGCGCCGGGGTCACCCTTGAAATCAGGGTCGCCCTTCAGGGCATCTTTATCCAGGGATACCAGGACGCGTTTGTCTCCTTCTGCGCCCACTTCTTCTGCTTTCAGGCCGTCGCCGAAGTCGAACTGCAGACTGCTGATGGTCGGATTGGCTACAGGGCTGCCGGCCGTGTAGCTGCCGCCGCTCACCTTGCCCCCCCCGTATG